>Ga0163217_1042527_pt1 | contig 10776 bp, 6 predicted proteins | sample SynspAceP_FD_185933 | JGI IMG/M metagenome (GOLD analysis project Ga0163217, IMG submission 185933) | Saline lake microbial communities from Ace Lake in Antarctica - Synechococcus sp. Ace-P (PacBio error correction) | ecosystem: Environmental > Aquatic > Non-marine Saline and Alkaline > Saline ...
ACAAAAAGGAGAGATGCAAAACGGTTGCAAAAGGCAAGCGCAAAGGCAAAATCGTTTTTTTTGGGGTTTTTTTCAAAACAATGGAACAAAACCTCTGCGCAAAACGGACGGGTTGAAAAACACCTGGTTTTCGCTAAAATTAAACAAAATTCTTTGTACAAGGAACTTTAAGAGCTTGTATCGCTAATCGCTTATGGTTGAGAACAAAGGGTAATCGCGTTGCGAATTGACGAGTATAACTGTGAAAGCGAATAGGCATTAAAAGACGGTGACTCCAATTCGTTTCTCACCTCTAACCACAAGGATTAGGAAGCAACACAATGACACATTCAAACACACTTTATAAATGGACATGGGATACAGGTTTAGGGCACTGCGATTACACTCGGTTTTGATCCTGCAAAAAAATGTCGTTAATTTGGGTTCTGCCAAAAATCAAGCATTGAGGCACAAGTAAAACGAAGCCGTTTTTATTGCAGCTCGCAATGCATTTTCCTGCATGGTCCCCTTTTAAAATCGGTAGAAGAAAGCTTAAACGAATTTAATTAGAAATTTGCTGAATTTGCTTAGGATGAACAAAGCTGAACTAGCTAAGATATGTAAAGAAAACCGGCAGCCTGAATGGGAAACTGTCACTGAAGTTGGCCATGATAGGAAAATAGCATCTCTGAAAAAAGCTTACAACGAAAAGTAAACTGCAACTGTTGAAACGCTATGCTATTGACAAGCAGTCCCATTAGGCAATAAACCACATGGTGTAAGCGCATGTTTTTTTGGCCTATATTTTCTGGCAATTTGGCTAATGGACACATCGTCCTTGCACTAATGCGGGAATAATTGTTAAATTTTAACGAGTGATTAATCATTAGTGGCAGAGTTCAAGGTTTAATTTTGGCAGAAAGCGCATAACAAGTGCGTATTAACCTGACTGCAAGGACAAGTTGACAACGGATAAAGCCTTGCCAGTAACCCTATATGATATAGGCTCATTTTTCCACTAGGTACTCAGCAGGAAAGATATTGCATGAACGTTTCCGGCAAATTCCAGGTAAAATAGTTAGCCCTAGAATGGGGTAAATAATCCTTTGAATCGTTAAAGACGTTTGCTAATATTGACGCTGCAAGTGCATGACATAGTCAGTCCGCTTTTGTTAATATGCCAGCGTTCACTGGGCACAGGTTTTTATTTCAAGACAATGCACAAGGCGATTGTTTTGTACACTTTGTTGGAAGTGACTAAACATTCCAATGGTCCATTAATGATGCAGAGAAACAACGTTCATGGAGCGATGATAGTTTCAGCTGCGGCAGTGAATGGCAATGCTCACACACTTTAAACTCTGGGTCCAGTTTAGTCGCACTTGAACATAAGATAAAACACGGCTTTGTTTACCTGCATTATGCGTTATGCAATAGTCAATGAGATGCTGATGAAACATTCGGCATTTTAAAAGTGATAGATAACAGCACTTTCGATACGCAATTTTGCGCATAGCTAATAATACCAGCTCTTTGTCTATCTGCAGTTTATTACGTGACTCGAAAGCCGATTATGACTACTTCTAGCGCGCATTAGAGCGGTTATTGTGTTAACTGAACGTCTATTACAGGCCTAGCAGTGCGGCACACTTTTGTGGTATCGGTGATGGAAACCATCGGGCGAGTGCCTCTATGCTGCTGACTACTGAGTGGCTTTACCCCAGTTGCTTCAGTAGAATAGATGTAGTTACGTTACTATCATCACTAGTCCAGGTCTTAATTTTAATAGGTTTATAAGGAATAAACAATGCATACAGATATATAAGTTGTTTCAGGACTTTTTGGATGATTATATCAGAATAAACTCCGTAGCAAAACTTCATCACTTATTGGGAACCAAACTGGCGAGTCCTGATATTAATCGCATGACATATTGCTTTGCGCACCTTCAATCTTGAGAGCGTTAATTGAAAAAGCTGGCAGCGCACTTTTATAGGCCTCGTACCGAGAAAAAAGGCGATTAATGAACTTTGCGTCGAAAAAATGACGGCGCACATTTTGAGCATCCTGATACTAAGCAACCAAAAGTATTTAATTAGTGAGTTGAAAGGTAACGAACTTAAGCGACACAGCACAGACGATTATTAGCAAAATGGGTTTCCGGTATTACTGGCAAATCTGTCGAAGCGATAATTTCCTATATTCGGGCACACAACTGACAGTTTCGGCATGAGACTATAAAAACCTTATGGTAGAAATTGAATACTGCTGCGTGGATGGCTGCTTGGGGTTATCGCGCGCTGAATGACTTTCACTGTTGCGGTCAATCATTAAAAGATATTGATGATTACAAAAGTAAAGCGAACTTAAAACAGCTGGATTTTAAGTTAAATGCTAATGGGTGGTGAGATTAAAGGTGGAAAGATGTTTGTTTGGCTCAGTCGTTCAACAATGGTGATTCATACAGAGGTTGTTTTCTCTGAACACAAATTGATATTCAACTTTTTATGAATTTGCTCAACGGTTATAGATGTAAAGATGGCGAATATTAATAGGTTTTTTGTCGCTGGCTTCTGCGAATAGAAATTTTTTGAAAGTATTGATGCAGTAATTTGGATTGACAAGACTCATCTTATTAAAATGATCTTGGTCTAATTTTTACAATACGATTCTATATAAATTAACTCCGTGCGCCATCATTAATAATTCTGGCTTCAACCTTCTGGTGCTTTTCATTTTACAACTTAAAGCTGTTAAGTCGTTGCCGTATTTGGAGTCAACGAGAATATTGTCGCTACAGCCAGACATACATTTATACTTTCTTCTAGTAATATCAAGCTCGGGAATCAACAATAATCTGCAGCCATCGCTTATCACGTGGCAAACAACGCATCAAGTAGGTCATTTCAGAAAGATTATTAAAGTTAGCTGTAATTTGCACCTGATCTGCCATCACTATAGTCGTTTCAATAACGGCAAGCGGCGCTGCTCGTAGCCGTACGAACTTTTCACTTTGCGCTTACTGCCACTTTTAGCTTGGCTATCGGTCATTTCTTTAATGATGAATTAATCAGGATGGATACAAATTTTTTACATGTTATCGTCGCCAATATCAATTTCTTCTACTTATAACATGCAGAAGATGACGTTGTTTGCGCCTGTTAAATCGGACGACGACGGCACATGCAGCCCTTTATGCCTAATTCAGGCAAAGGTCCAGTAATTAAAGCTTCTAAACAATAAGTTTTTCATATCATTTTTGACTTCTCAATAGTGAAATTAGACGCTCATATCATTGCTTAATCGATTACATCTAGTTGTCTGAAAACCAATAAACATGCTCTGCTACTTCATCAGGTTTTTTTTGAAGTAAGCATGTGATATATCGCCTTCTCTTGTGCCAATGGTATATTTTTGTTTGCCAATAACACGCCTGTGCTGGGAGAGGTCAATAGTTACTAGCTGCTCGCATGGATTATGAGATAACCGCAAGCACGTCTCCTTTGACGACAATGATTACACCGAGTTGTGCGTTGTGCATCAAAAAACCACTTTCGTTAGCCTTACCCAGCCCACTCATTGGTTTGCAACATAATGGCTTAATACGGTGCCTATCAGCTTCGTTTTATTTAGCATACACATGACGCTTACTTTAATAATGGCCTTCACACCAGTGATATGTAGATAACTCATTCATAACGTAAGGCTTGTCTGCTTCTAAAGAAGTGAACTTTAGCACCCTCATCTGCTGGCGGCTTGACGCAATGAGCCATCCCGAATACGGCATTAATAGTACCGGTAACAAAGGCTTCTGCCATTTCAGTGTCGTGGTATCTAGGTTGGGGCTCGTATTTGTGGCAAAATTAGAGCGATGTATCCGCACTGTATGAAGTGTCGATTACAATAATCGCACTTGCTGACGTTTCATCTAAAAATAAACGGCAATGCGTCGGCCAGATGATCCTTTTTTACTGCCTGGAAAGGCAGCGGTTTAAATCTCGTGATCGGGCAAGGTAGCGGTCTGTTGAATTGAGTACAAACGTAGACATTTTACGCATTGGTGATCGAAATTAAGGTACCGCGAGCTTTTTAATCGCTCGCGTTTTGATTAAGAGACTTAAACTATCTCAATACTCATTTAATTCGTGCACATGAAGGCAGCATCACAACAATGTGGGCCTAAGGCGCTTACGGATGCTGCACAAATACAGGAATTGCCATATGTGTCGTGTAGCAAAGCGGCATTTGCAACTGCAACCGTCTTCTGTCAACCTGGTTTTAATAACTTCCCACCAATCGTGAAGTTTTCGCGTTTCATGTTTAGCCTTGTCACCGTATGGTTTTTTGGTTTTGTTGGTGTCTGTATTTGCTATGAGTCCATAATCATGCTGGCGATATTTTTGCCTGGTAGCAGTTTGTACCTTCTAGTCCTGGTGAAGGAATCACTTCATTACCCATAGGCCCGTTTTTGCACGTAAGAATGTCAACGTCCACACATATTCAAGCCCTTTTTAGCCGCTCCACAGCTGTCTTTCGTCGCCTAGAGACAAACGGACGGGCTTGCTGAACCACCTCTGTGCAATATTGAGCGAAATTCACCTGGTCCCGCCTTTGGCGTTTTCATTGCGAATTATTTACCGCCAACAACTAGAGCAACGATGTCGTGCAAAAACCGCCCGCTTACTTTCAATGTATTCTTGTACTAAAATCTTCGCGTTAAGCCATAAATGCTTCTATAATAGACTCAGCGGTTTTAGCAGTTTCGGCTAATAAACACTATACTTGGGTGCTTCTCACAATTTAATAACAGCCTGGCGCCCGCCAACATTTTTTATTAGTCGTAACAATTCTGTCAGGGTGATACAAAACATGCCGAGGCATACCGATTACCTTGGCGATAACATTGTAACGAGCGCAATTTGTTCTGAACGACTAATGAGCGAAGATTCCATTTATTGAATAAGTTCCCATCTTTGCAAATTTGACGTACGACCGATGTAACCATAGAAGGTAACAGATAGCCCAATTCTGGAATAATACATCATAGAATAACACCACAACACACAACACACAACAACAAGCACCACATAACAAAAAATCAGGAAATTATTGTTAAATCTAGGTACAGCAAATTTCCAGACTCACTCTACCAGACATAGAGAACGGCGTGAAAAGAGATTGGGTCAATTAAGTCATGTTATCCGGATACGATGTGCATGCTAAAAACATGGGAGTGACAGGGATATGTCTATAATGCAGCCGAACTTCAATTCGCTAAAAACAATGAGGCAAGATGTCGCGTATGCGCCTTGACATTTAGTAGCTGAATTGAGAATGGTCGAGTTCCTGACTAGTACACATCATTGTAGCCAGCATCTATCGATAACTATCCGATTGTGACTATCGAAGGCTTACTCACCAGTTTGACGTAATGCTTCTGGTTGATCAGGAAGTCTGGAGATTGCGTGACAAGAACAGCAAATTTCGTATATGGTGAGTTACTGATGCTATATAAATAATTGATACGACCACTGATAATATTCGTCTCGTTAAACATTAGTGTTTGAATCACTTTCTATTTTGTTTCAATTTAACTCTAATATAATAGTATGACTAGCTCTTTCCATCTAATAATGAACTAAGAATACATCTTTGTAAGAAAAGGTTGCTCTACTCATAGACGTTAAACCCTCACTGGAAACTCTAATGTTCATATTTTACCGTATTTTTATTTCAATTTTATTACATGGATTAACACTATTTATTAGTAACGTATTATGGTCGCTGGCGTCCGATCTTTTGGTACAATGGAGGTATTAAATGTACACATGGACAGTTTACCGGGTAATAATCATTTATAGAAAGAGGCCGTAAAAAATTGTACACGCTTTGCTGACGAAAGTGCACTGAAAGCTTTCATATCATACGCTTATTATTTGGGACAGTGAGCTACTCTTTATCTTTATATGTAATGGGGAATACGACATCTCTGGTCCTCTTTTTTTATGTCGAAGTGTACTTATCTCACACTGACTGGTTTTGCTTCTATTTTCGCGAAATTGGTCTGTACTTGATTATAAAAATTGCCTGCTACTCTTATATCTGTTGTGTTCAGCTTCATAATTAGTCGCGGAAGCTTATTAGGATAATTTAGAGGGCAGAGATGTTTATATGCAAGCGTAACTATAACATGACAGTGGCAGATCTTGTATATAACTATAAAATCTTACCATGGAACAGAATTGAGCGCGAATATTATGTTGCCTAATAGAGTGTTAACGTATACTACGCTAGATCTTAAAATAGCAGAGACAAGTTGCAGGGTTTGCTAAGAGATTGGTCGGGCGGAGCGTGTAGTGACAGATAAACTATAGTTGCAGCAATAGAATCTATTAGGATAGGGCAGTACGAGAATAGACGCTACTATGGCGAGGAGTCTAAGTGACAGAATTAAACAACGAAAAGGCCTAATAGATGAGCAGTGGAGATACGAGTTTAATTATTCCACTACCTTATCAATGTCACGATTTATTATTGCATAACTGTGAGCACTTCTCAAGCAGTAGCGCTTTATCAACAGGGTCGGACCCTCTGTGGAAACTGTACGAATTCCTTTCAAGTCAATACGAAGCAACAGACAAATGGTAAAGGCGTGGAATCGCTCGTTTAACACACCAAAAGCCGTGAGAAGCAATGTTTGAAGGCACTAATTAAGAACAAAGGAGGTGGTACTGTTTTACAATGTTCGCTCTGATTGTGAGCTCCAGTGATAGAGTAGAAGAAGAGTTCGAGCTAAGTGAAAGACGCTTGAAGTAGTCCTCTTTCGAGCAGATAGTCGGAATATCGCGTCGAAATGGGATAGGTATTGCCAGCATATGATGAAGTGTTTCGACGATTTACTATTGCGGATGCGACACAAAGGGTGACAAAATGGGGGCTATAAATTGACTCATCTGCTACTAATTGAGAGGTGACTGAGTAATTGATTACTTACTAGAATACTACAGAAGTATACTCATATATACCAAGCCGAAGAATCTGCAGAGTAAAGAGGCTTATAACGATGATACCTGGCAGAGAAATGACGATCTCTAACGTGCAACTTGGCTGTGTGAAAACGTGTATAAGACAGATGATATAGCAGTAGATGGCTGAGTCTAGTTGCAAGTTTGCGACGCTAATAGCATTCTGATTCTTAAAATCGTCTCACTCATACGTACTAGTATTATATATTACTAGCTTATATTGTGGAGGCGTATGATACATGCAGCACTATTTAGTTCTTACTGGTGACCCTACACTTAGATTATTACCTGCAGTGTTTGCTGCATATCGCCAATGAATCAAGTTGGTCGACTCAGAGGCTAATGTCATGTGTTTTAGATAATATGTAGGTCGCTTCATCAACCAATGCGAAGGCGAATAAAAAGCAATTCCGCGTACCCTTTAGAATATTGCGCACCTCACATCGTAAACTGTATGCCTCACTGATTGTAACATCTATTCAGTCTGAGCGGCAGTGAACTAGGTATCCATGCCGCGAGAGCTCGATAGCTGATTAGTTTTAATTTTTATAAGCGTTACAGGTCGTTCAGGCAAGATTATACCGTAGGGGACGTCTAACACTGGCAGGCATGCACGCTATTGCACGATGTTTGAAGTATATATAGATGGTATTAGCGTTTCGTACCAGTCTTATAATGTAAGTGACTTATTTTATGCTCTGCGACACATATTCGCATATTCATGTCATGTAATGAGCAGTAGAAGTAACGTGTCTCTTGTAGTAAGTGTCTAGTACAAATTAACAAACTGGTATATTATCGCAACACCTAGATTACCCGCGGCAGTCACAATTACGCCAATGCGAGAAGGATCTATAAGGGTGAGATAACGGTGACTCTCAATGCTAATTGACATCAAGAACTTGAGTAGCTTAGGCGAACAGATGCTCATTGACGTCAGCGCGCTAGTAGACGTAGAGGAGAGGAGGCTAAAGTATTCTTTTAATGTACTGAGTGAAGCAAGGTAGCTACTGTATTTCGTTCACTAGTTGATATGTGTAAAGACGTGGTATGACTGTTGCGCTAGTATTACCAGCTGGTGAGTAAGGTCAGTACTTAAAGTAAGTTAGATTTATGCTCTCATAGAGCATCTTTAGATATAAACTACCATAAAGACGATGTAAAAGTCTTCACGATGGGTGTCTCTAAAAAGGCGCTGTGACTTGAGCTTAGTCGCGTATGCAGATGGTGATGGGAGTGGGACTTAAAATGCGGAAAGTTGCTCAAGGTCAGAACAAGTCGGGATAAGGGTGTGCCTTGACGAAACTGCATCAAATGATGTGTATATTGTGAAGGTGCTTAAGCGATGCAAAACAACTTCGGGACGTGCAACTGTATTAGATCTCAAAGGAGCACGTGCTTTGCGTTATCCTCTAATCCGATGTGCGTACTAAGCTAGTGAAGGATATTGAAATCTGCATGGCCCCCCTGCTTAGCGTGTAATTCTATGAGTGACCGTGGCGTATTGTTAGTAGCATGGTCGTCGTGAACGGTACAATATATACATTAGACACAAGAGGTGAGTATATGTTCACATTGCTATGGCATGCACAAACCTTGATTAATGGAAGGAAGCAACTGGTTATTGAATAGCATTGGGGAACTGATAAGTCAGAGACATGTTAGAGTTGTCTCTAGGTACTAGGATCAACTTGATTTAGTAATCGATATACGACAGGATGATTATTGAGCGTCTCATGCTCTAAATCTACAGGTTGTCCTCTGAAGTCAAAATGAATGAAAAACTTAGTGAAACAATATGAAAGTAAATATAGAGTATGTGACGCTGCTGAATTAAGGCATAAAAGGGCTGCTATGTGGTAACGAAATAACTGAAGTGCCTCGAAGCCGTATTCAGAGAAAACGTCGTAAGTTATTTAGCAGTGTTCGTCGCAACTAGCGAACACGTCTAGCGTAAATCTTACTGATTAATATAGTTGTGATTATTCGTTACGTGTCAAGCTTTGATCACACCATGAAATAAGAGCTTTGGGATGGATTGCACCAGTATGCTACTATCGATGCGGATTGCACTCAGAGTGTAGATAATTGGAGCATCTTTAATCGCTCGTGGCTGTCTTATCGCATAGCTCTATTAGCTGTCGTGCAGTAGTAATTAGCTGTAGCTAAACGGTGTAACAGAAGATCGTAGGCAGCTGTAAACGTTGAGTACACGGAGTATCAACTGGAGCGCCGCTGAGATTATGACGTATGAAATAGCAAACAGGCACACTGCTGATGTATCGCGGTAGGTATTATACTAGCTTGTATCGATGGAGTCTAGTGACTACAGAGTGTGAATTTTTCGGTCACGTTAACACTGTATTGTTGTCTCTAGGGTCGAAGTTTATGACTTTATTGGCGAACTATGGCTGGACAGTCTGAGTACGTGTACGTCGGTTTAATGGTAGTCAGAGTGACGAAAGTCGGGCTCCAATTATATGAACTCGGATTATCTTCCGTAATCGAGCTGCCGCGATAGCCTTCTGGAATATTACTGGAGATCACTCAATAAGTGTCAGCTGTAGCGAAATCAATACTATACTCGTGACAGGCATACATTACATCTAGCTGAGACTTACTATCAGCAGATGGCATATACAGTCTCGCGGTAGAAATGAAATAAATGCACACACTTCAAAACATTTAAGATAAAGCAGCCGATCTAGGTCGAGTTCTTATTGATATGCATTATATTACAGATGTGCAGTCTCTTGGGTGATGGATAAGGGCTGAGTAGGGCTGTAACCTTATGTCTGGGTTAAGAATGATGCGAACTTGACGAGAAGTTTACGTTTTTAAAGAAATGTTATGTAACTACTAACATGCAATGTGTCAGCTTGGCGCTATATGATTAATGAGTCGTTGCTCAATCTCTGGTAGAATATACTGGATCATGTCAGTTAAGTCAAAAATTATCGGTGCAGCAGACCAGACACACGAAAAACTCGTGAGATAAGTATTCGGCACAATAGTAATCGACAACTTCTTTCAATTATACTAGTTAGATGCGCACCATTTAATAATTGAATTTTACAGTTCTGGCTAACTCTCATAGGCTTTAGTCCCGTCTCGGTATGCTGTCCCGTAATCTTGAATATTGCATATAATGAAATGTTAGGCTTAGCCTCTACAGTAGATCGACTCAATCTATGTTATCTGAAATCACAGCCTATGTAGGTGCACCAAAAAGTATTATCAGAGCCAAACCCTGACAAAAGAAATATCGTTCTCTTTCAGCCATTTAAGCTATTGCATTACGCAGTTTAATTAGCATATATTAATATCTAGGATATAAACATCAATACCTAGTTGTGTCGCTCACATTAGTGTGTCGCTAGTTATCCGAGTGATATTGAAAGATTGACTATGCAGTGCCTTAAATATCGTTATCAAGTGATTCAGAACAAAGCTACTAAAATGTGAGTCGATGCTTCTAAGCAGGTACTATAATCCCGAAAGAAGGGTTCTCACTGCAGACTGTCATTTATATGACAAATATGGCTAAATACAATCAGCTGAACCACCAAAAAATATGAAGGAATGTAGGCAGGTATTTATTACGTCTGTCAGTAGCGAAAGACTGTCAGTGGTGCCGAATATAAGAATATTCGGGCTCGACAGCTTGGCAGTAATACTCGAAACATCGGCTTAATTAATCGTCTGTCGCTTGTACGCTAAGTTGTCTACTTTCAACCATAAATAATACTTGGTGCTTAGTATCAAGATGCTC
>Ga0163217_1044442_pt1 | contig 10776 bp, 20 predicted proteins | sample SynspAceP_FD_185933 | JGI IMG/M metagenome (GOLD analysis project Ga0163217, IMG submission 185933) | Saline lake microbial communities from Ace Lake in Antarctica - Synechococcus sp. Ace-P (PacBio error correction) | ecosystem: Environmental > Aquatic > Non-marine Saline and Alkaline > Saline ...
CCCACCGACACAAAAAAAAAAGGAAAGAAGAGAGAAAATTGGGGGTTCAAAACGCCGCGCCCCCAAAAAAGGCCCAGCAATTGGCAAAAAATCGTAAACATTTCCCCCTTAAATCAGGGTCCCCGCCCGCTGAAACTTTCGTCGGGTGCGCCCCCGCAGCAACCACCATTCAGAATATCCAGTCGCAAGCGACGCGATTGCAAACGATACCTTGCTAATTATGTCCCGCAAAGTCCAGACAGCGTGCCAGCAAACTCGCCCAATATAGGCAACCACTCTTCGAACGACAATCGGCCTTTCGTCCTCCTCGCGCCCGGCGGATACGAGTACTTGCTCCGGTCAATATTGCCAGGTTCCAGAAAACTTGGTTTGAACGCCACGGCAGACCGGCAACAACTTGATCTATTCCCGAAGAATCGTGCAAACGCTTGACCAGCAAGCGCGTCATGGTGCCGGCTGATCGGTCTGACGGCCCTGTTTGGCGCCCAAACCGATACGCTTCGATTAACCTGCAGAAAAAGCCATCGCCCGAGTGCACCACGAATGGTTTCCCCAGCAACTCGCCCCAGTTCAACGTACATCCTCGCGCAAGCGCCAAATCGAATTTCCGTCATGCCTCTGCCCTCTCTGACACCAAAGTGATCACTGTGCTCAACACATGCGTTACAACCGCCTTCTGACAACCCATTGTGAGAAAAAGGAACGCAGATTGCACCGTTGTCGGTCGAAAGCATCAAAGCGTGTCTAAAATCAAATCAAGTCGGTGGCACTGTGGACGGTAAAATCAACCAGCAAGTGGGAAAGTATGAAGATCCGTGAACTGACTCAGGAGTGGGAGCATAGGCCAGGGCGTCGTAACCAGAATGACTACAGCACAGGTCGTCTGCCCGGGATGACGCCCGCGCGACTGCGCACTGCAAAATGAGAATTATCCGAAACCTGCAGTTGAAATCTGATCACCGATCTACTCGGTCGCCTGCGCTGGGAAGAGCGAAGCCACCTGCTACCAGCCGGGAGGAACAGTGTCGCCGTGATGAAATGGGATCCACTCTACGGCGACACAAGCCCGACGCCCGCTAACGCTGATGAGTCGCAACCAACCTGCACAACTGAACACAGCAGAAAGAACCTTAAAACAACACTAGACGGCTCATTCATCAGATTGCTAACCGTGAAGTCTCCAGAGTTCTGGACTTTCCAGAGACCTCAGTCTGCCAGCCTCCCAGCTGGTCAAGCCGATCAGACCCGGCTTGCCACGCGAATCACCCGCGTCGGCCAATGTGCCTCGAATAAAGCGAAGCGCCGGGCTCGAACTCTTCGTTGCCTCTGAAACGCAAAGCTCTGCATCACACGCAGGTCCGCGCAGATTGACCATTGCGCAAAAACAGATCGCCCATTTCCGCGCAACGCCTGAGATCCCCGCGGCCAGTGCTTCACGACTTCACTCCAGCTTCGCGACCTTGTGATGACCGTCCTGCGTCATTCCACAACCCGCTGCACGCAACGCTTCGCAGCTGCTGCGCACCTCAATGCAGCAGCGCACGCGCACATCATCCGCAGGGACAGCTTGTTCGGGCGGCGACTTCTCCGCGCGCTCCCTCGCCTTTATCTCTTCCCAGCGCTGCTTCAACCGCTCGGATTCAATGCTTCAGCTGCCCGCGGCGTGCCAGATTACCGTCGGAAATACATGCGGATGTCGACGTACCATTGCGGTGAGCCACGACCACCATCGGTCCAGGCCAAAATGCCCCCCCTCCTGGCCCAGTTGCGCCGTAAGTAGACGACCTGAAACAGCAGTCGCCAGTTCGCGCACTTGCTTGCGGAAATCTTTTCGGCAATCGCGTCGGCCAACCTCGTAAGCCCCTCCAGGGTAATGCGGCACAATCTTCGAAGATTGCTTTCCAATCCCGGCAGCCATGCTCGGGTCGCGCAAACGCTGCATGAGGTACAACAGGTTCCCGAGCTGAATAACTCACGTACTGGCTTCCTGGATGCGCCGCCTTCCAATCACGTTTCGGTTCACTGGGCGATTCGCCAGCAGGCGGCCGATCAGGATAATTGGCACCTTCAACTGTCAGCAAACATGCCGCGTATAATCACCTTGTTTGGTCCGGTACTGACTTTCCAGAACTTGATCTGTCATTGGCGAGCATCGCGAGACGTCACGCAACAGCTCGGAACGGTCGTAGGCTCTTTGATATTAGAATTTCCCGGGTAGGTTCTGAATCGGCGCGCACCTCCACTCACCCATCAACGTCAGAATCGCGACGCTGGCAAGCTGCATTGCCCGGGCACAAATCCGCCCGTGTACCGTGATCGCAGCGTCCCCCAGGGTGATATAGCGATGATTCGATCCCCGGAACCGCCTGGCAGCAGCCGCCATTGTGAGCAGATTGTCCAACCCTGAATAAAGACACTCGCCTCGGCCTCGGGTTGGTTCGCCCGGCGCGGGACAGCCTCAAGCTGTCTGTGACGGTCAGCTCGATCCAATTGCTGCGCCACATTGACCAACGTGCATCAGCCGCAACGCCGCCAGAACCGACCGCGCAAATCAAACAGGTCTTCCTGACTGCGGATGCCCAATTTGTCGATAGGGCGCATAGTCAGCGCCGTCATAATCCAGCGCGTCAGCTCATCGATCCACATCAACTTGCAGCTCTTGGACGTTCCTGCTCGGCGCCTGCTGCTGAACCAATCTGTACCTTGTCCCGAGCGGCGAGTATGACGTAACCCATGGGCATTCAACCATCGCGGCTCGGGCTGCTGCTGCTGCCGGTGATGATTTCGACCTGCTCAGCGCGGCTGCAGAAATATAATTGAGCGCAACTATCCGCCCGTTTACTTGGCCCCGCGCAACTGGTGCGATCTCGTGGTATCCGAATAGCAAAGCCAGCGGGGTAGCGCCCTTGGGCACATCAGTACATGGCGTCAGGAGTGAACAGGTAAATCGTCCGGCTCGAATCGACCCGCAACTGACAGCCAATCGCGCGATACCCCATTTCTCATGCACGAGCACCTGGCCAAACCAGCGATCTTGTCTCATAGGCATTCGAGCACAACCTGCTGGCTCCGGTACCTCTTGTAAGCGCCAAATGGGCGCAGGACGCCCAGCTCTCGCTCCTCGTTCATCGCCGGGGACGTGAATCTGCACCTCAAGCACCTTTGCCACTAGGGCCCGACTACCAGCGTAGCAGGGAGCGTAAGCCGTTTTCCTTGGGATTCGGCGATGTATTTCATGAATTCATTTGGGATATGCTGCACTAGCTATGACTATGCCCACGAGTAAGCAATCACGGACCTGCGGCACCATAAACACGCACGGCGCGGACGTCGTAGACCTGGTGACAGTCGATCCCCTTGCTGCGCATCTTGCGCCAATGGAATAGATATGTTTTGCCCGCGCTGATCTCGGAATGGATCCCCTTGCCCTCCAGCTCATCGCGCCGCAACTGCTTCATGGAGCATCGTCGATATATTTCCTGACGATCCACTCCGGCGCCATCCAGCATTTGGCGATCTGCTGTATTGTAACAGGCCTCGAAGATAACCGGAAAGGACAGATCCTCCAGTTCCCATTTGATATGGCCCGATCGAGCGGTGCGCCAGGCGCGTAAAATCGAAACCTCGCTGCTACCCGTAGCGCTCGCTTCCGGTTGCATCCTTGACCGCCCGATGCACAGGTACGCCCGGCCAGCTTGATCAGGCGACGCGCACATCATCGACCAAGGTAACCAGCATTTGCGTAGATTTCCAGACCTGAGTCCTGAGCGCAAAGCCGCGGCTTGCCGTATCGTGATCAACGCTGACGCCTGCCATGCGCTGCACGCCGTCGACAGGCCCCGCTCAGTTGCCCACCCAAGCGGCGCTGACCGTCGCCAGAATCAGTCTTGCGTTCGCGCAACGCACGTACACGACGGCCCGCCGACCAGCGATCCGAACGAGTTTGATTCAGTGAGATTCGGCATTTCCTAGCCGTAAGGTAACTGCTGCTTATCTCTATCGGCCCAGATTTTCGGCGGCAATGGCTGCCTGCTCAAGCTCGTCAGCGGCCACTCACCAGGCTTGCTTGCAGAACCGCTGGCGCGTCAACGGCAACCGCTGGCGATGCGCGCTATCTCAGGCAATCTATATTCCACGCTGCATCCTGATGTGTCGAGCAAAGCTCGACCTGTACCACAGAGCAAAACCCTACTTGTGCTGCGCGATGCTAGACCTTAGACTGCTAGAACACGACATCTTCCTTTTAACTTGAATCCTGCGTGACAATGCCAGGGTTCTGGCCACCGCTACAAATCACCGGTTGAACCTGCTCGCCGGCGACAAACAACCCATGGCTTCCACGGGCCAGTCCTGCGAAATCTCCATAATGCCCTGCTGCACCAGGCGAATACCCACGGCGCAAGCAACTGCATCCCGCGCCAGCGCTGGCGGGTTGCATGAAACTACGAATCCGACCGCATCGGCTTGTCAGCCAACTGCTGCATCAGTTTGCTCTGGCACCATTCTGCGCGGCGTTTCAGCAGAGCCGCATCACGGGTTTGGCAAAGCAGTCGGCATCCAGGGTTTTGGACAGTCGGCCTTAAAAAGTGCAGCGACTCTCCAACTGAATTATTCCGTGCATACGCTGCGTCCCCGCGCCCGAAACCATATAGCCCTGCCCCTCTACGCTGTGACCTGAGCGCCCGCGCGGGCCAGGGTGCAAGAGCAAATGCACTCCACCGACAAAAACAGATCAAGCACCCGCTCACCGGGTTGTAAATGTCCAACCATCTGCCCAGCGCCTGAATAACCATCATCTGATGATCGAACAGGGCATTTCACCTGATGAAATTCGCCAGGTCAAATTGAATTCAACGCAGCGCAACTGGTCGCCAGCAGATAAGCCCGGTAGATCAGCGCATCCCATCAAGCCGGTGCAGCTGGTCCGGCTTCCCCCGCTGCAACCAAGAACTCGCGCATGCTGTTTCCGCCAGCGCCTGCACCGCTTGCAGATCATTGGCAGACAAGGCTGCCATATGCCGCACAGCAGCACCGGCTTTCGCCGCCAATCAAATCACCACATGGCCAAGTCCGGTATGACATGCCAGCACTGAGCATGGTACCAGCGCCTGCACCAGTGCTTCCAGCGCTGAACCAGACGGGGCACTCAATGCATCTCGACCTAGGTCACTGCTGCGCGCTGGGCCGATAACCACATCCAGCACACCAAGACGTCTGCGTCCAGCGCATCGCCAGCCGAGTGCGCTGGCCGGTAACCAAGCCGGACCCAACAGGGCTGGCCCACCATTGCTCCGCCCAGACCGCGAAATGCTGCAATTGCTGGCCAGCGCTGCCTGCTGACATTTAGTAGCACTTCCGGCATGTTGCGCAACTGCAACCGCCAACAATAGATCCGTGTGCGCGCAAACGGGGCGTCTGGCGCTCGGGGCTGCCTGTAACACAACTTTGTCTACACGGGTTTTCAATCATTTGCTGCGCGCCTTAGCACCCTGCCAGCAACGCGCTCGCCAGTAACCCGCCATCGGACGAAGACATCCGTCCCCGCCCAGCGCCGATACCGCCGCCGTCATGCGCAAGGCGTTCCAGATCCACTTCAATTGCGCTTGCTATCGCAGCCGTGTGCATCGGGGTTTTGACGGGCAACGTCCACGGAATCCTTTCATGGTTTGAGCGTCGTAACTCCGGTGATCAGGTAGCGGTCACCCCGGTCACAGATGAGGCCGACAAAACGCATTCCTCGACTTCGGCGGACAAACGCAATGCTGCTGCCACGGGACCCGCCGGACGAAGACTCCGCAAATATGCCTCATTCTCGGTAGCCAGTCGGCGCATGGTCCACTTCCCGCCCGCCTGCCCAATCGACCAATTGAGATCTGAACCGCTCGGCTGGAAAACCGGGCATGTAAGTCCTGCGGGCCAGCGCCCTGATCCCGAAAGGAAGCGCCCTCAAGCGGCTGTAAACCGATTAATCTCGATCTTGCGGATTTTGTTCCCTTGAGTAACGCCGAGGTACCCTGGATGTTCCCGTGGTACCGCATAGAGCCTGAATGATGCGTAACCCGTCCATTGGGTATTCAACGCCAGATCTCAGGACCGGTAGTACGGTAAGTGCCCTGCGCATATCATGGATTGCCGAACCTGAATCCAGGGACTTGCCCGCCTTCGCGCTGCATTTGCCGCAGGTCGCGCGCAGCTTCCATTGCTGTCCTCGCCGGCTGCCGTAATCAGCCTCGGCGCCATCAAGGCGCTCATGGCCGCCTGCGTCGGAGCTCAATGTCCGGCAGATCAAGAATCATCCGAACCCTTGAATCGCGGCAACCATGCCAATGAGCGAGCCGGTATTACCCGAGGTCGCCTCGATCAGCGTATCACCGGGCTGATTTCACTCGCGCAGCTCGGCGTCCCGATCATCGACAATGCAGTCCGATCCTTCACCGGCCTCGGTTATTAACCTCCCTGCCCAGCAGAATGTTTGCTGGTGGCGCCGGTAACGCTGGCATGGCGCACCAACGGCGTATACCGACAAAGTTCCCAAGGTCGAAACTGTCAGCGGAAAAATCCATTGCTGAAAAATCGTTATTCATCATCCCTCAAGGGCTGGGCCCAGGTCGATAGGGGCGCTGAAAATCTGTCTTTTGGTCATCGGCCTATGAACCGGCAACAAGTAAGGATACATACAATGAGCGAGATTGGCTAAGCGCGCATCCTGCGAGACACTGGACACACTGCCTGCTGCCATCGCACTGGTAGCTACTTTTAATCGGCAGCTTCCATGACCTGCGCCAGCAACTGCTGAACGCGATTTCTGCCGTTGAGCACATGCAAGATTCCGGCCAGCCAGGCACTGCTCAGAGGCCAGCCCCAACTGTTCAGCGATGCGTTGTCGAGGCCTGAATCGCCGCGTATGTGCGGCGTCACAACTCATGATAGCAAGCGCATCCCTGGAAGCATAGCGTCCGACCATGCCTGCTACGCAGCGCACCCTTGGGTGTGGGAAAACGCTGGGTGCGGGGAGCGGACTTCAAGGCTTGGCGAACGGTCGCCAGCACCGCTTTCTCTGTCCACTGCTGGGCCACCCCGAATGATGCAAGGCGCCAGCAGGACCAGAAGAAGCCGACATCCCTGCTCGTTGGGTAAGAATGGAGTTGAGCCGACCCAACACCCAGTTCGACGCTATCAGAGCTACTGACCACCTTGATCATGGCCTTGCTCGGGTTACTGCTGACCACTTCAACCGTCAGCCAGAATGGCCGGCGTATCCTGACCCGATCACTCTGGCCAACCGCGCCATCCACCCAGAATCAGCCAAAGTCAAGTTTGAATGTCGCGCCTGAATGAACAAGCAGCCGCGACTGGCTGATCTGGCCCAGGGCATCAAATACCTATGGCAAGCACCCTGCAGAGCGCGCAGGGTGAAGCTTCAACAAACGTGGATTGCAAGAACCGAGGACCTGCGCCAAACCTGGAAACCACGGACGATCAGAACATCGAGGCCTGGACAATGGCTGCCAAGAGTGCGCAGGAAAAGCAGCCGGACAATCTGAGTCCTGGCCAACCAGAAGCCACGAGTAACGGACACCCCTAACGGCATTATCGGTTCAAGCCAACCTGCTGCTAAACGTACCGAGCTGAGCAATCGCCAGCAGAAGTACCTGGGCACCATAGATAAAATCCGCTGAACACAACCCGCTGGCGATCAATCAACGATATTCCCTTCGATTTCCGAAAAATCGTAGGCTTGGCAAACTGATCTCGACAATCAGCGTTCCAACCTCCGCGATCTGATTCAGGATACGCTGACCATGCTCGCTCCCACCGCCATCAGAACACCTGGAACGTCAGGCATCATTTACGATACGCCCATTGGCCAAGCGCGAGCACTTGCGGCTGAAACAAATCCGTGGCCAACTGTCAACAAACGCATCAAGTTTCACCAGAAGGCCTCGTCAGTACCGACCATGCCTGGAAACAGGAAGGAAAACCCAATGTTCCTCTGCTATCAGCGTCACGATACCGGCATGGGCCTGACTCCGACGCAACAGAAGAGCCTGTTTCAGGGCGTGTCTTCGCCAAGCAGACAACTCGATGTCGCGTCAGGCCCGGTGGCACCGGGTTGGCCTGGTGATCGCCCAAACGCCCTGGTCGAGCAAGTGCCATGGCGATAATCGAACTGGAAAATGCCAACCGGGCGAAGGCTCGGACGTTCTGGCTTACGCGCGCACTGAAAAAGTCCACCCAGGCCGGTGAAATGACTTGCCTGCACCCACTGCGAGGAATCCGGGCAGCCGTTTACGAACCCCTGGCGCTTAGCCGTCAGGCGTTGCTGCATAACCTTGGATCGGGCATTGAAGTCCCCGTGCCACGACACCTGCAAAGCATTGGAAGCCGCGTCGAAGAGCAGTCCGGCAGACGGCCGATTCAACTGGTGCTGGCAAGCACCCGCTCACCCAACATGCGCCCGACGCGCTGTTCGACGTACTGAACCGCTGATGAGCAGAGATCAATGCAAGACCATTATTGCTGACCGAAAATAAACCCCACCGCGCATATCCGGCACTGGATCAAGCTCTCCGCCTTCGAATGCCAGTGCTTTCTCGCCCGTCTAGCACTCGCAAGCTCTACGGCGGTCAAATCATCTGTTCAGACCGAGCCGGCAAATCGCTCCAGCCTTGCGCAGCCGACCGCTCCAGAGCTCGCTGATAACGGTGCTGTGCGTAGACGACAACGAAGACGAATCTGCGCCTGGGAAGCCACCTTGAGCGAAATGGCCCCCGGTGCTGACCGCCCAACCAGCGGGCGAGCAGCAATTGCGATTGCCGACCGCGAACCCATGACTGACTCATGGATGTGCAGATGCCCCGCATGGATGGCGCGCTACCACGACCGAGCGCGCCTGCGCGAAGAACTCGGCCGCGTGACCCACCTAACACGCACTGACCGCCCACAGCGCTGGCGAGAACGGGCCGACCGGCTGATTCATGCGGCATGAACCGATTACCTGACCAAACCCATCAGCCGGAACAGCTCACCAACTGCATCTTCCGCTGGACCGCATCAATCTCGCATGCCGCACCTGCAAGCGGCACCTGCAGCGCTGAAGCAATGAAAACACCTGCCAGCCAGTTATACTGAATCGAGAGGAAGGCCTGCGACTGGCCGCCGGCATAGCCAACGCCGAAGAATTGCTGGCGATGCCCTGAAACTCACCGGGCCTCGCCAGGGGAAACGGGTATGATAGAGCAGCACATAGCCAGGCAAAACGACGGCGCTGCTGACGTTTCATCGCTTGCAACGGAGCCGCGCCGCTACTGGTGGCGCTACCACAGCGACGCGAATCCGCCTGCAGGCAGAACCGCTGAAAAAGGAGCGAGACTTCAGGTAAGCGGTCAGCCAGTTGATCGAGGCCATAGAGCAACTGCGGCAGCTTACCAGCCGCTGAAAATAGTGCGGCTTTCAGATCACAAGCCTGGACACAGCTTTTTCAATCGCTGACCCAGAAATGCAAAGGCCAGCGCCTGCTCGCGCTCTCAAGCTGGAGCTTCAGCAGCATCTGTCCCTGCACCCCCTGCCTCAAGGCGCTGGCGGCGACCCACTGAGGCCTGCACCAAGCGCGCCAAACTGTCATTGTCGATTCTGTATGTGCGCCACCACACATGCCTGCGCCAGCCGGTGCCCACGCTGTTGAGAACCGCCTCTGGCGGCCTATAACGCTTGGCAAGATAGCGAGCCGCTGATGGTGCCGACGAATCGCTGCCATTTTTTCCACCTCTGGCTCAAGAGCGCGGGCAAACCGGTCCCTGACCAACCAACACCTGCCTCGATCCGGCTGACCAGCACCCATATCGTTACGGATGCTCGATCATTTTGCCGGCCCGAAACCGCCGAGGATCAGCGCAACGCCATATCCTTGACTGCTTGAGCAGGCCCGAAAAAGCGCGCGGCGATGACTGCATGGCCGAGCAGTCGTTCAATGCCGCTGATGGCGCTGATAGGCCTCAACGTTGTGTAATGCAATCCATGCCGCATTGAGACCACCAGACCGAGTTTGCGCGCGTAGATACAGCCTTCCCGATCGCTCCAGGCCTCATCCTGTAGCGCCCCTGGTGTCGGCAAATAGTTGCCCGGTATCAGTTCGATGACCCGGGGCGCAGCAACGCTTGGCTGCCTCAATCTGCCGAGGGTCGCGCGATAAACAGCGACCCTCACTGCCCATGGCGCCATGCGCCACCTGCTTCCTGGCCCCCGGGCGCTGTTGCCCGGCGACATTCAACCCGCCTCCGTGGCAGTTCGTCGCGGCGCTCAAGGTACCAGCAGATATGGCCGGGCGTTATCTGTTCGCGAAATCCAGATGGGCGTCGGTCACGGCCAGTCCAATCATGCGGTGCTGCAATACTCCGTCCATCAGGCGCAAACAGTCGCGCTCCTGAATATGCGGCGGTCCTCGCCAGGTGCAAAGTAAATCCCATTCCGCTCCTGCTTGTTCAGCCTCGATCGCTGCCTGCACGGATCCGATAGCGGCTACGCGCGCCGCGAAGGGTTGCGACGTGATCGATATCACACCTAAAAGCCACTACTTAAACTCAGTCAAAGCCGCTCCTTTAAACCGCCACCAGGATTGGAATAGTTGCCGTGACCATGCGGCGATTCGGCCCAGATGCACCGCCAGCGCTCGCCGCATCAACATCTTTGCGGTTGCGCAGGGTGAGCCGGCGCAAACCAATCTTACCTACGGCCATAGCCCACACCGGCGCCGGGTACCCTGTCCGGACCGATCTG
>Ga0163217_1048027_pt1 | contig 10776 bp, 9 predicted proteins | sample SynspAceP_FD_185933 | JGI IMG/M metagenome (GOLD analysis project Ga0163217, IMG submission 185933) | Saline lake microbial communities from Ace Lake in Antarctica - Synechococcus sp. Ace-P (PacBio error correction) | ecosystem: Environmental > Aquatic > Non-marine Saline and Alkaline > Saline ...
TTGTTCCTGCAGGGTTCAGAGGTTACAAAAGTTTGAAAGCAGCGAAAAAAGAGCATTGCCTTTTTGATTGAAATTTTCAAACCTATCGCATTATGCGATGGTCCAGTGATTTTGTTTGGCTGAAAAGTATCCGCAAAAAAATTTATTTTCAGTTTTCCTGCCAAGGGTAAGCTTTCGATTCTTTGATCTGAAATACAAAAGATTTGGCAATGGAATGGTTGAAGAAATAAAAGTTCTTCTGAATAAGGAATGGCTTGTAGGCTCAATGGAATCTTCCGATCGCCTATCGGTACAGCACCGTATTGCGCCCGAAGGCGTTCGGGGGAAGTCCGTTGGGGCTAACCTGAATTTACAAAAAAATAAAAAACCCTCATTACATTGGCTTTGTATGAGGGTTTTAGTGGGCCCACTTTGGATCGGAACCAAGCACCTAACTGATGTATGAGTCAGTTCTCTACGAATGAGCTATAGGCCGCTAATTGTTTTTTGAGAATCTTTGCTCTAAACCTGACGTCCAGAACTATCGGATATTCGATAGAAGCTTTTAGACCCCAAAACATCAAAAACCGTAATTTTAACTTGATTGCTAAAACCTTGGTTTCGAAGGTGCATGTTAACAATAATTTGAGGGATAATACACAAACCCCAATTCTAATGAATAAATCCTAGACGCGGATTTTTTTTTTAATTTTGACCTCGGAAATGTCATCATCGACATCGATTACAGGGGCTCACTCAAATCGAATCAAACAGTGAACTCCCTGAGGCAAATAACAGTCCTAAAGTGATAGCTTTATCTTACTGATTTTCCAAGGAATATGAAAAAGGACTGATTGATTCTTTCCCAGTTTTAGGGAGGAAGTTTCGTGACTATTTTGAAGCTGATTGGACTGATCAAAGGTCGATTTTCTATGGAATAAGTCTGCCTGGGAAAAATCCCGAAAGAGCGAATGTGGAATTAGTTAAAAAAACTTAGAAAAATTATCGGTTGGGGTTCCCTTAGTAACACCAATCATATCCATATTCTAGAGTAAATGAGATTTTGAAAAACAGATCATGACTAGAAAACTTTGATCCAATATTTGACTGGGTATTTCTCAGCCACGAGATGGGGCTAGCTAAGCCTAAGTCTCGAAATCTATGATCCGTCTCGTAAAATGACTTCATACCACTCCAGATCGGGTAATATTTTTCGATGAATTTGCCCGATAATGTTAAGGGAGCAAGTGAAGCAAGGGAATTAAATGCATCCTGTGACTGGTCCTGAGGTGATTTTTTGATTTCTTCAAGAATGGTATAGTAAGAGGAATAACCTGAAGCACGGTCTTTTATTTTTTGTTACACTGATTACCACTACGTTTGGCAGGCGGAGAATGGTCTATGGGAAGTCAATCCTGGCTTACTGGAGATGATTTTCTCACTTTGGAATACTTTTGGAAATCAATGGCCTATTGATTCCGCTTTTTCTAGGAAATTCCTCTTGATTCATGAGCTTGGCCATTTCTTTACTTCGATCTATCAAAAGTGAATGCACTTTGGCTTTCTTTAAATTCCAGGTTTGGCTTGGTTTTTTTATTGGTGCTGAATCTATTGGAACTTTTGGAGCAGTGATTCAGATGAAAGGTCGTGTAAATAGCCGCAAAAAAATTCTTTGATATCGGTGTTGCAGGTCCCATTGGCGGGTTTTGCTGTTTGCTTTGCAGTGTTGCCTTTGGATTCTTGACTTTACCCGAGGCAGACTATATCTATTCGGTTCATCCTGAATATGCTGATCCCAGAAATTTCAAGGCTAAATGGAGAAGACGTTTTGAAATTTGAGTTAGGCAACAATTTGTTGTTTAATGCCAATGGGGAAGTCTTTTAGCTGATCCCAGCCTACTTCCTGCGATGTCTGAGATGATTCATTATCCCTACTTCTTTGCTGGCTACTTAGCCTTGTTTTTCAACAGCACTCATTAATTCTATAGGCCAAGTTAGAGGGACATGTCAATCTTTGGAACTCTTTTCCCAGCAAAGCATCGAGAAATATCTCTGACTGCCTTTACCTATTTATTGGCTATGCGGCATAGGATTATCAACCATTATTTCCCCTTGGAGGAGGTTGATATTTCGAATCCCTTTAACTTAGGGTTTCTTTATATTTGTTATCCAAATCAGGATTACAACTCCAAACTCGATTGCTTTAATTTCTTTGTTTAGCAGCTTTTCCAATATGGTCTTGCTTTTGTAAACCCGAATGGGAAGGCTACCGAAGGATTGGTTATTTTACAGTTTCTTGCTCGGAAGGGTTATTGGAATTAATCATCCTGAGTTCAAAGGCCACCTCCAATTTGATAAAAAAAGGCAAGCCATAGGTTGGCTCGCCATCATTATTTTTATTCTTTGCTTTCTCCTCAACCTTCATTTTCAAATAGAAGGATTTGATTTTACATGTTTCGATAAGGCCATGATGCCACCCAGCGTATTTTCTAACCTGCGTATAACCCTTTAGAGTTTAGGAAGTTTTTAGCGTTTCCCGCTTCGTGCTTCCTGATCTGCAGTGAATAATGATTCCAAGAGTTTTTTGAAATCTTCCACTTCATCCATCGATTGGTTTTAATTCGCCCATGGGAATGTTTTTTGCGCCTAGATTATCCCTCTTCATATTCCCATTCCTCACGGACGTCTAAGAATAAGAAAAGGTTGTCTTTGTTGTCTACCTTGTTTTTCAGGTCCTTGTACTGTGATATCTTCATGTGTCTAATTTTACTAATATTCTGAATGATTCAATTCCGGCTTTGTCCCGGACTAACGTTGAGTAACATAAATCCCGGGCGCTGACCTCTAAAGTAACAATTTCTCCTTTTGGAAGTAAGTTCCCGTTCCTAAAAAATCTCTGCTTCCAAAAGAATCGAAGATTCTAAAATCTCGCGCGAAGCTTCCTTCAAGCTGTTAGGTAATTTACCAACTGGGTTAGGGTAAATCCGCATTGTAGCATCTGGAATTGCACTTTCCTACAAATGGTGCAGCAATGCTCACATGAGGTTCAATCATCAATGCCTCCTTTTAACTTCTTCATTTTGAACCCAGGCACCCTGCCACGTTGTATAAATTTTGCTTCCAAATGCATTTGTTTTATCCAGTCCTACGAAAATGAATCATTGGTGAATTGAGCAAATCCAATGTAAAAAGGACCATTGACTGCTAATATTTGGTGTCCACACTCGAGAGAACACATAAGCATATTATTAAGCTACATCATGTGTCTCTATCTATATCGCACAGCGAAATGTTACAGGATATATCTCTTGTCAATCTGCTAACTGCAATAGTGAGACTCACTCAAACATTAAGTATCAGACTCCAATTGTAAATTTAATAATGTCGATGAGTATGTCTGATACCTCTTTATGGGTTCTGAGTGAACACTTGAGATATTTGAATACACGGTCGATGGAGAAGAATACACTGTCTCATATTTGTCGAGTATCTAATTTGTTCCACCTTAAGTTCTAAAAAAAGGAGTCTTCAACTAGCTCTTTTTGTTCTGTCACCAGTTGATAAAGTCCTATATAATATAACATCGTCGAGATACTCTATTGTTCCTAATATAGTCAAGACTACAAGCGTAAACACTAGTACCATGTATTGCGGCCTTACCAATAATGAAATAAAGATCAAAAGAGAGTAGAGAAAGACGGCCATTGACGGGACACGCTAAGAATTCAATACTTATTAAGTGATGAGATCATACAATAGTATCATTTGCTCTGAAATCCAACTCTAGAACACCACGAATAAAACACACTGTGTGGTCACTTGCTCCAATTGATTTCAAAATAGCTGATCTCCACTCGGTATAGTAATTGCGGTGTCATGGAGCTCCAAAGCTCGTATTCTGCATGATACTTGAATAGAGATAAGTCCAACAGAGCATCGTTCTAGAAAACCATTTAATGAATGCTTGTAGAGAAATTGCTACGCACGAGTGCATATTCTCGCATAAGGTTCACATGATTCAATTGTAAGAGGTGTGCGTCTCTTTAGGTGGTATACATCGGAGGGACTGTTGAGTCTTTGGGCTAGTTATAGTAATCTATGTATGAGATCGGAAATATTCGTCATGTTGACCTAAAATAAGTCACAGATGTCATGGAGTGGATTCGAGAGTAATTTCCTGAGATCCAATGAAAGGTGACACTAATCGGGAGAAGAACTCCTCGCGATTCCATTATGTACGAATCACTTCGTCATTGCAACAGTTCTCTCTCGGGATAATAGGACACCTGAGGAATCAATCAACTATATACAGGAGGGTATGGATTTGCATAAGAGAAGCGGATTAAAGTCTTCACGCGCGAAATCGGCATGTATTAACTATATCTAAGATTCTGTTACAAAAATTTGTAGCTCTCTCGGTCAGCGTGTACAGGAGAAAACAGCAATTAATGCCACACATAAGACCAACAGACACTGGACCTCATGCTACTTTACAGTCAATAGGAAAGCTCACTGCACCACGCTATCAAATTCTCTATGGTAATGAGAAACGGAGAAACCATCTCCATTAGCATTGAGTAGAATCGACACAGTCGAATGCACAAAATCAGGTGAGAGTAATCTGGTAGTATTTTTTTACGCTTCCCTGATCATGGAAATATGTGTTCTCGATCGTACCAAGATGAGTGCCTCGAGCGCGCATTTTGTGACTCCCATACATTTTTTCCTGCACAAGAGGTACCATCTTCATTAAGAACATCAAGGATTAGCTCATCATTTTCATCAGGTAATTCCGCCTCTACCGCCTAACGCCAAAAAGAAGCTGAGGTATAGTGTATTGGTTTTTCAGGACTGATACTCGAGAGATCGAGGGTTTGGAAGTAACTTTAAATTCGCATCCGCCTTGTTCGGTTGCGTTTGCAAGGAATAGGGTGGCGCCCTTGATATCTACCGCCCGTCAAAAAGGACCAATCCCAAATACTTGGAAGGGCATTGATTCCAATAGTTTTTCGGTGTAAGATGTGCCCGAAAAATCCCAGTTTAAGGTGCTAAGCCACAGAGAAATCAATCCAAATGGAATTTGTATTGGTAGATGATTCGTGCAGTTGAAAGTCGATTTTGTCTCTTGATGGTCCGATTAGGAATAGGGCTTAATTCACGAATTGTGCGAAATCCCTCTAATGGAGTAAGTAGGGAAAAGATTATCCTAAAATCGAACAAGGTGGATCGTTATTTTCATGAGTTAGAAGTTGGATTTCGATATCCAGATTTCAATCGGGCCCTCTCCGGTTTTTTACCTCATTCCGGATTCGGAGATTGTTGAAACCTTTCCCTGGCGCGGAATCTGAGTCATTGGTCTTCGATATATTTTGCCTTCGAAGAACTTTGAACCCAGATTAAAAATTCAGGCATCAATCTCATCCATACCGAATCAAAATTTGGAACGGTTTAAAATCTGATTGCAAAGACCATCACCCTACATAAAAGATCAATTCGAGAACCTTTAGGAATCTCTGCACCTTCTTTAATCTCGACGCCTTGGTAGGCTGACCCAATACCACGTTTGATCCAATGTCTGGGAATAATAGATAATTTCACCTCGCTCTAGACCATATTCGAAAGGATTTCTTGAGCATTTTTCAATGGATTATTCTTCCAGATTTTGCATTTTGAGCATTGGAGCATTTCGCGGCATTTAAATGTCAAATACACTCTCCTTTCCATTTTTCACTTGACCTTGAACGCCTCTGGAATTGCTTTAAATATAGCTAGCGGTCTTTCCTCGAAAGCTAAAACTGGAGTCCAACGAAAAACTTGATATTGCACAGTCCTGAACTTTCTAAATTTTGATGCTTCGTCAAAAGTATAACCGGATAAATCCGGAACGGATTACCGTCCTCCCGCCATGATTGGTGTACATGGGAAGGTAGATCTTCAAAAAGAGATAACCCAGGAAAAGCGATAATCCTGATAGAATGAGATAGTTTATGAATATTTTTTTCAAAGCAGCGAGTATGAACTAGTACAACTTAATTAAGCTAAAGATAAGGTGGAAATTGATCCTACCCAAACGTAGAACTTTTCAAAATCTGATTAATTGAAAACTAAAAAAATTTTAAGCCGAAGTGGATTTTCTTTCGGCTTATTTTACATTTAATTAATGATTAAATCTTCGAGTTTCTCGAACGGAGTTTACTTGTTATTTTGACTATAAAGACTCCTTTTAGAAAAAACCTAGTGCTGAGGAATTAGGTCTGGTTTTAAAGGTGTTGGGATATTCGATTTCCTGAAACAAAGTGCCTGCACTTGAAATACTTTTGAATGTGACATTTTCTAATCTTGGAAGGTTAAATGCAAATTGAAAAATATCGATAGCAGGATTAGGGTAGAGGATAGTCATTCCTTCTGCAAGGGTTACGGATTAGGGTTGAGCTGAGGAAGAGTTCCAATAATTATCCCAGGTACAAAAGGAGAATAAATCCCAAGGCTCCATCTTTCTAGTACAAAAAGCTAAAGCGAACTTCATTTTTTCCAGAACCCGCAAAATCAGTTAGGTTAATATACTTCCGAACGTAGTCCATTTGCACTCGTTGATTAGCCTCAACCTTACTTGAAACTGAAGAAAGTGTAAAGCTTTCCCCGTCTCGCGACCAAGACTTTCTTGATAAGTTTCTCCCGCATTAAAAATGCTAGCGAGTACTTTAATTTTGTGGAAAGCTGAAACTGCCCAATTGCATAATCGAAAGAATAGACTTGCCCTGTGACTTACGGTTAGATCGAAAATAGGCCGTCCAAGCCAATAAGATTTCACCTGATGCTAATGTTTTCAAATAGGATGTTGGTTTTGGCCCCATTAACCCTGATGATGCAGATGTGAATTTTCCCAAAGCCTCAGAATAGTCTGGGGATTGATGGTCACCCCATGGATCAATGTTTTGATGAGTTGTTGAAGTTTTGTCTCCAAGGCAACGTAGTAGTGATTCTGTTTCTCTAGTGCATAGGCTATAAAAGCTATCAGAAATTACGCAAGGGTTTTGATCAAAATTCGGCTCGAATACTCCCTGAAATTCAATTTTATTAAACTCCTTCTGTAAAGTGTGTTTTGACCTGTGAGATTGAATGATTCTCCACCTGGCACTGGCTTTCACAACTTGCAATAAAAGTTTGAAGCAGAAGCACTATTGGTGCTTTTTGAAAACAAGAAATTTGAAACAGGTAAGTTGGCCGGTTATTTTCAAATCCTTGCTATTCCATTCTCATGAGTTCCCATCAGAAGATCGGAGATGGGTTACACGAGATCGTTTTAGGATTTTCAAGGCATACTTGAATTCCTCTGTAGGGAGAATTCCGAATAGTTCTTGAATATAAAAATTATTTTTTTAATTTTTCCCCCGCCAAAACTGTTTTCATTAATGATTGCAATTCCCGAACAGAAAACCCAGATCTGCAAATGAAGCAAGGTCCAAACCACTTCAAGTTCTAAAATTGGCTATTTTTCTGTTGGGAATAAACCTCATCCAAAGTTGGCGGAGATGTTTCTAACTTTGGCCATTTTTGGAATAGGTGCAATTAAGCTAAATCAAATGTGTTTCCATCCAATCTTGAGAAATTGCGACCCTTAGTCCTATCCTGAAATCCTTGTTGACTGTAGGGACCATGGCGCCACCTCAAAATACCAATTGGGGGCATTTTGGAAACTGGCTGAGATTACAATCGGGGGAAATGAAATAAATCTATTGTCCGACGCGTCCGTAATTCATAATTACGAAGGAAAGATCAAATCTTGATTTTTGACCCGAAATCGTTAAACTTGTAACTTTCCCAAGTCAATCCACTATCTGTTATCGGATAGTCCGGGAGCAAGGGAAGCCAGTAAAGCTAAAAGCATACGGAAGAGAAATCGCATTTTGCAATTTGCAGGATTAGAATTTCTGGGTATTGTTATCCGCTTTTGATCTACCTGATCATATTGCTTGGGTGATTCGGAATGTAAACTTCAATTGTTAGCTCAATGAAGAAATTGGAAGTGAATTGAAAAGTTATAATTTGCTTTATTTCCTGTGGTCAAGGTTTAATGTTGCTTTTTTTGCTCTCCAGTTAGAAACCCCATTCAATCTCAATTCAACTCTTCTGACGTTAAAGTATTTTACCAGCCAATTTAGTAACTTTCAACCTTGGGTTGATTGTAGGGAGGCAAAGATTTAGGTTCGATTATTCTAGTGAATATGTGACATTGTCTAGAATATATTAATAAACATGGATTGACTATTGCTCGCCCTCAGTTGATCTTTGCGACCAGTGTTAAATACTCTTTTCTGTTCGACACTAGACAGAGAGATCAAGGCGTTGCATTGATCGTTTCAATCTGACCTTGGTGAAAATATTCTGCACGCATCAGGGGTAATAATCCATATAATTTTGGATCATAATTATTGACGTCCACAGCTAACTCCTTGAACAAATTGCATTCAAACAATTCATTTGAGTTGTCCTGCATGGGTAACATTCACAAATCATCCCACATCCGATCCACCATCTCCCCAAATTTGTCTTAGTCCAATAGTGACCTACTTTCAATGCGTAGCGGTACGAGAGATGCCAGAAATGACGTTCCGCCAGTCCCAAAAAATCTATAATCATCGTTACTCCGTCGGTAATCACTGATTGTAGAGCGGGAAATTAATCGCAGGAAGAATCAGAAATAGGGAAAGAATGCATAGCCAAAAATGGTTGTGTCAAAGGCCAACTACCCTATATATTCAGATAGGTGGAAGATCCCACTGTGACAAATTGACCAATAGCGTCGCGTCATCAGGCGAATAACTGGAAATTGGAACCCTTGAACTCGAACAAATACGTCAAGTCGGTAAGCCCAAAGGATCTTGTTAAGCTAAAAACGAATTCGATATTGGCATCACCCGCTACTGCAGAAACTCAGCAAGGAGTACGGTTTGCCATCTGCATTTAGCCTCCTTGAAATCTTCATTAAAGAATTCTGTTTGAGCTTCAATTTGAATCAGTGGTTACATTTTGGTTCCAGAACCTATTTCGCTGGGCCATTTATGGATCACATGAATTACACTGGGATTAAGTCTTTACCTCTGCATTCGTTTTGGCTAAAAATCTGCGGTTGGGTGTTTTTGTGTGCTCCGATTTTCCTGATCTATGTCCAGGATTCCGAAAAAAAGATTTGGAGCCAAAATAACCCATTTCCTTTTCAAGCTGTGATTCAAGAACGCTATGACCACGATTTTTCTGCGTGGTCGTGGAAACTGCTTGTTGCCAAGATTTCCGGTGACATTGACAGTCTGGAATTGCTTGGGTAAAAAGCTTGGATTTGCAAACAGATTTACTCCGATTTAAGAGGTAATTGCCGGCTTAATGAAAAAAAAACCAGACCATGTATTCATCAACAGGTAGTTGTTAGGCTTCTGTAAGTTGGACTGCCTTCCGACACGGGTGATTTCGGGAAATGGCGCGCATAATAGCTTCCTTCCACTCCAGCTTTTCAGGGTCATGGTGGACATTGGCAAAATCCGCAATTCCCCATCAATTTCTATCTTCAATCCTTATCTTCTGTCAATTCAACTATTCGCACATTTCCTCCAATCTGCCTCTAAGTAAGGTCTGATGGTATCTAAAGCAAATTCTATTTCGTTCTCCGTAGTTCTGGTTGTCCATTAGTATTAAATGATTTTATCTCTACTACTTTCTGTTTGAACTTGACCTGCAATTTCTTATTGCAATTTTGACTTGCTACAGCCTGTGCTAATCCGCATGTAGGCATCTTGTGTCAATCCTGTTTCATACTGCTGGAAACCCGGTGTCTCCACTTTCTGCGAATGCTCTCTGAATGATTGGTTACTTCTCCAAGAACGGGACTTCGTATTTTCCAGCGAGTTTTTACCTCCTTCCTTTTCCAAAAGGTAGTAATTTATTATCAGGCAATTCTTCTGGTGTAAATAAGCCCATATTTTCAATAACACCTAAGATGGGTACATTAATTTGTGGGCTGGTCTAAAACATCGATAATGCCTTATTGGCAATCTGCAATGGCGATTTTCTGAGGAAGTCGTGACGATTACCGCACCAGTTTACAGGAAGGGTTTTGTACGGCATTGTAAGGTGAATATCTGATGTTCCCAGGAGGTAAATCGATGAGTAAATAAGTCTAATTCTCCCCATTCTACATCTGAATATGGAACTGGCCTCATGCGGAGCTGGCCTAGGACTCTCCACACTACAGCACTGTCAGTAAGGAGTAGGAAACCAATTGACATCAGTTTTTGCACCATATTGAGATATCGGAATGGATGTGTTTCTTTTCTCCCAATTTTTTTTCACTGCCGGTTGCCTCACCTTCTACATTAACATAGTATAGGTACAGAAGGTCCTGAAATATCTGCATCGATTAAACCAACTTTGCTCCTAAATTGTGCAGTGCTAACAGCAAGATTCACGGCCGTGGTAGATTTTCCCTACTCCACCTTTACAAGAGCAATGGCGAATAATATTCTTTACTTCCGGAAGGATAGGGGTGGCATTCCTGCTCGTGGTCACCTCTGAAGTCCATATTCAATTCCACTTGATATCCTTACCAAAATCCTTTACTAACTCTTTCCAAAGCAGTTGGTTTTTAATGACTTCCTTTAGTGGACAAGCAGGAGTGGGTAAGTACCACATTGAAAGCTTACGGATTGGCTTTATTTCAATTTTTTTTGAAATCATTCCAAGTGTGACCAAAAGTCTTTTTTAGAATCTGGTCTTGTCTCCGGAAAGTGTTTTTAGATTTGCTCC
>Ga0163217_1086089_pt1 | contig 10776 bp, 12 predicted proteins | sample SynspAceP_FD_185933 | JGI IMG/M metagenome (GOLD analysis project Ga0163217, IMG submission 185933) | Saline lake microbial communities from Ace Lake in Antarctica - Synechococcus sp. Ace-P (PacBio error correction) | ecosystem: Environmental > Aquatic > Non-marine Saline and Alkaline > Saline ...
GGAAGAGAGATTATCCGCTGGCATTTTAGGGTAACAATTTCCAACACCTTCAATCTTTCTTTCTTTTGGCTCACCAACTGACAAACCGGCCCAAATAGCCGTAACCAATCAAAGGCCCAAAATTTCAACAAGAACCTTCGTAAAGATTCCTTCGGCGCAAGTTCCCTTTCCCGTAAGCATACTGCCCTGAAAAATAACCAAACCAACGCAGAAAGAACCTTATCGTCCGTTGGTTTTTTCCGTCCTTTAGAAACGCTTGCGCCCAACCGCACACTTTCTACGCCATCGGATGTTTTTGCTGCTAACGTCCAAGTTGTTTTTGCAAAAGGATGCGGGGTAACAATTCATCAAAAAATCACAACGACAATCCAGAAACCACAGGATCCTTTTTTTGAAAACCTGCCATCGATATTTCAGGACTCAAAAACACTTTCGATCCGTTAATCCGGGAACGAAAACTCACGCCCCTCTTCAGTGGATTTACGCATTTCACCCAATGGAGAAACACCTTGAAAGCCACCAGAGTCCCGTCAAAATTGGTTTTTTCCACTGGTAAAATCAAATGCAAAGTCACCAATGGCTTTTTACCACGTTCCCGTTCCCCGGCACGTAGCTAAATGAAACGTGTTACCAAAATGATGTCCGCACCAATTTTTCTTCTTCGATGTCTTTGGTCAACAATCCCTTTTACTGTGCCGTAAGTACCTACCGGCCCATAAACGCTGGCGTTTCCCCACTTACCTCGAGGAAAAGTCCAGCGTTGCACGACGCGCCTTTCCTGACGTGGTAATGAAGAATCAAAATCCTAAAACATTCTGGACGCTTATCAAGACATTCGTCTTATCCTCACTTTTGCGGGCCTGAAGCCCTGCGCATTTCCGTGTAATAAAACCTGGCAATCGCATAATAAAAAATCGATATTTCTCTTTCTAACTGCCGCTGGATACGCCGACATAACGTGATCATCCCAGCAAACTGCGCTAATCATGACATAATGAGCGTAAGATTCAGGCAGGTGAAAAATTTCGTCAAACCCAAAGCATCCCCCGTCTTGAAACTCATAACCTGGGGTAGATAAAAAAACTGGGTATCACCCCTGCAATTACGCGATTCAACCGCCTGACTGCCGATTCAAGACTCGTAAACTGGTTGTCACCCCCGCAATTTACTCGACCGCCGCGGGCTTTTGCTGCCTTTACCTGCTCAACCACACTGGGATTAACTTCAACATACTCCGCGTGCATAATGTGGTCTTTTACATTATCCCACTTTTCAAATTGGCTGATAAAGTTCCCGCACCTACATGCCAAGGTTACAAACGCCGTCTCTAGCTTTTGCCTTCAGCTATTTCTAGCAGCGCATCGTCCCAAAATGCAAACCCGCTGTTGGGGGCCGCTACCGCACCAGGTTTGATTATTAAAACGGTTTTGATAACGCTCCTGATCACTGTCTCATCAGGACGTTCATGTAAGGTGGCAGAGGCAATGTGACCAACACGAAGACACACAATCAAGCACCTGACTCATTGAGGCAAGATGGAAACAAAGCAACCAGAGCGTCCTAAACATAGTCACTTCAATCTGCTCACCTTTATCCTGCCCTAAAATCAAGCTACTGTTTCTTTGGCGACTTACTGGCCCGAAATGTGCGCTAACGCTTCCGTTCGTACCAATTACTGCTCAACCAACACCCTTCAAAAAATTTTTTCCACCAGACTCTTTCTGCCTCAAAACACACGAGCAGGAATCACTCGAGTAATTGTTGAACCCATCAAATCAACCCGCTGCACCAATCTAATACATCAGGAATTGACGATGAACACCTCGCTCACTAGGGCCATCAAGATGCAACAACCGACCTGGCAGTTTCTAATCGGTGTTTGGAAGTTGAAATCAATGAATCAGGTAAATAAAGTGATAATCGGAAACGAGCATGATAGGAACCTACCTAGAAAAAAAAAACGACCCAGCATTTTATCGAAAAAAATCACATAAAAAGGTAACTTCCAAGCGACGTCATATTAAAAAGATTAAAATAACTTTACCAAACCATTGACTTTTTCAGAAATGACAAGAATACGCCTCACCTTTTCAAGGCCAGTGTGGTGGAATTGGTGACCGACGGATTCGAAAAATCCGTTGCCTTCGGGTGTGGCGGTTCGAGTCCGGCCTCTGGTACCAAACATAAAAGCCCTGAATCGTTATCAGGGCTTTTTTTTTTTGGTTTCCTTGAATGTCTATTCTGAGCAATGCTAATTAAACAACAGAATCAATTTAGGAACGCATTCAAAATGAACCGCCGTAAAAACCTAAAGACGATACGCAAGCGAATGAATACAAGCTAACTTAAAAGTTAACCCTAAAAGGCGACCTAAGTACATTTCTAAAGCCGAACGTGAAAAATAGCCGCGAAGCTCAACACAAACAACATGACGTGAGCTATTGGAAACAGCTACTACTCCGAAGAAACAAGCAAAAAAAGACGTTTTAATAATAGCTGACCTGCTTAATTAGAACGACTTAATTACCCTCAGCTCGCCCCACACTGCCCATTCATTACTCACATGGATCTAAAAAGTGAATCTGCGCCACCAGGGAACTCAAAGATTTCTTGCTCTATCGTGCACCCGCTGACGTCACCGCTAATTGAGCGCGCCTTCTAAATCATCAACTAAAACAGTATTACCAAGCAGCACCACTTTTGGTGGTCGCGAACAAATAAAGTCAGCTTGAAAAAAACCGCCATCCAATCCCCGCATTTTCAAAATGGCAGCGTACTCAGGGCATAATCTTTAAAACCCAATCAAATATGCTTGAAGCTGAAAAAAGACGCTTTATTTAATGCCAAATCACGCGAGGCACTTCCAGCATAATGGGATTTTAATTCGACTCCATATTTCTCTCACTTTATTGTCGATGTCAGCCACAAGAACACACTAATAAGCAATCAAGCGCCACCAATCCATTGCTGCTTGGTCATTTTCTCAGCGAAACGTCTTTTTTGAATAATACAGCGTCCCGCTACGATTCAAATCTGCCCCAGTGGTTTTTTAAACCAGAGCCGGATTCACCAACGCAAAAACCGTAAACCAGCCGATGGGCCCAACGCGCTCCAAACACACCCAACTTTGCAGCTCAACACCAATTCAATCGAAAGGCGCTTAAAAATGTCCTTACTTTTTAACCATCTGGATGCCAACATAAAATAATGGAACTGGCAAAGCCAAAACATAAACCAAAGCGTCCAAGCGGCCAGCACTTGTAATAGAGAGCAGATAATGCATGGCTTGCAATAAGAGCAGTGCGCGACGCGATCGCAAAAGGCACAGCCGCTACCAGTCCCAAACAGACAAAAGAAGCGTCTTTATGAAGATTGACGGATATTTTTCCATTTCACACTCATAACAAACCGGGCGCCCACACGCCAAAGCGCGAATTCCCAACCGCTACCAAGCCCCAACGTCAACGTATAAATGTATGTAGAGGTAAAGCCAATCAGGCCGCTAACACCGCTTTCAGGTTTTAGACAGCAAGGTCCCCAAAAGCTAAAACTACCAGACTTGAAGCTCGCACAATGAAGTAATTCGCCATGACCTTGCGCGGTAGCGCAAAATAGTGCGCTGCCCAAAAAATAAGACTTTTTTCGACAGACACCCAACCAAATATAGCCAACACAGCAACAAGATATACACTCCACCAAGGGCAAACCGAACAAAGGAGCGAGCTAGGGTGGCATGTAAAAACCGGTTTTTCACGGGCGAGGCGTGTTTTGATAAAGCCTGTTCGCATAGACTGCATCACAGCAGCAAACAGAGGTAATAAAGAAATCCACATACCAAAACACCTTCTAATGGACTGATAAGAAAGCGCTAGCAAGCCGAACGAACAAGGAGTAATTTGTAAAAGGAATATAATCTTATGTTTCGGATTCTAATAGGAAGTACTAATAATCGCCCATTAAGAGATTCATTGCGCATTCTTTCAGCCACTGGCCGCGGTCAGTCAAAAGCCGAAAATTTCCCTGACATGCAGACGTATTTTGACCACTCTATAATGGAAGGAAAAAACTCCCTCTCACCCGACGCCTTGGCTTCTGCAAGACTTTTTTCAGTTGCAGCCATGTCCATCGTAGCAAATAAGGAAATGCAGGCAACATCGTCGCTCAATATTAACCAAGCTCTTTCATAATACGATTAGAGATGCCTCCGCGCTGGCTTTCCCGTAAAACACATTAGTCAGTGCAGTACGATTGGCTTTTTTCACTTTTTAACGCAGGCACAATGAAGTATCGAGTATTCTCATCTTCGTTCACACAGCAATAAGCCGTGCCGATCTTGCAACTGCAAACGCACCAGCGAACAAGGAAGCATCAATACTGCGGACATCGCAAATACCACCCGCCGCAATCACTGGAATACGGACCTCTATCGACGATTTGAGTAGCAACGAAGACATGCCCATTGCGTGGAAATCTCGTTAGAAAAGAAGACATGCACGACTGCCCACCAGCCTCAGTCCTTGTGCAATAATGCCATCAACACCCCTTTTTCTTCTAGCCAGATGGCTTTCTTCATCCTTGTCGAGACCTGACAGAAATTTTACAATCCCTAGCTTTGGACACAGCAATGAACGCAAAGCAACTATCTTTGAACACCGGCCAATGGCGCTTGAATTATGGGAAAATTCGTTGCCAACCAGTCACACAAATAAGATTACTTCATCAATGAATTTCCTGTTTGATTAGAACTTAGCACGATGTCCAACAAAGCCTGCTTAATAGCAGCATCAGCAATCTCGCCATCTACCATCACAGCCTAGAAAACTAGGTACATCAAGCTACCAATGACACTTCCTTAAAAGAACGGCAATGCTGTTAAACCGCTTGAGCCAATACACTGTCGCGCCACCAGGAACCAGGTGAACGTCCGAAGGACGGCGATGGGCTTATTTTGATAAAACTGCTTTTTCAATTACGTGACGCCCATCAAAAGACATTTTATACGTCAGCAGAATAAGACCCATTGTGCTCAGCGAATGAAACGACATCACGTCTGTTTGTGGCAATAGCATCAAACAAAAGCTTTGCGCCTGGAACGGGAACACCTGCGCTCTTTTCTATAATTCTTTCATAAAGATCGCAATGTCAAAATCATTAAGAATCAAGCACCGTAATCTTCTGCACCTGCCACTAAATTCGCCGTATAACTTGCCAAGGCCTTATTGATGGAACTGTCGACTTGAGCTGGCTCCGAATGCCGAGTATTTTTCATTTTAATATTTCCTCTATTTTATGAACAATATAACGAACCATTCAGCATAAAACTAATGTGGTGTTCACTTTTTTTTGATGCAACTAGCTCTAGAATAACTTTATGCACTTACTTTTTAAACATACCTTTAATACGCTTTGGCCATTGTTGGGTGGCGTTTGGCTTTTTTAGTCGATCTTACTAGCATGCTACTGCTGTCAAATGTTGGTTGCCTCACTTGGCTTGCAACCGAGGCATTGCTTTCTGGTCGCTGCCAGTTCTAACTGGTGGTGGAATCCGTCACATCACTATTTATTGATGTAACAAAAAGCACAACATAAAAAGCCCGCCGTATTACACTGGATGCAATTTCTCCTGGCAGCTCTGTGGTGGCTTATTCCTAATTGGGGGTTTGCTATCTTTTTTTGTTAGCGCACCCTCCGGCTACACCCAGCCCTACGCTCAACATTACTATGTGCCTTACCTTGGCCAATGGTGCCTGTGTATTTGGGCAGGTAATGATGCTGAACCTATATTTTTTCTCGTGCTTTTGGATTTTCTCACGCAATCAACCAATCCAAAGAAAAATCCTCTAGCGGAGCAAATACACCTGCTTATTTCGCTTGCCTCACCGCTAATTAGCAACGTTCTTTGGATTTATCAATGCACTTGGTCATGAACGAGGCCAAGGCCAGCCACCAATTGATTGCCCGGCTGATAAGTCCATTAAAACGCCTGCTTAGCTCCTGCTCCCCCTTTTTTTCCCGTAAATTTTTCCCCCCCCCCAAATAAAAAACAAAAAAACCGGGCCCCCGTGTTTTTTCAACATGCCTCAGCGATAGGGCGACCTTGTAACATCAAAAAACGCGCTACTTTTGCAATGTTTTTCCATGACAACAGCCTCATTCACTTTTCACGCACAAAGGCTCGTTGACCGACCCGTCTACGCCGATCCAGTTCAACGCCGTCGCCTTCAAAAAATACAAGGTACGACTCCAATTCGCGCAGTAGCAGGGCAATGGTCCATTCGGGCCATTTTCTGGCAAATCAAATTAACCAAAAATAGCAACATGATTATTGTCATCTGCTGCCCATAGAATTTGGCGGGCAAGACGCAGGCACAATACCATCAAGCGATCCTGCAACGACTTTATCGCAATCTCGTTCCCATTATTGTCTATGCCGCTGTTGACCACGGGCGTATCTCATTCCACAACATAGAAAAATGCGGCGGTACCAATTTTGTTTTTGCTTGGCAGGTTTAACCAAATTTTGAAAAAAGCTCTAGCGGGTTAGCGTTCGTTTTCATTCAACAAAGGAACATCTCTGAATGCTGAAATGCCCTTTCCCTGCTGTCATCCATTGGGTATCACCTTTCTCCATAACGACCCGATGTCCCATGGAATCGCGTGATCAACCATACCTTCATTGACAATAGTAACTGTTTCAAAACCAGCCGATGAGGGTGCGAGGAAAGCCGAACCTTTCTTACCATGGTACAATACGCCAACCATCCATACAGCGAAGTCCTTGACCCAAGTGCACGCCGAACTAAAGACTGCGGCAAGGCCCCATGTCAGCATGCTTTAGGGTATTTATCATTATGAAATGCCAGAATAAAAATGGATCGAACGTCGGCCAGAACATGGTCTAGCGGCACGGTTTTTAAAATAGAAAGCGCTCATTTGTATCTCCAACATAAAGTGGCAGTAAGCAATACAACATCATAGCACCATCAAGCAATTTTTAATTGAATGCGGATTTTGAATCTAAACTCCATCCACTTTCTAATGACTTTTTATAAAAAAATAGATTAGAAAATGCGATAAATAAGGCCAATACAAATAACAGGGGGGGGGGGGGGTGGCCTCGCATAACCCCTTTAGAGCACATTGCGGGCGCTTTATTTGGACAGGAAGCACTAATTTTATTAGTGCATGAAAACCACTACTTTTATTTAGACAGGAAACACCACTTTGGAAGTGCACCCTGCCTCCATCATTTCTAACAAAGTAAATCACAGCGGTATTTTTCAAAACATATCACGAACGATCATCAACCCAGCCCATAAGCTTTCAACCAACCTGGCTTAACCGCTTAACCACAACGCGGTATCCACCACACTTAATAGTGTTATCAGACACCACAAATTGACGCGCGCCCTCAATAAGTACACAGAACAATGCATTTTTTAATAAATTGCCACCAAAAATAATGCAACGTTAGGAATAGGCAACTTGGTTATCAATATGCACATCATAAACAACATTCATTCGACACGATTTTCCCAGCAAGATAACCTGAATGGCGTTTTTGGAACAAATACTCCTCGTAGCTCACTCACTTCAACAGTACGATTTGGCGTTAACGATAGTCTTCCATCACGTGTTAATGACAAATAACGTGGTGATGTAATCTTCCTTTTCTGACACGCTGGTTCATCCTCAGACGCTGACGCTCTAAATAACACTTTCGAAATCTGATTTACCAAGCAGCGTCACCCGCCACTCCCTTCATCACCATAAGCGGTGTACGCAGTTCGTGGCTTGCGTAAACCGATTAAATGCCGCTCTCGCTCAATCAAAGCGCTGAATCTGATCTTGATAACTATTAAGGCGCTCGACCATTGATGAAAATTTCTTCTTGTCGCTGCGCCTTCAGGCAGTTCAATGCCGATATGTTGGTTGGGGCTCCTTTCTCCAAGGCCGCTGATAACCGAGCCAGCGGTTTGTCAGTCGATCTGGAATATCCGCATCACAACCCATAAACTCACCGCCAATAACAACAAGGACAATATAAAAGTTGCGTCACTTTGCGTCTCGAACATTTGGGCTCTTCACTGGTTCGTAAATTTCAAATCGTAGTGAATCAGATACAGAATCTTTTGTTGCCATTCAGTATGATTTGAATGCAAATAGCAAACATCTCAACGTAACGTATCAAAGCCTTCATCTAACTCAAAAGGCTTATTGTCTGTCATGTTATGAATCCAGAATAATGCCAGACGGCAGATTCTCTTTACCTATATACGCCTCGGAGAAAGGCGGCACTGAACATGCGCTCAGATCAGAGCCTTCCAAATAAATGAATGGCCGTGGTCTTTGTTTCTTTAACATACGATTTTCAAAGCGGTAGATCATTTTCAATGTCTTCAATTAGAGATTCAAACATCGAAAAATGAAAGCCAATAATGGAAAACGCCACAATTGGGAAAATAAGTAAACCCGTCAGTTGTTTTTGCAGTTTTAGTTCCGTTTCATTCTTCACCTTCAGCAATGAGACGGTAGCCGACCTTGGATACCGTCTTCAAGTACGCGTGCTAAAAAAGGTCGTCAAATTAAAGCTTTCGGCAATGATAAAATGACTTAATTAATACTTTACTGTCTGGCTCTTCAATCCCCACAAGGCTATCGCCAAATTTCATCTTTTATACCACATCAGGCCGCTTCCTGCATCAAACACCATCAGAATCGTGTATGCGATGGGTTCAGCGAGTATCGGCCGCCTTCCACGCTGTAACGCGCGTACTCATATCCAACACAAGATTGCCAAATGTCATGGTCGATTCGCTACCCGCCTTTTCGGCGCCCTGCGCAAAGCCCTGTAGACGCGAATCTAGATTTCCAAATCAAAAGGTTTCACTAACCATAATCGTCAGCCAAATGAGGCAAAACCGACAAAAATATCGTCTTTGGTGTCCCTTGCTGTAGGAGCATAAATCGTGTATCAAATAGCCGGCACACGCCCAAACGATCTACACAACGTCAACCGTTCCATTTAAGGCAGCATCACGTCTAAAATACTGGCGTCATAATGTTCTGAACTTCGCCAATTCAATAGCCTTGCAAACCATTGTTTGCGGTAATCCAAGACATACCCTTTGATTTCAAATAATCAAAAGATCACCCCCGGCGATGTCTTTATGGTCTTCTACAAGAGTAATTTCCATAGTCTGTCTCAACGTTAAAAAAACAGAAATTAAAAGTGGCTCTAATAGAAGCCAACCAACAGTACACATTGACCCCCCCCCCCCCCCCCCCTCACAATAAATACATGAAAAAAAAGTGAAATCACCTTTTTGCGACACCCCTCTCTTTATTTATGCATTCATCAACTTTATCCTTGCTAGGAGGAAGCCCAAAATGAGCGCCATTCCAACAGACCACTCATGCGCAAACCAAAACAGAAGCAAAAAACAAGAAGCAAAAAAGCAGCTTTGGTGCTGTCATTATCCCTTTTCTAAAATGAAGCGGATGTCTTGCAGTGTGTCACCAAAGAGTATGCGAAGCGCTAAATAAACTTCAATCAACATTTGCGAAATTTTCCTCTATATCCGATGATGGCAGTCAAGACGACAGTTGGAATTAGTCAGTTCAGTTCCAACATCCTCTACATCAAGTCCGTTGCTTACGCCTAAGCGTAAATTTCGCAAAGAAGCCGCCTGAGCGCGGGCCATGAAAGCCGCATCAGGTCGCTGGCGTTATTTTGCTCCGATGCGGACTTAACAAATCCACCAGAATACATGCCTCTGAGATGGTAAAAGCATGGCGGAACGGCGCCTCAAGTCGTTTTGAAATGCAACGCCGTGAGCGTCATGGGGAGAGCTGGTTAAAGAGCGCACAACGGCACATTGTTTTTATCGATTTATGTCGCAAATGAGGCGACCAAACCCGATTTACCGAGAAATGTCGGCGACTTTCGTCCTATGGCATCAAAAAGTAATAACGTGTTCAACACAGCTGCCAAGAACGAACAGCGTTTTAATGAAAGGCTTTGTTAGCGTGGCCGGGGTTTACTCGAACCATTCCTTTTCAATTCGACCGCAGATGCTCGACTGGCAGGCAACACCAAATGGATTAATCCGAAGCTCATACACTTGGCATTAGAAAAGGCATTACGTCATTCAGCACCAGCTTTGCGTTGGGCACAATGGCCGGTGTAATGACTCCTTAATTGCCTTCGCCAAATGCTTGTCGTTTTCTCACCAAAACCCTTGTTTTTGGGGCGACCCCCGTTGCGGTTACCCTTCCACGATTTTAATCGTCTTATTTTTAGGCGAATACAACTTTTATCGCATTGGCCGTAACTTGGCGAATACGTGGATCCGTTTGTTCATTGAACAAAGCTAAAGGCCGTTATACGTGTTAATGGAAGACTGCCATGAAAAATCCTACCTTCCAATACTCAGGGCCTGAATAATGAATAACAACTGACCCTTTACGCTGCCTTCCGTTAAAACTTTTACTAATCTTACCGTCAGCTGCTTAGCATTACGTTTTATCTCTTTGTCACTGTATCCATTGATGGACACCACCGAAGTCAAGATACGGCGAAGATGGCTAGAATCATGTTTGAAACGGCAAACTGGATCACTCCCATTTCGACTAATACGTCCGTTTTGGGGAAACCGCCTATTTTCAACTTGGTTAAGCAGCATAGGATTCAGCCTCTTTGGCGTAAAATGAATTTGGCTGCTACGCGGTACCGCACCTCCTCGTTGGTGCCGGTGTCCGTTTGGGTTGGTTTCA
>Ga0163217_1042725_pt1 | contig 10775 bp, 12 predicted proteins | sample SynspAceP_FD_185933 | JGI IMG/M metagenome (GOLD analysis project Ga0163217, IMG submission 185933) | Saline lake microbial communities from Ace Lake in Antarctica - Synechococcus sp. Ace-P (PacBio error correction) | ecosystem: Environmental > Aquatic > Non-marine Saline and Alkaline > Saline ...
ATGCTTTGTATGACGATATCACCGCGCTAAGCGGGCAAGGTGCATCAGCGTCCCTGGGTTTCCATCGTCGGCGAGCGCCGCTTGGCTGAACTGCCCCGCCATAGCGCCACTGCTTGAACTACGCGGGGCAGCTGGCGCCAAAGGTCATGGAACCACGGCCATCTGCAGCAGCACCTTTGAAGGTGTTCGCGGAATCTCGGCGCGGAGAACTCGGTTCTAAAAGCTTTCGGCGGCCAGTCCCACCCTTTGCAACAAGGAGCCCCGGCCCTGGGGTAAAGATCGGCAACACTGCCGGCGTCGTTCGCGTGCTTCGCGCCGGCAAAGACCAGCGTGGATAGCTGGCCAGCTTGCTCTCTACCTGAGCAGTTTCAGCGGCATCCGTAGGTAGGCGCTTTGGAATGAAATGGGTGTGCTGCGCGCCCCGCTATCTGGGGCTAGCAAGGGTCGGCGGGTCATGGGGGCTTTCTTGAAATTGGGTATTGAAAGTGCTTGCAAATTGGGTACTGCCTGAGTCAATGACTTTCAGCACAGCCCATGCCCTTTTTTCAAGGCGTGTGTTGCGCCCCCGCTTTGAGGCCTTTTTCGGATGAGTAATGAACGAAGAGCCCTGCTCGAAGCCATAACGTGGACGATTTGAGTCTGACCGTGTGCTGGAGCAGTTAATAACCGAGTCCTACGGTTTTCTCGGCTTTTTCGTATTTTGGGCGAACGCAAGACCGAGGGCAGTGAGGCTGTTGTGCTTTCGAGGCAGATCCCCGCCTGGTTGGAGGTACGCCACACGTACCCGCGTGCCATGTTGGCTCGCCTTGTATTGGGCAACATCGCCCGCACAAGGTGACCTTACTTGGGGCCGTAGTTTAGGGTGGGTGGCAGCCTGGCCCAATTTGCTTGCTGCGGCATTTGTTCAACCCGAGCAAGTCACGGCGGTGGAGTTGCGTCCGGGGCGGTGGTTGGATTGCGGGGCGTAAATGGTTGGGGGGTTTTGAGTGAAGATCCGAGGCCTGCAGATCAAGATTGGCTGTGGCGGTAGCAGTACATCCGAGGAGTCGCGCGGCCAAGTTGTGAGTCTGCTGTTTGGTCGATTGGGTATATGGGGCGGTATCTCCGCGGCTGCAAGTTACAGGCGAAATTCCTTCCAGCCGTTGCCACCAGGCGCGCGCCCGGGCGGGGCTGCTTGGTGATCAAATCCAGTGGCAGTTGGCAACCAACCGGCAATCCCCTACGGCGGGGCCGTATGCTGGGAGCAATTGTTCGGCAGTGATTATCTGCAGGTGCCAATTATATGCGGGTCAGAGGAGGTAGACGGCTCGAGCTAATATGCCTGCTGTTTATTCCGGCCAGCGGTCAGGCTGGGCTTTCTGCAGATAAGAATGCGCGCTGCTGGCAGTGGCGGAGTGATTTTCTCAGTCCGACGCTTGGTTATTCCTAGGCCCTAACATAGAAGCGCTTGCCGAGCCAGGAGCGAAGCGCCAGGATTGATTCAGCGCACGGCAGCTACATCATCAATCGCGAGGCGTTAGTCGCTGTGGGTCGGTGGCATCGGCAAACGGTCGCTCCCAGGATCCGGCATGAGTCTCCGGGTAGCAAACCGCCGCTGTTCAACAGTGGGACGAAGGAGTGCCTGTGGAGGGGCGTTGACGGCCTGCACGGCCAACATATATGAACTTGATTCTGTACATCCTTGGCCCCGCTGTTTCAGAGGCAGGTGAGCGTGCTGGGTTCAAGCCTTGGTCCGGGTTGAGCCACTGGTCCGCTGGCGCTGATATTGCCTGCGCAGGCAGCAACAGGGCAGATTGAGCGGCCGGCCAATGGAACTATGCCGAAGAGAGAAAATCCTCAGATACACGACTCGCTCTCACGCACTGAAGCGTCGCCGGGCCCGCGGCGTCCAGTAGTTTGCCGGGAGCTTGGGTCTTCGAGGCGGGCGAGGAAATGTCCGCTGCTTCTACTAGTTTTGTCGGGATCGGCTGTGTTGGCGATTGAGTGTACAGTAAACGTCTGCTTCGGCGACGGGTCTTGCGTGGTTTCGCTGGCTTAAGTGGCACGTTTTTTGCGGCATTCCAGGCCTGCAGACCCCCGTCCGAGCCACCTTGAACCTGCGTGTGCCCCGAGCCAGCGCAGTTAAGCCACCACAGGCGCGCGGCAAAGAGCCCTGGCAATCGATCCATTAGACTCCACTCATCTGAGCATCTTTATCTCCAGGCCGCGCCGGGGCGCGGGCAGATGCGGCTTGCACATAGCCGGGCCTCCGCGGAAGTGGGTGGCACGTCCCGTGAACTCCTGGCACTATGCGGGCACGACAGTCCTCGTCAGAATGCAGGTAGCGGGCGCCGGAATAAGCCGCGGGCACAGTCGAATCTGCCCTTTGCTAGCCGGGTGTTCCAGTGAAAAGCCGGGTGGTCGAACAACCACAGGCTGGGGTCCGTCCCCAGCCATGTCAGCCAGGACTGCTGCATTCCGTAGAAGCCTGGACATGGGCTGGGATGTGCTCCGTAAAAGTGTGTATATGGGAGGGTATCGCCCTCAGCTGCCGTGCCAAGCCGCATTGGTCCCGACTCTGGCGCTGTCCCTCTGGCGTATCCGGCCAAGGTCGCTATTCTGGCAGCACACCACCTCAAAAGAGCCCGTATATGCCTGGTCCACTGGAGTCACTCAAGGTGCTGGATTTTTTTCCACCGCTGTCTTGCCTGGGCCCATTTGTGCCTCATTGATGCTGGCCGATGTGGGGGCGAGGTGCCTGCGCGTCGGAATCGGCCCTGAACGCGGGGCGGATCATCGGTGCGGTATGCTGCGCCGCCACGATGGGTTGATAGAGGGTCGCCGACCAGGCCATGCTTACCCTCAATCGCACAAGGACTTCACATCGGGCTCGAACTTAGAACGCCGGAAGCCCAGGCATAAGTGCGTGTGGCTGAATCGCTGGAGTACGCAACATCGTCATCGAGCAGCTTTCGCCCTGGGTATGGAACCATAGCTGGGGGTGGGTTTATTTGAGGCGCTTAAGGCGATCAACCGCGCCGTGCTGATTTATGTCTCCATCACCGGTATGGACAGACGTGGCCCTTACCGCGATCTGCTGCCGGGCAACGATATGGCGAGGGTTGGCATGCTCGCTGAGCTGGCCGTGGCGAGGGTCACCAGCTACACCGCCGGGCAGGCGCGGCCGGCCCTCTACCGCTGGGCCATACGCAAAGTTGCGGATTCGCGGGCGGATCGCTGCATGCGTTGGCTCGGTCCTGCTGCGGCGGTGGATTCATCGTGGACCGCACTGGTGAAAGGCCACAGGTCAGATATCAGCATGACCGATTTGCGTGTTCAGCCTGAATGCATGGCAGGTGCTGCCTGCCTGGCGGCGGGTGAGGCAGCCGGGGCTGGAAAAGTAACGCTGCTCAATGGCGCAGCTTTTTTATGATTATTACCCCACCCGCGATGGCCGCTGTGGCTGGTCGGTAGACGGAGACCGCAAATTTCTCAACGTGTTTTGTGCCAGACTCTGGGGCCGGCCCGGAGCTGGTCCGAGCGTAGTTGTCCGCAAACAAACGAGCACGCGCAGGCGGCTCGAAAACGGTTTGAGCGAGGCCTTTTTACAAGCGATTTTTGCCACTGGTGCGAGGTGTTTTGCGGCAAGTGGATGCTTGCGTCGAGCCGGTGCTCTCGCTACGCGGAAGCACTGCGACATCCGCAAGTTGGCGGCCGGGGCGTGGTGCAGTCCGTGGCCGGTGGGCGCGGCGAGCAAGCGCAGATAGCCTGCCCCCAGTCGTATTTGGTAGTGGGTTTGGCAGCGCCCCGGCAGTGCGGCAAGGCGCTGGGCGAAGTACTGAACGTGATACTGCGCACATTGGGTCCTAACGCGAACAGGAGACTCTTACGCTCTGCGCGCGGCCCGCGCCGTAAATTGATGCTTGGCGGGTGCGTCCGACCCAAACGTACTGGCATTGCCCTACAGATTTTGTGAAGTTGGCCGATAAAACACTCATTAAGCCGGACACCAGTAATGGGTATCCCAGTCGCGGAATCAGTGTAACGGGAGAATTTTTTTGTCTGACTCAATTCAACTCCTCACACCCGCATGGTGGCGTCCCGAACGCCTCGGCGGCCAACGGCAATGCCGCGCCTGGAATGCCCCCAGCAAACCCCTGGCCAGGCCGGCTGGCGGACGTCTTGGGATGGACAAGGGCACTTGAACAGCAAGGCAGACGATTTCCGCCGCGGCAAGTGGCTGAACGCATCCTGGGTTTTATTGGCGGCCGGCTGGAGTCGCAGAAAGCGCTCCCGCGCCCCCGAATACACCTCGAACTGAGAGGATGTATGCACCAGGGCAAGTGGAAGGGCGTTGAAGCAGGGTTTTGCAGAGGCACGCAGATTCTCGAGGCATGGGGCGTGCTGGCCGGCAATATTGCCAGCGGTATCGCCAGGGACCTCAACCTGAATTCAGACCGGGCTGGCGGATATGGCCGAGCGGGCGCGGCTGTTCCCCAAGTCGACTGACACAGCTCCGCAGCGCTGCCAGCCCAACGCCAGCCGCTTTGAGCCAGTCCAGAGTTTTGAATCTGTCCGTCACCACGCGTGAGGCGACCGCTACGTACAGCGGCTCAGGCGTCTGCGAGCATGAGCAGCGGTCAGGTTCGATGCAGCGGTGCCAGTGCGCAGGGTGAAACGTATTCAGGTAGGCGGTTGGCAGTAAAGAGATCGAGGGCGACCTGAATGACCGGGGGAGCCGTGAGGCGCTGACCAAGTTGCTGGGGCAGGTGCAAGGAGCTTTCGGACCAGTTCTATTCCGGCGATAAACATGGGCGCCCTTTGACCGGGCGCTGGAGCTTAACCTGGACGGCCGCCCAGTTGGCATCCATGTCACTGAACCTGACCCAGGACCCAGTGTGCGCCAAGTCAGCGAAACCTATGGGCGGGTCGGCGGGGGCGGAAACACCATCGAGTGGGCGGTGAATACGAATCTGCGGCGATTACGGCCGCCGCTTGCTGGAGGCGCTGCGCCAGTTCCAACGAGTTGACATCCTCACCGACGACTTGCTGCGCGACCTGCCTCAGGCGGTTTTGCATGGACGAGCGGCTTCGATCAGGTCGTCTGACCCAAGGCCATGAGCCTTATGACCTTGCTGCTTTGAAGGCCTGAAAAAATCAGGTTGAGCCAAACGCCTGGCGCAGGTTCCACTGAGCCCGCATCTGCACAGTAGACCCGCGCTGCAGGCCCTGCGGCTGGTTTAACTGTGAAAAAGCCTGCTGGCAGTCAAATGCAGCAGGTTGCCGGCAGCGCCCGATTTCGCATTGATACTGTCGGCGCCGCTGCACCAGGCGGTGTCGCTGGGCGTGAAGTGGACTTCTGGCAGGGCAAAGCCGCAGCGATAGTTCAATGGAGGCGTACCGCGCGTTTACGGGTTAGTTGTGGCACCGCTGCGCGGGCAGCTCGAATAGCCCGGTCATGAATGCTCTGCATTTTCCGGCCCATGCGGCCGGATGGCGCTGGCCGAAACATTGATCGGCAAATCAGGTGCGCCGCGTCGGGGGGCACCGTCTGGCTCCAGAAAGTCCTCACTGTGATCCCGATACAATCTGGCCGCTTGAAGCGCAAAGATTTTGGCGCCCCAGATAAGCCACGCCGCCCGGTTGCCACGCAGGTCAGGTCCACGCGCGGGGCCGCGGAACCGGGCGATTGAAGGCGGGGCTTAACAGCCAATTGATAGCAGTGTTCGAGACGCGCCATGAGCTTATCCACGCGCGCAGTATACAAGCCGGACACAGACTGGTTGAAGCCAGATGATCAGCGGGTATGGCTAGAGGCTCAGAATATGCCGTTTTCCCAGCCGCGGGCGGCCCCGGTCAGACCCAGACTTCCTGCGCTTGATCAACAAAGGCATCCTGCCAATCCCCCTGAACACCAGCGGTTTCCTGCACCCACTGCGGCAGCGCAGTCCGGAGACGAATTGATTGCACTGGCCGGCGAGTACCCGTGCATAGCCCTGCGCGGATATAGAGCGCAAGGGAAGCCCTGGTTTTTTCTCCAGTACCGGGTAAATAGCAAGCGGTCAAAGACAGTCTTTCAGGGCGCCACTCCATGTAAGCCGAGGTTTCGGTGGTACGGGATGATGCATCGCTTGGGGCAAAACGTCTGCGTTGCGCTCCCAGGAGGCGGCTTCCAGGTCAACCACACGCCCTCAATATCGGGGGATGGCGCGCGCCCCGAATAACGGCGTCGACCAAGCCGGCGGGTATTGTCCGATGGCGCGTGGGCACAATCAGCAGGTGCCTTGTTCACCCCATTCAGAAACCCCCGCATGGAGTGAAATTGCTACTTGCGATTGCCCCACACTTGGCAATCGCGCGCAGATCGCTGCCCCAACCAGGCGACGAATGATGCAAAGAGTCCCGACCACCCGAAAGATGCGAATTGGGAAACGCGTAACACCGCCACGGTCGATGTCCTTGGGCCATGAAGAATGCCATGCGCGCTGCCAGTGGCCGAGAAACAAGCCCCAGGCCTACACCCAGAGAAATCAGCCGAGCTCGGGGTATATCCCTAGGCCTTGATCGCCGCCCTCCGAGTGGGCCTGCAGGGGTGGCAAACAGGCGGGCGAGCAAGATTTTTCCGCCTGGGCATGGGCGGGGTCCGTAATGCTGGGTAAGAACGGTTAAGTTGCGGCCAGTGACGCCTGAATCAGCTTCGGTTGGAAGCATTGTTATAAACCCCTTATGGTGGCGGGCGTGGGGCACTTCGATGGGGTATGGTTTTTTTCATACAGCCAGAAATAATCTGCTTTTTTTGTCGGGCTTGCGCCCCTGAGACCTGTTTTGGCAACCCGCTCTGTCTGGAACCGAATAGCAACCAAAAGGACTCGGCCTGCCATGAAGACTTTTTGCTGCCATAGCAGCGCTATTGCGCGGTAATCGGCCTGCTGTTGCTGGTACTGTTTGCTCAACACATTGCTGGCCCTTGCGCGGCCAGCGGTGAGGGTTTTTAGTGACCAGACGCCTCGGTCTGTTGGCCTCGGCCTATTTTTGTTTTGGTTTTTATTCTCGGCAACCTGGCTTTGCCCCAAGCTGATTCGGCGATGGGGCATGTGGCGCGCCTTTGCGTTTTTTCGCGGCGGCGGCGGGCCGCCTCTGGTGTTTGGTGCATGTTGCTTTCTTGTCGAGCCGGTGTTGGCTGCTGCTACGACGTGCTGAACCGGCACAGCACTGGTGGGTATCTATACGGTTTTATGGAGAGCTGGCTTAACACTTCAAGCGCCGACCCGAGCCGGCGCGGGCAAGTGTTTGCCGTGTATATGGCGGTGCATCTGGTGCGCTGGCGCTCGCCCAGCAGTTGCTGTGGCTGGTGGACAGCCCGAGGGCTTCAGTTTGTTTGCGTTGGCCTGGGCAATTCTGATTATCGTTTGCGCTGATGGCCTGTGGCTGAACCCTGTGGGACACTCGCACCGGCTGAAGTCAGCCGGTGATTGGCCGATACCCCGGGCTATCCTGAAACGTTTGTGGCACGCCGCGCCCGTGGCTGCCGCTGACATCGTGCTCTTCCGGCCTGGCGAGGGCGGCCTTCTGGGGGTTGGGTGCGGTGTACGCCGGGCCGCATGGGTATGGATACCGGGCAGATTGGCCGGCTTTGTCTCGCTGGTGATTGTCGCCGGTGCGCTGCTGCAGTGGCCGATGGGCATGATTTTGTCTGTACCGGGTCGACCGGCGTCCTGGCGCTGGCCATCAATCGCCGCCGTCGCGGCGGGCGCGGTCTGTTGAATGGCGCTCTTATGGCCCGCTTGGGCAATTGCCTGCTGCTTTTGGCGCTGCGGTTACTTGCCGCGGCCCTTTGCGGTGTATCCGGCCGGCGGTTGCGCATCTTATCGATCACCTTCGGCCATGACGATATTCTGCTCCGGCAACGCGTCCTCTGCTGATGCTGCATGGCGTGGGTGCTGCGGGATTGGTCCGGCGCTTGCCGGTTTGGCTGATGGGCGTCACTTCCCCCGGTTGCAATTACGCTGTTCTAATACCCTGAGTTCGGCCTGTGTGGTCTCATGCGTTGCAGCAATCACGCTTTGGCAAGGATCGCATTGTGCGACAGTGCTGCGCCTTTATCCCCATGGGTGCGATACCTCACCGGCGGTGCTGGAAATGATGCTGGAGAACGACGGACCGATACGGCGCCGGTTTGACCACTCGGCCGAAGGCGCTGAGTGTTTGTCGGGCCGCTCTACCCAACTGTTCCCTCTGATGGGGCAGCCTTCTGATGACGCGCTCGCCACAGGTTTCCGTACAGACGGACCCTCTCTCTGATGGAGTGCACCTGATTGCCTCAGGCGCGTCAGTGATCCACTTCCCCCTTCCCACCCACCAGCCCAGGAGCAAAGCGCGATTGATTCCTGGCCACTGTCTAGACGGAACCTTTTCTCGGGGGCGACCCGGATAATCGGCAGGCGGTTATAACCAACGTGCATGGCGACGCCATCCGGATATTCGATAACTGTGTTTGTCCACTGGGCCGCGGGCTGGGAAGGTAGTTACGTTTCCTCTGTTGTCTTGATCCAGCGATAATCCGCAGGCCGGATTACATTATTTGTGATGTGGGCCACGCTGGTCGACGGTCATATACGCTGCATGTCGGTATATCCGTGGCCAGGGAGCGAGAATCGAAGCTACCCGTGGCCGGCGAGCAGGTGGTCGCCGCGCGGGGGATGGCCGAGTTTTCCCCGAGTCTTGACCGCCAAAGACGGTGCCGCAGCAACGGCGTTGCTTCCTACTTCTGCGAGCAGGCGCCGGTGACCCGAAGAAGTGCGCCTGGCGGTGGAAGCACTGGGGTGGTGAATCTGGCTGTATTCGGCTGGATATGTTCTGGACTGCTTGCCGGCGCGGGGTCAACAAGGGCCCGCACCATGCGCCCGGGCCATGATCGAGCATACTGGAAATAAGACGAAGAGGAAGTGCTGGTTGCCGGGATACCTTGAATGACCTGTCCATGTACGCAACAGGGTTTTCAAGGGCGTGTGCGTGGGCGCATTCGGAGCAGGGCATTAAATGGATGCCACTAAGCGAGCGGGCCAAGGTATTGCACGCGCGCCTGAGGCGGCTTGCGGCGGGAGTTCTCGAAGCCTTCGCCACTTCGGGTTTTCTGGGACCCGCGCGGGGGTGTCATCTGCCCGCTGCCGGAGCTGGGTTCAAGGGCAAGGTGATCTGGTCATGGTTCCTATCATCGGCCTGCCCGTATGAGGGGCGATGGCGGAGCAAGCTTGTTTTGTCTTCTGTGTTTCTACCACACAACTCACCAAAACGGTAATCCTGCCGACCCTGTGAGTTTCTTTGCTGGCGGAGCAGAAAGGGCTCCTGGGTTGCCTGTCGTTCACGACCCGCGCCAGGGCCACGGCGTGTTCGATGGTGCATACCAAGGTCCGACGGATCAGCGTTATCCCGAACCTGGTTGCCGCCGCGGGTGGCGGCTGACCAAGGAAGAAGTCCGATGTTGTCTCAAGCGCTTCTCCATAGGAGCCTTCTGGCCGACGCTGCACACCTCTGGGAGCGGGCGATCTTTCGCGAAGGAGGAACTTGGGTGCCCGTGTTTTCTCAAAGGTCAACCGGCCATGTTCGCCGAACGCACGGCGCGGAAAGCTGCGGAGGGCGCAAGTGGCTCTGGTTGCATGATTACAAATCTGTGGATGGTGGCCTGGCGTTCCTGGCCGGCCATTGCGTCTGATCTGACCCAATTGCCTTTTTTTCATCCACCCTTATTTCCCCTCCGCAGATGTGTTTCACGTATTGCCCTGGCGCGGCAGCATTATCGGTAGCTTGGCTGCAGTGCGATTATGTCTGGCTTCCAATATTCCCGGCAGTCCCGAAGAACTTGTTGATGTGGTGCGCGGGCGTGGCGCCCGGTCGCGGCTGCTGGAACCAGGGCTGCGCGGCCGCGCTTTCTGAACTATGCTGTGGCGGTCGGCTCGATAACATGACCCGCACCATGGCCGTCCATGGCCGGGCATATCGGCCCTGGGGCGCGCAGTACCGGTCGGCTGGAATTGTGGGCCGTGTCCAAAGAGGTGATCGCGAGCCGGAATGCCAGCACGATTGCAGGAGCTGCGTGAGCCGCTCCAAAGGCTTGCGCGGTGTGTTGTCGGTGGAACGGCGGATTCACCAAAGGGCATTCTGGCCCAGCTCCTGGCCGTTCGAGGCGCCTGCTGATGCGCACGCGGAGCGATCGGCAAGTCTCGCTATTGACGCATCTGTGTGCCGGCTGTCGCGGGAGTATGACTATGCTATGAAACCCTGCTCAGCCAGACGAGCAGGCCGGTCGGGCGCATCAAAATGGGCCGCTTCTCCCGCGGTCGGCTGGACACCCGTGGGCAAGTTCTTCTATCGGGCCTTTCCGTTCCGCGACTGATTGCCTATTACCTGATGGGCCGATGTGAATGTGGATTAACGCCATTGCGTGAACGGGCTGAATCTGGTCGCTCAAAGAATATGTGGCAACCCGGGACTATGCCAGGGCAGGGGTGTCTGGTGCTGTCCGAATTTTGCTGGGGGCCGCGGCAAAACTGCATGGCGCGGCTGCTGACCCAACTCCGCATGAAATCGCACATGAATATGCGTCGATACGCTCTATCTGGGGCTGACGGTTGGTTGAGGCCGAGCGTGAAGCGCGGTGTGGCGGGAAATTCGGCAAAGTGGGTGCAGCAGCAAACGATAATCAAGCGTTTGGGGCGATGAGTTTCTGCAGCCGTCAGGGATAGCCGGCGGGAGGGGGAAGGCGTTTTTTGAGGCAAGAGTGAGGGGAGGGTAAAATC
>Ga0163217_1082400_pt1 | contig 10775 bp, 15 predicted proteins | sample SynspAceP_FD_185933 | JGI IMG/M metagenome (GOLD analysis project Ga0163217, IMG submission 185933) | Saline lake microbial communities from Ace Lake in Antarctica - Synechococcus sp. Ace-P (PacBio error correction) | ecosystem: Environmental > Aquatic > Non-marine Saline and Alkaline > Saline ...
AAGGAGAGATTTTCCCCGGGGAAAAAAGAAAAAACCACAAAAAAAAAAATCCCGGGGTGCGCGGGGGTCCAAGAAAAACACCCGGGGATAATTTTTTGGGCGGCCTTGATCCCTGAAAATGGCCAACCTTTTTGCCCTGCTTTGAGGGGTGGTCGCTTTCCTACGTCGACCGCGGCGAGGGAGAAACCGACCCACCTTCCGACAGCTATGACATGGGTCTTCCCGGTGTTTTGCTGGGGCGCGGCAAGTTGTGAGGCAAAGTCATCGGTTTTTAAACTCCGAGAACGGACTCACTCCAGGTGCGGTCCGGGGTCCAACATTACAGGCTCTTCCACTGCGGGGTGACGATGGGAACCAAGAACCTGAAGAGGCACTGAGCTGATGGAACTCAACAACCTCGATGGAATGGGGCCCGAGAGTCCTTAAAGTCGCGGTGGTGGGGCCACCAGCTGTTTGTATGGCAAAGACCCAGGAGCGCTATGACATCTTTCATGAATAACTAACGAACGCAACCTGATGTTTGGTCAGTCGGTGAAGCGGTTAAAGAGTTGATGAAACTATGTCAACTATTCCAAGAGATGAAGAGCGAGGGATATTCGGCCATTACTCTCAAACCCATATGAACGTTTCAGCATGTCGCGACCTGCTGGGCGGAAGGAGGGAATAAAAATCCATTGCCCACGGAAATAGGTCAAGCAACTGCTGAGGATCAGCGCTCGAGTAAGGCAACGCCGCTGGAGCACACCATGCTTGTGAAGCCTGATGGACTGGACGCCAGGGTGTAACCGAGGGCGATTGGGCTCGCGTCCGAAGCCTGTCTCCATCCTTCGGCGCGGGGGAAAAGCTTAGGCCAAACCTCAAGCTTTCCCCGCGCCAGCGCGCTGGGCTTCGGCCTCGAGGTTGGGGGCATCGGACCACTCGGGGGGGTTGCGGCGAAATTGGGGTTGGGCGCAGGCGGCCGGCAGCCTTGACTCCTCTCGGCCTTGGGATGTCTTTCTCCAGGGCCGCGCAGGGACGATCACAGGCCCTCGATGCAGAAGCACTGAATTCGCACGCTCCTCACGGCGCAGGCAGCGTTTCGACCGCCGCCGCGTCGCCGAGCAGCGTCGCGCACTCCACGACGCCGCCGAGTGAGGGGGTGATGTCGCCGCTGGCCTGGCGCGCACTGCCGCCAGCTTGGAGGCCGGTGATGAACACCAGGCGCGGCTGAGGTTGAGGGCCAGCCAGCGCGCAGGTTGCGCACCACTCGATCGCTCGATAACTCGCAAACGACGCTAAGGAGGCTGAAGGGAGGCCTGATCACGCTTGCAGGGCTGCAGGGCCAAAGGTGCCTCCAGCTACCGATGAGGCATGCAGAGCTCCTCCTCCAGGTGCGGCTCAGCGGTGCGCACATTAGCCTCGGCGAGCACTTGCCGACTTGCGCGCTACGCGCTGATCGGCGAGGGCTAGGGCTTTGAGCGCGGCGGCCTTCGTGGCGGACGCGGGATTGAGGGGCGCTTGAGCAGCGTCGATCGTCAGTCGCACACTATTCCGCGAATCGTAGAGCCTTGGCCGCTTCGCGAGCGTAGCTGGCATAGCGCTGGCGGTGTCCTGGTTTGACGCGGGCAGGCGGGAGAGGATCCAGGTCGGCGAGGGTGATGCGCCGCAGGATCGGGGGGGCCGAGGGAAGGCGGGCGTTTCGCCCCAGGTTTCATCAGGGAAGCGGGTGCGTTTCCAGAGCTTTGTTTTTGCGGAAGTTGTCCGCGCGCCCTCACCGTGGCGGAACTGCGGTGCTGCGGTCGTGTCGAGGCGAGATTTCTGGCCGGCCGGCCACTCGGCACCAGGGGCGAGCGCAGGGCATCGGCGCGTAGCGCTCGATAGCGGCAGCGGGTGATGCCGTTGCCCGCCGATTTGCTCATCTTGCGGTTGTTCTCATTCGCGCACCAGGCGTGGAAATCAATCACATTCGGCGAAGGGGCATCGCAAGCTTTCTCTTCGGTTTCTCATGCTGGCTGGTGGCGCCCAGGGCCCCGGCGCATGTCATCCGCGCCACCCAGAAAAAGAATGATGTGAGCCCGGTCACCAGACGCTGGTGGGATACCAGGTGGCCAGATGGGCGCGCCTCATCGGGCCAGCCAGGGTGGAGAGGGCAGAGCGTTGGGAAAACCAGGTTTGTCGAGCACGTCGGGGTCCTGCTCAAGTGAGCTGCGCCCCGCCGCGCGCTGGCGCACCGAAACTGCGCTCGGCCTTGGCGCGGGCTTGGCCGCGTCCCGCGGGCCACCTACTAAGGGAGTGGCGTCTTCGATCACAACGCCGGTTTCACTCACCACGAACCAGGCGGGTGATGCGGTGGGCCCCACCAGAGGGCGGCTTGATGCAACAGTCGCGATGTCAGTGAGCCAGTCGCGGTAGAACTTCTGCAACGCTCGCGGGCACGAAGCGGGGGCGCTCCGCCATCGAGGGCCTCGCGGGCAGCGGGCGCCAGCGGCTCAGCTTGGGAACCATTTGGGTGGAGAGCAGCCGCTCCAACGGCACCTTGCGCGATCCCGAAAACGGCAGCTGTGGCGATGGGGCTTCCACCTTCACGCAGGAAGCCTTCGGCTTCATCGCCGCTACACAGCCGTGCGCGCCTGAAGCGATCCAGCCCGGCGAAGCGGCCGGCGGCGGGTTTCAATTGTGCGTCTTTGGCATCACCGTGATGGACGGCAGGCCGTGCGGGCGCGATGGCGAAGTCGTTGGGGTTCCGTGGGCGGGGTGTACCTTGAGCCAAGCGGTGGGAAGGCTGGATCCCGTGCTCAATCGGCACGATCGGGATCTCGCGGCCCACAGCGCAGGGTGATGGTCTTGCCCGACTAAGGCGATAGCGCGGGTCAGTGGGGTGCACGCACGCGGTGGTGCCCGCAGGGTTTTCAGGGCGGGTGGTGGCACACAGGTATCGAGGCATCACGGGCGGCCTTGCTGAGCGGGTGCGGAAGTGCGAGAGGGTGGCCGTCGAGCTCTTCAATTCACTGAGATCGCTCAGCCGATCCCGAGCCGGACCAATCACGCAGGTATTCGCCCGATAATTCAGGCCCTGCTTGTGCGGCGCACGAAGGCTCCACACGCTTTGGTTCAGGCCGGTCGAGGGTGAAGCGCTCACGCTTCCGTCCACCGAGTACGCCAGCCGGCGCAGTGACCGATCGTGCGCGCTGCTGCTTCAGGCCCAGGCGGCTCCAGGAAGCATGCGGCGAGTCGTCCTTGCTGCCGCTTCCGCCTTGTCTGCTTCTCCAGGATAGACCTGCCGCAATCGAGGCGTTGGTCAGTGCGGGCAGGCAAAGCACGTTTCTTCCCCTGCAAACGCTGGAAGCGCAGATCGTGTCGATCAGGGCGTCTGAAGCGTGGCCATGTGCAGGCTGCGGTCCACATTCGGGTGCGGGAATCACCACCTGAACGGCTTCGCCGGGCGGTTGGGATCGGGGTGGAAGCGCGGGCTTCCAGGCCGCTGCAGGGCTTCGGTGCGGCCGGGTGTAGTTTGGGCAGGGCTCGGTCACGGAGGGGTTGGGGAGATCAGCCCATGCTCTCAAGGGGGGCTCAGTTAGCGTTGAGCGGAAACCTGCTAAGCCTAGCACTGGTGCACTGCTTGACCAACAAGCCTGGAATTTGATTTCTTGTTGGTACGCAGAATCGCTAGCAGTCATCTCATCGCTCCCGCTCACGCAGGCAGGGTTGCGTGCTAACGCCTGGCGGCAGATGCGCACCAAACGGCACGTGGCATCAACCAAGATTGGTTTTACACCTCAAACAAATACCATCACCAGACCTGGCCGGATGCGCCGGTCGCTATCGCGTGGTGTTTCTGGGATTACCGGAAGTGTCTGATCCGTTCAACAGCCGTTTGCCGGAGGCCGTCAACAAGGGCTGATGCCCGTGGTCTGGGTGCCAATCACAGCAATAACGGTCATGAGTAATTCAGACCTGGGTGAATGAAAGCCCGCCATGGGGATGGCATCAGGTTGGATGATCACTACTTTTTTGGCCAATTACAACTCCGGGCCGACTTTTAATCGACTTCGCCAGCTCTACACAGCAATTTTTTGCAGCATCCAGCCTTCAGGGTTGCGCTTTTGCCTCGGCGGTGCAACCAGCTTGACATCGTGCAGTGCTACACAGCCCAGACATTTCAAACATGCGTCAAAACGGCTGATCGGCTTCGGGGCCGTGTGAGTTTGTCAATAAAAACACCTCGGATATCAAACAGCCTGGGTACACGGCGCTTCAATACGTTCCTTTGGCCCGCTGAGGGCCACAAGAGGCTGCCTGCAGGTGCAACCTTACTGAGGCAAAATCTCAAGGTGAATGCGTCGAAACAAATCTCAGATAAAAACGCGTCAGGGTTTCCACGCAAAATATTGCAACGGCGCAATCGTTCGCGCGTCTCGGTATGTTCCAACGGTCGGCCATCATCCCGATGCTTGCGCCCCAGAAACTGAACTTCGCCACCTCCCGCTGGAGGTCTTCGGCATGCATTGCAACAGCCAAAACAGCCATGAAACGCGCCCTCGTCAGCGTTCCCTGGCCTCGGCCTGGGTGGGCGCACCGCGGTTGAGGCCCTCGCGGGCAAAGCGGCATGGAGAAATGCGCCGGCATCGAAAGCGGGCATGAATGACTGCGGCACCAGCATAGCACAGCTGCGCAGGAGAAGCGAGGTTTTCGGGAGATCGAGGTGGGTGACTGCCCGAAGGCACTTGCCAGAAGCTTGTTGGAGGAACGAATCAGAAAGGCAGCCTGAACCAGGTGCCAGTGCTATCGGGTTGAGGCCCAACATCCCGATAGGATGCATCGGCCAAGACTGGCAACCCAATGAACAACCAAGCCGCCATGATCTGCCGGAGTGGGCTGGGGCTGCGCTCCCAGCACTATGCCTCATCCCAGCACAACCCCAGCCATCCCCTGGTTCGAGGCCCGCTCTCGACAACTATCTTCGCGGCGGCCTGCCGTTTGTGGCAATAATCTCAACGCATCCGGGCAGCGCTATCCCCGTCACCCTGCATGGGTCGGCCTGTGATTGGCTCCGCCGATGCGCTCACTGGGCTATACCTGCATCGTTTGAACGCCCTGGCCGATCGGATTGAGCCGTCTACGTGTCGACACACCTGGCCTGGGTGTCAAGCGGCGGCCCTATTTCAAGATCTCGCCCGCTGCCTTACACCGATTCGTTCTCACTTATGTTGCCGGATCGAATCTCGCAGGTGGCAGGAATTTCCTGGGCCGGCGCATCCCTGATCGAAACCTGTCGCCTATCTGCAGTTTGCTGGCAGCGACCTCAGCGATGGCATTTCTCGCCGCATTGGCGGATAAGGCTGACTGTGATATGCTGCTCGATGTCAACAATATCTATGTTCAATGTCATGGATTCAGCGGCTTTATCCATGGAGTATCTGGCGGCGATCCGATTGATCGGTCAAAGAGATAACCTGGCCGGCTATGAGCAGCAGGGATCCTTTCTCTTCGTACCCATGGAACAGCCGTGCAGCTGGTTGTGGTGGGCGTTATACGAGCGGGCCCTGGAACGCTTTGGCCGGTGCCACCCTGATCGATGGGAAACGATCATCCAGTTTGACGTGCTCAGGCGAAGCCCACAAAGCGAGAATGCCGATGCCAACGCCAGTCCACGAACCTGATCCGCCTGCAACGGCCTGTTCCATGGGGGCGATAGCCTGGGGTGATCCGGCTGCTGGAAGCCTGGGACCGCAGCTGCATTGCTCGGAGCCTCAGCGTGCGCAGGGGATTTGCGGCCTACAAGGCAGCGTGAAAGGCAAGCATCTCCGTTGCTGGAGGAGAATCTATCGTCTGTCACCGTTTGGTGGGCGCGGCCTTCTCGGCGGCCTGGCCGGAGACGTACGTAATGCAGAACGCGTAACCTCGCCCGATTGGGGGACTATGGCGGTGATCTGCCGGTCTTCTTCAGACCTTTCCGCTGCAAGCCCATTGCCCTATCTCGCCGATGTGGGCGCAACTGGAGTGGCCGGCACCGGGCTTCAACGCTGCAGACTGAGGGGGCATGGACCTGACGGGCTAGCCAGGTGGCGGCCCTGGCAATGGGAGCGTTTGCGTGTTCAATGCTCATCAAGTGGTGCTGATGCAATTCCGACTTCCTGTGCATGATCTTGGCAGGCAATCAGGCCGACGCAGGATTCAGAGATCCATTGACCTCGAATGAGGGGGAGTGTGAATCTCTTCATCTGGAGAGATGGGGTTGAAACCCGGATTGACTGCCGAATCCTGACGAATGGCGCTGCTGGAGGGCTTTTGCGCAGAACGGCTTTTGGCCAGCTCTGCAGCGAGCTCGATCAGCGGGCGATTCCCTGTGGAGCCCGCGTGTTGCTGCAGGTTCTTTGTGCAGCGCGGCTGGGTGGCTCGTTTGTGCTGGGCAACGCCATGCTCAGGCGCCAGCGTTTGACGTAGTCCCTCCAGCCGGCGCATTGATCAGACGGTGGCGCTGGTTTTGTGTGTTCCCTCGCTTACCGACCCCGGTGGGATGTGCGAACCGGCAGGAAAATCGACAGCATTTGCCCGCTCCGCTTCCTCGTGTGGTCCCTGTGCCAATGACTCGGTGCCGCCCTCGGGCAGGGAGTTTGCAGTAGAGAAATCCCCAGGCCAGGACGCGGGCGTGGGGTTCGGTGGCTTCAATCGCTGAGGGTCCAGTCGCAGTGGCACTGGCGAAAGCCCTTCTAGGGGCATAGCGCTGCAGTTGAAGATCGGGGTTCACGAACAGGCTTCTGCTCGGGCACCTGGCGCAGCAGGGCCTTGCTCTTGGAGGTATTGGCTGAGGCGGCGTTCGCCGCGCAGGATCACCTCGGCTAAGCGAAGGCTTCTGGATCCTGCGGTCGATTCTCCCAGGCTGATGTGCAGTGGACACTTCGCGGGAAGGAATGGCTGACTGCAGTTCGACCTAAAACCTCAGGGCGAGGCCACCTGGGCGCTCAGGTCGCTGCGGTGATCAAAAAAAGGCCATCACCCTCGTCCAGGGCGTGAAGCCGTTGTTTTTTTGATAGTGGGCAAATCAGGTTCATAGGATCGTTCGCCAGGGCACAGCACCAGGGCTCCAGCTTCTGCAGCGGCCGCGTTCACTCACCCGGCGCCTCCAGACCGGCGGCGGCCAGGGTGCCCCGCTCGAGATCAGGGGCTGGCGCGCCCGCTTCGACGCAGTGGCGCACCAGCACTGGGGGTCGGCGGGTGGCCAGCAGCTTCAGGCGAGGCCGTCGGCTCACGCTCAAAGCACAGCGCCGCATCCGACCCGGCAACGCAAGCCAGGGCGGGGGCGAAGCTTTTTCGAGGCGCTGCGATCTGCCGCTGCGCCGCTGTTGAGGGCCAGCAGATTCAGCTTGGCCAGTCTCGGTGGTCCAACAGGGGAGGCGAAGCTGCCCGGTGCTGGCGCACCAGTGGCAATGGGCGAATTCGAACAGACGGCTGGAGGCTGCGGCGGCGGGAACCGGCGTGGCAGGGGACATCAGTAACCAGCATTTCGGATAGAAGCGAGACTGACGCCCCCATCGGGGGGCCCAAACTGTGAGGGTTGAACCTGACAGACCCATGGGCCCGCTCAAGGATCCGAACTGGAGTCGCAAGACTGGTCTACGCTACCAGGCTGGGTCTGGGAGTGATAAGGACGAGAAAGTTGGCGGGGGGAGAAACTGCTCACCGGACAGATTCCGAGGACGCCCTCAACGCCATGCGCTTCCTGCCGGCGAGTCACTTTCCGCGATCGAACCAGTCGCCCGGTCTAACGACGTCGATGCCGAGAACTCGCCGACTGTGTTCCTGAAGAATGAGCCGAAGGGCTGAACGCCGAGCACAGACATCCACGCCGATGGCGCTTTCCAGCCTGATTCGCAGGCCAGCCGGCTATGTGCTCGGCACCGCGCCGTCGAACAGCAGCGCTGAGCAGCAGCACGCCGCTCTGCTTTCCTCCGCCCAGGAAGCCTGGGGCAGGGCGGTCTGGCGGCAGGTGAAGGGTGCTTGATCTGGGGCAGGTCCGGATTCCGTCAGCTGGAACTCGCGCAGGTGGGACACGGCGGCCGGGTTCCTGGCTGGAGCTCCTCTGACGGGAGGCGCCCGAGGGCGCGGCCGAAGCGGGCCTGGCCCAGCTGGAAGTCGCCGCCATGATCTGCTTCTGATCCACTGCCGCAGGAGGGCTTCGACCTTGTCTGGTGCCGCTGGGTGGCGATGTTTCTGCGGTCGTGACCCCTGATCGACCAGCTCGCCGCCACCTTTGAAACGGGGGCACGGGTGTTGTTTTTCAGAATCGTGCACTGGAGCACTCGGTTCACCCCGATGGCGACGCGGTCCGCCCGTTTCGGTGTCGCGCCTGGAGTTTTTCGTGCGCCGGGGCGATCCCGATGTTGACGCCGGTGCCGTCGCTGCTCGGCGGCGCGGGGTCCGCATTGATGCCTGCGGCCATTGCCGCTTCCTGGGGAGCCTGGGAATGCTGGGGATGCCGTGGCGACTGGCTGGAGAGCTTCGTGATGTATGGCAGCAGTGATGCCAGGGTTTGGAGCCAACGCGCGCTGCCGCCAGCGCGAGAATCGCCGCGCAGCCAGGATCGGGGTACCTGGATGGGCCCAGGTGATGGAACTTCAGGCGCACGATGAGGCCCTGACCTGTTAGCCGCGCCACACGATGCTGGACCACCGCGACATCCCCGATCAGACGGCCGGATCGCCTGATCACTGGAGCCACAGCGGCTTCCGGGTTTGAATCGCCCGGGCCCTGGCCGGCCATGGCGCCACCGGGGTGGCTGGCTGCCGCCTCGCCGCAAGGGGGAGGCCGGCCGTGATGGAGCTGCTGCCAGCCGCCACCGGCGGGCTGGAGGTGTTGATGCTCGATTTAGCGACTTTGGGCCAGCGTGCGTGCGGGGCCGTTGGCTGGCCGAGCATAAGTCGCTCGACCTGCCTGATCAAACAACGCTGGTGTGATGGGCACGCCGCGCAGCTCAACCTACACGATGGCTTCAGCTGCAATTCGGCACCAACCACCTGGGCCACTTCGCTCACCACGGCCTGTTGCCGCTGCTGGCGAGCGGCCCGGAGCCCGGTGGTCCACGGTCCATCTCAGGCGCCCCAGTTCTTCGTCGCCCTCCCCTTCGATGACCTGATGGGCGAAAGCCACTCGGACGTTGGCGGCTACAGCAGAGCAAGCTTGGCCAACGTGATGTTTCGCCTCGAACTGCAGGAGCGGCTGGCAGCAGCGGCAGCCCGGCGATCTCCCTGGCCGCCCACCCCGGCCTGGCCCGACAACTGCAGCGGGTCAGTGGCCGGCAACGGCTCGAAGTCTGGAGGGGCCTGGCCTATCCGGCGATGGACTCCTCTCCAGAGCGCGGCGATGGCGCCCTGCCCCAGCTCAATGCCCCCGCCACAGCAGCGGAGGCCAAGGGCGGCGAGCCTTCGCCCGACCCAACTGGGGAAATGCGCGCTGGCCGGGGCCTGCGGGGGCACAAAGGCCCTGAACGCAGAGACCCGCCGCAGCTCTGGGAGGTCAGCGAAGCGTACGGCTGTTGTTGAGCAAGGAGATGAACAGCCGAGGATCACCTTTGGCAGCAAGCAAGCGGGCTGAGCCCTGTTGAATCCATCAAGGGCTTAACGGCCTTGGCTGGCAATGGCTCAACTGGAGAAGGGTTGGTATCGGTTCAGGATCGGCATTGATAGCCATGCTTGCCGTGGGCTGGGGTGCTTGATCTCCAGCGCTGATGGCTTGGCTCCAGCGCAATCGGGCGGGAACCGCGGACCATGACAGCCACGTTCAGCACCCCTTCCCGACGGGATTCAGGGGAACAGGTCGTGATGGCCGGCCTTCTGTCTTTTTGGAGTCAGACATCGATGGACTGGCAACGGTTCGGATTGCTTGTCGCGCTCCTCAGACCTGCAGAGAAGAGAGCAGAAGCAGGCTTGCCACAGCGGGCGGCTCCGCTAGCGGCCCCTGCATTCATCAGCTGTGAAGGGGTGGGTCGCTTGGCGCCGTGTCGTCATCGGATCGCCATAACAAAATCAGCCGAATAGATGTAGTAATGAAGCATCGTTTCTCAGGCCGAATTGATCGCGATCTCATGGTGGGCCTGTGCGTCACGTGGTGGCTTTCTCGTGCGGCAAGACCACGCTCCTCTAACCACATTCTCAGCAACCAGAAGGGTGTGCGCAAGTGGCTTGTGATAGTCAATGAAATTGGCGAGGTTGGCATCGACAACGAACTGGTGGTGACCACCAGCGACGAAAGGTGGAGCCTTCAGTACGGCTGGCTTTGTTGTTCAACTCACGGTGAGGGTGCAAGAGCGGGTCTCAGCGCGTTCTGGAAGCGCCTGATCCGCGGAATTTCATCGTGGTGGGAGACCACGGATTTGGCCGATCGCTACCAGGTGGCCCTCACCTTCTGGCTGGTGAGTTTCGCGGATTTGCTCCGTTGATCGATCATCACCTTGATCGATGCCGAGCATTTTGATGGCTTTTGTTGAATGAGTCGCGATTGCCAGAGCTCAGTTGTGTACGGACAATCCTTGTACTCAACAATGTGGACTTGTCGATGCCGGTCGTGGCGGTGGCGGCTCGCTGAAGGCGGGATCAGCCGCTCGCGCATCCTGCAATGCAGGCGTCATGGCGATGTGCCTGTCATGCTGCTGAGTGTGGCTGTTCGAAACGGATCTATTGGTTGGCGCTCCAAGACCAGGAAGCGCTCAGAAAGGATCACACACCAGTCCATCACGCCAAGATACACCATCAATCGCACGACCATGTTGCACAACCACGCAGACGCCCACACGCCTGAGC
>Ga0163217_1099077_pt1 | contig 10775 bp, 15 predicted proteins | sample SynspAceP_FD_185933 | JGI IMG/M metagenome (GOLD analysis project Ga0163217, IMG submission 185933) | Saline lake microbial communities from Ace Lake in Antarctica - Synechococcus sp. Ace-P (PacBio error correction) | ecosystem: Environmental > Aquatic > Non-marine Saline and Alkaline > Saline ...
ACCGTGTCGTAGTTTTTGTTTTCCTAAATGAAAATAATTTTTTTTTCCCAAAAAAAATCCCCAATGTAAATTCCCTTAGTTGGTTCCCCTTCGGTCAGTTGGCCCGTGCCTGATCTCTACCCACATGTCAAAAAAATCTAAACCACGTCCCTCTGGCTCTGCCTTCCCCTCTTCCAGCTTCAGGCTGTCCGGCCAAACTTCCCTTGGTTATCTTTACGGAACCCTTATCCCTGCCCGGCTAACTTTTCCTCTGAAAATCACCCTACTAATTCACCTCCCCCCTCCACCCGTATCGGGGTTATCCGCTTGCGCCTCTCAACTCCCGGTCCGCGGAAGGCGTCCACAGGGTGGTCTGGTCTCGATACTTATCTCCTTGTCCACTCTCTCCGCTAATCCCACCGGCATCCCCCGCCTACCCTTATCCTGACCCAAACTCACGCCCCTACATTCAACGTGTGACAATGCCCTGGAACGGGGCATTTCCGCATCCGTCTATGCCGACTCTAGGGCTGGATCGTACTATCACCCTTGAACGGCCGAATCATTCGTGGCACACTTCGTCCTACTCGGCTCCCCTCGCCCTGCCTGGGGTCAGCTCGGTCTCTGGGCACTCCCTCACACCGGGTTTCTTTGGTGATCTTGCGGGGAAGCTGCCAAGTCCCGATCTCTTCATCCACATTCCCTACCCTTTCCTCAACTCGGACGAATTGGCCCTGTTCCAAGCGCCAACCACTCTATTCATTCACATGCCCCCCAACCGGCTGGCTCGGGCAGAATTAATCCAACTCGGTGCTCACCTTCCATTCCAGCCCTGCCTACGTGGCCGGCAATCCTTCACCCCCGAGACCTGCCGAAGAGCCCTCGCCTCATCTTTGGCCAACACCGTTCCTTGGTGCCAGGATTTTCTCATTGGTGACTTGAGCCCCGCTCCTACGGCTGGATCTCCACCCTGCCTGTGCCTCGTGCCTGAAACACTTCTGATGTCCTGTGCCCCAACATCCCTTTGCCCGGTGATACAAGTTCCTTCAGTGCTGTCCTAACCGCTCTTTTCGCCGCTCCCCTCCATGTCCCCTTTCTTACTTCCAGCCTTCGTCCCTTTCCCTCAATTCCTCTGTGTTCTGTCTGGCCCTGGCTCGCCACTCGGGGTTTGCCCTTTCTTTCATTCGCCGCCCAATTCGTCTAAAACGCTCACTTCTGTGCGGGTTACCGTATGGGGTCAATTCCGTCACCTTCCACGAGTCATTTCAATGCTGCCGGCAAGGTCTTTTCAACCATATACTCGGGCACCTGTCATTGCCGCGGATTTCACCAACCAACCAACCTGCTGCTGGACTTCGAAACCTTCGTCTTGCCACCCCTGCTCCCTGGACCTGGGTGGATGCTTGGGTGGTATTACATGAAGATCCCACTCCTATACGGGGTCGAATACACATTTCGACGTGCACCCGAGTCATGCCAGCAGCCGGAAGTGTCGTCAAAGCTGTGATCTCACGGAACTACCTGCGCCTACTGGCTGTTTAACAATTTCTGGCTCCCTCCAATCAACTGCATCCAGTGGGTGCGGGCAAGATCTATTTCTGGAGTCCTCCTAAAACTCCCTCTAAATCCACGCCGGGCGCTTAAAACTCCACCCTCCCCGAAACTGGGCGAGGTTTGGTTTCTTTGCGCCAGCCATCCCCGGCCGGCAACGCTCACTGGCCTGACCGTCGGGTCGAGCCGGCTGTTTGCTTAGATCGACGAACTGGGTTTTCTTGCTGGTATCCACCATCCTGCAGTCGGCTCGTCGCGGCGGAAAGAGGTACACGGTCGTATCCGTTGCCCAGGTTGGAGTCATCGACCCGCGTAACGCAGCATCCGCGCCAATCGTGCAGAAGCGCTGCCCAACCGCGCCAGCTCGTTCCTTGGCTGGCGCCAGCCAAGCGGCAATCTGGGGGCCAAGGCCAGCTCTCTCGATCAAACAGGCAACAACAGGGCCCAAAACTCAACTTAACGCGCCCATGGCTGGGGTATCGCGCCGCTTCCGATCATCACCGTAAAGGCATGAAAAAGCACCCTTCGGGGGTGCGAGAAAAGGTCAAACCAAACCAGAATCCATCCGCAACGATGTTTGAAACTCAATCGGGGATGGTCTAACCCAAGAAAACTGCCGTCGGACCACCGCCGGTCCAGAGGCCATGCAGGCCAGGTAAGACCTCTCTTGCCGCTGGTAGTGAATTCGTGACGTCTGAGTGTAAAGCACCAGGTATTCACGAATTCCGACTCAATCTGTCGTCGTCTAGGAAACCACTGGTCCACTCGATCGACAGTTCCTGGTGGACTGCGGGCCAGGTGACAGAGCTCCGCCGGACAGAGTAAGTGAGCTCCCTCCTCTGGCTGGCATCGAGATACTCTGGAAATCGGTCATAACTTCAATGTCTGTTGAGCCCCACTCTCGTGATAGGGACCTATATGTAAGCCATGGAAGATTAGCTCACAGGCCGCCTGAACAGTTCCGTCTAGACCGGGTCCTTCCTACATCGGGGACAGCAACTCCCCGGATCTGGAAGCAGAGGCATCGACGCCTCAATCAAAGGGACATAAGCGGATTATGCAACATCCGCTTGGTCGGCGCGTATCCCCAGCAAGCCCAGCCCCCTGGTCGCCGATCCAGCGGCGTGCCTCCAGGCTCCGCCGGTCCGCGCCCAGCCTGCTCCTGCCGCCACAGGCACTGGCTCACCCCACCCACTAACAATCCGACCACCACCGGGAGACAACTCCTCGGAACTGGTACCGAGCTCGGATCCACCCCCAGATTTGCATGAGCACGTCGCATGGTTCCCTCACAGGCCAGCATCCCTCCAACCTGGACCCCCAGCCCATCTGCAGCGGGGGCCCACCGGGCCTGTCTTATGGCATTGAGCCGAGCATTGGCGCGGGTGCACCACGGGCAGGGATCGTGTCGGCCTGGCCTGGCGCTGGGGCCCGAGCCCGCCAAGGGCCCCGAGGGCAGAATGCCGCTCCGGCACCGCCAGTCGCCACCCACCCCTCCATTGATCGGCCTCCCCATCGCCCTCCAACGAGGCTTCTCTGTCCCCGGGAAGGCGGCGCCTCAAGGCGATCACCTGCCCGCCGGCGAACCTCCTGGGCGCAACCAGCCAGCCGGGCAAGACAAGCACCTTCCCCAACCGATCCTTGGCCATGCTGTTCACTCGGAACTCCATCGCTCACTGCGCTTGCCATGGACGGGCAGGCCAGGCCGGAACGATCGGCCAGCCAGGGGCTGCCTTGCCAGCTGCTCAACGCTCGGGCTCAGCCCCAGTCGACAGCCAGCAACCAACGAGCAAACGTACCCCCGCTCGCGGCTGGCCCGATGGCACCGGCTGATGCAAGCCGCACTTCCAGAGCACGGCACTCTTCGACCTCAGCCTGACGTCCATCTCCAGCCCACATGTGATCGGCTGCCAATCGCGGCGGCTGCCTCTGTTGAGTACGGAAAGGCAGTCAAAGGTACGGGGATGGCCTCTGATGCGTTGACGTGTGATTCCAGCAGCTGGGGGATCGGTCGTCGAATGCTGAGCAACCATCACGCGTCCGCCGGCCACATCCGGCCCCCACTCATCGGAGGCATGTTGACTTGGTCTCGGCCCAGCAGGAGCCACTGACACAATGAATCCTGGCACTTCCCCCGTACGGTGAACAGGCATGTGGGCCCCCCCCCCCCCCCGCCCCCGGCCTGGAGCCCCCCCCCACTTCACGCTAACTCATCGATCGGGTGGTAAGCCCAATCGGCCTTCCGGCGGGATACAACCGCTCCATCACCTGTCTCCCCTACCCCCTGAGTACTGCAACGATCCCACCGGCGGAAAATCACGGCTGGTCGCCTTGGACCTCCACCACGTGGACCGCGCTCTTCGCCTCAAGAGCATTCACATATATGGCATCGGGCAAGGCTCTTGAATACAAGACCTTTAGGTCTCCAACCACCACGCTGGGCGGAGGCGAACCCCCTGCAACCGCACCTCCAACTCCTGTAGCGATCCCTCCAGCATCTGGCTGAGCACAGGCCACGGGTCTCGCCAACGGGAATGGGGTGCGCTCTCCATCACTATCCGGTCAGCCCGAATGTTCCACGGGCGCCTGCGGCCCGCAGCCCAATAACACGTCGGCGATTTGCCAGCACGTCGATAGACGTCTCCTGACTTCAGCCCGGTGGAAACTCCGAGGTCGGCTCCAGATCACGTTCCTCACCCTCGCGCAGGGAAACGGCTTCCAGGCTCATTGGAAAACATCAAGGCATCGCCGGCATGTGCCCGCCTCCAGTGCTTCCGCCAAGGCCCTGTCATACGACGATGCCGGCCCCTGGCGCATTGCACAACGGGCGGTGGGGTTTCATCACTGGAGCACACGGGGCCATCCACCAGATCTCGGGGTACGGGGGTTCGGCAGGTGAAAGCTTATGATCGGCTTCGCGAACAGAGGCTGACGGCCACACTGCACCTGCAGCTGGCTGGGGCGCGCTCGGTAGGATAACGGTCATAGGCAGCACCTCTCCATCCCATCGCCTTGGCCACCCGGGCCACGGTAGCCGACTTGCCAAGGCCGACCACCCTAGCTATCTGTTCGACTCATTGCCCCATCGTTTTGCGCTCCCAGCCGCCCGCCATCTGCCACGGGCACTGGGGATATGCGGAGGAGGGCGAACATCACGCCGGCATCTCGGCGGGCGGGATGGTGTGCCTATCCGGGATTCACCACTAGATCCGCGCCTAGTGCGCAGCCACACGACGTTGTTCGGGACGGCCAACCGGGGCCCGGCCGATATCTCACCGGCGCGGCCTCGGCCAGCGCCTCCCACCTGTCCGGAGCGATCATCAGGCCCGGAATCGCCCGATACTGATGACGCTCTTCGCAGGTAACCGTGCCACGTCCACCGCCCACCTGAAGGCTTGTCGATCCCGTTGGTCATCGGATCGAAACCAGAACCTTTGTCATTATCGGGCGAATCGGGGCGTGGGGATTCAAGCCTGGAAGGTTCCAGACATCGCAGGTGAATTAAGTGGACTGTTCGCCACGGGGGTCCCCCGCCCCACGTTGAAGGGAAGTTTGCCTTCCTTGAACTGGTTGGGTGTGCTCGGAGATCGCACCAGCGAACGATTACGGATCACTGGATCAGCTCAGCCCTGCCGAAAGAAGCTAATTCCCGTGGCACAAACGTTCGATGGACCGCCACTGAGCCAGCTCAACCCGCATCGCCCGCCGGGCAACCGGCCACAGGATTGCTTGGGTATCCCGTTTGGTTCTTGCGGGGGGGGCTAATGTCCAACCTGACAACCAACCTCACACCTTTGGCCTTCCCGGCTTCCATTGTAACCGTGGATCGAGCTTGGGCAGGGCTCGGCTGGATGCCGCTACGCCGCCTCCGCCACGTCAGTCCGGGTAGAAGATATCATTCGCACCTGCCAACCGAAATCGCGGATAGCAACTTGCTGCGCTCGAATCCGCTCCCCGGACCCAAGATCCCCGGATCCTGATTCAGCAGTCCAGCCACAGCGTCGGTGCCGAACGAAACTAGCCCCGGAATGCCCCCCCTCACCCCCCCTTCCTGCTCCCCCGGAGGCCCTCTGCCACCAGCGCGAAACACCCGCTGTCTCCCCGGGCTTCTGGCCCTTCCGACACCGCCTTAACGAAAACTGCTACCGGTCGGGCCAACTTTCTGGACCGGGCCGAATCCCACCAAAACGCCTTGGAACAGCCTCGGGGCGCTCCAGCGACTGACGCCTCAAGGCCACGCGGCATCCCAAGCGGACGGCTGCTCGCTTCGGGCTTTGGACCAGCGACAACGGCAATTCGGAAGCGGGGCTCCGGAGTGGCAGCCCTCGACAGGCCCCACGCTGGCCTGAGAGCAGCAACTTCCCTGTTCATCCAGCCACTCCGCTGTATTTCGGGCCAGTCTTGCTTCGGCTCGCCAGCGCCAAGGAACTCGGGACCTTTTGCTGCGCGGGCGATCCGGTGCCCAGCTCAACAACACCCACCACTGCCGCCACTGGCGCCACCAATCCAGCCACGTGCGTGGAAATGAATTGGTGCCCCTGATGCCTAAGCCGCCGTACGCCAGCCCAGGTGCCTCCACCGTGGAGCCTCCCTGCGGGCTCGATGCTGGCTCGGCGTTCGGGCTGCCTCTCCCGCAGCGGGCAATGCCGGACTGGCGGACCCCAGGTCGTGCGGGGATCAACTGAGGTGCTGCCAGCCCCGCCGAACGTTTAGGGATGGCAGCTGACGATCCGGCGTGACTGACCTTCCAAGGTGGAGCCACCAATCGTGACGTTGGGCGCCTAACCTAACGAACCTGATCCCGGTGGACCACCGGCTGAGAATCTTCGGCGGACAAAGCCCGCAGCGCCGGCCTGAGGCTGGGCTGCAATTCCCGGGAAAGTCAACACCCCTTTCCTGCGATAGCTCAAAGGTGACACTACCTTGGACCGGAGAGTCCACTGTTCGATTCATAATCGCCCCACTCTCAATCAACGCTCCACAAAACAGCCAATTATCAACAAATCCAAGGTAATTGATCAAACGTCAGAACTTGTTACCAACCAAAAAGGAATGACCGACGCTCACCTTTAGGTTCATCGGCATGGCCCATCGGGCATGTGCCGCCGGCTCTCGCTACCCGGGCGGAGCGTTTGTGATGGAGACCCAAACGCCTAACTCGGACCAACGGCCCAACGAACCGCGGGGCATCGGATGTCGGCCTTGGTACGCGCTACGCCTGGAAAGTTTCTCGCCCTTGTCCCTTCCTTCACCAACCAGTCCCCGGTATTCCCTGGACCTACCCCGGGTCCGGCAGTCATGCGGCAGCAGGGGCTTCCGGCTGTCGCGAACTTCGGTGGCCTGGGAGTTCACCCGCGCCACCCCGGAGGGATCACCGCAACAAATCAAGCCACCGTGACCCACCTGGTCGCTCCACTGCCTGGATCCGGGGCCGGTCTCGAACCCCGGATGGCGCAACGTCCCTCGCCTGAATTGATGATCGATGGGGCCAATCCCGGGCTGCTGTCCGATTGGTTGGGTGGAGTTGAACACACCACAATCGAGCCTCACGGAGCCGGCTCCTCAAAATCGGCCTTCTGGAACCACCCTCACCCCGATCACCTGAACGCCCACGAACGCCTCGCCAACTTACGGGCTCGATCAAGGCCTGTCTTTGAAATCGGCTGGCGAAAGCCGCATCCTCAACGGCCGGACGACCCGATTTCCGCCACCCGCCAGTTGGGGACCGGGGCCGGGACCTGGGGCACGCCGGCCCGCGCCAACATTGGCCTGCCGGTTCTCACTGGCCCTTGACTGGGGTCGAAGAGGGGCTAGTCAACCAGCGCCGCCCCTCTTCCGTCCGGGGATGCCTGCAGATGCCTGGCACCCATAACCGCCAGAACATCTGATGCCGCGACCGGGGCCTAAAACTCGGCCTTGGGGACCAGCGGTATGAAGGCTGGCCTTCCGTTCTTCCCCCGGTTCCCACCGTGGAGAGAATTCGGATCTAGCTGGTGCCAGTTGTACACGAACAGCAAGGCCACCACTACGACGCGCCAAGGCCCTCGCCGCCCCCTCCCCAGTCCGATGTGGTGCTCCCCGTGGCAGGTCAAACAGGGCGAATCCCCAAGGCCCTGCTTAAGCCTCGGTCGCCAGGCCGGGCCGGTCGTTCTCTAGCGAACCCGCAAACGTTTTGCGCCTCTCTGGCTCAGCGGTACGGGGCGTGGAAGTCCCCACTCAGGGCTCAGGCGGATGCCGGGGTTGCCTGGACCGGCGGCTTGCCCAAGCCGGCTGACTACGCACGGGGCTGCCTCACCACCTAGTGCCAGCGCTTCGGACAATACGGGCGGGACTTCGGGACAGCCCCGGAAAATCACTTTCCCGCTCCCTTGTCACGCACTACAACCCGATTGCCCCATGGCCAATTGGTTATGAAGAGCGAGCCGACTTTATGGCATCGACCATCCTGCCCAAAAGGCAGCACGCCTGAACGGCATCCGCAATACCAGGCCCGTAATTTCATCGCCACAAATGCTGTATCAAGCGTTTTTCTACACTCAACACCAAGCCCACCGGGCATCATCGGTTGCCTATGATCCGAAACCGGGAATCCGGGACCCCATCATCGAGCACACGCTCCTATTCGATCGGGGGGTCCTCCAGCTCTGAAGCCCCGGCTATTGCGTTCGCTGCGCTATCTGCGCCTTCAGTACCTGCGGGAGCCTGATCCGCCAGAACTTCACACCGGAACCACCGGTGCGCGGAGGAAACCGCTCCATCCTCGGTCCACGCTACGGCCCAAACGCTCTTCGACCTCTAAATCGGAACTATCCCACGCCAACAGCATGAGGCCTGCACACGCCCCCCTCTGATCGGGCCCGCGCTGCGCAGGGCTTCGTCTCGCGCCCGGCTTCATGGCCTCACCTTGATCCCGTCACAACGCACCAGCACGGTCAAACAACCCACTGCGGGACTCGCCAGCCAGAGCGAACCATCGGCCTTCGGCGCCTGGCCCTCTGGGTGCCTGGGAGTGGTGGTCACACCCTTTCAACCTCGGCTTGGAATCGCGAGCCCTGCTCCTCTCCAGGGCCATTCCCCCCGCCTGCTATCTCGGTCCGCGTTGATGGCCCGATGCACGCCTTTGCGTCTGGCGCTTTGTGCGTCTGTCCTATCGCCCAGCACCGGCCTGACGCCCGAGCCTGTGAATCTTGGTCTCTGCCCCGCCCTGCTGGGCCGCTATCTCGGCCGGCTGCATCTTTGTTCCTGGTCTACGGGCCCAGCTATCAGCTCCACCACGGTCATCGCCCACAGCAAGGGGGTTGGGGCCCCTCTGCACTTCCGCTCGGCAAGCGGCTCCCCAGGGCGCTCTCCTCCTGCCTTGGCCATGCCGATTCCTGCCCTGCTGCTGCCGGATGGGGGCTCGTGCTGCCCGTGTGGTGTTGTCAGCCGGCCTACCGCAACTGGGCTGGATCTGATCCCGTGGCGGCCGGCCCAACGCTAAACATTTGCACATATCACTGGTCACCGCCCGCTCTGGACCCCCGTTCGGACAAAACCGCCAGCGGCTTGGGAAGAGGGCTACTTCATCGGGATATTCAAATGAAGCTCCATCGACCACCACAGGGCTTCGGTACCTCCGGCCGCATGCTCACACACCGCTGGTCGGGCCATCGGGGCCTCGGCCGTGCCAGCCGCGGGGCCATCGCGCACAGCACGTATAACCCCCGACTCAGAACCGCCAGGTCAGAGTGCGAGGAAAGAAGCAGAGGCCATCGGCCACCGGGTCGCTGAGACAACCAGTTCTCCACAACCGGGCCGCCCGTCAATCGCGCCAAGCCGCTCCGGAGCCCGATCCCACCGAGATTCCAATCCTCGGGGCTTGTCTGCGCCCCAGGTCCTCCACCTATCTGCTTGAATCGGGATCGACGGCCCTGTCCAAGGGGAGAACCAACAGCGGGACTTTCTCCACACTTTGAGCAAGGCGGGCTTCGGACTCTTTTTGCTGGGAAAACCTTCAAAATCTGCGGGAAGCTCGACCACCGGGAGGGTGCGGGGCGATCACCCTCCTATCGCCCAAATCAGCTGGCAGTTCTCAACAGGGGCGACCGGCCATCCTCGGCGGCCAGCCATGGGCCAAAGATTAAGGCCACCAGGCTCGGCCCACCCCTACTGGGCGCGAGGCCAATGGCCCTCGATGCCCCGGTGCCTAAGCCCCAGGCTAAAACAAGCGGCAGACACTCCCGCATTGGGCCTCGGGATGCCATCCAGCAGCATCCGCTCGGCACTCCATGTATGAGCTCTTCGGCATCAAGCCTGAACGGGATCGGCTTTCCGGCTGGTTCCACGCAAGCGGCGACACCTTCCCAGCTACCTCTCTCGGTGACTCCCGCCCGCCCACCTTGCACCACCGGGGAATCAACACAAAAAAGGCTGGCGTCGGCCCTCCCAGCCACCCACCTTCTCCCCACGGACCACAACCTGCATCAAAACGATCACCGCAACAGATCGGCTATCCGTTCATCGCTGACTCAACGGATCGTCGCGCTCATCCGGGCTTGGACCATGGATGGATTCTCCAAGCCATCAAAAGTCGTCGAATCGGCGGCTGGCTGCCCGAAGCGACTTCACGTGTGAGGTAGCGGTGCGGAGTACAATCAAAACTCTCAGCCCGCTGAGCCAGCCATTTGGGGAATCGGCAACGTATACAAAACAATCTCAATTTCTCCAATATAAGGCCCGGGCCGCTGGCAACCCAGCCCTGATCGGGGGGCGGGCCGCCCTGATCCTCTGGCCTGATCAGCAAGATGCAGTTAGACCCACTCACCAGCGGGGTCTATTCCTTGCGGCCCCGTCACCGGCCCCACGCTCTGGTTTGCCCAATTGGATTGAAGGACCGCCTGGGCCATCACCTCGGCAAGCACCACCACGTGGTGGCCTTTCCACCCGCAGCGGTGGCCATTGGAAACGGCCTGTCGAGCCCGTTAGATACGGGTCTCCTTGCGTCATCTCCCACCGTCTGGCTTGGCTGAGCCTTTCCGGCAGGTTGTGATCGGCCCCCAGTTCAGACCGGGGGCCTGGCCCGGCGCTAGTCCCCAGCTCAGCGATTCAGCGCTTATCGGTTGCCCCAACTCCCGACCGCCGGGCTTGCCAGCCCAAAGGCGGGCTCCCGCTGCATGCAATCGCAGCCTTGGGCAAGCTGCCCAAGGCAGGCTCGGGCGCCGGGCAACCGCTTGGGTGCTCACCTCCGGTCCCGACGGCTACCGCGC
>Ga0163217_1024276_pt1 | contig 10773 bp, 12 predicted proteins | sample SynspAceP_FD_185933 | JGI IMG/M metagenome (GOLD analysis project Ga0163217, IMG submission 185933) | Saline lake microbial communities from Ace Lake in Antarctica - Synechococcus sp. Ace-P (PacBio error correction) | ecosystem: Environmental > Aquatic > Non-marine Saline and Alkaline > Saline ...
AATGAGGAGGAAAAAGATCCCACCTCTCTCCGAGCCCCGCCCCCCCCCCCCCCCGCCATGATAATGATGAGCACACGTCACCCCCCCCGCCTTTTTAAGTTCGGTTTTGGGGGCGACCGCGGGGCCCCCCCAAAAACGCAGGGCCCCTCCCCAAGTGGCCCGGCCAAAGGGAAAATTCGATGCGGGCCTTTTTAGGCGCCCCCCAGCCACCCCTCAAGGTGGCGCTGGGGGACCCCCAACCTGGGAAAACCCTTGGCGGGTTTGGCGGCCCTGTTTTGCCCCCCCCCAACCCGCCAAAAAAGAATGCTTTTGGAAAACCCCTTTCGTAATAATTTTGGAGCAAAAGAAAGGGCCAAATCCTTTGCGCAAGGGCCGGGGGCCTCAGACCCCCCCAGCCCCTCTGAAAAAGAATGGCCCCCCCAATCCCCCTCTCGGGCCAATTTGTCGCCCCGCGAACCGCGGGCACCGTTGCGAATTGAATCCCCGGTTTTCTGGTAGCCACCCTGTGCGCCTCTCCCGTAACGCTTTTCCCCCCTGCCGTCCCCTTGGGTCAAACACGGGGAGGTGACCCAGCCTTGCCTTGTCCGAAAAGATGTAGCCCCCCCCATGGGCCCGGCGGGGCCTGGGCCGGCCCAGGCCCTTGCCCGCTTTCCCCCCCCCCCCCTCCTTGGCCAGGGTGATCAAATGTCGCCCCTCGGCCCTCAATTTTGCGGCAGCGCCTTGCGCGCCGCCCCCTTGGTTGTTGGTCCCACGGCCGACCCTCTGCGGATCAAGCTTTGGGGTGGTCCCCAGGCCAACGGCAGCAAAGCGGGCTTTTTGCCGTTTGGTCGGCGGGAAGTCCCCACAGGGGGCCTTTTTCCGGCAACTGGGTGTCCCGCAAAATGGTTTCCGGGGCGCGGTTGAAAAGAAAGGGGGAAGGCCCCCTTGCCAGGGGCCGGGCCCGTTTTCAGGCCCGGCTGTGGTGCTGGCTTTTTTTTCTGGGGGCAGGGAAATTGCCCGATGCCCGCCTCTGAGGGCTTCGATCACTTTCCGTGAACCCCCGGCCGACTTTTGGAGCGAAGTTTCCCCCTTTTGAATCTCGAGAGATCCTCTCAAATATAGCTGAAGCCCCATCAGATCGGAGACCGAATTGACTGGGCGCGCCCTTTTGGAAGGCCCAGTTGTTAGGCGCGTAACCGAAAAAAAAGTTTTCAAGTCTCCTTCCAAGGGGGCATCTTGGCTTTTTCCGGCGGAGGTTTTCTGGCTCCAGGCCAGGCTTCCTCGAACCCATGTGAGGCTGGCCCCCACGGGCTGGAACAGGCGATCAGTTGATTGCTTCTTTTGCCCCTGGGCCAATGCGGTCGGGTCTTGAGGTGGATGGCGCCCCGCCTGGTGTGGGAAAATTTTTCGAGGCGAAGGCGCTCCACGCCCGAAGCCCGCCTTTCGCCCCACGGCCCCGTTTTCATTCGATCCGTTGTAGTTTGAACCCGCCCTCCTGCACCCGGCATGAAAACACGCAATCGGAATTCTTGGGAGCAAGATCGATCGAACTGGTTTTGGTCCCTTTCCTGAGACGATCCACCGGGCCGATTAGCCCCCACAACCTTCGCTCGAGCCTGAACCTTCCAGCCTCGCCAGCTTTGTTGGCCTCATCGCCACTTGTTGCGATCGGGCGATCCAGGTCCCCGATGACCATGTTAAAACCCTCGCGAGGAGAATGGAAGATCGTCGGCAGTGACCGTGGCGGGCCTGGTAACCACCAGCCCGCGCCGATCTCCTCCCCATTTCGGCGGGGTGCGGCTCCTGACAACCCACTTTCCTTTTGCCAGGTTTCAGCAGGATGTCGGGACGTCCCCCCCTTTCACGCACCCGGAATGGTGGGCGGCCGGTATCGTGTTCAAACAACCGGCGATGCGCAGCGGCCTCGGTGATGCACTACCTTCCATGCCAACTCCCATCAGGAACACTCGCCGCAAAAGGCGTTACTCCCAGGTGACGGCTTTGACCACGGTCCCCGAGGGGCCCGATCAACGAACAACCCCCGGTCTGGGAGCGGTTCGTTCGGCAAATCCTTCAATGCTTCGACTCGATTCCGATCTGAATACTCGGATGCCACGGCGGGAAAGGAAGGGGTAAAATGGAACGCCCGAGGGCTTTGGTTGAAGCCCGAGGGCCTAAATGGAAACGCAACCGACTCAAAGACCCCGGCCCGCCCGCTTGGGAATAACGGCGCAAACCCGTTGTGCGGCAGGGGTGACAATCGCGGATCAAGGGTGGATCTCCAGAACGCCCAACCTTGCCAGGGCCCACGGATTCCGCGGTTTCCCGGCCCCTGAAGCCGGGCCCCCTGACCCAGCCACTTCGATCCTGGCGCATGCCCCCTTGAATCGAGGGCTGCGGCGTTCCAGCGGCTTCCTGCCCGGCCGTCCCCCTGCGCAGCGAAAGGGTTTTTTTTTTTTTTTTCTGGCCTTGCGAGCGCCCTTGAAACCGAGCTTGGCAAACCAAGCCGACCGCCCAGTGAAGGAATCCACTTCCACCTGCCGATGTCCCCCGGTTGATCCGACACGATGGTGTTTTGTTGAGGTGCTCTGGATGTGAAGCAAACGCCCATTTGGGGAAACGTTTGCGCTTTTTGGTTTTTTTTTGGCGCCCGGTTTTCCCCTTGGCTTTGGCTTTTTGCCAATTGGATCCGGCCCTGGGGTAGGAAAAAATGGAGAACCTGGAGCGCCGCAGCTTGGGCCGAAATTCAAGGGGACGGCCTTTTTTATTTTTCCCTTCCCTGCCGCCAACGGTTGTTTTTGCGAAAGCACCCCCCGGCGGTTGCGGGCGTTTTTTTGGTTGCGGGTTGCGACCTGGCCTCGCGAACAGGGCAAGCCCCAATCGATGGCGACCCGACCGCGCCACACAGCCGATGTCCCCTTGCAAACGCCTTTTTTTTGGAAGGCCATGCCCTCCCCGCTGCCGGCGCAGAATTCGCTCCTCGAGGGTGAAGGATTTCGGCGGCGGCCCAACAACGCAAAGCTTTCCTAGATGTTCCCCCGCCCCCCGTCCTTCGAGATCCCCTTGACGCGATGTCGGGGGCCTGACACCAGCCTTTGGCCAGGTATCTTTTTTTTGGCCCTGGTTTTCCAACCCCAACGCCGTTAAACACGTAAGTGAGTGAAATCTTCGACCCCTTCTTGTCAAACGAAGGGGATTATCACACACCGGCAATCCGAGCCCCGAATGAAACAATCAGTTTTTTTTTGGGAAAGGTTGGTCGCCCGCCTCCCGTTTGGGGGTCCCGGGGCCGGTTTGCGCCCCCGAAAGCGGGGACGGCCAAAAAGTTTGAAGGAGAAGAGCCGTTTCCGGCCTCAGCCCCTGGCGTTTGCTTTTTGTTGCTTGAATTTGGAAAGCAAAATCCACCATCAACCGCCGCCCCGGTGCGACCGAATCAACCCGGCCCCAACTTGTCCCCCAAACACATTTTTTTTTTTCCCCCTTGACCTGGAGCACGCAAAACCTTCAAATGGGCGTCCGGCCCCTTCCTCCCAATTTTTTTTCAAACACAGCTTAAGCTATCAACAGGGCTTTTACCGACCAACAACACCCACCCCCGCTGGGCGATTGGCCCGTTTCGATTCGGAACCGTTTAGTGGCATCGACCGCACCTAGCCCAGGTTGCCGTGAGCGGTTTATTTAAAGGCCCCCGATACAGGGGGCCTCCGTTTTGCTTACCCCTGGGTAACAACGAACGATTGGCGGAAATCAACCGTTTCTGTCCCCGTCGTCGCCCGACGCCTGGTTTGAAGCAAGGTCCCGTTTGATCACTTCGTCCATCATACAGCTCGCAAAGCAGAAACGATTCGATCGGTTTTTCTGGGAGTTTCTTTCGAGCAACAAGAAGTGTGTAGGGCCTTTAAGGCCTGGTCCGAACGTTTTGCCGGGGAAAAAGTCCATCCAGCAGCCACTCCTCCGGTGTGGGCCTCCCAGTTCGGTGTGGCCGGAACGAATTCGCCCAGCACCAGGGCCAATACGCCCAGCTCGCCCCGGGCCCCAATCAACCGCCCTCGGCTCCCTTCCTTGCCAAAGCCGTTGCTTTGCCCCCCGGCCTGACCTTTCCGGCCCAGAACGCCCGGTGGAGAGTTTGAGCAACTGACTTTGCCAGCCCCCCCTCTCGGCCCTGGGGTGCCCCTTGCACCCGCCCCCAGGCGACCAAGAACAAAATACGGTTTGGTCCCCATTGGAGCAACCATCCCTTTCGTAACGTTTTGAGAGATCACATAAGTTTGTGCAACCTGCCTTTGGGCCCCCGTGTTCCGATGGCGAACGCCCCACACACAACAGATCACCCAAAGGAATTTGGCCCCCAAGCTCCTTGAAAAGGTGGGCCCAACCTGGGTGCAACCCTTCGACGGCGAGGGAGAGATGGCCCCCCAACGGCCACCAAGGAAGAAAACCTCGCCCGAGCAGGGTGAAGACGGTTCTGAACACCAGCCTCAGGTAAAGGTGGGCCGGTTTGGGATCGGAGCCCCCGGGACCCCGGAACCCCCGGGAAATTCCGCCCACAAACCCGGTGGGCGCTTTCTCCAGCGAATGTCGACAGGGTCTGACAGTGAGCGAGGCGTAAAAGAATGAGAAGCACCGATGATCAAAGCCCGAAAAACACCACGCAATAGAGCCCAAAGGCGTGGCTGCCTGTTCGGTTGAAGAATAGCCGCCCAAAACGGATGCAACCAGGGCGATTGCGTCAGGTTGCGACCGTGAGTGTGGGCAAGGAACCACCACCGCTTTGAAGCGAAGAAAATGATCGGCAATCACCCCCGCCGGCGTTGGAGTTTTATCAACGGCAATAGCCTCTTGGCCGTGCCGCGAGCAGGCTTGACCCTGGGCCCCCACCCTGGCCTTGGCACTCACGATCGGGATTCCGGCGGCCTGCCCCCTCCCCCTTGGACCGAAGATATGCCGAACGATCGTGACGAGAAAAAATCAACCCACCAGAGTTGATTGATTCCGACCCACGGTGGGGCCCGGTCCACCGCTCTGGGCGGAGCTTCGACGGTTTGGAGCCGAGCCGCCCCCCTGGGGCAGGGTGCCCAACGGATTTCAACGAAAGAAATTCAACCCAGGGAGGCACCCTGCCGATGCCCGCGCCGGTGAGTCACCTCAACTGATCCCACATCACCACCATTCTCGACCGGGTGGATCTAAGGCCAGGCGGGTCCCCCCTGAATCACCGAAGACAGGCTTCGGGTACATCCCGGCAAAAAGGGCGGTTACTGCCGCAGGATTCAGGGCAAAGACCGCGGTGCTCTTTGCAGCCACGCCCCCCAACCCAGGGCCACAATAGCGGGTGAATCTGGGCGATCTTTGCCGCCCGTCCGGCCTCCCCCCCTTCGTTTTCTTTCCTGGAGAAATCTTCGAGCCTGGGAATGGCCCGCTTTTGTGAGCAGCCTGCAGGATGATTCGAACGTTGATGAACGGCAAGAATTTCCCCCAGCCGCGAAACACACGCACCCCCGAGGGTTGGAGATGCCCCCGCCCCGCCCGTGAATGAATTTGTCTAAAGAATCCGATCAGCTGCCGCCCCTGCTGGGTATGAATTCCTTGAAAGGGCCACTCCGATCGATGCCTGCCACAGGATGGGATCCCCCAGCCGCACCAGAAAGCAGCAGGTCCCCCGAGGGTGGTTCCAAGAACGCGGTTCCCCCCCCCCCCGCGCTAGCCCCTTCGGATTTGAACCGAGTTTTTGGTGGAGGATTCCCCACCTCACTTGGGTTTAAACGCCCCTCCGGCTTGAACGAGCCATGGTGTGAGCGAGCGAAAGAACGGGGGCGACAGATAGTCAAAAGCCGCCCTTGCGCAGCCCCCGGTGATCGGTGGCCAAGAACCGCTTTTTCAAGCGTTGCGGAGACCGACTCCGTTTTCCAGCAGTTCATTCAAGGCGGTTTTCAAGGGGATGGGCGGCCGGTTTTTGCCGGCCTCCTGTTCCCATCAAGGTTGATCCAGCCAATCATGTTTTCACAACTGCCCACCCAAGCCCCGCTTCCGATCTTCTCACGGCACTGCTTGGTTGAAACCAGCGGCCCTGGACAGTGAGGCCCTTTTGACGCCCCCATAAAATCCCATCCCCCGAGACAAACTTGAGGGATGCTTTTCCGGGCTTGGTCACCAGCCCCCAGCGGCCCTCCAGCGAAATCGAGGTTTTGACCGTGTGCCCTGCCAGCCAAGCCTCAGGCCGGCGAAGTTTGCCGACATTTCAGCACGGTGAAGCTTTCCGGAATTCACCCAGGTTGAAAGTGGCTTGGAGCTGGCAAGACCGGCGATAAGAGGGGCCATCTGGGCACCCCTCAAGCCCGGCCGGGTCGGACGCCGTAAGCCCCGGGATTTTCCCCCTGCCCGCCGCAAATCGCCGAAACCCGCAAAGACTGGCGCCCCTGAATACCGGCCCCGGCGGATGCCGGCGGCCCCCCCTTGCCCGCAGCTTTTGCCGGCGGCCGGAAGCCGACCCTGGGGTTTTTTGGAGGGTTTGAGTGAAAGTTGGTCCATCGAGGGGGCTCAGGAGTAGAAATCCTGCTTCGAGGGAGATGCCCCGCTTCTTTGGGCGGTTTCTCCCTTGTGGGGTGTCTATATCCACCGTGCCAGGGCGTGGATGGCTGCGCGGGCGTTGTTTGAGGGTTTTTTTGCCCTTGCCCAGATGCGGCTTGGCCAGGAACCTTTCCTTGATGCCGGCGCACGAGCTCCAAGACCGTGCCGGAAAATCGAACCACCCGCGAATCACGCCGGGTGCCGGTGCCGGCCGGGCCCGCCCGGCTAATCATCGACGGCTGCGCGGCCACCGCCTTTTCGCCGCGGCTGTCCGTTGGGATCGTAACGGTGCGGTCAGGGGACCTTTGACCCCAGAATTGCCTTTTTTGCCATCGCCCCCCGCCCTTGCGGAAAACGGCAAGAACCGATGCCAACCGATCAAAACCGCCCCCTTGGCCGACACCGACCACCGACCTTTTGGCCCTGCGGCTCGTTCGACGACAACGATCCGCCCGGTAAAAGCCCAATCTTTCCTCTTTAACCGCCCTTGACCCGTTTTTGAGAACGCCGCGGAAAAATTTCCTGAACCCAACCCGCCTTCCCCTGCTCCATTCGGAGTCCCGCGCCTCTCTGAACCAACTGCCGGTTGTCCCCGCCCCGACGTCCCCACCACCAGCGTTCGGTCAACCGCGAACTGGCATCGCCAACCCACCTTGCCGCCGCCCGCCACCGCGCGCTTTCCCCTGCTGGCCTTTCGCCCGCTGCTGGGACAGCGGCCGCGGGCTTCCTGGAATTCCCTCCGGCTGGGACTGGACCTGTTTGTTTTTTGAATTTTCGCTCAATGGTTGGGATTCCGGTTTTTTTCAAAGAACAGGAAGGCCCGATTCCTTCGGGCGCAAATTGCAGGCCCTTGACCCGGCCGTTGGTGACACCTTTTGCCCAACCGGGCCGGTAGAAAGACCGACGCTGCCCTGGATGCCCTTTTTGGGCCAGGCCCGCCTTTGGGGTCCATTCCAGCTTGCCCCACCGCAATTGAAGCAATCGCAAAACAGGCGCCTTCACTTCGAGGCTGGCGCGGCCAAGGTCTTGGTCGAGGTGCCCCGAGCGGCAACAGAGGGTGTTTTCTTGGGCCTCCGTCGTCCCCCGAATGAACCTGGGCCGTAGAATTTGGTTGTTCGGAGCGGAAAACACAGGCAATCCGCGGCCGTTGCCCGCCCGTGCCGTTGAGGTTGCGAGCGCAAGGCCGACGGTGAACGCGTTCCTTGGGTCTGCTGTTTTTGGCCGTGGAAGGGAGGACAATGACGATAGGGTAAAGGGAGGCTTTAGGCCGTCCCTCATTTCCTTGCCAGATTTTTTGGCCCGCCTTGGCGCAGGAGCCCGCTTCGCCCTCGAACGTTGATGCCCTTGGCCCTTGTATAAGGGCCCCTTTCAGGAGGGAACGAAATTGGCGGCGTGGATCTTTGGGGCTTTCCATTGCCTACCATTCCCTTGTTGAACCGGAAACCATCCACCCTGGTGGTTGTTCTCCAACGGAGAAAAGGGTGAATCCCCCCCTCGGAAAGAACCATCTTCAAGCCGTTGCTGTAACCGCCCGCTGAACCACAGCTTTTTGCGGCCTTGGACTGCGGCCCCGGGTAGCCTCGACGCCGATGATCTCGAGCTTGCCGGGAAAAAACCTTTTGCTTTCACGCCCTTTCCGTACCATGTTGGCCACCAGGTGCGGCCAAAAGCCATTGGCGTTCGCGGGAAGCGACGGCTTTGCCGTTGGCGGCCCCTCAAACGCGTGACAAAGCCCATTTCCCTGGCTGGACCAACAACCGGCCCATCGGCGAAAGGACGCGGCTCTGACTCACCTTGTGGAACCTTTTGATCCGGAACACGGCCAAATCCCGCCTTCTAAGGTGACGTCCCCACCATTTGTCCCCGGATGGGATCGGCCGGCTATTTACCTAATGCGTGACATGGATGGACCTTTCGTATCAAGTAGATGTTTTTAGCGAGCACTTTCACCGCCCACGCCCCTCTGTAACGGGCGTCAACGTTTTTCCGCTTCATCACAACCCGGGAGGGTGGAAGAAATTGAAATCGCCTCCACATCCTCCCCAGGCCACCCAGCACCTTTGTGGGGCCAAGCTGACGGGGTTTTTTGTCCTTGTAGATGCGCAGACCGGCTTGCTGAAACGCGCTCGCAACGGAGCCGGGATCGTTAACCGGCCCTGGCGATGCTTTTGCCCCGCTTGTAAAAAACTTGAGTTTCGAGGAAATCTGAAGATTGCCCTGTAATAGACGCCTTCGGCCTTCCCCCCATTTTCGCTTTATCTCAAGCGATGAAGCCCCTCTTTTTCTGCTAGCACCTCTTTGGCCGTATGCCTGTGGGAGAGGCCGCCGGAAGCCGCCGGAAACTTTTTGGTGGACTTGGTGCTTTTTCTTGTTCTCACTCGCATTGCGATAATTGCCCGGGTGTAGCATGTCCCCCCTGAAATCGGGTCTCGTGGTTGCCCATGGTGGGGTCCGAAGAGGCCTCCAAGTTTGCTTTGCGGGAACGGCGCATATTCCCCATTTCTCGCGGAGGAGGGCCCGCCCCTCTTCGTCCCGTTTACGGGCACCTGGTCCACTGATTGGTGAATGTCCCATACCGCGGATGGCGTTCGATCGTTGTCCGAGAAAGATTTTCGGAAATATTGAATCTGTTTTTTCCCGACCCCCGAGGGCGGTGGTAAATTGCCCCCCGCCGCGTCCTCGAAGCTTTTTTGGGTGCTTTGACGCCACGGAATATCCCCCGATCCCTCGGAAGGGCCAGGGTTGATTCAGCTTCGGCTTCCAGTAAGGCCGTACATCCCGCTGAACCAGAGGTGAAACGGCCCCCAACGCCGACTCCGGCAAAATGCCCCTTCGCGATCTTTTTGTGAGGCCGCAATGGCAACTTTCCTTTGGCCCGGTCACCACCCAACTTTTACCCTGGAACCGGTGATGGGTGGGCCAAACCCCCCTTCCCGCGATCCGAAAAGCCCCCCCCTCAGGGCCTTGGGCGTTCTGTGGGCGGCTTCGCCAAGTCCCTTTTCAGGTGAACTTTTTGAACGCGACCCCATTTTGGGAACTCTTTTCGTGGACCCGTTGGAGAGGTTTCAAGATCCTTGAGCAGCTTGGGCCTTGATCTGTGCCCCCTCCCTGGTTTAGCCGCTGTTTGAGTGACCAAATGGCCGGTCTGGGTTTGCGCCCTTTTTCTGGACGGTGGTGTCAGCAAGCGAGGAGAAGGGGGGGAAAGGAAAAGGACGCTTGTTGGCGTTTCCCGGTGTTGGGTCCAGAAGGAAGGCCCTTTGATCAGTCCGCGATGCAATCTTCACCCGTTTTCCTTGAGTTCCCGTGCTGTTTTTTTTTTGCTGCCGTCGGCTCCTGGATTCTCCGATGCCGACCCGGCTGGCCACGAAAACTTGTTGCCTGGTGGAAGAAACCCGATCCTAAGTTGGAGGCATGCACCGGAAAGCCCTTCCCTCCCGTGGGAGATGCTGTCCCGGCTTTCCCCCCTCCCCTTTCCCTGAACGGGTTTTTGGATGTTGGCGTGTGCCGCAGGTTTGACCCCAGTTGCACAACAAGCCCCGGTTCCAGGTCGGGAAGGGTTGCTGCAGAACCTTGTTCTGCCGGTTTTGCCCCTTGTTTTTCCCCTTACCGGCAATTCCCCACCCCTGACGGTTGTCGCCCCCCCTTTTACGGTAATCCGCCATCTTTGAATGCGTTTCCGGTTGGCCTTGTTTTCTTAAGCGAGTGTGCTAGAAAAAGTTTGGCCATTTTCAGATTCAAACCTCCCGGGGCGGAAAGCGACACCATCCTTGGGTGAAAGTTTCTTTTTCCCGCATTCGCGAGGCGACCGTGACCCGCAAAACTCGCCCGTGTGTTGGGCCCTTTTCCGGGTTGTTATGTCCCCGCCGAGAATCACGCGCCCGCGTTGTGTGCACTAGAGCGGAATCGTAATTGCCCCGGGTGTTCTGCGGCCGCAATGGTGGCGCCGCCGGTTCCGTACGGACCGCACCCGCCTTCACCAACAAAGTCCGACTTTTCTTTGACTCCCCTATGTTTTTGGGGCAATGGCGTCCCTTTGACGGCGGCCAAAACGATTCACATCACCTGACGTGGGCGTTAGGGGCCGGTTTGGTGCCCAAGTAACGCCGGTATGCACCTGAGGAAATGCGTTTTGGCGCCTCGCTGTTAAATCAGCGACATTTTGAGTAAGTTGTCTCTGCCTGAATCATAGGGGTGACCTCAGTGGCGTCCGGGTGGGGTTGAGCATAC
>Ga0163217_1027197_pt1 | contig 10773 bp, 14 predicted proteins | sample SynspAceP_FD_185933 | JGI IMG/M metagenome (GOLD analysis project Ga0163217, IMG submission 185933) | Saline lake microbial communities from Ace Lake in Antarctica - Synechococcus sp. Ace-P (PacBio error correction) | ecosystem: Environmental > Aquatic > Non-marine Saline and Alkaline > Saline ...
TTGGAACAAATTCAGCGTTTCTTCAGGGCCCGCTGCCCCTGCCGCTGACAGCGTGAGGCGCACCAGGCCTGGCGCCATAACTCGGCCATTGAACCCAGCCGCTTCCTGTTGTGCTTTCTGTCTTGCCGGCCAAGTTTTCGAGCCCAAGAAAGCGGCGCCTCGATCGCCTGGTCGAAGCCTTTCAGCGCCTCGATCACCCCAGCGCCGTGGTTGGTGCTGGTGGGCGCCCGTGCCCTGGAGTCCCTGAGGCTCCGGCACGCGCCGCCGCCAACCTGCCGGGAGGGTTTGGATCCTGCCGTTTCAGAACCAGAGCGCCATGCCCCCGCGTCTATGCGCCGGCGGATCTGGTCGTCTTGCCTCTGTGGGAGCCGCTGAAACCTGGGGCTGTGCATCAACGAGGCCATGAACCCTGAGCCGGCCGGTGCCTTCTCCGTAAGCAAGCCAATGTAGGCTGCGGGCCGATCTGGTGATTCCCCGGCCGTCTGGGCTGGATCGGTCCCGCAAGGTGATGGCGCCGCCTTGCGCGCCGCCCTGGCTGACGCTTCCTCATCCGATCCGGCCCGCCTGCGCCGCACTCGCGGACAGTGGCGGGCTCCGAAAGCACATCGATCGGTTCAGCTTATTCCGGCCACCACAGCCGGTCTGCACCAACTGCTGCGGGCGGCCGTGTTTTTCGAATGACCGTCCGAACGGTGGTTGATCTGCTCTGGCCCGGAGCTCTATGCCCGCGATGGCGGCGTGCAGAACTACGGTCGCACCCTGCCTGAAGGGGCTTGCTGCAGGTGCCTCCCGGCCGAAACGAGCGCTTTGCGCGTGTTCGTTGCGCACGACTTTTCTCCTCCACATGCCTGTGGGCTGTAAAGATCCGCCGTCTGGAACTCCACCCCTCGGAACCCCGCCTGCCCGCTGCTCTCCCCTGCTTCAACTGGTTGCTCGTGGCAACTGATGGCAAACCATGCCGCCGTTCGCCCGGCCTTGGTGATCGCCACCCAATCCGCACCTGGCTCCCCTCCAGCTTCTGCTGGGCCGGCAGGCGGGCTGCCCACCTGGGGCGGCGGCCCATGGGATCTGACGGTTCTGGACCCTGCGGTTCGGGCTGCGCCGCTGGGCCTCTGCAGCGGGTGGACTGGTGCTGCCGGTTTTAGCCGCTACACCCGTGAATCACCCCTGCACACCAGCTCGGCCCGGCGCTTTGCCCCGAGCTGGTGTGGCCTGCGACAGCTTTCAACAGAAACGCCTTCCGCCTGGCCCGCGCCCAGTGCCCTGCTGGAGAAGCTACAGGCCTGAGGCCGGAGCAACCCTGATTTTTCTCGATCACGCGCCTCTCCAGCAAAGGATTTTATAAAGCACATCGACGCGCTGAATCACCGGAATGCCAGAGTTGGCGCAAGCTCTGGCCCGATCTCGTGGCTGCTGATTGTGCGACGGCGACGACCGGCCGCGGCTGCGCCGGCGCGTTCAAAGCAGCTGAGGCTTAGCGAAAGCGGTGTTTGCTGCCTGCCGCAATTGCCGACGCGAAGCTGGCCGATCACTACCGCTCTCCGCCTTTTCGCCTGCCGAGCGAAGGGGAGGGCTTCGGCATCGTCTTTCTCGAGGCGCTCGGTTGCGGCAAGCCCGTGTGGCCGCAACCGCGGATGGCCAGTTGGATCCCTCGCTGATGGGGCCTTCGCTTGCCTGGTGGATGCCGCGGTTGCCCCTGGCGCCGCCCTTGCGGGCCCTGCTGGAGGGCTATGGCGAGGAGCTCTGGTTCCGGCCCGTTTAAGGCTCTTCGCTGCAGTTCCGAACGGTTTGGCTTCCGGCGCCTTCCTGGCCGGGCTGCAGTCCCTGCTGGCGCGGCGCCGGTCTTGGGGTGGAGCTTTTAGGCCCATGTTGGGCATCGCCCGGCCTACTCTCCACGCCCAGGGACGCCGGGCCCGAACTGGCGGCGGCCTCGATCAGGCCCCTGGCCCACCGCGGCGCCGACGACGCCGGCCACTGGCCCGAGAACGGCACACCCTGGTCAACCGGCGCCCTGGCAATCCAGGGACTCTCAGCCCGCCGGCCACACAGCCGATGGCCTCGCTGCGGCCGCTAGTGCTGGTGTTCAACGGCGAGGATCTACACAGCGCGAGCCGCGGGCCGATCTTGAGCGCCAAGGGCCACCGCTTTCGCTCCGGCGGCGACACCGAGTGCTGGCTGCAGCTGCTCATCCGCTAATGGCAGCCGCCGGCCTGGCGGCTGGCGGGCATGTTACGCCTCTGCCCTGGGACCGCAAGGAACGCCGGGGCACTGCTGGCCGCGATCCCTACGGCAATCAAGCGCTTTAATCTGGCAGGGGCAGGTGGCCGAGCTGGCTGTTCGCTTCAGAACTGGGGCCCTTCTGACCACGGGGCGGTGTGCGCGGCGTCTCGATCCGCTGGGGGTTGAGAGCATTCCTGGCCCAAGGGAGCCTGCCTGCAGAGCGCACCCTGGGTGAAAGGGGTGTGCGCCCTGCCGCCGGGGCATATGGGATTCTGGCAAGGAGGCGCGCTGGCACACCCAGCTCCCACTGGCAGCCGGAGCTACGCACCGGAAGCGGACCGCTTCCTACCGGATCTGGTGGCTTACACCCGGCAAGCTCTTGAAAAGCCAAGCGTCCAGGCCACCTGCTCGCCGATGGTGCCGGTGGGGTTGTTCCTCTCTGCGGCCCTGGATTCGCGGCGGTGCTGGCCGCTTGTGAGCCGTCCGCTCACAACCCGATCAACGATCGCTACGCTGAGCGGCCTTCGATGAATCGGAAGCAAGGCGCGGCCCTCGCCCGCCATTTCGGGGCTGAGGCATCACGTCTCCTCTCGGCGCCGCCGAGGCGTGGCGCTTCCTGCCTGGTTTTTCCTGGCCGCGATCGACCCAGCCAAGCGTGGATGGCTTCAACAGCTATGCGTGGCCAGCCGCGCCGCCGATCTTGGCCTGAAAGTGGATGCTCAGCGCCTGGGCCGGCGATGAAACTGTTCGGCGGTTTTAAATCCGAGCTTCGTCGTGCCCAGCGCCTGGGCCCTGCAATCGCGCCTAGATCCGCTGGCGCCGGCGGGGGGCCGCCTGGCTGAGCCGTAGCCACCGTGCGGTGCCCAGCGGCCTCCGCGGCCGCCTGCGCGTCCTGCTCGATTGACAACACCATCGTTGCCCTAAGGGGCCTGTTTGCTCCGCGGAGTGGACGGCCTACTGGGGCACTGGGCGCCTGCCTCCGCGCGGAGCACGGCCGGGTCGGCCAACGAACCGATCATCGACCCGAGGACCAGCAGCCGGCTACCCCGACCCGTCCGATCGGGTCCGGCCTGGCTGGAGAAGCACCTCTACATGGGGGCACCAACTGTTGCGCGATGGCGATGCCATGACGATGGCCTTCGGGCTTGAAGCTAGAGGCTTGCCGCTGGTGGATGCCCGCACTGTTTCGCGCCTGGCCTCCCAGCCGGCGGCGCAGCGCCTGGCAACCGGCCAAGCGCCTGCTGCGGGATGGCCGGTACCGGGAACTCAGGAGCGGCTTGCGATCGTCCGAAGCAGGGAATTTCCCTGTTTCCCTTCCCAGCCCCCTGGGTTCGACACGCCTGGATTCCGAAAGGGCGAGCAATTCCTGCTGCCCAACCCCCCAGCACGCCGGCGGGGCTGGACATGGGACCGTGGGCTTCGTCCGCTGTGGGTCTGATGTGCTGAACACTGGCTGCAAGCGGCAAATCTGGGGCTCATCCTTTCCCCACCGGCCCCTCGATGAGCGCACGTTCGTGGCCCTGCGCAATTTTCCTCCCTACCTCTGGGGTCCACCCGCTCGGCCGGCGCCACTTCGCCCAGCACGCTAATGGCGCCCCCCCCTTTTACGCGGATGGCAGCTGCGCTGGCCGTCTGCGGCCCGGCCGGTGGTCATCCATGGATCCAATGCCAACCTCCCTTGGGTGGAATGCGGCCTCACCGGTGCCACCGGCCAATCTCCTACTGCGGCCTGCAACGAATGGGCCCGATATGGCCTTCGTGCTGCAATCCTGCTCCGCCCCGGGGACACCTTCGCTGACTCGGGAGCAACGTGGCAGCTACACCAATTGCTGGCCTCCGCCGCGGTGGTGCCAGCCACTGTGGCCTTTTGAAGCCACACCCGACACGTTCGCACTGGCTGCAGCGCAACCTGGCCCCTTGAACCACCTCGAAGGCCTTGTTACTGCTCATCAAGAGCTGCGGGCGCTGGCGCGGGCACAGTGTTCTTCGCATCGACCAAGGGAATGCATGAACCAGGTTTTGTGGCCGCTGGCTACAGCGGCCACTCTCAGCAGCCGGTTGAGGTTGTTTGCCCTCGATAACATTCCCCTCGATTGACATCCCCTCGATCGCCCACGCTGCTGCTGGAAGCTCGACGTAGAGGGCTATGAGCCCCTCCGTTCCTGCGGGTTGCCGCCCGCACCCTTGCCGAGCGCCCCCCGCCGCAATCCTCTGTGAAGAACCGCAGCAAGCCAGTGCAAGCAGCACTGAGTGGAGCCGGTTCCAGGCCTGTTCCTACAGAACCCCTGGACTCGCACCCCAGCCTCGATGTAGCCAGCCTGTGGCGGCAACAGCTATGGATCCGTGAACCCTCGACTGGCACGTGAGCGGGTGAGCACCGCAACCGGTCTTTCAGGTCTGGGTCAGTTACGTTGAGCCGATGCGTTGTCCCTGCACCTGATCCCTCAATCGCCCCCGGCGCGGGGGTCCCAGTCAGGCAGTACTGGGCGATTGACGTCTGCCCCTGCGCCACCAAGGCGTCGAGGCTTCGATTCTCCACCACCTAACGACGAACGCCCTGATCATCTGAAGTGGCTTTCCTCTGGGCCGCTGGCAACGAGCATGGCGGCGTGCCCGGTGCTAGCTTTTGCGCGCTGGAGCCACCGCTGCGGGTGTTTGCGCGAAGTTCGCTTGTCAGCCCCGCTCTGGTGAGCTGGTGCGTCTCACCTGGCCGACTACGACTTCTGCAATGTGCATGCCTTGTTCTCCTTTCCCCTCGACGGTGGGCATGGCGGCTGGCCAACGGCGACGGGGGTGCCCTACATCGTCCCGCACACATCGGCCAGTTGCAGCACCTTGGAGCTTGGGCGCAAGAGTTCCCTGCCGCAAAGCGGTTTGGCTGACTGGGCCTGAATCGAACGCGTAACCTCCAAGGGAGCTTCCGCTTCTCATTTCACGAGCGACGCTGAGCGGCGGCGAGGCCGCTCACTGACTCTGTCAACGCCCTCCTTCGTGCTGCCGCTGGGTGGTTGGAGCTGCCGCAAGTTTTGGCCAGCCTTGGTTAGCGAGCGTCCTCGACGCCGCCGGTCCGCCTTTCCTTGTTTTTCTCTCGCGTCTTCACGCCAAGAAGCAGTTGCCGCTGTTTTGCTGCGGCCCCTCCGCCCTGATGCGGCGCCGCAGGCCGCACGCCCAATGGCAATCTCGACATCAGCTGGCGATGGCGAGCCTGCCTATGTGCTGAACTGCGGCGCCAGCAGATCAACCTTGGCCTGACTGGAGCAGCTTCAATGCATGGCTTCGTGGCGGGTCAGGCCAAGGCCGAGCTCCTGCAAAGGCCGGACTGGTTCGGCTGCCTCCGCCGCCGAGAAACTTCGCAATCGCTGCGATCGAGGCACTGGCCCTCACGCACAGCCGTGATCCTGACGCTGAAGGTGGCATCGCTTAGCCAAGAATGGGCTGCTGGTGCCGCCGCTGGTGGAGGGAACGTTGAGGCGCTGGCTTGAGTGTCTAAATGAAAATCCTCAGGCCCTCCGTAACAATGCGGCAGGCTGCTCGCCGGCCTGGCCGATAACGTCTTTTTGTTGGGACGCGATTGCCATCGAACTAAAACGGCATACGCCAATAGTTCAATGCGGTGTGGAGGGTCCCCGGCATGTCGCTCGTTTTTGATCCGCTGCTGTTCGCGATCTGGAACTGCCTGCTTTCTAGAAACCGACTGGAGAACAGCTTTCTCACGGCCACCATTTAGCGGTGGGGTTTGTTCAGCGATCCCTTGCCCGCAAGATCACATCCAACGCAGCCTGGCCTGATGGTGAGCCTGGTCTGGTGTTCTTCCTGCTCAGCGCCGCACTCTTGCTACCGGAGACGCGCAGCTTGATGAATGCCACAGATCTTCCAGGACAACGTCCTAACCACTCTTGTTGCCATTTTCTTTAGTTCTGATTGGATTACAGGCTGTTCAGTCGTTCCTGCGTTTCGGATCTCCTACTCTGCAATGATTGGTATCGGCTTTCTATCTGGCCCCCTTTCTTGCCTGTGGATGGCTATCAGGTTTGGCCTAGAGCCGAATCCTTACGCCAAACTGTTGGTGTTTATTTGCTGCTTCCATTCTTGGTCCTTCTCAGTTCTGGCTTCTCTCATCAAGGCATGGAATTGGGGGCTTGCTGTTTGAAAGAGTTGGGGGGGGGATTCTGATCAACTCGAAGGCTTCTCAAGCAGGGCGCATCAGCGGTTTTGGCGCACTAGCGAGGGTAGCAGCCTGGATCCTTGCCGGCAGCGGATGCCTGCTCCTCGTTTTTGGAATGGTCAGGGCCACAGCGATCTACCTTCACACATCTATGGCTTGGGATCGATCGTTTGCAGCTTCCTAACCCTTCTAACAGGCAAGACGGAAAATCAAATTGTTCTAGTCGTGACCTTCGGCTTGTCATGCTGGTGCTGTTCAGCCCTGAGTGGAAACAATCCGTCAGCGAGTCGCCCTGAATAACGGGAAATTACTTGGCCCCTTGGGCTTGTGCTGTGATCGCAATCATCATTCTTTTCTCCTGATTTATTATTAGACTATCAACCGTTATTTATGGCGCACTAAGTACAGCATGGGGGGAATTATCCCAGGTTTCACCTTCTTGGAATAAACAACACTTCTTCGGCACTTTTCTAACCGGTGTATCGGTTTCGGCGCAGGTGCTGGCGGCGCAGGCCGGAGACATTCAATTTAATCAGGTCGAGGCGTTACAAGGGGTGCGCGCTAGTAGTTTTGAATACGTCGCAAGGGAGGCCTTAGCAGCTAATCCTAGAAACTTGGCTTCCTGAACAATCCTGAACTGCGGATTGATTGTTATCATTTCTTCTTGCTGATTCGCCGAAATCTTAGCCTCCTTAACCATGTTTTCGATTCTGCCACTAGCAATCTCTTACTGGGGCCCTGTTCGGTTTTGCGATTGGCCAACATCCCCTTCTTCATGGAGCCATCAAATCTACGGAGACCCCTTTGTATGCTATTGGTGGGGATTTGCGCGGGATCCTGTCCTGTCGATTCCCCTCGATTGTTAAACGGCACTCTAGTCAAGAGTCTTTAATTCTTCCGGTAAAATTCACTTGCCTCGGCGGAAGTTTTTTACTTAATAGCCCTCCCAGGAATGCCCTGATTTACAGGCCGCTTCTAAATGGCCTTCGGCTTGACAAAATCACCTGCTGACCTCACTACAACAAGGAAGACAAACATCGGCCGGGTGCTTGAGCGGCTCGGTGGGCCCGGCGGATCGGGTTGATTGACAGCGGCAGCACGGATGGCACCGTTGGAGATCCTGAAGCCGCATCCCCAGGTGGAGGTGTTTCAGGCGCCGTTTCGATACGCATGCGCGGCCAATGGAATTTCGGCTTGGACCAGTCAGCGAGGGCTGGGTTGTTCATCTGGATGCCGACTATCTGATCACCGACCGTTGCAGCAGGCCTCGCGCGGGTCATTGATAGCGATTCTCCATTCATGGCTGGCCTACCGATTTCCCTCCGCTACTTGCGTGTTTGGAGGTCCCCTCTCTGGCAACGGTTCTTCCCCCCGAATCGCCTTGTTCGCCACGAAGTAGGCCGGTAGCGTGGATGATGGCCACACCCAGGATCTGGTGCCTATCTGGCGCGCTGCGGAGTGCTGAAGTGGAGCCGATCCTGCACGACCGATCGCTAAGCCACCTGTCCCGCCTGGCCTCTGGGCCCAGAGCGTTACTGCGCTTGGAGGTGCCAGCTGAACGCCACCCCACCGCACAGCTCTCCGCTCCGACCGCGTCCGCCGCCTCTATGTGATCGCCCGTTTGCCATTCTGTTGATCTGTCTGATTCTGGTAAGCGGGCCTGCTGGATGGCTGCGCGGCTGGTTCTATGCGTTTCGCGGAATGTATGTGAGCTTCTGCTGAGTGGTGATGTTTGATGGAGGAGCGGCTTGAAAAACAATGAAATGCATAGTTACGACTGTCAGCAGCATTAAATCATTTCTCCAAAAATGTCTTTATGTTGCCTCCCGAGAAGACGTCTCAGTATTGAGCCATAAGTGCTGATCTCCGAAGGTTTCTAGTGCAGATTGTGGCGCGGTCCCTACTCGGAACAAGAGCAAATCCTGTTTCCCGTCCATCATCGATGTCTCGTTAATCCATCAATGCCTGGCGCATGGTTGCAATGAGTGATGCACCCTCGATTATCGTTGAGGCAGATTTTGTCGGTTATTGGGCTTTGGAGGGCTGACACTGCCCATCTCCGCAAGATCGTAATTCATACTAGCTTGGCATATCTTATTGCCTGTGGCCCTCAGTTTTGGGATATGCCGTCGTCCTCCAAAATGTCCCCGAGGGCCATGCCGGGGGAACGGTGGCGGTATGTAAATAGCTCCAGCAGTGGCAATGATGATTGCTTGGAAATTTTTGAGAACAGTGCATTTGGTCCAATCCCAGCGGGTGTCTATGCTTCCTTGGGATGCAGGGTTAGCTATTGGCTTAAGGCACGCGTGTTTGAAAGCTACCTCCCCTATCGCAGTTTGGGGAACATGGTGGCATTGGCTAATCAGAACAGTTCGAAATCAGGGTTAGGCCCGGTCTCACCGCCTGATGCGCTAAAAAGGTCCTTTGGCTTCAATCCCTCCTACGCCCGTGGCAGCAGCCACATTCTTGCGAGTTCGGTGCGAGCTAGGATTTGGGGGTGGCTCGATTGCTGGCTGGCCGTTCGCTTTCTTGGCATGAATTTTAGTGCGTACTAAACCGTTAGGGATGTTCGGTTTTTTCGCTGTTGCCGGTTTGTTGATAGCGCCACATATCCATCGAATGCGAATGACACCCCTCTCGCAATGAAGATTAATTTTAATAGGCTGCGAGCAAAATTCATGGCTTGGTAAAATCGCTTCTTGGCACTTAACAGCGCCTCAATTGTTTGGTGACTTGTGAGCTACACAAAATTGAATTTGCTTCAAAGGATGCGAGGTGGAGAGAGAAATCAACCACCGTCATGAATGACTGACCATTTTGTGGCCAGGCGCACTGATGCTCGCTTACGCCGTTCTCCAACGCCGGCGCCCGCCACCACTACGCCGTACCGGCCGTGGCTGGCCGATGCCGCCCTGCCCTGCTGCCTTCTATCACCGACATCCACGCCGAGCACCGCCCGCTGCAGGCGCTGCGCGATGGGCTGCCCAGCCGTTTACGCCTGACCCTTGAGCGCCCTCCTGAGCCGGCGTCTACCAGGAGTTGCCGAATCTGGTGCACGACCCAGCGCTCGCCATGCCTCTGCCGCCGCGACAGGCGTCCGCTCCCTTGCTTGTTCCAGCGCGCTCTGCGCGAGCGCTTCGCGGGGCAGAAGCCGTTTACACCAACTTCGTTCAACCGACCTTGACGCCCTCCCCAAGCCAAAGGCGTGGGGCCTGAAGGGGTGCATGAAGCAGTTCTGGATCCAGCCGCCGGCCCTGCTGCTGCTCGATGAGCAACGCCGCTATCCCGGCATCCGAAAACGCCGCGGTCCCCGGCAAGAATTCCGTGGCGAGGGGATTGAAGCGCGCACCTTGGAGAAATGGAGCTTGTGTGATCGGGTGCTGTGCGTAGCCGCTTGCTGGAGAGCGCCGTGCCGCTGGGCTGTGATCGGGCCCGCTGCGGATCGTGCCCATGGCGGTGCCGGAGCAGTGGTTGGCGCTGGAGCCTGATCCCCAAACCTGGCCGGCTGGCTGATGGTGGGGCCAGGTGGGCCTGCGCAAGGGCAGCACGGCTGGCGCGGCTGCCGCCTGTGCAGGCGAAGGGCGTGCGGCTTCGAGTGCCGGGTGGTGGTCGCAGCTGGTGAACGTGAAAGCGATCCCCTTTTCTTGGCCCCACCCTAATCTCGGAGCGGGCCCCGCAACCAGTGGCACAGGAGTTTTCGCCGAGCTGATCTGTTTCGTGCTGCCCACCCTCGCGAAGGCCATGGCGCTCTCGGCCCCTCGAAGCCATGGCCCCTTGGCCTGCCGGTGTCACCACGCCCCAGTGGCGGCTCGTGATCCGCGACGCCATCGAAGGGCTTTCTCGTGGCCATCCCGCGACGCCGACCAAGCCCTGGCCGATCGTATCGAGCAGGCTTTTGGCGACAGGGCCTTACGCCATTCCATGGGCGGCGGCCGGCTCGCCAGCGGGCCCAGGAGACAGCTGGGCCCGCTATGGCGAGCGGCTGCTGCGGGTGCTGGGGGCGATCGGCGCATGAGGCCTTCTGGCTTGCACGATCGGCCGTATCAACAATGCCCGCTTCCAGGCCGCGCCTCGCGCATCTCGATCTGGAGGTGTCGAAACCCGGCCGCCACTCGTAAAAGGGAATATCCCTGGAGCTTCGAGCCTGCCCGGCACCTATCGCCGCCAATGCGCTTCAAGGGTGCGACGGCCCCAGAGCAGGATCCAGCTTGCACGTTTGCTTGAGCGGCAACTCACCGCCCTGCTCGATGGCGGTGCGCCCCGATGTGGTGCTCACCGTGGCTGGGCCGATCGGGGGCCTACCGACAGCTGCTTCTGGCAAGGCGCGCGCCGCACATTCCTGCGGTTGATTGCCGACAGCCGCTGCGAGAAATGCTTTCGCGGCAAGC
>Ga0163217_1099492_pt1 | contig 10773 bp, 14 predicted proteins | sample SynspAceP_FD_185933 | JGI IMG/M metagenome (GOLD analysis project Ga0163217, IMG submission 185933) | Saline lake microbial communities from Ace Lake in Antarctica - Synechococcus sp. Ace-P (PacBio error correction) | ecosystem: Environmental > Aquatic > Non-marine Saline and Alkaline > Saline ...
AAGGGAAAGGGAGATTCCTTTTTTTTCCCCCAGCAGTTGGGGGTTTGGGCTTTGAGCCTTTGGGGGGCCCAAAATCCAGCTGGCCTGATTCCCCCCCCTGCCGAAGCCCGATCCCCGCAAAGCCAGGATCCCCGCCTGGGAAACGGCGACAATCAAGGCGATGGACCTGGGCCTTGCCCACTGGTGCCAGAGCCAGAGCGAACGCCCAATCCTGGCGAGGGCGCCGCCCGCCAGCGGCCCCTGCAGCAGCCGTGGGCGGCACAGGGCGGGAAGGGCCCACCTGCCAAGGCGCTTGCCTTGATCACAACTGGCCCGGCCAGCGGAGCGCCGCAGCGGAAACCAAGCCCTGGCCCCGGGCCCTGAGCCTGCTGCTTTGCCGGCCCGATCGGCCGGTTGGAAAAATGCCTGGCCCAGCAGCAGCCCCCGTGCGCGCACTGGGAGGAGCTTTTGCCGATCCAAGGGCCCAGCCCGGCCCTTCTATGGCTTCCGCGGCGCCTCCGGCATCGAGGCAACCCTGTCGCTGGCGCTGGACTGGCCGAGAAGCCTGGGGAAACAAACTGGGTTCCTTGGTCTGTTGGCGACCTGGCCCTTTGCTGCATGACAGCACCGGCTGGTTGTGGGGGGTCAAGCCAGTTGACGGGTGCCAAACTCACCGTGGGTGTTGATCGATAACGGCGGCGGCGGCATGCCTTCGAGGCAAATTGCCGATTCGCACCAAGCCCGAACAGGCCCGTCGTTTTGAGCGGCCTGTTCGCCCATGCCCAGCGCCTTGATCACCGGGCCCCTGGCGGCGGCCCATGGCGTTGCCATCCCGGCGGGTGGAGCGGCTCGACGACGCTGGGCGGCAGCCCTGCACTGGAAGTTGAGGGAGAACATGCTCGCCTGCTAGAGCTGGCGGCAACGCGATCGCCGGGCCGAATGCCCCAGCTGCGAGAACTGGTTGCGGAAGCCCAGTGGCGGTCACGCCACAGAAATGAGGCGACCCTTGCTTCAGGGCCCCGATAGCGCCGATCCCACCCGGCCCATCCACAGCGGGTCGCCAGTGCGAGGAGTGCTGCCGGCTAGGCGACTACGAAGGACATCCTGTTTGAGCTGAGCCGGCCAGGCCGGCATCGCCCGGATCAACGATCAACCGCCCGGCCAAGCGCAAAACGCCTTCCCGCCCCCCGCACCGTTCAGGAGGCTTCCTGGCGACGCTTTCTCGCGCGTGCGCGACCCAACCCAGCCATCGGTGTGTGCTGTTTCCACCGGTGCTGGGCCGGCCGCCGATGGCGGCTACGCCTTCTGCTCCGGCGGTGACCAGAGCGTGCGCGCGATGGCGGCCTATCTCGATAGCTTCCGGCCTGCCCCCCGCCTCAACGTGCTGATCTGCACGATTGATGCCGATTCACTGCCGAATGGTGGTGATTGGCCCTGGTGGCTGGCTACGCGATCGGGTGCCGGCCAGGTGCTGCACCTGCTCTGTGACCTCAGCCTGGCGGCCGAAGAACGCGTCTTCGGCCAGAAGCGGCCCGCGGGTGGGAAGCCTTCGACCGGGGCTTCCGGGCGAGTTATCTGGCCCGCGTGGTGGGGCAGCGCAGGCCCCGGGAGAATCTGGTTCCTTGGCCGCCCAAGTACAACGCCGAGGAGGCGCTGGCCATGGGTCTGGTTAAACGCGGTGGTGCCCGCTGGCCCGAGCTGGAAGGCCGAAGGGGTGCGCTGGGGCCCGCGACGTGCTGCGCCCAGAGCCCACGGCGATCCCTTGCCTCAAGGCCGCCTTTCAATGCCGAAACCGACGGCATTGGCCGGGCTTGCAGGAACTGGCCGGTCAGGCACCCATCTCTTCTACCGAACAGCCGAAGCCCCAGAGGGTCGGATGCCTTTCTGCAAAAAGGGGATCCGGATTTCTCCGATGAAGCCTGGCTGCCCTGAGGCAACGTCAGCTGGTGACATTCCCAGGACCAGGAAATTGCAATTAATCTCAAGACCTACCGGATTTGTTGTTTCTGTGCTGGGCCGCCCGGTTTCGCCTCCTGCTCACCTGCGGTTTTGCTTGTCGTTGCACACCCGGCTTCTGCAGAAGCTGCCAGCCGACTGAAAATGGACCTTTGTCCAGACCCCGCCCCCGTCGAGCCCGCTCACTCCTACCCAGCCTCCCAGCCCAGCGCCCCACCAGCTCCCTGTGCTTCTTTCCGCCGCCCCAGCGCCGCAAGCTGTTTGGTCCTGTGAAAACGGCCGGGAACTGCGCCCGCTTTCCGGTGGCCGTGGGAATGCCCGGCTGGAATAAAAACGCCCCTCGGTCGGCTTTGGAGGTGATCGAATATGCGTGCCAACCCTGAGTGGGAGCACCGGCCATACAACCGGCCGGTTGGTACCGGCGGGACCGAACAAACCCCCTGGGCAGCCGCTGGATCGGGTTTTTGCGGATTGCCAGGGACGCAGTGGTTTCAACGGCCAGCAAACACCTGGGAGGTGAAGGGCTGCGTCACGTCGGTTTCCAATGGGAACCCCCCAGCGGGTCAGCGTTCGGCCCAGGCGTGTTCCCACGGTTGCCGTGCGCCTGCTCGATGAGAAATGTGCCAAAGAACCTCTCAGTTGGTTGAGGTGGGAAACGATGGTGACGGTCCTGCCCTGACACAAGACCGCTGGCTGCGCGTAAGGCCCCCGTAGAGTTTCGGCCCACCTGAGCAACCTCCCATGCGCGTGCTGTTCGCCGCCGCCGAGTGCGCTCCGATGGTCCAAGGTCGGGGGCATGGGGATGTGGTGGGCGGCCCCTGCGCCAGCCCTCGCCGCCCTCGGCCATGACGTCCGGTTGAAATCCCTGCCCGGGCTACGGCAAAACTCTGGAGGCCAGTTGCCGATCCGCCAGAGCCCATCTGCGCGGTCGGGCCCATGACAATCAACGACCTTTGCGATCTACGAAAGCGCCACCCAGCCACGCTTGCCGCTTTATCTGGTCGGCCAATCCGGTCTGTCAATCCAGGCGCATCTACGGCGGCGCGAACGAAGATTGGCGCTTCACTTCTTCCGCCAACGCCTAAGCGCCGAATTCTGCCTGAACCACTGGAGGCCCGAGGTGCCTGCACTCATGACTGGCACATCAGGCATGTTTGCCTGCCTGGATGCACCAGGACCCGGAGATCAGCCACCGGTCTTCAACGATCCACAACCTGCATACCAGGGCCTGGCGTTTGGAAGCTGGAGCGCATGACCTGGTGCCCCTGGTACATGCAGGGGGACAGCACCATGGCGGTGGCTCTGTCTATGCCGACCGATCAATGCCGTCTGCGCCCACCTATGCCCAGGAGATCCCGCCACCGGACTACGGCGAAGGACTCGATGGCTTGCTGAACTTCCTGAGCGGCAAGTTGGGGGCATCCTCAACGGCATCGACACCAAGGAACATGGGATCCGCCAGCGACAGCACCCTGCCGGCCCGTTTTTTTTCGGCAGTAACACTCGCCCCCGGCGGGCAACAAGCGATCCTGCAAGGAGCGGATGGGCCTGAGCGCCCAATGCCCGGGCAAGCTTCTTGGAATGGGGATGGTCACCCGCCCTGGTCGACCGCAGAAGGGCGTGATCTGCTGCTACAGGTGGCGGAGCGCGTCCTGGCCTAACACGCGACAGCCATAAAAGAATCGTCCGTGCTGGGCACCGGTGAATGCGCGGCTACGAAGCGGGCCTGTGGCAGAAATGGCCTCCCGCCACCCTCAGGGCCGTTTTTTTTCCGTCTTGCCCTCACCTACGACGACCTGCTGGCGCGCTGATCTACGCCGGCCCCGACGTGTTTCCCTGATGCCAGCCGCTTTTGAACCTGCGGAATCAGCCAGCCTGTTTGGCGAATGAGCTACGGCTGCAATCCGGTGGTCCGCAACGTACGGGGGGCTGTGGACCCGTGACTCCACACTCCCCGGCCGGGCACAGCGGCACCGGCACTTCTGCTTCGATCGTTACGAAGCCCCGATCGATTTCTACATGCCGCGATTGTGCGGGCCTGGGAAGCCCTGGCGGCAATCCCAAAGCTGGCATAGGAGCTGCAGCAGCGGGCCCTGGCCTTCGAGCAGCAGCTGGCAGCGTTTTCCGCCCTGGCCTAACGAGACCGCCCTGGTACAAGGACGTGCCGCGGGCGTGAAAGAAAGGCAACCCCGTCAGCGGGCCGAATCGAGGGAGCTCTCCCGGGGCCAAATCCGACGATCCGAGTCTGCTGGGCAGCCCTCCGGCACCAACCCGCCATGCCAGGAAAACCCCCTGGCCCAGTTGCTGCGCCGTGTTGTCTTCTTGTTTGATGAGCAAACGATGGACCGAGGTCCGGATCGCAGTGGCCCGTGACCTGCCGGCGCCCTATCGCAACCCCTGGTCTTGCTGGCCAGGGATTTTGCGGGCTGTCGGGGCCAGCCTTCGCCTCAAAGCCCAGAGATCTGGCGGCGCAACGCTGAAGGTGATCTGGGCCATGCCGGGCCTCTGGCCCGGCGCCCTCGCCGCCCTGGTTCCTGGCCGTTGGTGCTGCTCCTGCTGAATGTGCGCCACGGGCTGGTGGCTGCGGATCGCACGCCCGGGGGCTCGCATCGAGCCTCTGGTCCAGCCGCTACCGCCTCCACCCAGACGGGCAGCGCAGCCGAGTCAGAAGCTGATGTGGGACCTCTGACCAGCCCGTCGATCGGCCTGAACAACCCATCTGACCTCATCAAACCCGTCCGGGTCCGACCAATCCAGACGCCGAGCAGACACACTGACAGACCACCGCCAGACCGCTGAGCAATCGGCGCAGCCGCTGAATCTCGCCCCCAGCTGCCCCTTGAAAGATCGATCCGCTGCTGGCCTGCTGGCCGATCTCGACCGCCCAGGGCTGATCGTGCACAGCGAGCCGTGGCCCGCTGCGGGGAGGCTGGAGCTTGCGCTCAAACGAAGGGTTCAGCCATGCCTCTCCTGGCGAGCCAGCGCCGCAACGGGCGGAACTCTGGCTCGAACGAATCCATGGACCTGGGCTACGACAGGCTGGAACTGGGCGACCCCAGAGGGGCGAAGCCTGGACGAACCGGCCTTGTGGGACAAGGGCATGATCATGCCTCGAAACCACCTGAAAACGAACCGAAAGCGATGCGGCTAGGTAGCTCGAAACCTCTTGGGGTGCTCCGATGCGGCGTGGAGCGGCCCCAACCATCGAGCCGAGCTGGGGCCCGTCTGCACCGACAGCCGCCAGCCTTGGCAGTCGGCCCATTGCTTTGTTCAACCTGGTGGGATCGCTTCGATGGCCACACCTTCCTGGTCCGAGGCGCAGCGGGCTTGGGGCCCAGGCCGCCCTGGTGGAAGCGGCGCCAAGCTCCAGAAGCTGCCGGCCGGAACTGCTGGCCTGGGTCGTTGACGACCACCCTGGTGGCCTACCAGAGCTGCCTGCCTCTGGCGGCGGAGTCCCCTTTGGCCATCCCCGTGCTCGCAGCAGGGTGGGCCGGCACCCCCACATCAATTGTTCTCGTTGCCGCGGCCTGGCCAGCACGCGGCCTCAAGTGGGTTCCAGGGCAGCCCGCAACATTCGCGGGTGGTGGTTTTTGCCGCCGAACCGGGCAACCGCCAGCACCGGGATGGCCAGACTCCGCCGCCAGAGGCGAGGGCCCAGCTGCCTGGTAGGCCAACCAGGGTGTCGTCAACGACCTAGGCCTAGCAGTCCCCAGGCCGGCAGCTTCTGGAGCTGGCGCCGCTCCACCAGGCGGCTGGGCCCCAAGCTGCTGCGCCTCGACCAAAGGGAAGGTGTGGCATAGCAGAGAGCGACCCCCACCAGGGAACAAAGCAATGGCCGACTGCCAGCCTGCGGCTGTCGGTGCAGACCGGCCCCACTCGGCTTCGAGTTGGGCGCTCCAGCGCCGATCGGAAGCAACCCAGAGGCTTTCGCGCTCACCTAGCTCGCTCGCTTTCGTCGTTTCCAGGTGGTTTCGAGCATGAATCATGGCCTTGTCCCACAAGGGCGGTTCGTCCCAGGGCTTCCGCCCCTCTGGGTCGCCCAGTTTCCCCTGTCGTAGCCCAGGTCCATGGATTCGTTCGAAGCCAGAAGGTTCCGCCCCGTGCCGGCGCTGCCTCGCCAAGAGAGGCTGGTGGAACCCTTCGTTGAGCGCAGCTCCAGCCTCCCCGCAGCGGGCCAGCGGCTTCGCTGTGACGATCAGTCCCTGGGTCGAGATCGGCAGCCAGGGCACAAAGCGGAATCGATCTTCAAAAGGCAGCTGGGGGCGAAGGATCAGCGCTGCGCCGATTGCTCAGCGGTCTGGCCGGTGGTTCCTGTTCAGTGGTCCTGCTCGGCGTCTGATTGGTTCGGACCCGACGGTTGGATGAGGTCAGATTTGGGTTGTTCAAAGGCCGGATTCGACGGCTGTCAGAGGGCCCAGCATCAGCTTCTGACTCGGCTGCTGCTGCCGTCTGTGGAGCCCGTAGCGGCTGGACCAGAGGCCGATGGAGCCCCCCCGGTCGTGCGAATCCGCAGCACCAGCAAAACCGTGCGCACATTCAGCAGGAGCAGCACCAAACGGCCAGAACCAGGCGGCGAAGGCGCCGGGCCAAGAGGCCCCCGGCCAATGGCAGATCACCTTCAGCGTTTGCGCCGGCAGATCTCCTGGGCTTTTGAGGCGAAGGCTGGCCCGCGACAGCCCGCAATCCCTGGCCAGCAAGGACCAGGGGGTTGGCGATAGGCGCCGGCAGGTCACGGCCACTGCGCATCCGGACGCTCGGCCATCGTTTCTCAGCCCGGCCCACGGCAAGCAACTGGGCCAGGGGGTTCCTGGCTGGCGGGTTGGTTGCCGGAGGGCTGCCGCAGCAGACCTCGGATCGTCGATGGCCCCGGAAGCTGCCTCGATCCGCCGCTGAACGGGGTTTGCTCTTTCACGCCCGCCGCAACGTCCTTGTACAGGTGCGTCGTAGGCCAGGGCGGAAACGCCTGCAGCTGCCTGTCGAAGGCCATGGCCCGCTGCTGGCAGCTCCTGCCAGCTTTGGGAAGCCGCCAGGCCTTCCAGGGCCCGCACAATCGCGTGTAGAAATCGATCGGCTCGTAACGATCGAAGCAGAAGCCGGTGCCGCTGTGCCCGGCCGGGAGTGGGTGGAAGTCACGGTGTCACCCAGCCCCCGACGGTTGCGGACCACCGGGATGCGCGTAGCGCATCGCCAACAGCTGGCTGATTTCCGCAGGGTTCAAAGGGCGGCCTGGGCATCAGGAACCACGTCGGCGCCCGGCGTAGATCAGCCCCGCCAGCAGGTCGCGTAGGTGAGGAAGACGGAAAAACGGCCTGGGTGGGCGGGAGGCATCTGCCACGGCCCGCTTCGTAGCCCGCGATCACCGGGTGCCAGCACGACGATCTGGCTGTCGGTGTAGGCCAGGACGCGCTCCCGCCACCTGTAGCAGCAGATCCACGCCCCTTCTGGTCCGACCAGGCGGGTGACCATCCCTCAAGAAGCTGCGCGGGATTGGCGCTCAGGCCATCCGCTCCTGCAGGATCGCCTTGTTGCCCGCCCGGGGGGCGGGTACTGGCCGAAAAAAACGGGCCGGCAGGGTGCTGTCGCTGGCGGGATCCCAGTCCTTGGTGTCGTTTGCCGTTGAGGATGCCTCCGCACTTGCCGCTCAGGAAGTTCAGCACAGCCCATCGAGTCCTTCCGCCGTAAGTCCGGTGTGGCGGATCTCCTGGGCATAGGTGGGCGAAGACGGGCAAATTGATCCGGTCGCATAGATCAGAAGCACCGCCATGGTGCTGTCCCCCTGCATGTACCAGGGGCACCAGGTCATGCGCTCCAGCTTCCAACCGCCAGGGCCCCTGGTTAATTGCAGGTTGGGGATCGTGAAGACGGTGCTGATCTCCGGGTCCTGGTGCATCCAGCAAGGCACAATGCCTGTGGCCAGTCATGGCCCAAGTGCAGCAACCTCTGCTTCCAGTGGTTCCAAGCAGAATTCGGCGCTGGCGTTGGCGAAGAAGGTGAAAGCGCCAATGCTTCGTCGTCGCCGCCGTAGATGCGCTCTGGATTGAAGACCGGATGCCGACCAAGATAAAGCGGCAAGCCGTGGCTGGGGTGGCGCGTTTCGTAGATCGCAAAAGTCGGTTTGTCCATGGCCCGACCGCGCCAGATGGGCTCCTGGGCGGGATCGGCAACTGCTCGAGTTTTGCCGTAGCCCGGCAAGGATCAAACCGGACGTCATGGCCCGAGGCGGCGAGGGCTGGCGGCAGGGCGCCCACCAACATTCGCCCATGCCCCCCGACCCTTGACCATCGGAGCGCACTCGCGCGGCGAACAGCACGCGCATGGGAGGTTGCTCAGGTGGCCGAAACTCTAAACGGGGGAGCTTACGCCGCAGCCAGCGGTCTTGTTCAGGCAGGAACCGTCACCATCGTCCCAACGCTCCAACCAAACTGGAAAGAGTCCTTGCAGCATTCTCATCGAGCAGGCGCACGCAACCGTGGGACACGCCTGCCCGACGCTGACCCGGCTGGGGGTTCCATGGAAACCGACGGTGACGCAGCCCTTCACCTCCAGGTGTTGCTGGCCGTTGAAAACCCACTGCGTCCTGGCAATCCCGCAAAAACCCGATCCAGCGGCTGCCCAGGGGGTTGTTCGGTCCCGCCGGTACCACCTGGCCGGTTGGCCCGGTGCCTCCCCACTCAGGGTTGGCACGCCATTTCATCACCTCAAAGCGACCGAGGGGCCGTTCCCCAGCCGGCATTCCACGGCCACCGGAAAGCCGGCGCAGTTCCCGACCGTTTTAAGGACCAACAGCTGGCGCTGGCGCGGAAGAGCACCAGGGAGCTGGGGGCGCTGGCTGGGTAGGGCTGGGCTAGGAGTGAGCGGGCTCGACGGGGCGGGCTGGACACGGTTCCATTTTCAGTCGGCTGGCAGCTCGCAGAAGCCGGTGCAACGACAGCAAACCGCAGGTGAAGAGGGAGGCGAACCGGGCGGCCAGCACAGAAACAATCAATCCGGTAGGTCTTGAGATTTAATCAAATCCCTGGGTCTCCTGGGAATGTCCAACCAGCTGACGTGCCCTCAAGGGCAGCCGGCTTGATCGAGAAATCCGGATCCCTTTTTTGCAGAAAGGCATCGCACCCTCCTGGCCTTTCGGCTGTTCGTAAGAAGAGATGGGTGGCCTGACCGGCCAGTTTCCTGCAGCCCGCCATGCCGTCGGTTTCGGCCATTGAAAGCGGCCTTGAGGCAGCGAATCGCCGTGGGCCTGGCGCAGCACGTCGCGGGCCCAGCGCCACCTCCTTCGGCCTCCAGCTCGGCCAGCGGCACCACCGCGTTAAAACCAAGACCCCTTGGCCAGCGCCTCCTCGGCTTGTAAACTGGCGGCCGGAACCAGATCTCCCGGGGCCCTTGCCGCCTGCCCCAACCACGCGGCCCAGAAACTCGCCCCGAAGCCGCCGTCGAAGCTGCCCACCCGCGGCCCGCTCTGGCCGAAGACGGCGTTCTTCGCGCCCAGGCGAGGTTCACAGAGCAGGGCCAGCACCTGGCCGCCACCGATCGCGTAAGCCAGCCACCAGGGCCAATCACCACCTTCGCAGTGATCGGATCATCGCTGGCAGATCCAGCACGTTTGAGGCGGGGCAAGGCCGGAGCTATCGAGATAGCCGCCATCCGCCGCGCACGCTCTGGTCACCGCGGAGCAGAAAGGCGTAGCCGCCATCGGCGGCCGCCCAGCACCGGTGAACAGCACCACACGATTGGCTGGGTGTCGCGCACGCGCGAGAAAGCGTCGCAAGAGCTCCTGAACGTGCGGGGCGGAAGGCGTTGCGCTTGGCCGGCGGTTGATCCGTGATCCGGGCGATGGCGGCCCTGCCGCTCAGCTCAAACGGATGTCCTCGTAGTCGCCTGCCGCAACGCCACCCTCGCACTGGCGACCCGTGCTGGATGGGGCCGGTTGGGGATCGGCGCTCATCGGGCCCTGGAAGCAAGGTCGCCCTCATTCTGTGGCGTGACCGCCACTGGCTCGCACAGTTCTCGCAGCTGGGCCATCGGCGGCGATCGGTGCGCAGCTCGCAGCAGGGCGAGCTGTTCTCCCTCACTCCAGTGCAGGCTGCCGCCAGGTCGTCGAGGCCGCTGCCACCCGCCGGGATGGCACGCCCTGGCCGCCGCCCAGGGCCGCGGTGATCAGGCGCTGGGGCATGGCGAACAGGCCCGCTCAAAATCGACGGTGGCCTGTTTCGGGCTGGTGCGAATCGGGCAATGCCCTCGAAAGATGCCCGCCGCCGCCGTTATCCGTCAACCCACGGTGAGTTGCCCCGTCAACTGCTGAAACCCCACAACCAGCCGGTGCTGTCATGCAGCAAGGCAGGTCGCCCACAGACCAAGACCAGTTTCCCAGGCTCTCAGCCAGTCCAGCCCGCCAGCGGACAGGGTGGCCGTCGATGCCCCGGAGGCGCGCGGAAGCCATAGAAGGGCCCGGGCTGGGCCCCTTGGATCGGCCAAAGCTCTCCCAGTCGCGCACGGGGCTGCTGCTGGCCAAGTCATCACCGCCGATCGGCCAGCAGCAGCAGGCTCAGGGCCCGGGCCAGGGCTGGTTCGTCCGGCGCTTCCGCTTGGCCGGCAAGGTTGTGATCAAGCAGCGCCTGGCAGGTGGCCTCCCGCCTGCTCGCAGCGCTGCTGGCAGGCCCGTGCTGGCTGGGGCGGGCTGCCCTCGCCAAGATGGCGTCGCTCTGGCTTCTGGCACCAGTGGGCCAAGCCCAGTCCATCGCTTGATGTCGCCGTTCCAGCGGAATGCCCTGGTTGCGGGGATCGGCTTCGCAGATCAAGCAAGCTGATGGCCCCCCAAGGCCAGCCAACCACTGCTTGAAG
>Ga0163217_1118067_pt1 | contig 10773 bp, 14 predicted proteins | sample SynspAceP_FD_185933 | JGI IMG/M metagenome (GOLD analysis project Ga0163217, IMG submission 185933) | Saline lake microbial communities from Ace Lake in Antarctica - Synechococcus sp. Ace-P (PacBio error correction) | ecosystem: Environmental > Aquatic > Non-marine Saline and Alkaline > Saline ...
CCAAAAAAAGGGGGAAAGAGAGATCCAAGGCCGGCAATTTCCCCCGGAGGCCAAGCAGCCCTTTCCATCCCCTGGGGGGAAATTATCCGCCCGCGTTGTGTGAGATCCCACCCGTTCACGAAAGCGGCCGCTGGGGCCCTTGAGAATTCGCAGATCACCGGCACCCGCCCTGGCGGAATTGGTTTTTTCGAAATCGTCCGAATGCAGAGCGGCAAACGCCGGCGGTTGGCCGGGGGCCGATCGCCAGCAGGTGGCAGCAACCGATTGGGTGGAGCCAACCCACCCGCCATGATCACGCCTGATCGCGGTTCTCGGAATCGAGGCGGGGGGGATCAGGTTTTCGCTGGGCGGAAGCGCTCGCGGCGATGGCGGGCCACCAGCAAACCTCGGCGGAGCGGGCGGCGCTTCTCCGCTTTCTCCGGGTCTTCGGCCGCCAATGGTGGAGCTCCCGACAGGCTCAGGCCCATGGCGCTCGAAGGCCGAACTCATTCGTGTTGGCGGTGAACATGCCGCCGCAGCTGCCGGCACCGGGGCAGGCGTTTCTTCCCTCGATCGCCAGCAAGTTTTCGGCCTCATCGATGGCGGCCACCGGAGAAACTTGGCCCAACTGCCTCAAAGCCGCTGACACGGGGTGAAGGTCCGCAGGGACCGAGCTTTGCGGGCTTGATCGTGCCGCCGTAGACAAAGATTCGCCGGGATGTCCATGCGGGCCATGGGCGAGCATGGCGCCGGGCATGTTTCTTGTCGCAAGCCGCCGATCGCCAGGCAGCCCCGTCCATGCTCTGGCGTTGCAGGCGGGTTTCGATCGAATCGGCGATCACCTCGCGCGACCACCAGCGAATATTTTCAATCCCCCTCGGTGGCCTTCATCGAGATGCCGTCGCTGACGGTGATTTGGTTGCCAAACGTCTGCGCAAATGGCGCCAGCCCTCCCGCGCGCAACCGACGGCCCCGCTCGGTCAAGGCGTGTGAGGCGATGTTTTGGCAGGGGCGTGATCGTGCTGACCATTGGCGATGGCATGATCGGCTTGTCGAAGTCGCCGTCGCCGACGCAACGCCCGCAGCAAATGGCCGCGGTTTCGGGAGCGGCTGGACCCCCGGCCGGTGATCGCGGCGGAACGGAGCAATGGGCATCGGCAGGGAGGCGGAATAGCAACCTAACGATTCGCCAGACCCGGCTTTTGGCACCCCTCAAGCCTCTCGGGGCTGAGGCCTTCGAGCTGGCGGCGGGCACGTCTTCGATTGCCCGTTCAGCTCCTTGACCTTGTGTGCAGTTCGGAGTCCATCAGCGGACGTTGGCCGCCGAAGTCCCCATCCCCGTGACCCTTCCTGCAGGGGGAGAGCCGGACGCTACGCGGCCTGGCGCCAGGCCAACCGTCGCCGTTCCGCCTTCCGATAACAGCCAACCAAGCCAGTCCTGCCGCGCCGAGCACGGCACCGCCAATGACGCTGGCCACAGGCCGTCTGGGAGCCGTTTTATCCTCTTGGCCTCGGCCTGAACGGATCACCTCTGCCAAATCCTGGGCCACCCCCTAAAGGGAACGGCTTCCAGCGATCCCGATTCCAGACCCCGCTCAGGCCGATCGCTTCAGCAAGCGAAGGGCGTTGGCGTCACCGTCAGGCCGGGCGAGAGGCCCTGCAGCTGGGAAAAACACTGGCGTCGGCCACGGTCAAGTTGCCCAACTTCGTGACTACGGCCGTTGAGGCCCACCACGGAGATGGCGGGAATCCGCTGCCATCCGGCAGGTGCCGCAGGCGTGCCCATCACCGCCAAGCGGCGCCCTCGCCACGCGGGGATGATGCCAGGCTTTTTCTTGACCCACCTGGGTCTGGGGGTCGGTTTCAACGGCCTGCAGGGTGTCCGAGCCAGCGTAAACCAGCCGGTCGTGGGCTTCGAGATTGTTGGCCAGGTATTGAATGCGAATCCGCTTGTTGCGCAGGGTGATGCGGTTTTTCAGGGTCTTGGCAGCAACGGCGCTGGTGGCCCACACAACAGACACGAGCGGGGAGGCGAGCTGGCCAAGGTTTGCGTTGGGCAGCAAGCTTCGTGACCAGCGAACAGCACCGGCCGGCGATCGGCGAAGAGCGGATCCTGAAGAACGCCGCGCCGTTCTTCGATATGGTCCGAGCGGAAAACTGAACGTTTCTGATCGCCCCAGAGTAGTCGTTGACGCCGAGGCTGCGGATAGCGAGCGAATTGGCTGATGTGGCCAGCTGCAGAATGCGCTGAGCTGCAACTTCATCAGATTGCGGCCCCACCTGGCCTGACCCGTTGGCCAGCCCTTCGGATGGCGATCACTGGCCGACGCCAGCAGGATGGCGGGGGTGTTGATCGCCCGGCGCGATGCACCACCTGGTCGCCCGCGGAACAGCCACTCTGGCCGTCGATCACCGCCCTCCACCCCCGCACGTCCGGCTGCCACTGGGGTTCCCGTCAGGAGGTGACCTTGGCCCCGGTGCGCAGCTGGGTGGCCGGTGCTTCAAGGGCGGCGGCCACCACCGAACAACTCGGCAATCGCCGCTTGGATCCTCTGGATCTTCTGACCAGGTGAGTGGGCAGGTCCGTAGGGACGGCCAACCCTGCGCTCCAGGGAACGAGCGGCAGCGGCTCGAAGAAAAAGGGCTCGATCGCCAGGGGCCGGTGGGGAAGTCGGTGCCCCGTGCTGGCTCGGGGGAATCGATGCAGCCTGCCGTGGACCCTGTACGGGCTTCGGTCCGGTCATACCAGGGGGCCAGCTCGGCGTAGCTGAGGCCCCAGCGCGGGGCCTGACCTTCCCTGCATCGCCAGGCCGTCGAACCGGCTCGCGCAATGCGTTCAATGCACGGCGCCCCAGATCATTTGGTGTTTGCGCCCAAGGGCAATAGATCGCCTGGGGGTTTTGAAGGGGTACCGTCGGTGCCGGAACCACTGTTGCACTGGGGTGATAGCGATTCCTCTGAAAGAGATCGACATCGGGAAGCGTTTCTGGTCTTCCAGGGGCCAGGGAAGCCGCCCCGCTCCCAGGATCAGGAACCCTGCGGCTTTTGGCGGGGCCAGGGAAGCCCGCCACGGTGCTCCAGCGGCGCCGCTGCCGATCACGATCATGTCGTAGTGGGCGTCGTCAATGATCATAGCCGGCCAGGCGTAAAGCAGAAGGAACAGCAAGCACCCAGATCCACATTCGACGAAATGCAGAACAGCGAGGCGGCCACCACCCCTGCTCGCCGCCTTCATAATTGCCGGCGCGGAAGGAAAAACGAAATCAGCCATCAGCCCCCAATCACAGACGCCGCTGGCCACATGCCAGGCGTGGAGTCCCGTGAAGCAGGTAGAAGCAGCTGCCGAAGCTGCCGCTGGTGATGCCAAAGGACAGCCGCACCCACTCCAATCCGCCTGGCCATAGAGAAAGACCGTGCCCATGGGCATGCTCAGCAAACCAGAAGGCACGGAAATCCCCAAGGTTGCACGCGATTCAGGAACCATTCGGCAGGGCGATCGTGCCGCTGCTGGACACCAGCCCGCCGTGTAAGCCAGGGGCGTGCGCCACCCAGGCCCTCTAGCAGGGGAGCGCAGTTGAGCGTAGGAGAGCTTTAACACCGCGTAAGCGGTGAAGAAGGCGAAGAAAATAATGCTCTCGGAGCACAAGAAAAATGAATGGAAGTCCCGTCAGGGCTGTGGTTGGATGGCTGCCTGTGACCGGAACGCGTGCCGTCAGGTCGGGCCCGGCGTTCGATCAACGGCCTGAGAGGGGACTCTGGGCTGGCGGGGGGTGAGGTCATCGCTTTCAGGCCTGCCCAGTGGCGAGGAAATCAAGTGGCGCGGGAATAGCGCTCCTGGTGTTCCACCAGGGGAAGGCCCGCTGCCGTAAGCCGTAGGGGCCCGCTTGATACGGTGGTTACCTTTCTCCTCGAAGTTCTCGGCCGGAGGTGGCGAGGGGCAGCAGCCACTCCAGGCCGATCGCGTTCCAGGGGTTGGCCGGCGCCTGTCTTGCCGCGCACCGTGAGCCTGACCAGATTGAAGCAGGAAGGGAATGAATCAGACCCCAAGCAGAAAGGCTACCGGAGGCTGGCAGCACTCAGAAGGCGAATTCCGGTCGTAGGACGACACGCCGGCGGGGCATGCCCATCAAGCCAAGAGCGGGGTTGCATCGTGGAAGAAATTCAGGTTGGTGCCGATGAAGGTGAGCAGGAAATGGAGCTGCCCCAGGCCCTCGGTAATAACATCTGCGGTGAATTTAGGGAACCAGTGACTAGAATCGCGGCATACACGCCCATGGTGGAGCGCATAAATTCACGTAGTGAAAGTGCCCCCACCACAAAAATAGGTGTTGTTCACATGATGTCCACCGGCACCGTGGCCAAGCATGATGCCGGTGACCGCCGGCAAACACGATAAGTTGAATCAGGCCGCCGAGGGCAAACAGCATCGGCGTATTCAGCCGTAACTTGCCGCCCCAGAGTGTGGGCGAGCCCAGGCGAACACCTTGATGCGGTGGGCACGGCGATCAGATGGTGGTGACCATGAACAGATCACGCATGCCACTGGGGCACGCGCTGGGGAACATGTGGTGGCACCAGACGCACCAGGCCTCACGCCACTCACCAACGAGGCCATCGCCACAAAGCGATGCCGAAGAGAGGCTTGCGGGCATAGACCGACCAGCTTCGAGAAACACCCCGAACACCGGCAGGATGATCACATAGACGGCGGGGTGGGAATAAAACCCAGAGAATAGTGGTTGATAGAGGCACCGGATCACCAGCCCGCCCTCCGGCCCTGTAAAACGAGGTGCCCACCACCAGGTCAAACAACACATCAGGGCGGCCACCGTGAAGGGCCGCAAGGCCGATCAAATTTGAATGATCTGGGCGGAGAGCGCCGTCCAGCAGAAGATCGGCATCCGAACAGGGTCATCCCCCGGCGCCCGCATGCGCAGGACGTGGCACAAAGTTGATCGCCCTCCATGATACAGAGGACACACCCGAGAGGGCCCAACGCCACAATTCCAGGCGCCTCGCGTTGATAGGAAGCCCCGCGGGTTCTGGCAGGCTCACCGGCGGAAGGATCCACCAAGCCGGAGGGGCCGGACACCGGCACCAGGAAGCTGGCCATCAGGATTCACACCGAAGACGGGCACAAGCCAGAAGGGCCGCCCGCATTCAAGCCGCGAAAGGCCATGTCCGGGGCGCCGATCAATGCAGGGGATCAGGAGGTTGTTTGAGCCCATTTGAGTACCGGGAACATGAACCGGACAGCATGATCGTGCCATGCCTGGTGTGAGGCCGTTGTACACCGTTTCGAATCAACCAAGATCAGCCTCAGGGGTGATCAATTCGCCGCGCAAATGATCCTGGCCAGCAGCCGCCGACCAACAGAAAGATCAAGGGCGGTGGCGATTGTTAATTGAATCCCGATCACCTTGGCATCGGTGTTGAAGCTGAAGTAACGCTTCCCAGCTGTTCGGAGCCTTGGGCTGCCGGCGTGGGGGAGGCGCTGAGGCCGCGGATCGAAAGGGGTGATGGTCATGGCGCGATCAACCGTAACAGTGGGAAGGGTGTTTGGAGCCGGGGACGTTCACCATCGGCGGCGGCGCAGGAACACAGTGGCGTATCCCGACGGCCGCGTGCGGCCTTCTGGCGCAGGGCGTACTTCCCTGGAGGCATCGCTGAGTCCCGCTGCAGCGCAGGCGGCTGGCCCGGCGCCAGCCAGTCCTGGTAAAGTCGGTTTTCGCTCTGGACCACCACATCCCCTGGTTGGCGGAACCAGGTGCCGCTGTATTCCGAATGCCCGCAGTCCGGTAGCGGCCCCTCCCCGGGGTGGGTTGTGAGGAAAAAGGCGATCGAGCGGCCCGGGATCACCTGCTGCTTGAGCCGGAACGCCGGCAACGTCAAAGCCATGATCAACGTCCTTCAGCTGCGCAGCTGCAATCCCACCCGGCGATCCAACGGAGGTGCAGCTCGGTGGCGTGACTGCCGCACCGGGCGTAGCGAACTCTACCGGGACCCGCCACCCAACTGGCGGGCGATCACCTCGATCTCGGCCCTGCGGGCCAGGCGGACGCGCTGGGCGGGGCCTGCTGATGCACGGTGGCAGCCGATCGCCGTGGCACATGGTCCCTCGTCCCGATCAGACCGATCTGGCGGTTCACAAAAAAAATAAAATCGATTCGTGTAATAGGCGATCCATGACCACAGCAGTGGAATCACCGTCCAGTTATGATCTCCTTGAGCTTGTGCGCTCGATCGGTTTCTTCTGCGTCTCATCGATCCGTTGCGGGTCACCACCTTGGCGCCTGCCGCGCTTGAAACAGCACACTCGACCCGCACCGGCACCTAGCGTGGACTGGAGCCCGATCCTACCAGCTTTCGAGACAAGCCGTTGCCACCTATATGGTCGGAGGTTCGTCCGGCGAAAGACGAGGTGGCAACGGCTGCTCGACTGAACAGGCCATCCACCAGGGGGGTGCGGCCGCTGGAGGCCTTGCACCGGCAGCCAGCCGAAGGACTGCTGCCATCCAGAAGCTGACGCAGACCAGCAAGCCCCCGAATCCAGAAGACCAAGCCACCGATGGCTGGCAGGTTGGGGCGCGCGGCGGTGCTGGTCCATGGCAGGGCCTCGTTTGAGATCGGCACCGGCCGCCGCAGCTGGTTTGGCCCGTCACATGCACCCCGAACTCAAGCAGCCAGCTGGCGCCCGAGGGTGCCATGCCAGGCCATGGCGCCCAGCAGCAGCACGCCGGTGAGCCCAAGGGTAGCCCTCCACTGCCACCTGAACGTGCCATTTGCGCTGCGCCTGTTTTTTTTTCCGAAGCGCTGGAAAACCGCGCAGAGCGGTCATCGCCAACGATCGCGAACAGCAGGGCCACGCCGCCGGCTCCATGCCGAGCAATGGGTGGCGGTCTGCCCATGCCGAAGCTTGCTGACGACGCCGCGGCAACGGCCACCGCCAGCTGCATCTCCAACGAAGCCAGCGGCCACGGTGAAGAAGCTGATCAGGCAGCAGCCAACAGGTTGTACAGCCCACATCGTGAACCGCCGCGCGGGTCACCGGCAAGGCCAGGAAACGGGAACAGCCGTTTCTCCAGGGGAAACACCCGCCCCGGCGATTGTTCGAAGGCAATCCGATCACGAAAGGCCGATGCTGAGATGCACCAGGTTGGATGGGATCGGCAACCGTAGGGCAGGTTGTTTGGCAACCCAGGCTCAAGCAAGGTGCAGGTTGGCTGGAATCCATCACACCTGTCCTGCCCGCATCGCTTCCACCACCTGACGGTGTGGCAGCCGTAAGACCCAGATCAGCTGGTTGCCCAGTATCACCTGGACCACCCCAGGGCACTGAGCAGCGCGCCCGGCCCCAGGAAGGCCAGGGGCAGCTTGAGCGGGTCACGGCTTGCGGATCACAATAACGCCCAACCGGTGAGCACCGAGAGCACGCGCGGCTAGCACCCAGCCCAGGGTGCGTGCAGGTTGAGGATGTCGCGCGAGGCCGCCGTAGGGGTTGGCCAGTCCGGCCTCCACCTGGCCGAAGATGATCGCGGATGAAGATCGCCGCCAGTGGCGCAACAGCAGATTCAGAAGTTGACTCGAACAGGGCCGGTCCCGCTTGGCCCAGGAACCCCAGATTCAGATCAAAGAGAAGGCGTCAGGGCCATTGCGAATCACAAAAGTGCACCACGATCGATGGATCGGGTGTCCATCCCAGGGCAGGTTGGCGATCCGTTGGAGCTGGGGCAACAGCTCGAACATGGGCGGGGATGAAGCTGTCCCCCCATTCCAGCTTGCGGAGGGGCTTCTGCGACCCTGCTCGCTTATCCAAACGCTCCCTTGAGCTTGTTGACTCAAGACCCCCCCTTAGCCTGAACGCAACTCGTTTTTTTCGCTTTGACGGCTCCCCGGCCTCGCGCGCTGCGCTGGCTCACCGCCGGTTTGCTGTTACGGCGCCGCCGCCGGCCTTCAATCGCCCTTCCCTTCGTCTCGGCCACCTGCTGACCATCGGCATGGTGGGGTGGCGATCGCCGCGGGTGGCCCAAGCTGATCCGACCTGAAACGCGGTAGCGGCAGCTCAGCGACAGGGGTTTTCGCGCTTCTCTGCCTGCTCTACATCGGGACCGGCGTTTGGATCTTGCTCAATCGGTGGGCAGCGAGGTGAGCCTCACGCTCTCGTTGGCCTGCTTGGTGGCCTCGGAGGGGGGTGATGGAACTGGCCGCCGCCGCTGCCAGCGCCGTCCGGCTCGGGTCCTGGTTCTTATTGAAATGGGCTGATCACCACCTTGCTCGGGGGACTGCTGGTTGCCCAGTGGCCCAGCGACAGCCTCTGCCCTCGGGCACGCTGTTCGTGTGGCCCTGGGCGCTTCGGCCGTGAATCTGTTTAACGGCGCCAGCTTCGGCTGCAAGAGGCCGCTTCAACCCAGGCTGAAGGTTCGTTCTGTCCAGCAGCTCATTTTTTTTATTCTTCCTTGGGCGTCCCCACCAGCCAGAAGGACCGAGCACGGCGCCAAGGAGGGCAGGGCAATCTGGATCAGCCCGCCGCTCCACATCCATTCCTGGGAGGTCATCTCGGCGACAGGGCCAGAAGGGGCGAGGGAAGCAACAAGGATCCAGGCTGGCCAAGGGCGCTACCACAGTCTCGGGAGTGGGCTTCATTGCCGTTGGCCAGGGCTCGGAGCGGCGGGGTCCCGCCACCCCCAGCTGCCGCCTTCCGGCAGGGCCTCAACCGAATGGGGCAGAGCCCATCGCCCGTGATGGCTTTGGCAACTGGTGGCCAGGTTTTGCAGCAACCGCAAACGGCTGTCGGGCCTGAGGCCCTGCTCCGTGGCTGAGCTGATCGGGCCAGAGCTGGCTGTGATCCGGCTTGGGGTGGCCAGGCTGAAGGCAGGTGAGGCCGTGCTCGAGGCGATTAAGCAGCACCTGCAGCACGATGGTGGATGATGCGGCTGCCACCCGGCTGCCGTGGCCAGGAGTGGGCCCGCCCGCGTCGGTCCGAGCACAGCGGTGGGCGCCATGCGAGGAGAGCCTGTTTGGCCGCGCGATCGCGTTGGCCCTCCCCTTGCACCAAGGCCGAAGGCCGTTGGGCACGCCCGGTTTGGCCGTTGAAGTCGTCCATACTCGTTGTTGAGCAGGAAAACCGGCTCCGGCACACTCACCCCATGCCCGAAGGCGAAAGTTGAGTGTGGTGGTGGTGGCACCAGGCTGCCGTCACGGTCGATCACGCGAGAGGTGGGTGGTGGTTGGGGCCTTCCTGGAGGCAGGTGCCTGTTGGCGAGAGCTGAGGGAGGGGCGTATGCGGTTGAGCTGGATGCGGGCCGTTGGCGGGAGGCGTAGGCGGAGCTGAGCAGCTTCTCCAGGGGCATCGCCCGAAGCGGGGGTCACCGAGCAGGGCCGTTGCGATCCAGGTAGGCCAGGTTCATCGCCTCCACCATCAGTGCAGGCTGGCGGCGCTGTTTGAGCCCCATGGCCGCCAAGATCGAAGCCCTCGAGCATGCGCAGCAGCTGGATCAAGGTGCACGCCCCCAGAGCTGGGTGGCGCCATGGCGATGACGGCAATGGCCGCGCCAATCAGCCGATCAGCGGAGCCATCCGCCTGGCGCGGTAAGCGCTGAGGGTCGGCGGCAAGTGATCAACCCGCCCTTGCTCACGCATCAGGGCCACCAGCTGGTCCGCCACCGGCCGCGGCGTAGACCTCTTCCCTTCGCGGGCGATGCGGCCGAGGGTGGGCGCCAGCAGGGCTGGCGCAGCGCATCAGCCGGGCGCTAGGCCAGACCAGCCGGGCTTGAAGACAGCTGGGCTGAGGTGGGGTTCGGCCTTGAGCCGTGGGGGCCGCCGCCTTAAGGAAGCCCGCTAGCCTCGTGGCTGACCACGATTCCATCTTTGGCCAGGGCGATCGCAGGGGGATCACGGCGGCGAGCGGCAGGCGTCCGTACGGCGCTGGGCCGCACCAGCCGCGCCACGGTCCAGGCAGCGCCCGTGCTCAGCAGGACTGCGGGTGGCCTTGAGGCGATCCACCGATCCATGGCCAGCAAGGAAGATGAAATCGGTGCCCGGGACAGGCCAGGGGGCTTCTCCCGAAATTGATCGTCACCGCCCGCCCCCGTCCCACCCGCGTCTCCCCCTCCAGCAGGGGGTCCTGCCGTTGCCGTGTCGGGCGCCACAGCACCAGAAAACCGCCGCCGCCGATGTTGGCCGGCCTGGGGGCAGCGTCACCGCCAGGGGCGAAGGAGGTGGCCACCGGGCGCCACGGCATTGCCACCCCGCGCGGAATGTCACGCCCTACCCGCGAACGGCTTCAGCTTCCTGGCTCGCCACCATGCCGCCTGGAGCGCACCGGCGAAAAGCGCTCTCCGCCTTCTGCAGCACGTTTGGCGCTGGCCCAGAGTGTCAGCAAGCAGCCCGCTCCCCAAAAAGCACTTTCGGCCAGCAGGCCCCACTAGAGGCCCGCGCTGTTCAGGCCTTGCCCATAGCCACCGCCACGGGAGTTTCGAATGATCAGTCTGTCGCCGGCCTCCACGGCCAGCTCAATGCTGCACCCAGCTCCTGCTTCGCGGCCATCGCGGCGATCCAGCGGGTTGCGCCCGGCTGGCCAGGACCAACCGCCGCGAGGCCGAAGGGCGCCACCTGGCGCGATCCTCGGAGAGGATCGCAGCGGTCCATCGGCTCGAGAAAGCGGATGCTCCGCACCCCCGTCCGCCACGGGCCAACGGCCGCTGCCACCCGCTGCCCCGCGCAGGCGACGATTCAGGCGCACCGGAAAGCGGTTCTCAAGATTTCGGGATCGTGAGGCGAGAGTTTGGTCATGTG
>Ga0163217_1058119_pt1 | contig 10772 bp, 9 predicted proteins | sample SynspAceP_FD_185933 | JGI IMG/M metagenome (GOLD analysis project Ga0163217, IMG submission 185933) | Saline lake microbial communities from Ace Lake in Antarctica - Synechococcus sp. Ace-P (PacBio error correction) | ecosystem: Environmental > Aquatic > Non-marine Saline and Alkaline > Saline ...
CACACAGCAAAGCAAGACGCAGCATTCTAGCAGGAAGAGTATTGAGCCGGAATAACTTTGTTGACGATCAACTCGGCATCGGCAGAACAGACACAGGATAAAATTGAATCGTAATTTCTCAAGATTGAACTATGTGTATGACGATAAAGTATTCATTTTCCTGCTTCTATCGCGAACCTTGGAACGGTTCTTCCCGATTCTTTGAGACCTCGTTCGTTGGGGAACATTCGGTCAGTAGGTCGCTGCTTGGGCAATAGCCTAAATGGGATATACAGAAAATCTTTCTTTTTATTACTTGCGGACTTAAACGATATATTTAACGGGAGCTTAGAGCTTCTTACGGTGAAGTAGGCTAAACAATGGCCAGTCGCAAAATTCTGGTGGAGGTCAAAAGCTATTTCCGTATCTAGCGCAATTTATGATCTTGGATTTTAATAATGCTCAACAACCAGCGTGGAGAACTTCCGGCAGGCACGAGCCTGGAATTCTTCAAGAATATATATATAGCCTGCCAGAGATTTATTGGTGGGCAGATACAAATAACCCACGTATGATTTTGGATTGGACCTTGCCTTCGGTAAGCGTTCTCAGTCATTGGAGTGAGCTCGGTCTACAAGGAATCATCTCAGGAGAGTACCACGTTTACTGGCATTCTCGGCAATGAATGTTCCACTTCTTGGTGACTACTGGTTTTAATACCGAAAGCTAGAATTTCAAAAATATTGGTACTTATGTCATCCGCAAGGGGTTGAATTTTAGCAATCCAAGGTGAGGTTAGGTGCCACAGTAGCCTAGATGATTTAGCATGGACTTCAAGCCGTGAACACATCTCTACGTTGCAACAATACGCAGTTAAGAAAGCTTGCGGGCTTTTGAGGAGGCAGATTAAACGGAAGCGAAGGAACATTTGGGTAAAGTAGGGGAAGATCAAATCTATGTTACTTCTGGTTGAGAAGACTTATCGGATAGGTTGTTGATGCTAGAGACTGAGAAGGACTTTAACAGCCAGCGGAGGAAATCTGAATGGGCGGATGATCGCTTCTAGACAAAGATTGTAGGATACAGATACGTTGACTACCAACTTTCAGAAAATGGGCAAGATTCCACTTTGTGCAGGACAGTCTATTCCCCGGGATTCTTTGGAGGATGGACTAATAGCTTCCGATACAAAAGGATCTCTCACTTTAAGTAACGCTAATTTCTTCTCCATTGGGGTGATTTCCTAACGATGAATTTATGGGCTGGCTTAGGGAATGTCTGCTGATCGCCTGATGAGGCGCCTGGTACATACAAAATTATCTTGAATAGAATGGGCAAAAGCCAGGTGACAATAACTAGTGTGCCTAAAATGGACAATGTTGCTCTGAATCAAACAACGTAGCTCTGACGCGATGGCTTATGAATGGTCTTGGTTAATACTTTATGAGGTCAATTAATTGAGGCTATAACTTCTCAAGAGAAATGCTTCAGAAAATGAAACTTCGTGGAGCTTCAAATCTACCTAGCCGGTGAGAACCTTGGCTGGTTAATCTTCAGAAAAAGGAATGTTATGTTTCTGAAAGTTTCCAAGGAGCTTCCTCCAAACATTTACTCCTGCGCGTAACATTCACTTTGGGTGCTAAATGTCAACTTCTAATCTGAAAACCAATTATGAGAAAAAGATATTAAATAAAATAGCAATACTAGCTCTGGTGATGAAGGCTTTGGTTCGCCATGATGAATTTTACCTAGAATATCCGCACCAACAGATGCAGTATCAGAAATGGCAGTGTTCACGACCAACAACAAAGATGCATTTCCGCATTGAATGGAATACACAGATCACTTTTTCATCAAGATACGATAGCCAGGGATCATAGCCTGGAGAGGGGTGGTGTCATGATCATGAGAGAAGTCTTGGCGGAGGAAATGTGGTCATGACTGGGTATTGGCCGCAATAGCTGGTTCGTAGGAACTACAAGATGGTTGACTCAAACGAAAATGAATGCGGTTGATGGTTCGCTTGTTTTTGGAGAATTTTAAATTAGCTATAAAAGTAATTGGAAATGCCTAATTTCTGATGCGCAAATATTGACAATGCCATAGGCCTCGGGGAGGCTCAAGAAGGATGAGATCAAGGGTCAAGCCGTCTTGCCTATAGAGCTTGGGCATGCATTTTCAACCTGTTCAATTGTTTCGGTGAGGCGATATAAATGGGTGGAGGTTAACAGTCAGTTAGGTGTGTGCCTATCGTTATTGGAGCCAATTTACTGAAGGTGGAGCTAGAAACACAGTCGAAGAAGTAATATACTAAGTGAATCTTGAATATCGTGCGGCTATCTGCGCTACTTGATGAATGGTTAGAAATGCAATCCAATATCAATATCAACGTTGGCCGAAAAGGTATGCAAAGCTAGAATTGCTTTGACTGCAAGGGAACGGCCCTATCTGCTCGCATCTCTTTGCAAATGCACGGTCGTAACTGGATTTGAATTAATGTTAGTGGGCGAGTCAACTTTATGAATGGATTCAATGACGTATCTAATCCGGAGTGGTTTGGGGAAGTCAGGCAAGTTTGATGATCAGGGTCCTTTTCTTTGGCAATCCTAACTTCGCTTTACAATGTCGTTTGAACTTTCAACGCTTCTAACTAACATTCGCGGTAACCCTAAGGCTATCATGTAGATTGGCTTTATAATAAGAATTACTGGCGAACGGATTCTCGAAAAGGACTTTGGGAATCCAATGCTGCAACAGGCTGCTTTGAGAGATCTTTCAATTGATCAGGTTACTTTTAAGCAACTTTGCGAAGAGAAATTTCATGAACCGGTAAATTTGTAGGGCAACAAGCAAATGCATGCTGTCAGTAGTGATGTGGCCTACATGAGAGCTGCAGAAATGTACCTTTAGAAGGCAGAAGGCTCTGGCATAGAGGCGGAATGTACTCCAGCTGCTCAAGTATTGTTTGCACCGCTTCCCAAAGGGATTGCTGCTTACACCCTAACTCTAATGACGGGTGGATGCTTTGATCGAAGAGATTCATGACTCAGCGAAGAATCGAGCTTTGGGGCGAAGGATTTAATTCTACGACTTGAAGAAGAACGTTAATCTTTCTTTAGATAGAGCTGGTTCAAACCATGTTGATGCTGTGAATTTCAGGAAAAATCAGGCGAGCCTGCAGGGATCTATCAATTGGGCAGTGCGGGCAAATTTCCCAATTTCTCTGAATTGAACGGGCAAAATGACCTGATGGTTTCAAAGATCCATCGTAAAAATTAATTTAGTTTTGGGTTTTTCTAAGGCTCGCGGTGGAATTTCCACCGGGCTTTTTATGAATTCAAACCAGCGTCTGTGATTGAAAGATTTTCCGTCCTTATAACACCAATTCTATTGGATTTTGAAATAGTAAGGCAGGCAGTGCTTTTGGTTTGTACTCTGAATATTCAATACGTTTCGCGGGTTTGGGGCGCGATATGATATCAAATTGAGGAAATACGAGTTCGGCAAAACAAATAGGGGAATGATTTTTTTCGCCGCAAAGGCCACGCGAGGTTGCGCAAAAAAGGACAACGAAAGAAAATTGAGTCATTAATTCAATGCCCGTTTTCACCTAAAAGAACACCGATTTGAGAAAATAACGTTTTGCTTAAAAACGGAAGGCGGAAACGAATTTTTTTTTAAGCGCACAAAGCACACGAAAGGTTGCACAAGGGACAGAAAGAATTTGGGTTTTTTTACCCGCAGAGGTTTCAAAAGGATTCTAATCATGTTCTTTCCACGGCGGATGATGATACTCGAGGCAAAGCGCTAAGGCGCGAGCGCTATAAAAGCCAATATAGGTGCAGCCCAATGGTTTAGGATCATAAATCATGTTTCTGGGTTTTGGGGCCGATTATGATATCAACATTGAGGAAATAGGATTCGCAAAATGGAAAAGCGGACGATTTTTTTTAACACAAAGCAAAGCACACGAAGGTTGCAACAAAGGGACAGAAAGTTTTGGTTTTTTTCACCGCAGAATGTTTCAAGGGAATTCTAATCATGTCTTTCCACGTGCGGAATGATGATAACTGAGGAAAAGCCGCTGAAGGCGCGACCTATAAAAGCCAATGGGTGGCGGCCATGGTTTAGAGTTCATAAATCAATGTTTCCGGTTTTGGGTCCGATATGATTCTCATTGAGGAAATAGGAGTTCGGCCAACAAATAGGGATGATTTTTTCCCCGGCAAAGCGCGGGATGTTTTAGCAAAGGGAAAGAAGAAAATTGAGTCAATTAATTCATGGCCGTTTTTTTCACGACTAAAAGACACGATTGAGAAAATAACGGTTGTTGCTAAAACGGTAGGCGGACGATTTTTTTTTAAACCACAAAGCAGCACGAAGGGTTGCACAAAGGGACAGAAAGATTTTGGTTTTTTTACCGCAGAGGTTTCAAGGGAATTCTAATAATGTTCCTTTCCAAGCGGCGGATGATGCATACTCGAGGAAAAAGCGGCTTGAGGCGCGACCTATAAAAGCTAGGAGTGGCAGCCGCATGTTTTTAGAATCATAAACATCATGTTTCCGGGTTTTTGGCCGATATGATATCAATTGAGGGAAAATTAAGGGAAAAGTTTGCCCCCAAAAAAACAAAAGAAAGGGGAGGGGATTTTTGGATTTTTTTTTACTGCAAAGCGGCGCGGGAGTTGCGCAAAAGGACACGAAAGAAAATTTTTTCACCCCGACAGAAAACATAGTAACACAGAATTTCACTCCTCATAAAAACTTCAATCGGCAGCCCATCGGGATCTGAAAAAAGTAATACTTCTTTCCTGTGGAACTCATCTACGCGAATAGGTCTGTAGCTATTCTATGATCGTTAATATAACATACAAATGACCTTTTCTTGCCAAATCACCTACTGAAAAGGCAAGGTGTCGAAAGACCAAGAGCCTCGGCCTCGAAACTCGCTTGGGAGGATTTGGAAAGGAAAAAAGCTCGATTATGTATTTGCATTTAAAAAAAGCCAATCGAGCTAAAAGAATCTCGTTCTGCTCGAATTAGATTTTCCTGAAGAATTCCAAACGCCAAAACATCGGTGTAGAATCGTTTTTGGATGCGTTTCGTAGTCTGCACAAATTATGGCGATATTGAATGAAAGCTCCTGAAGCTTTAGCATCAAGTCCCTCAAATGTTTTTTGAGAAAAATCTGCGTGCCTGATCAATCGCGCGAGCCATGTTTTCCCCACCTCATCCAATGATGTGTATCTCCGGGAATCAAAATGGATTCATAAAGGCTTTTTTGAGTTCATTTCAAATCTCGGATCAAATCTGCCGTTGCTGACAACTTGGACATTGCGATCAATCGTCTGAATGAATAATAATAGCAGGCGAAGTCCAAGTTGCCAGATCTGACATAGGAGGGATTCCCAGGCGATCTTCTTGGCCTTTTTCATAGTCTGGAGGGCGACCGTCATAAAGTTTCCCGGTAAAATCAATATCTCCCATCAAATCATGCACTCCTGAACTGTCTACCAGGCCTCAACTTTGAACAATCAGAGTCTCTTCGCTAGCGCTAAAAGCCGTCAAAAACCACCATAGCTTCCGTCCATAAATCCCAATTTTAATCGCGACCCATTTCACCTGAGCCAAATTAGGCCAAATATTCCCTCGCGGCTTTGATGTCTTTGGTATTTTCCACTGCTCCCTGATAAATACCATACAAAGCCGGGGCGATGAAAACTCATAACCGTCAGCCTATGCCCAAGTCATATAATCAGGCAGAAAGGCAGCGACTAAATCCAATTCAGGCCAAATACTGATTGATTGAGTAGGTGTTGGAATATAATCCATGTAGCTCCAACCTAAAAGCATCTGACGACTGTGGTCCGCCATGAAGCGAAAATTACGCCTGCTTTTTTGGCTGCGCGCAACCTTCTTTTTAAAAATCTGTCCATAGACAGTTTTGTCCCATCTGGAGCTTTTGAAGCTTACCTGTCTCGGATGACGCAGGCTTTTTTTTGAGGGAAATCTATTGGATTAAAATCTTCTTGTAAAAGCTTAGGTGGTCGAGCCTTCTTTCACGAGCAATCAGATGAGAAATCGCTGGGCTGTTGCGCTGAGTAAGCCATTTACGCGGTATTGCCCACCCAAACTGGATAAGCATTCCCGATTCCAGTCCCTGAAGTTTGCCCATCAGTGAATTCGTAAGTTAAGTCTATTGCCCCCAATATGTCGCCGATCTATGTCTTTGTGGAGAATTTCCAGTATTCGGCTGAAAAAGGTAATTTTCATTAGCCATCAGAGCTTAATTTCATCTGTTCCAGTCCCACATGTAATCACCCGGTGTCAATGCCGTCAACTTTTTGGGTAGCGGAAATAGCAAGCGAATAACAATGCTGGCCAGCCGTCTTGGTAAGGATCAAAAAATATAATTTTGTCAGCAGAAGCAAAACTGAAAAAATGGGTTGAAATAAGACCGCACGAAATAGCGTCTCAGGAGCTTTCCAATATTTCTTTGCCTTTCCGGTGCTACAGTCGGCCACCCAGATTCCCCAAAGGACTCTTGTCGAAGGCTCCAGCAGAGGATATGCCTGCACCTTTCCACGCTTGTGATCCGGATAAATGGCAATCGATTTTGCGCATCCGGTGACCTTGAGGATTAGAGTCCGCGATTGAAAGAAGGCTTCGATCGCATTTTGATTGGGGAAGCTGAATCTCGGTATATCCCAAGAATCGATTGGCTCCCACGCTTACACGTAAAGGCTATGTGCCTCTCACCGTCAGGAGAAAACTGCATCGCCATTGCAGTTTCCTTTGACTTCAAAATAATGCACTTTGCCTTTTCAGTGGCTGTCACCATCAGGCTTCCCAAATTTGTCCTGCCTTTCAAAAAAAATTTCCTCAATTTCGAAAGGAAATCCTACCACCGAGAAAATCTGCCTCCATAACCTGAGTCAAAAAGTCCCTGGGACAAATTGATTTTCCAGATTTTCTACTTTTGGGAGGTTTGGGTAGATTCTTCTGCATTGACTGTGGAGGATGCGTTACCCTCCGCCATGATCTCCACCTCTGACAAATACCAACCAGTTCCCATCCGAGCCTTGAATTGAAAGCTGGCTAATCTGCTTGGCCATCCATCCTTGACGAAAAGAGCTCATTTTCTTGGCTGAAGTCAGGCCGCTTCGCACCGTAGATGTTCCCGTTTTCCCTGTTCATTCATGGCCCAAGCGATTTTTTCGCATGCAAGTTGGGAAGCTGTCAACTCAGAAGGAAAGCAGAAATCTTGGGCCACTTGCTCCATGGTAAAGGAAATTGGGCGAAAAAGGAATACTGGGAATAATAAGGCGAGAAGTAATAAGCCGTGTCTTTTCATTTGGGGAATTCATTCCAGTGTAGTATAGTTGACCCAGAGTTTTTCGCCTTTGTTGCCGTTCCAAGTAAAAAAGCGAAAATTGTGTAAAATCGGACGGAACCCCCTTTCTACAAGGGGCTAGGGCGATTTTTGAAGTAAATCACATTAAATTTAGTCGATGTGCAGGACTGCGGATACACATAATGAGTTTTTTAATTAGTTATTAATCATTAGACATGGAAGATCAGAGCTTCATTAACGCTAGAAGAACCAGACTTCTGAGTGCAACCTTATGATCAAAAAAGAAGATTGTTCTACTCCCATAATCGTAGATTAATCATGTTAATGTCCAAGGAATTTTTTGAAAGTTTCACTTCCCTAATCTCTGATAGTTCAAAACAAGCTTATTTGTCTTTGCTCAGCCGGCGAATGCAACTGGGAAAAGCATACTTTTCATTTGCCTTTTTAGCTCTCGACGCTCCACTTTTCTTTTGCGCATTCCTTAGTATAAAAAGCTGATTTCAAGGTCATTGTCAGCTTTTAGGAATTTTCAAAAGTAAATGACTCGCATGTCAAATTGTGAGACACGTGTCTCACAATTTGGTAAAAAGGGAAAATCTTCCTCACAATAAATTAAATATCGATCTGCTGAAGGCCTTTTCCGTATTCCCAAAGTCAATCCCTTGGAAAGTCGTCTTAAAAACAGAAACGCTACCGGTACTCGGATTTCTCTTTGCCAACCCTGTTGAAATTTAACGATATGTTTTCCAATATGCCAGTAAGTTTGAACTAGAATATTGTTGCATGCTCTGCCTGCATTTGCCCCTACCGAGAATCAACGAGTTTAGCTATCTGGCCTTTTGAGCGAATGATACGTCCCAAATTTTATAGCGACTTATCCATTTAATGGCTGTCGTGAATTTGATATAGAATTCCTTCTCGGCAGCTCCTTTTCAGGTCGCTGGAGGCTTGGCGTAAATTATTCATCATGCAAGGAAAAATGAAAGATTTTAACCACTTTTAGTGATCAGATAGCCACTCAAGGCATTGCCTCATGGAAAAGACTTTTCCCGTTTTTGGCATAGATGTTAAGCTGGCTGACGCCGGATCGGCGTTAATACCATTTCGGATCGTACGCGGATTCCCTCCAGCTGGAAATAGACTTTATTTTTCCGAGTGGGACTTCGCTCTTATCTTTCCCAACAAAGCAATGATGGCTTCGGGGGCGTAAACAATATTCTTGGCAGAAAGCCCTGATCCGATCGAACCAAAAATAGGTTCATCAGGAAGATCGGCCAGTAGATTTTCTTTGGCGTAAGCAATCGGCATCGGATGTAACCAGGGTATATTCAAATTATACAAAACCAAGCAGCAAGGCAGTTGCTCTGCGAGGAAATTGTCCTGATTTTCATCATTTGGGAATAGATACTATCTGCAGCTGCGGTCTGAATTTTTTCGGGATCCCGATTTGAGATTAACGTATCATAATTTTTTGATGGGCGAGTGACTTTTTTGCCCAGTTCCTTGGCCAAGCCAAATCGGGCAAGTCATCTTCAGGCGAGGTGAAACTACCCGGCCGCATGTCAGTTTCAATGTGCCTTCCCATTTAATCCAGGTTGTTGGTAGGGTTGCAGAAGGTTTTTCGTAGCGGTCTCGCTCAAAATTATAGCTTTTCCAGTTTTCGTTTTTTTCGGCTTTGAGTACGTTTTTTGAAAAGCTTGGGATGGTTTTCAAAATTTGAATTTTCTTACCTTTTTATCAAATCGCACGACATTTCCATAAATCGGAAAAGCCGACCGCTCCGTGGCAATAATAGTAAATTGTACCAATCCCAGGACCAAAACCCGGACCAAAAGCGTTGACTTGATCAAGTTATCTAGGAGGTAAAGCGATTTGTTTGAACTTTTTTCAAAAAATTGCCATTGCCGACTTTGATTTTTTAGATCGGGATGAAGAAAGCTAGGATCTCGGCAAGTGCCACAGAAAATCACGAATCGCCTCTTTCGAGGTAATTTAAACGCATTGACCAATTTGTTTCCCAGAACCGTGTAGGCCGTATAGAATGTGAAAATTTGGTGTTGGAGGCTGGGAATAAAATATTTATCAAGAACTTGATGTCAACACAGTAAGCTTTTTGTTTTTAATCAGGAATCGCAGGACAGGCATGAAATCCCCAAGTGCCCTGCTCAAGACTTCTGATTTTGGTAAATGATTTATTGATTTTTTGAAGCCGTACAAGGAACTGGATGATCATAGCGCTATTCCGAAGAGAACTTTTTTCATAGATTAATATAAAAAACTTCATGAATTTAAGGCCTTCAAAAAATGAGTTTGAATGTGTACAAGAGGTTCTGTTAATAGGACAGCATGATTAATTAAATCTCTTGAAGATGGATAATAGTCAAGTGTGAAGATCCACTCTACCGGGGGGATGCTTGATTAAGCCTATTTTCCTTTACTTTTCCCCTGCAAAAAATGCGTCGGACCTCCGCGTCAAATGAGTTCGTCGGATTAAATGCCCCAATTTTGGAACTACTGACAAAGGTTCCAAGTCCGAAAGACTTGAAGCCAGAATTGTCATTTTTGGCCTTTTCTGTTCGCTGTGAAACTTCGCGCGTACTCGTGGTTGGAGAGACTTCACGAACAAAGGGGATTTTACTGATGTCCACGCAGATTCGACTAAAAGAGTTACAGTTGGAAGCGTTCTGTCGCATTTCCTGCTCGATCTCAATCACTAATCTGGATAGGCCAATCTTGCTGATTAGGACCGCTAAAGATTTGGATTTCAATTCGCAGGAGGAAGTAAAAACTTTTAATAGGCATAATCTATTCTCCTGCGTCATTCCCAATCCCTCTGGATGAAGGAACATTGCGCTACATATTTTTCTTTGAAAATAGATCGAGTGTCAAGGCCGGGTGCTCCCATGCTCCACACCTTGGTGCAGCGAGGTAAGACATGGCTTTGTCAGGTGCACTTACTTTTAGCACTATCCATATGTGCATTGATTCCTTTCAAGTGGAATCGTAAGGCCTAGCCTTATCTGTTGGCAAAAGCTGCCTCTGCCTCAATGAATTTTCAATTCGAGCATAGCTTAGCACATCAAGAGGGGAAGAAAGTCTGGAGGTGTAATATTGCCCTTCTATAAGGGTAGAATCTTGCCCCTTGCTCCGGAGCATTACCACGCCTGCGCCATTTACAGTTCCTATAAAACTTTGCCATCGGTGGTAGTTCCGATCATCAATTGAAGTCTAGGGTCACTGTTGGGTAGCTAGTAAGCCAATCCAATGCTGAATAAACTGTTGCAGAAATCCAGCCCCCAAGCAAATAACAGTTTTTGGCATTATTGATCGCTTACTATGGGCCCCAAGGAATTGAACCGCTGCTCAAAGACTCCAATTGTGCATTATCTGGCATTAGTAGTGAATCCGCGCTGCTGGCTGCTGCCAAAAACCTGGCCGG
>Ga0163217_1069621_pt1 | contig 10772 bp, 11 predicted proteins | sample SynspAceP_FD_185933 | JGI IMG/M metagenome (GOLD analysis project Ga0163217, IMG submission 185933) | Saline lake microbial communities from Ace Lake in Antarctica - Synechococcus sp. Ace-P (PacBio error correction) | ecosystem: Environmental > Aquatic > Non-marine Saline and Alkaline > Saline ...
AGCGAAAAGGAAGAACGGGAATCGGGGCCGGCGCCCCAGAAAAATTTTGGGGGCCCGCCCTTTTCCCCAAAAAGCCCCCGGCACGCCCCCCAAGAGGCGGATTGTGGGGGGCGCGTGGGGCAGGCCAAGTCCCGCCAAAGGCGGAAATGGCTTCAACAGGGCCGAAAAAGCCATTGCATAGCCAGTGACATCGGATGCCTGCCTCGGCAAATCAGCCGCCGCAAAGGGTTTCCGGCAAGGGGTGGCAAATAATGGGTTTTTTTTGCCCCGGCGGGAATCGTCCTGCATTGGTATTGCCAAACCGGTTCCAACTCCACTGAAAACCCGCCGCGCCAGGGAGCGGATCAGGCGTTACCAATGCGATTGCCTGCTCAGCCCATCAAGCTTTCCGCGCTTCCACGAATGGGAAACTGACTTATGGCAAGCGGCCTCTTTCCTGCGGGGGTGGCCGGGCCTTCTATGACAGTGAGGGTTGAAAGTCTGACCCGACAGATGGATGGTGGAAAAGTTACTGATGAGCGCCGCATTGATCCGTTTGTCGCTGCAGGCCGCAGGGCCTTCATTCCACCCAAGCGGAACAGCGCGTCATTTCCTTTGCTGCTTTGGTTGCAAATTTCTGGACCATCGGTCAACGGGTCAACTTCGGAAGATGCGGCAAAACGCGTATGTTTCAGCGCCGCTGCGAATGCCCAAGGGCAAAGCAGGAACAGAGACCATCCTTCCGCGTCTTGCAAACCAATTGCGGCCCATGCGGTGGGGGCGTCCCAATGCCCAAATCCAGTCCCGGTAAGGACCACAACAGCCATTTGGCAAATTTTGCGCAATTGCTTTTCAGCAAGAGAGGAAGGATACGGCTGGACCGACCGGTTTGAAGCCCGCCGCACATGGTTTTGCCGCTGATCCACGGAACCTCCCGTGACAGAGAGGAGAAGAGAGAAGGCCCTTGGTTTAATCAAGTTTGTACGCCTAGGCCATCGCGTCAACGCGGCCAAGGTCCTGCCAAGTGTGAGGCAGGCCTGCGTTACGATTTTCCAGAAAGCAGGGCTTAATTGCCAGTAACGGGCAAAATCAATAATAGTTCTTAACTGGGTTTCCAGTCAACCTTGTGATTTTCCCGCTTCATCCAGAAGGGCCGGGAGTGAGACCGGGCAGCATCTGCCGGATTGGCCCGGAACATGACAGCCTCATAGGGCTCCAATAGATATAGGACACCTGTTTCCAGGGCGCGGCTTCCAGCCCAGACCCATTTCCGTCAGGGCCAAACATGGCGCCTCCAGCCTCCGGCATTGCCGGAGAGAGCGGCAAATCAGATAGTGCGGATAGTGGATCAAATTGCACTTTTCCTGCAGCATCAGAATCGGCTTCGTCGGTTAATCGCCGATGGCGGGATTTAAGCTTGGGGCGACTGACAAACGATGCACCACCACTGCGCCGGGTAAACGCGCCTGCACAATCACATCTTCGGGCGGCACGCACTGGCCGCGCCGGGTGGGCAAAAGAACAGGGTCACATCGGCAAGACAGAAAAGGGTTTTTTTCGGCAAGTGCTCTTGCGTCAAGAGCCGAAAGCGGGGACAGTTTCGCCGTCAAACAGGGCTTCTACAAGGCCGTATCCAGAAACGAATATTGTGGGGCAAAATGGTTCAACGCGAGATGAATTTGACGGAATGGACGGTGTGTGGCCGGCTGAATCACTCACGCGGGAAACTTTCACCAATGGCGTATCAGCGTCCCGCACTGCTTGTGGCGTGCCAACATGGAGCCATGTTCGTCCATAGAAGACTCCTGCAATCGGCTTCTTCATGAGAAGATTGAAGGAGAAGGCCCCATCAGGAACTTGATCCCAAAATAACGCGAGAGAGATAGACACAAATAGAGAGCCCGCCACATGAACATAAGACATTAAGGCAGCAATGCGTTTTCAGGACGCACGTATCCAGTTGACACTTCAGGCCCCGACACAAAATATCGCCGGACCCTTATCATAGCCTACAGACACACCCAGCTGTCGGCGACAGAGAAGCAGCCAGCAGTATCCATGGCAATCATCATCCAACTTTCACGACACGCCAGGAAATACGTTGGGCACGTGCGCCCTCTATATCAGAAAAAACTGTACGCCATTGACACACGAAAAAAAAAGTGGGCTTGTAGCCGACAGCAAACGAGAGCAAAGGCCCATTTTTGAGTCGCCAGCCGCCAGTGTCCAGCAGCGCAAATCGGTTTTCGTCTGATATCGCATATCACAAGTCCCGGCTAGTGAGCCGCGAACTGGTGAATCTGGTTCCGGAAGATTAATGGCATCAAGCGACAAGCTTTGAGCGAAAGACCTCGCTGCCTTATAACAGTCCGAATCCAGACCATAGTCCAACAATCGGCCTGCGCAACACTTCAATCAGTGGTTTGGGCGTGACAGCTGTAAGCGGGCGCAAATGCGTTTTGCCAAGTCCGGCAGTCCAGTACCATTGCTGTTTCAGGGCGGATGCGCGCCATTTCGCCGGCGCGCCGTGGCCTTCGTATTTGCCAAATGAATATGACGTTATCGCCCTTGGTCTTTTTTCAACTATTGTCTGCTATCTGATTTGCAGATGAGTTTTTGCCACGATCTTGGCGGGCATCAATTGCGGCGCCTTCGTTACTCAAAGATGGGTCTCATAACCAGTTCCCCTTGAACTGCGTCATTGCGCTCATGGTGCCAGCATTTCGCGGCAAAATTATTTTTCATTGCGAGGCATATGGGCAACGTATGACAATTTTTTGCGTCCAATGAGACGCCCAGGCGTTGCAAAATACCGGAGTTAATTTTCATCGTGCGCTGTGCACCAAGTATCCGCAAAGATGCTTGTCCATCTCAAGCGCGCTCAAAATGGAGTCTTCCGCAAATGGACTGGTATCGTCCAGCATCTGTTGTGAAAGTTTGGGTGAAAATGGTGATGCCGCGCATCAAATAGATCAAAGATCGCCAGATCATAGAGCTGAGGTCCCCAAAGAGCGTCCTGGAAATCGAGTAGTCCGATTTGTTGCAGCGGTTCCACGCTCAGCAACCACTCAGGTTGGGGGGAATGCACATCGCGCAGGAATGAACCGGGTTTTTCGGCCGTTTTCAATTCATCAAACAAGTCTGACCAGAGGGCCGGCAAAACCCTGCTGCTCTTGTCGCCTGCAATTGTTTGTCGCAATAGGGTGCGTACAATGTCGGCAAACAAGGGCGACTTCCGTCAAAAATGCAGTGCGCTCGAAAGCCGGGATCTCATATTGGGGGGGGGGGGCCATCAACCATTGGCGACAGGCAGGGCCTTTGTCATGCAACGCTGCCAGTAATCAATCGCCGCAAAGATAACGCTCTTGGATCGGCTGGGCAATTGTGTCAACAATGCCTTCCTTGCCAAAAATCTTCAAGCAACAAGAAGCCTGCAACATGAATCGCGAAGACAGAATTGCAGGCGCGCTGAAACGCGAGTTCAAAAGGGCTTCAGACCAATTGTCAGAAAAGGTCCTGGTATCAGCGGCGCGGTGGCACAGGTCGGCATAGGATTTGCATCTTTGACGTGTCACCCGGAAAGGCGTTTCGGTGCATTCAATGAAGAATTGTGGTTGGTTGTACTGTTGTGGGAAATACGTTCATAGGAACGATGCGAAGCATCGCCTGAACATGGCCTACGCATCGCGGCTCCATATCCCGGCAGATGCCCAAGAATCTGCGCGGCCGTAAGTGTTGCGCTCGAACCGGGCTTTATGTGGCTCAGGCACTGAGAGCTGAAACAAGATCAGGCATTCCAGCCTCTAAATGTCTATGGATAAGATCAGTGATGCTCTGGCAGCATATCACCCGCCCGAAATGGGCCAATTCGCAAGCGTAAGAGCCGTTTTTCCGGCTCATCGAAGAAACCGATTTTCTCCAGTTCCTCCGGGTCGGCCAGCCGAATACAGATCGAAATGGCCGAACCGGAATGCCGCAACTCATATGGCTGTAACAGAGAGAACGTCGGAACCCTTGGAACTCCACTGGGTCGCGCCCGCCAGATTGCGGATCAGTGCCCGGCAGAAATGCGGTTTTTCCGGCGCCAATCACAATAGAGGGCCATCAAGATCACCGGTAAGAATGGGCTGCCTGAATATTCTGTGCAAAGCGACGGGTCGCGGATTCATCAGGGAGCAGTTTCCGTCAAAGACCTTGATGAGGTTTTTGCTGCTGCACTGCTGACGACCGACTACTCGGCGGCCTGGGTAATCGGCTGGGGGGCCTCCAACAGGGAAGCGGCCAGGTTACAATTGTGCCCTGACCTTCTTCTGATTCAAGTTCCACGGTTCCATGATGCAGTCCCATGAATTTTTCAACCGATGGGACAGCCCAAGACGACATGCGACGCCCATCGGACGGCGCGTGCTTTCAAAGGGCTCAAAACGCCGTCGAGCGATATTTTGGTCTGGGATGCAGGACCCTGATCTGAAATTGCAAAGACAATCTCCCGTTTCTTTTTCCCAAGACGGCAGACCCAGTTTGAACCTCTTGAGCCGCGGATCAAGAGAAGCGGATGGTCGTTGCTAAGCACATTGAAGGCAAAACCTGTCGTACACGCTTTGCGTCGCCCACGAAGCGGAGGCGTTCTTGTCGATATCCTTGATGCAGACGAATCTTGGTTTCATTGACCCGGTTTTCGAGGCTTTAAATCATACAGCCGCTACGAGTTTCCGCGACATCGACTTCACCCATTTCCAGCTCAACAATCCGGCTTCCACTGTCGCCAGATCCGAACGTCCGTTGATGATGGCCATCAGGGAGGATGACGAGGTTAGGAATGTGATCGACATAATCGTCCCTGCTTCCTTCATTCAGCGATCCGATTTTTGGTTCAGCCACATTGGGCAAAAACCCGATAATATTGGTCAGCGGCGCGCGCAGGGCATGGAGAACATGCTTGATGAAAAGTGGACTTGAATTGCGTCAGCGGCTTCAAAGCGCCTTGGTTGCGGTCGATCAGTCGCCTGTTTGACCTGAAACAGAAATCTGTGGCATCGACAAAGGTCAGCATGGAAGAGCCATCGGGCAGGGGAACCAGAGCGTAATTCGAACGATTTTGTCGGTAGAGCAGGAAAATATCTGCCCCTGAAATCCCCGCTGCGTCGATCTTCCGACCTGTAATCGCATTGGCAATGTTCTGCAGGTCTTGCGTCGCATTCTGCGTCCAGTCCTTGTGAAGTTAAAGGAAAGCAGCTTCCAAAATCTCGCTGAGTGGCGGCCCGGTTCCAACGGCTTTCTCATCCAAAAGCCAGATGGAGCCGAAGGCGATTGACAGTTGCAGACGTCCGTCCCGAGGCGAACACGGCAACCCCTTCTGAAAGAATGTCCAGCGTTTCCCCTGAACTTGGAAACGCGTTTTCAGGCGGCTTTGCGCAAATCCAGTTTCTTCGGTGACGTTTTTCAAATATCTTGGTGGATGCCGCCCTGCGATGCGGCGTGGTTATGAACATGAAGCGAGCGCCCATCTGGAAGATTGCCACGTCGCTGATTGGTTTCATGGATTTGTAATGTTTCAAAGGAAGGACTTCCGCTGACCGAAAATCTGATAGTTCCTGCAACAAGGCGCAATTCGCAGGCAATCTATCCAGGATTTCGCTTTTTCCAATGGTGAGGTCTGAAAGGAATGACCTCTTCGAGCCCCCAAATTTTTGATAGGCAACTGTTTGCCAAACGCCAAAAAAACCGCGTGAATCGGTTCCAAAACCAGCAACCGGTGTGGCCAATTGATCGAGTGTCCGGGCATGAAAAATTGCAGCATCCGCTGAGTTTTTGGTTCTGCATCACCAAACAGCCGTGACGTCAGTGGCTATACCGGCTGATCCACGATTTGCCGACATCCAGAACTTCAAAGAAACGCGGCGTTGTCCGGCATGGTTGCACTCCTCCGACCGCTGGTCAGCGCTTTCACCCTGCCTGCGCCTTGATGATGTCAGCGCGCTCATACACTGTCCAGCAATTCAGATCCTGCGGCGACAGCTTGTTTTCAGGGTCCGATGCATCCACCAGCACTTGCATAGGCTGAATTGACCCAGATCAGACGACCCACATCATCCGCATCCACACCGGCCATCGGCGTTGCCTGCAACAGGGGCGCGCAGCAACGGCCGTATCACGCGTCATCAGTTGTGGTGGGCCTTTAACCTTCCGCCATGTTTCCATGGATGATCGCTCAAGGTGCGGAAGCGCAACATCGGTTCATGGCCGGCATATGCGGCCAACACTTCCACCATGCGCCGCTGAGTGTGTGGGCTGCATGGCTGAAAGGCCTGCCCGCTCTGGACCAAGTTCCAGCCACAGCGTCCAGTCAGTTTCTGCAGCCGCTCGGTTCAAGCCAGTTCGTTCAACTGCAGCAAAATCTTATGCTGTCAGTGGCCAAATGCTTCTTCCAGAACCTGATCGCCAAGAGACAGGGCGCAAACAATTTGGTTCCAAATAAATTGTGCCGACGGGGCCAGCTGAATGGTCAGGGTCAGTTGCTCATGCTGCATGGCAACAGGCGCTCGGCGGCTGTCGGCTTCCCGCCGGCTTCTGCAGAGCGCTTTCCAGAGCGCGGCCTTTTCAGCCGCGTGGCGGATGTCGATTTTTGAGGGAGAAACAGACTGCTGACACCCGCGCGACCAATCCCGGCCAAAGCGGCCACCCACAATAAAAGGGTTTTCGGCTGAAACTATGATTTCAGGTTTGGCGGAGGCACCCTGAGCCAGGACCGTGGCAGAGGTTTCCAAGAGCCGCAATGGCGCTGGGTTTGACGAAAATGCAATGCGTCGCCGCAAAGAACGGCGACGCGGAATCCCGAATGATTTTGCGGCTGTGTTTTTTTTCACAGCCCCGCACAATGCGGTGCAATACAGTAATCCTCAAGAACCAACTCAACGCGCCACAGCGTGGCCCAAACAATGGCCACATCGGCTACTCAAAAATTCGTTGGTCGCCACAGGGCCGATACGGTTGTTGGGACTAAAAGATGCCGCAGATCACCAAAAACGAATCAGTCCGAAATTACCTGCTTCCGCGAATCGGGGGGGGGGAAGCGCTTAAGGACATAAAAAAGGGGGGCGGTGAATCACTTTTTTACCGCCCCCTACATATAGTGTTTGGTTAATTTTGTATTAATACCTGTGTGGTCCGGCTTGTATGGGCGTCTGCCGGTACATCATATAATGGATTGATCGTCGAGTAAAGGCCGGGTCAATTTAACGCCAAGCTTGGCCAAATGCAGATTGCGACCTTTTTATCAAAAGGTTGCTTGGGCAGGACATAGACCTCGTTTTGTACCTTGGTCCCCGCCTCTTGTTACCACAAATTACCATCTGTGCGAGTAACCTGATTGTGGTAAAGCTGGGCGGACATCACGAGCTTGGATGCCACTGTGCACACAGCCAAGATTCACCAAACCGACCCTTCGGCCAGAACGAATGGATGCGCTTTTCCATCCGGGAAATTCAACTTCATCACCTGAGGTTTGACAATTAATGCCATTTGAAATTCCCGCAGCCCGCCGATCTGAATTTCCTGTCAAATGGGACAATATTGGACACGATGGCCCGGTCCTTTCATGCACGCCATAATGATCGAGCAGTGATGACGATCCTTATTGCCCGGTTGTTTGTCAACGAAAAATATCCAGCCCTTTGAAGGCAAACATCATCCAGTATAATCCAACTCAAACCCTTCCATGGTGCCTGAAGCGCACAAATGGGGGGTCGATTTCGGTAACAATAACGCGCGCTCCGGAGAGCGCAGGGATCAGCAGATTCCTTTGCAACAAGTAGATCACCCATAGCCACAGACGACAGCCACTTTAACCTGCCATCATCACATCGGTGCACGGCGCAGGCGTCAACAAGGCCTTTCACGGCAACCATAAAGATTGTCGAATTTTTGATTTGGTAACAACTGTCCATTCACATTGGATGGCAGGGAACGGCAATTCACCGCGCTGTTGCATCTGATAAGAACCGGTGAACACCTGTGGTGGTCTCTTCTGACCCACATCCTTGAAGTTCTACGAACCTTGGAGAGAACCAGCCCCGGTCGTTCCGCGGATACGCTTTTGATGGTCCGCCAAAAGGGCTTTCTTCTGTCTTCATTCTCCGGTTTGTCGAGAACCGAGATGTTACTTTTTCAGCGCGGCGCACCCACAGGATCAGCACGTTTGCATCGCCGCATCCAATCAAGAATGAGGTTGGCCGTTTCAACCGTTGCCCCCAATTTGAAGATGCGGTTCCGCATAGTCCCAATATTCTTCAAGGGTTCGCCCTTTTGACGTGCGAACCGAACGCAGTTGCTGCCAATGGCAGATGCAAGCGTGATCCTGGGTGGAGAAAATATTGCGGAAGCCAACGGAACCTTCGGCGCCGCAGGCAACAAGCGTTTTTCATCAAATCAGAAACAGCTGTCTGATGGTTCAGTATGCAAAGACCCGGCAATGCCGCGCGCCTTTCAACGGTTTTGTCTTTGCCGAACTCTCGCGCAGAGCCATGCAGGCCCGGCAATTTCTGTTTTCGTCCGCAAATCGCATTTGCTTGCGGACCCAATCAAGCCAGTCGAAAAATTTCTTTTTGACAATATAATCAGCCATGAAGAATAGCCCTTGAAAAAATAGGCTGCACATGAGAAAACCGCTCAAAGCGGGTAATTTGACGATTTGCTTGCAATGAGAAGCCATAAAGCCAACTAAAATATAGAGATTTTCTTTATACGTTTTTTATGGGGTCTTATTCTTCGCCGAAACGAACCCTTGAATGAGGGCCTCCAAGAGCGTTTCAGGCCACGCAGTGGAATTCCGGCCCCGGTCGCCGAAAAGTGCACTGTGCTTCCAGGTTGTTGCACTCCCAGCTATCATCAATCGCCATAATGGATGTTTCCGCCGACGTCTGTCGCTTTTGGACACTGAACGGTGCAGTCAAAGGCACCGCGCTTATATTTTTGACAAATTTGGCTCGCGCGCGCGTGCAAGCCCTTTGCATTCAAGATGGTAAGAGTACGAACCGACTCGGCCGCCAGTCCATCCTGCGTTGTCTTTTTGGGATGCTGCGCCAAGAAGCGCGCTGGCAAACATTGGAAATGTATTTGCGGCCGGCATCTTGCCCTTCAAGGCGCGAGGCATCCGACCACACTCAAATCGCGCGGCACGCTGGCGCAGTTTCACCAGCAATTCGGCAAAGTTCAAGACCAGCTACACTTCAATGGTGCCGGGGTTCCATGGCAGAGATCGCAAGATTGAAAGGTGTTCCACCAACATGTCGGTCAGCCACATCACACAGAGCCAGACTCAACAGAGCGATTGCCGCGGACAATATCGTCACCCTGGTTTCCCATATTTCATCGGGACCAATTGCAGATGGTAGCAATCCGCTTCTGAACACCGACAACGATGTTCGCAGAAGCGGAGCGAATTCATCCGCAAGCTACCGTGGTGACGAGCACCAATCCGATCATGTGAACAACCCAGCTTAAAAACGCAGACCACAGTAAAAACACACAGTCATTTTCTTGTGCATTGACCGAGCGAAGGCAGGCCCAATTTTTGATTTAACGCTTTTTCAAAAGCAGCTATTGCGTTGATGCGCCTCAGGTTGCATAAATAGCCGGGGCAGCCATTCGGGGCTGCTCGCGGGAGTATTAAACTACGGGCAATGAAACAGCCATGCAGACGTCACGAATCAAGCATCGGGTTCCGGCATGCGGTCAATCCTGTCTCCTTGGCGTCCAGCTGCCACCACCAAAGCAAGCCCGACAAGTTTCCGACGAATTCGTGAGTTCAATGCCCATCGCGTAACGCCTCGATTTTGCCGCGCAGCCTTGGAGAAAGCAGCTTGCCAAAGTTCTGCGCCAATCTACAACGCAGAAGCACGCCATCATCTGCCAACAAGAGAAGCAGGGCCGCGTGGCATCACACATCAGTGCCAGAGCCAGTTTGAGACCTTACCGCGCGGAAGCGGCCGATGATTAGAATGCCGCATTTTGCCAAACATACAACTGTTGCCATGAATTTTTGCGGACTATCATGTGGTACCAGGCACGGATATCAGGCTTCCGCACAAGTTGGCAAGATGCACAATGAAGCGGGCACCTGCTGGCAACATCTTCGTCGGTATCATCGCAGTTCTGGGCCTTCGATCGTTCCGCGATGAGCTTCTACAAAATTTGTTTGCTGAGTCGAACAGGCCAAGACCGGAATTCTGACGCAAAGTCTTCGCGATCAGGGCGGATCTGTAATAAGGAAACCCGCTCAAATAATCCGGGTCTGAACATCTGGTCGATGCCGGCCCATCCATCCTTCAATAGTAATACCACATTCATCATCGTCACACACAGCTGATCGAGCGCGACCGCACGACCTCACCCACTACACCCGTACGGAATGTAACCGAACCACGCATTCATCCAGAAGGTTTTGACGACCTGTCCCAGAGGTCATGCAATCTTCCCGAAGAGAATAACTGGTCCTTCAACAGCGTCATCAACGGTCCAGCTCGAAATGGTTGGGAGAGGTAGGCTGTTGCGGTCTCGCGTCGCTAATGGCCAAAACTGTAAATCCAGCAGGCAACCACCAGGTCTACCGGTTCTAAGGATTGGCGGGCCAGTTCAGCATCCAGCGGGACGCGTCCTGAAAATGTCACTGATCAGGCGGTTCCCAGCCGTCGGATGTCCATGTGGAATGACGGCTCGCAAAAGTCGTTCAGCGGCTGCTCCTCACTTCTTGGCAAGCGGCAAGGTTTCACTGCGCTGCGCAAAAGAGGTGAGGC
>Ga0163217_1024446_pt1 | contig 10771 bp, 4 predicted proteins | sample SynspAceP_FD_185933 | JGI IMG/M metagenome (GOLD analysis project Ga0163217, IMG submission 185933) | Saline lake microbial communities from Ace Lake in Antarctica - Synechococcus sp. Ace-P (PacBio error correction) | ecosystem: Environmental > Aquatic > Non-marine Saline and Alkaline > Saline ...
CCAAAGAGATTGCAGCGCTTAGTGAGTATATGAGAGCTTGGAAAATCCCTGCAATGGATTCAAAAGGAGCAGTACAAAACCCGATGAAATATATTATTCTTAAAGGAATGCCAGAGTAAGGTTTTTGGTACTGCAGAAACTGGGAAGATGAAATAAATTTGGGTCTTACCGGAAGAAATTAGTGGACCGCCAATAATACAAAAGTAAAAATATTGCTTAATATTATTAGGGGTTTCCTTTTAGTAATCAAAACCTAAGGAATAATTTAATAGAACGCGGACCCCCCAATTTTTAATTTGATTGAGTATCCGTTTTAAAGAACATTAAAATATCACGTACTAGGGCAAATGGGTTTGTTAGTATGAGATAAATAAAAAATTGAATTTGTAGTGCCGGGGTTGGCAATAGGGCAAAGCCAAAATTAAAATAATTGGTCGCCATTAAATTTTAATGGTAGATCATGGTGCAAGCATAAAGTATTCAAATAAGAATGAGGATAGAATAGAAAACTATAGACACACAGAATTGGAGAAAAAGAGTAAAGGTCTTAAAACAATTATGACCGGAATACCATGTGTGAATTTAGAATTAGGGTGATATGATGTTTTGTCAATGAGGGAAAATGAAGTAAAATTGATACCTTAACTTCCAACTGCCCCTGTTGCCGATCGCTCCCAGGAATGGAAGAAAAGGTGAAGTCTATTGACGGATAAAAGATTGAGTAAATTACTTTGACCACCTTGGACCCAATATTAATGAGTGAAGAAGGACCAAACTGGAACTTGGATCTGAGTTGCGAGACCTGAACCTAACTTAAAATATAGATTGCCGGTACCTCTTATATAGCAAAACTAAAAATTATGTCTGGAAATAAAATCGTGTTTCCAAGTACAATGGTGAGCTTTAACTAGAGGACTTATAACCCTATAAGGAATAGATACTTATGGATATAAGGATTGTGTAGAGGGTTAATACTTAGGGAAGGGGAATTTTCGCACATTTGGTAAGAACATATGAGGTAGAATACAGTAGAAGCGTAGTGTCATTGACCTGCTCCTCGGACGCTATTACAGTTGGCGCATTGATATGTATTCGACCAAACACAACCCATCCTGAAAATTGGATTATTGGTGATTTGCGTGTTTGGAACCCCTCTTTCATCAATGAAAATTTGGAGGTTTCAGAATTTATAAACGTGATAATAGGGCTGTCCAAACCTTACCCAACGCCTATTTATGGCCACAACAAATTCAGGCGTACAAAGTGCAATGTCGGGGAGGCCTGTTCTCTGTACCCTGTTAAGCAAAATGAAGGTCAATAACCGCCTTCATTTATTCAACATTTGTATTTTTGTTTAACTATAAATATACACTGCTATTAGAGAGAATTATCCTAACAATCGGCCACTTTTGGCTAAAACATTCTGTTGCTCAAACCTTGGAGAGTTAAAAAGCTGAAAAAGCGAGTAAAAAAGATTCAATTTGCGCTCCAAGGGCGCTAGATGCCATTCAAGGCAAATTAACGCCTACCGCGTTGAAATAGGGAGCTTTTGGGAACATAGCGTCTCTCCGGATTAACAATTGGTACGCTAAAGCTCCAAATTCCAGTGCTGGAACTACGAAACGAAAAGCTTTGCAAATCTTAACCAGCCTAGTATCGAAAACCCAAATTGAATACAATCTTGGGTGGGTAACAAATTGATGAAAAGATAGATGAAACCGAGAGTAAGTTTCCAATCATACGACGTTTAAATATAACTTTTATGGCAGAAATGAGTGACAAGTCGCCATATTTACTTGGGAGTATAGGAATACAGATTGAAATTTAAGTGAACCCGCTATTGATATTGGGTGGCACTTGGCGCCAGCTGATTGGGGCCATTCACCTTAAAACTACAACTTTGTGTTTTCAGTTCTGGTGAATAACGTTTTGGGAATCCCTGGTGCCAAATGTGTGCGATAATACAGACAATTGGCAATTAATTTAAAACCAACTTCATTGTTTCGAGCTTAAAAGCGCGGGATTATCTAACTGATCCTGACCACATCGATTACTATGGAAAGTTGGGGTGGATTTGATTGCTAAGAGAAAAACAGGAGCATTAAATATGCATTGGTAATTTTAATGTGGGTGATGGTCCACACCGTACTTTTGCTTATTGACAACGATTTTACAGACCTAATGGCTATTTTGGACTTAACTATTCATTTCAATGGCAAATACCTACACAGTGAAAAAAGAACAAGAAAGGTCCCCATGGAGGGCTTTTTGCATAGGAGTCGTTGTGTCATTAGGTTTAAGGGATTATGAGAATGAATTTTATAAATTATACAGGTTATCGAAAAATATATGCAGTAATTATGGAGGCTTAGGAAGGGTTCACTAGATCTCAATAATTATGTCCTATAAGTAAGTACGATAAGGACTAAGTCTGATAGGATTATGATATTTTCTTTAGGTTGATGGGTAATACAAGATCAAAATGGATATCTGTAGCTTATAAACCGTGTGGAGATGAAAAGAGCTCATCTCTGGCCCCCTTTTGTGTTACTTCTAACCTCTTTCTACTTCGCCAGAAGAGTGAGGATAATTTTGATTGGGTTTTCTCAATTAAAAGAAAATTAAGCCAGAAGATTATCGAGGCACATTAACCAGATTGGTTGAATAACTGAAGATAAGGAAGGGTTTATATTGTCGCAATGGAGAGGGTATTCTTGAGTATGAATGAAGCTACTTGAGATGTTATTAACGTCCGCCGGGCTCTAAATCCGAAGTCACTGTGGTGTACGATGGGAATGTAAAAAAAAGTGGGTAGTGGTGATAGGAAAACTGGGTTATGAACGCCGACTCCTGTGGTTTCTCTGTTAATCGTGTTTCCTTAACGGCAGAAATCCCTCAGCCATCCCTTTAATGCCACGGTTTGGCGCATATCCGAAATGAGAGTCGAGTATTATTGTGTAGTCCGAACACGGGAAATATAAATTGGAAGAGGGGAGAATGAATAATAATAACGTCATACGGAGTAATCCACAGGAGTTTTCAGTAAATTGGACAAGTCATGAAGGAGTGCGGATCAGACTGAGCTAAACTTCAAGGGAGATTCGCCTTGGCCATCATTCCCGGTGTAGAGATTTGTTAAAGATTTAAAAGTAATTGTTTGCCTTACCCTAGTAAAAATTAAATCAGGTGCTCTTTTGCAACAAGGAGTGGAGTCTATTTATCTATACGGTATAAAGAGTGTAATGATGGAAAGGTGAGGTAGACATATCTTCTAGAGACTCTATTATACGCAGGAGCAAAATGCCATTCATACATACCTTGCGAACTGAAAGGAGTGATCCTTTATGGATCAATGTGGAGTAAACAATAGGACGCTAACAGGTACGAGGAATTATTTGAAACAATCAAGTCCATGAATGGGGCGTTGATGACAACAAGGCTTGTGGTTGCATAGCAAAACCGGTATTCGAAGATTGAAAAACATATTTGCCCTAGAGTTTTTATGACAAACAGAATTGGGCTGGCGGTACGTTCTGACACTAGATACAGTCATAAGCGAATTGTACGTTGGTACGTATAATGGACTTGTTTTAAGCTTCGGTAAGCATATGAAATCGGTCCTCTTGAGTTAGAGAACACGCGGAAAAGAGAACAGGTTGTTTCTCTTACTTTCTCTTGTAAGATCTTTGGCTGGTACGGCCAAGGACTTTTTTAATATTAATAAAATGAGTGTCCAAAATTGGCATATTGCCAGGAACACGAGTTATTGTCATCAATCGAACGACAATCAACCGGTATTTGTAGGCAGAATGGAGGTCGTTTCTTACCATTTTATAATAAAACGGACATGGGGAAAAAGAGAAAGATATGACGCAGATAGTTGAGGATATAAAGTTTATGATGAAGATGCAGTGGTGCTATTTGGCTGGACTACCTGACAAGGTATAAAAATACACACTTTCAAGTTTGTTTCAACTGGACTTCATGAATAATAGAAGTTAACTCGAGTATCGAGAATGGCCTCCCTGGAGGCCCAATTAAATAATGTATTTGATTCAAAACGAGGTATTGTGACTTCCACGGGGAGGGTGGACCATTATTTAAATGGATATTTGTGTCCGAATCATCTTGCCCGAAGCCCATTTCGGACAAAAAGGTTTGCCTGGATTCACCTTTATTATAGGCCAGGGGCTTATGCAGAAAAGGGTGAACATATCATATTGGAAATCTAATCCTATAGTTTGGGAGGCGATATCGATTTTTCTGCACTGGGGTGAATGGCCAACGGATATCTTGGTTATAAGGGTTTATTGATGAAGCGCTTTAGGTACTGACACGGAATTAGTGCTTCTGGGAACCAGGAATATCTGTGGCTGGAGGGGAAAAATATCAGTACGACTTAATATAGCGACATTTAAGTTCCAGCCTCTATTTAAAATCATATACGAAAGTACTAAGGAGGCGATTTCAGCTATTTTTGGAGGAAGCACTAAGATGGTAGTGAATCCAGTTAAATATCCAATATAAAGATTCGTTTCGAGTTTGCAGCAATAGTTCTGATATAACGGAAGATACCAATACCAACTTGTAAGGTTTTGAAGAACATGGTTGACGGTCCAACGAGGTAAGGAAGGATTATACTGATATCTTAGGGAGGGGCGTTAATTCTCTTTTAGGGCAAGAGCACAGAATATTATGGTAATACTTGGCAGCTCCCCGGGCTGCGATTTTAGATTTTTGAAAATACTTCCAACCAGACCGCCGTACGTGTACATGGCGGGGCATATCTATTCTATTTCCTTCGCCTTTTTTATTTTAGTGGCGAGTGCTAAAAGTGCTTCGTGCAGACAACTAAAAGTAAAAATGTGCACTTGAAAGGGCTCTGGATTTAAAATGCTGAATGAGCATCAAGCAAATAATTAAAGGTTCAAGGAAAAATGACAAGCGGATTGACAAATGCTAAGTCTCGATGCTTTGCAATCTCGCACGGATGTTCGCACTCCACTTACTTAATAAAAGGGTCCATCGAGAATTTGAAAAAAATTCAGCCAAAACTAATAAGAAACTGTAAAGATGAATTCGTTAGGAATACCGACCGTTGTTATACAACAGGTAATCAACTACTGACTGTTTCAAAAATGATGAGGAGTAAGATACGGAAAGCAAGAAGGGATATTCAAATGCCTAAAGCGCGCACAGTCTTCGTTAACTCACTGCAGCACCACGGATAAATGGATACCTGAGTAGAAATACCAAACACGCGTCATATGGACTCCCTTTGATGGATATGGAAAACATAATTATAATTCTCTTGTAACGCCTTTAATTAGTGAGACGGTCTGAATCTTTTACTCGCGATTCAGGAAAAACAGCAACTTGCAGCTAGGTGTCCAGAGATTCGGGAAGGGGATCCCTAGAGACCGACTCCCCTTTATTTTTGAATCGCTCATCCAACGTGGATAATAGTACTACCAAAAGAAAGAAGGCTACTGGCATAGGAGTATCTTTCCATGGACCTTGTTGAAACTTAGGAAGGAACGTAATAACGTTCCAGTGATGTAAAATAAGGGCAGCCCTCTTATGTAAAATTGCATGGACAGAAAATAAGAATATACGCTCTAAGGAAGAACAGAGGTCTTAAAACTGGAACTGGAAAATGCATTTTGTAATTATAGTCCGGAAGCCTATGTGGATTTTGGTGGGGGCCTGGTACAAGAACAGGAAAGCTATTAGTTCTTGGGGATAGAGGATAATGCTGATATTACGTTAATTATTAAAAAGGACAGATTAGCAATCTACAAGGTGATAGAGGACAGTTTAAGGAGAGCGGTTGCAATTGGCTAGTTAAAGACAGTGGCCGCCGGATCTGATAATAAGGGATAATATGCCAAATGGATGGTATAGAACTGTAGGCTATAAAAGAACATCCATTTGTAGCAATAGTCATCATATACCAGTTATCATTGGATGTGCAAAGGCCGGCATGGCACTAAGCATTGAGGGTCTGGAAAGCTGGGGCAGACGATATCTCACCAAACCCTTTGACGGTAAGGAATTAATGGTACGTATAAAAACCATTATAAAACAACGACAAACCCTTCGAGAACTTTTTTGCCCATAGGAGGTTCACAGTTAGATCAAAAAGTTAACGTGTTACTTCCCATTGACAAAAAATTTTTTGGAAAGCGATCTGGTTTGTTGAACAAAAAAATTTCCGATCCTAGTTTGGGCGTTCGGAATGCAAGCGGCATTGGCCATGAGCAAAACACAACTTGCTCGAAATTAAAAGCCACCTGACGAATGAAGCCGGAAACTACTTCGAAATTTCAGGTTAAGAAAGGGCAGCTAAATTATGTTAAAAAGCGATATGGTTACCCAAAAGCAATATATAGTAGGATTTAACACCTCTCCATTTGCCAAATGTTTTAAGGAATTGGGTATGTGTTCACCGCGGCCTATTAAAATAAATGGTGGCTTATAAGTATTTATAGATATAAATAATTTTCGTGTTTTTAGATCTTGAAAATTTCATTAATCCATTGTTGGAACATTGCCAAGATCATTTTTATGATTCCATCCTAATAATACTGTCAAAATTGCAATGGAACTATGTTGTTTTATTAGGTGGATTATTTGTTTAGTTTTCTGGAATTGACAGGAATAACTTTTTGGTTGTAAGTGTATTAATTATCCTCAGTAAAAAAAAATATCTTTAAAACTTATCAAATGGTACAACAAAAACTATCACAAGAAAATTGAATTTAAAAGAGAATTGTAAAATGTAATAAAACCATTGGGTTTTAATTGTGATATCGAACTCCGTCTATTTTCATGCATTTGGTTACATCAATCAGATGATGATACCGCACCATGTACCTAACTGGAAAAAATAAAAGGAACAGTAGAAGGATAATCTGGAATCCTACCCTAGATACCATTGTTACTTTCAAACGCAATGATGAAAAAGAAAATGCTCTCGCAATGGTGGATGCAAATTTCGGAGACAAAAGGTTTTGGGGGGTTTACAGTGCTAGTATTGTGCCTCCTTTATCCTCGGAATCGTGACTCATGCCTAGTAGTTGATCTTAAGGTCCCACCAAGGTGCCACAGTGCAATTTTGTGTTGAGCCAAACTGTCGTTAGCTCACTAAACTTTGGGAATGTTCAATTATTGAAGAAATAGATGGATAAGTTAACGAGCAATACTCCAATGGACCTATGAATCCCAATCTTTGCAGCCAATAATATTTGATCGACCCATAAGGTCTATTAACTCCATAGAGGCTCCGGATGAACATTCAAATTACTTTATCAGAATTTTCAAACCCGGACATGGGAAATTAATCTTGTTCATTGTAAAGGAATTTCTCCCAGTATGAGGACACTTGAGGGAATGATTCCCAATGGCACTACACCTTGGGTTGCCTATTAATCAACTAGGAAAGGTAAGGCGAGAAAATAGATTTTATGAATGATTTGGTAATTTTCAATAATCCACATTGGCCAAAAAAATGGAGGAAATAGTTGCGGTGTGTCGCGAGGTGACGGGGTTTCTGAATGTTGTCTGGAACATGGCTCTGTCTCCTAACAGACGAGGTGGCTTCGTAATCGGTGAATTATATCAAATATCAGCAAGACGTTGGAGTGGCCAGTTCCCGATTCCGGGGAATGGACCATACTGCTTCGTTTTAATTTCCAATAACATTGTAGCGGTACTATGTCGAAATACAGATAAAAAAATACCCTCAGGAGGAAATTTTAGTTAAAGTAGGCTTTAGTAAAAAACACATTTTTATTAATTTAAGGTTAAGTGCTGTTTGGGGAAAAAGCACTTCGAATTAAGTTTGCGTTAGAATCTGGGGTTAAAACACACACTTAAATACATGAAAATAAGGAATAAAGAAAGTTCTGCCTTAATTTTTGTGTGAAACTATACTAAAGATTCTTCGATAAACGTAAATACGTTTTACTTAATAAAGGAATAAATTATTAGAAAGGTCAAATTAGTCCAACAAAATCATCAATTTATTCAAAACCGTACACAAGTACATAGATTATGCTTTCGAATTAACGTTGTTCAAACCAACTACTCGCGCTACTGTTTGGGCTAAAATTATGGAAAGAGTATTGGAAAACAAATAAAGGCGAGAGCAACAGGCAAAATCTCCGCTGAGATAAGAATTATAGCGGAGGATTAATATATAAAAAGTAAACAAATATCATACTCTGCCATTTAGGCTATAAGTCTAGCCCAAAAAGTATACGGTTTTATATTACATGATGGTCAAAATACCTTTGATGGGGGCGGACCCTTTGGTAACTGGATTGATGAAAAGCTTCGAATGGTAGAAAGGTATGGGCGATTATATGAAGTAGCTAAGACATGCAGGAGAAAGAGTTGGAGTTTCTCCTTTAAGGAACAAATGGGGAAAAGGGGACGAAAGAAATATCTAAGTTTTTAGTGGAAACGCTAAAACCAAATAGGATAAAAAAAATTTTTTTAAAAAATTAAAAAGGGGTAAGAAAACCCCCGGTTTTTTAAGAGAAAAAAAGAAGGAGGAAAATAAATTACGGGAGTTGGTGAGAGTTCTATGGGGACTTATTAGTATTATGCAGGGTTCAGGTATCCTTCGATTTGGAAATTGATGATTTTTTCGCTCTTCCTTGGGATTAGCCCAAAAATGTATGTTTGATGCATAAGTTTTCCATCACCAATCCAGCCGTTCTAGTCTATATGCCGGTGTGGCCGAAAAGTGTAAATATGTGGGAATGTGGAAAAGTTAAAGCAAATTCTGAAGCAAGAGAATAAGAGGATGGGCGAGGTGGATTTGAAGAATCAATATTATCTCGCAATGGGAAAAAGCATGAAATCGGTTTTGGAGTCAGAAATTCCTACGGCCTGGAAATCCTATTTTTAGGAATAATTATACAAGCACTTATAGATTGCAAAATTACAGCCGCAAGGAATCCTTCTTGGAATATTGATTATACCTTTGTTCAAGGTGAGAATTTGGAGGCAAACATAGTTAAAATGGCCAGCGATTTAAAATTAAGCCAGGTTATCATTGACCGGGACAGATAAAGGGAAAAAGGAAAATATCTTGTTATCCGATGACCAAAAGATTAAAATAGGATACTGTCTGGGCTTAGGAGCAATCCACCGCGAAAAGGGTTAGTAATAATACTTTAAGCGCTTTAGCAAGTGGATATCTGCATATTGCAATATCAATTGAGCATGATAAACCAAGCGCAGATTTCAATCCGACTTTATTCTCTGTGCCGAAGGCAAGTCTGGATTGATATTAGGTAGTACAAAAAGTGGGTCTGTACAAACATGGCGGAAACTAAATGCATAATATGGGGGATTACAGATCAAGTTAGGATTGGAGGTTTTTGTACCATAAATGAGAAAATTGGCTAAAAAAGCCACTGCTAAAGGGAGCCACGGCTGAAACACCAACTTAAGATTTTAGGTTGGTAACTGCCCTAGCAATAAGCTACCCCTATAAAGTTTAAAGCTGAACGTTGCTATATAAAGTTTCTGTAATGAATTTGGCCTATAATGTTGAAGTCCATGACACTAAATCCAGATGAAAATTAAGGATGAAATCGCTTATTGGCCGTAAGTCAAGGAAGTGAGGAAGCCTCCTAGGGTTTATTTAATGGAATATAATAACAGAAGGAAGGAAAATGGAGGCCTCCTAAGGTAGCTTTGGTAGGGAAAAAAGGTGTTTTACTATTCGATACTGGAGGGCTATCATTAAAAGCTCATCCAATATGCATTAAATGAGAGCGATTATGGGAACACGCGGCATTATTAGTGCCACTATGAAATTGACAGCAAAGCTAACTTAACCGCGTAACATCTTATCGCTATAATTCCCGACGACCAGAAAATTGTGTAGTGCCAAGGTGTAAAACTGGCGATGTAATGTCATATGCTGGGAAACTACTTGAAATTATAGATAACGGATGCGGAGACGCCTAATATTGCTGATGGCATTGCGTAATTTAAAATAAAAATACAACCAGATATAAAGATAATGCGGCTACCCTAACTGAATTGTGTGCAAACTTTTGGGCTATGAGGCAGGTGCTTGTTCCGTAAATAATGATGACTGCCCTTAAATTGAATCTGCAGGAATAAAGAGAAGTTTGTGCTATACCATTATGGATCATGAAGGAGAATATGAGAAATCGATATTGCGAGTAAAAAATTATAAGCGAAGCCTGAATTGCGGTGCTATAAGTGCTGCTTAAATTTGGAGTTTTTACGATAAACATCCAAAATGGGCCATTTTGGACATAGCAGGTAGCCTTTGGGAAGCGAATTCTATACCCAGAAACAGTCTGCGCTTTGGGGTAAGACTTTGACCGATTAATTGCAGTTTGTGGTAAATATTTCCGATAATGGGGTGCCAATCCAAATTATTTGCAGATTATTGATGGCATCGTGTTAACCTTGTTCATGAATTAAACATTCTTTACTCAAACGGTTTAAAAGTGCGATGACCTTGGCAATATATGGATCGGAATGATAACTGGGAGATTCAGAAACGATAGAAGCATTGTTTCCTTTGTTTTTTCGCGGACTTTTTAGGGGATTTAATGGCTATTGTTTAGCATCTAATTCAAGTTATATTTTTACGCTCAGCTACGATACAGAAAAAAGCCGATCAAAAACCGACTTTTTTATGTATTGAGCAGTTTTTTTAAGGGATGAAGATTTTCTTAAGGTCGTGTAAGGCTTTGGCTCCAACAAGGGTATTTAC
>Ga0163217_1076173_pt1 | contig 10771 bp, 6 predicted proteins | sample SynspAceP_FD_185933 | JGI IMG/M metagenome (GOLD analysis project Ga0163217, IMG submission 185933) | Saline lake microbial communities from Ace Lake in Antarctica - Synechococcus sp. Ace-P (PacBio error correction) | ecosystem: Environmental > Aquatic > Non-marine Saline and Alkaline > Saline ...
CACCACCACACACAAAAAGAGAAAAAAGGGAGGAAATTTATTTTCCCCAAAGCCCCTCAACGAAAAAACCTTCATGCCCGAAAAGTAAAAAACCAAAAAACTGAACATTTTATTTGCAAGGCCAAGACGGGAAAAAAGCGGGCCGTCCCCCCCGCGGATTTAAAGCTCAAATGCCCCAAAAACTCTAAACTCCCGCTTCTAATGACAATGGGGGCGCACCAATTTGGGATCTTTTGGTTCGAACGATTTTTTTCGAATTTTTTCCAAAACTCAAAACAGACCTTCAGTTTCATTGCCCTGCTTAACGCTTCGCCGCACAGCTTTAGCGAATTCGACTTCCGCGCAGGAACCCAGGAGAAGTCATCAGTGGAAAAACTCAAGCGTCTGGGCGGTAAACTCCAATGGTTATGTCAAAACCCTTTGTTCAAAGATGTCGATATATTAAAGATTGGGAAACCAAGATGCCGTTAAAGATAACGAGGACTCTTCCAGCCTCTCGTGGGAAGGATTAAGCGGTGGGTTTGGCGGGATTATTCAACCAACAATAGTTTCAATATAAAGTCGCCACTCAAAATTAACATTCTGGGTTCATTAGACAACCCCAGAGAATCAGCGCCCTTTGGGACGCCCTGTCATCGAAAGCATTAAAGAAAACGCTTTTTATAGAAGCTTTTGATAATAAATTGTGAAAAGGCCTCCAGTTCCGATGAATAAGTTTATTGGCCCTCTAAAAGACATAACAACAGCTCTCTGCCAAAAAATAAGGAAACCTGTGCTATCTAACTAAAAAGGTCATTCTTAGAATACTTATCGTCCATAAAAGACGATAAGTTAAATTCTAAGTGACTTATCGTTTGCTTCCGTTGTTATGACCAAGTAAACAATCCGTTTACAATTAAGCAAACGAACATGACAAAGGATTTGTTGATGACGTACAGCAGATTGAGCTGGAAATAAGCTCATGGCGTTGAGTACCAAAAAGTAGAAGGTGGCCTAACCAAATAGACCCAACGTGGACCTTCCAGGCTATATTTGCAAAGGCATGACCGCCGACGCCTCTATTAGAAAAGTTGCCGCCGGTGAATACGTTCTCCTGACTGACCAGCCCCATCACACCGTTGCCTCATTCAGCCCTCAAGTAATTTCGTGTTAGACGAATGGAAAATCAACCCCTGATGCTGAAATCAGACTTTCAGCCCAGCGCTTACTTGCACTGCAAATCGTCTTAAATATGGGCAGAGTCCAGTGTGGTCATCCCCTCACCGATCAAAATAATGGCAACCTTCATCCTGCTCAACCATCCATTACACAACCGGAACCTCTCGTCCAAACTCAACACTCACCAGCCGTCAAGCGCCTTGGCTTACGAACAACTAGAAATTGCCTTTTCGCACAAGGCTCTCCCCACTGCAAGTAGACTCACTACCACTCACGCGACACCAACGGTAAAAATCCACAGGCGAATTGGGACGCTAGTCCAACAAAAATACGGTGCAAATACACAATAAAAACCGATTCAAAGGGCCCCCTAGAAACCTACGTTTTTCCGTCGCCAATGATGTAATGGGGGTTGTCCCCTAAAAGGCGGCAATATGGTGAACTTGGGATCTGGCACTGTAACGACGCCTTTATCCCCATTATCCCGCCGTACAATATGGCGAACGCCTAGCAATTACCACATCGGGCCCTACCTTTTTATCACTTAAAGCCGATCAGCTTATTCAAGAGTATAAATGGGTTTGGCGAAGAGGCTTTAACCCCTTTGTTGAAATGGGGTGGCCGAACAGACGTTTAATCCCCCCCCCATAAATTTAAGTCTTTTCTCTGCTGGTGTTAAATTGAAGAATCGCCAGGGGGAGTCGTCACGGATCAGTACCATGTTTACAGAAGTGAAAACTATCGAAAACCGAACTAGATCAAGTTCTCCCGCATGGCCTGGATAGCAGGGATCAGCTCGACATTAAACGGCTTTTAGACGTAGCAACCGTCGCCCCACTGCCAAGAGACACTTAAAAAAAGCTGAAAAAAAAGCCGACATTACTCTCACAGAGTCCGTAGAAACCACCACTCAAGCAACGCGAGACGTGGCAGACCATTGCTCAGCAATAATGGCCTTAGCCCGCTGGAATTGCCTCACAAAACGCCCATTTTCAGACAACCTATCGCCCTCTAAATGGCGACACGCTCAACGTTGAAAAGACACAGCGCAAAGCAATACCGTAGAATTTGCGGCTTTTGAAATACGCCACCTGAGCCTCCCAGCACCTACACAGTCACAGAATAAGCATTATCAATTTGGTAAATCCCAACCCAACCTAACCCCCGCGCCCTCTTACCGCTGAAGGCAGCGGTTGGGTGAAAAAAGGCTACCGCTGGTCAACATTAAGCCCGACGCATCTACGCATTGGCGTTTTTTTTGATGGTACAGGGCAAACGAAAAAAAACGCGATATTACACAGAAACACGAGTGAATAAATCTCGCACCAACATCCGCCAGACCTGTTTGCGGCTTACCCTGAAAAATACGGGGGATCGCCTAAATATCTAATGCTCCGGTGTTGGTACTCTAGATGGGGCTTGGCAACACCAGAGGTTCATCGACATGGGAAAGGATGGAAAGCAAAACTTTCCATGCTTTTGGGTTACTGACGAACAATGGGCGCGCTTTCAAAAAATGGCAGACGCTGGCTTATTCCAATTAAGGCGCAATATTTCTGATTTAGAAGATAATGGTGCCTACCAAGCTTATACTCACTTCGCCTTGATGTGTTTGGGCTTTAGCCGTGGGGCCGCCCTTGCTCGCCATTTTATTAATGCCCTCGCACAAGAAGGCCTACCCGATTATGAGCGTACCCGTACGCCCCTCCAGGAAAGATCCCATTTAAATGCGGTGACAAACTCCAACCCAATTTATTAGGGGCACAAACTACGAGAGTACAGCGAAACAATGATGGCTATCATAGAGATAACCAACGCTTTCGAGCAGTGTGGCGCTTTGTCGGATTATTTGACACCGTCGGTCTTTTACCTACCTGGGGATAACCGAAATAACGCCTTTCAACTAACATTTGACTCAAAAGATGTAGGCAGAGCGTTTCAGATTTGCGCTACATGAAATACAGAATCAACCTTACCGCTTTCTCGTTAAAAAACAAAGACAAACTGCCTGCCAATTTTTATGAGGAAGTCTTCCCCGGCGCCACACCGACGTAGGGGGCGGTTACCCTTTGGTGCGCAATACCAAGAAAACCGATTTACCAGAGCGTTCATGGAGCTCTACCAAACAGAACACCCTACAATCGAGAAGCTTATTGAAGACACTGTCTTCTTCCAGAATCGAAAAGAGGATACGCCTATAAAGGCGACTTGTTAGAACTTTGATAAGCTGTTTTATCAAGAACCACCGCCCACCAACCGAGTGGGTAACAGACTGCCAAACGAACCTTACGCGCCAACCAGGTAAAGTCGAACAGGAAGACGCGTGTTGTACTTTTATCGGCTTGAGGCCCATCCTGACGTCGTTTTAGCGGGGCTACGCAAGAACGCATGAAAAGCAAGCAGAATCGGTTTGGGGTTAAGTGGTTTGACAAGAAATATCGGTTACCGAAAGATTATGAAGAAAATACTGAGCAGACGGCGTATGGGAAAAACTGAAGAAGAACCACTAGAAGTTTACGTTTGATCAATGGCAAGCAATCTGCCTAAAGCTATTCCCATCGTCCCCACGATAAAGTCATCACCCCGGTTGCCGCTACTATACAAATGGGCCTAGTGGATGCTTCGCACCTGAAAACATTTTACCGCGTTAACCAACCATGCACCACTCAAAACCCAACAGGAGTGTAGCGACAATGAATAAACTGCTATTAACCCTAATCACATTACTCTTGCTCATAGGGTGTTGAAGAAAAGCCCTTTTAATGTCGCCAATATTGCAATCGCGGCATTTTAGATGGTCCATATTGGTTTTCGTAAAAGCATGTCCTGTTTCAGATGTTCTTAGGAGGAGCGGCGGCTTTCGGTTTGGCGCATGAATTGGTACCCTGGAGCCCAGTGCTGACATAGGTCGCATGGGCGTGCCAAACACATTGGAAGGTTAATTGGGCTAATATGAAGAGAGTAAGAAGCAACTTATTATCGAATTCCGCCGACATCGACAGCGAGTTAGCGGAGAAAAAGATTCGTACTCTCAGAAACTATCATCAGTTTTTTAAAGGAAAAACCGGCTTCCATGCAAGTCGTGGTAGAGAGAGAGAGAGTCGAATTTTTTTTACACACTAATTGTTCTCCCTCATACGACGATTGCACACCAAAGGATAATTCTGATCTTAAATATTGGGTAGAAAAAGCCCCTGGGTCGGTTCGCAAGTCGTCGTTCTGTTTGATGGCACAAGGTGAAAATGTCTTTCGACGCCATTTCCAGTTCACCGTATGAAGATTAAGCTGCTATTCCCGTCCTACGCCTTTACTCTTTACTCTCCTGCATGTAGAGAGAAACCTTTTTATGTGCCCACATCGGCAACGGAGGCATTTTGGACGGCCCATACATATTATAGGGCCGAAACAGTGTGCTGATATTCTTGGCGGCGGGGGGCTTTTGGTTACGTGTGGCGGTGAATGCGTACCCTGGAAAAAAGTGCTGACATAGGTCGCATGGGCGTGGGCCAAGCATATCGGAAAGCTATTGGTCCAAACAAAACCCAAAATGCTCGGGGATGATGTTGCCTTCTAACCGAATTTCCCGCCGACTCGACAGCGAGTTAGCCGAAAACAAATCGCACTCTCAGAAACTATTTCATAAGTCTTTTTAAAGCAAACGGCTCATGGCAAAGTCGTGGTAGAAAGAGAGAGGGTACAAGTCTTGTATATACTCTTTATTGCTCTCCGTCTTACGCAGATGCCGCCAAAAGAAAAATTCAGAAACCTAAATCCAATTGGGTTGAAAAAGCCCTCAATCTTATTTCGAATGTCGTCGTCTGTTTGATGACAAAGGGTGAAATGTCTTCGACGCCATTTCCAGATTCACCGTAATTGAAATTAAAGCTGCTATTCGTCCTTTACCGCCTACTCTTTCTCTCTGCATGTGAAGAGAAAACCCTTTTATGTCGCCAACAATCGGTAATGGCGGCAGCCTAGATGGCCCTTATTTATAGGGCCTATTAGTGTCGCCGATGTATTAGGCGGCCGGCGAGCTTTGTTACGGGTGCGGTGAATGGCTAACCCGGAGCCAGTGCCGACATTGGTCGCATGGCGTCCCGAAACACATTGAAGCTTGGGCCAACAGAACAAATGCTCGGGATATGTCGCTTTTCTAACCGATTCAGCCGACATAGACAGTGAGTTAGGCCGAAAAAAAAATTCGTACTCTCCAGAAGCTATTCAAACCCTACGAACGTAATATGGGGGTTATGCAAGGTTGAAGTTGAAGGCTGAAAAATATTCGCGTCTATTACAACTTTAAAATGTTTCTCTCAGAGTCCAATGACTGTAAGTTCGCAAAGCCAAATTCGGATACTAACATTGGGGTTCGTACCCCACTACATCAACCGAATCGTTGTTCTGTTTGATGGCAAAAGGCAAATGTCTCCGGCATCTGCCATTTACTCCGCTATGGCACGCACGAGATTGACTGCACAGGAAAAGTGGTTGCTACGATTTTCTATTACGTCAATCACTGAGAGAGGTCTATTTTCTAACCACTCGCGTTACTCTTGTGGCTCTGTTTCCAGAAGATTTGTTGTGCTGCCATCGGCGACGCATTTGCGCTCGGCGGTCCGTCTTCAACTTGCGAATCGGGCTGTTTCAGCATAAGACATTTTCAATGAAGAACGTGCAAGTTGTAAAGAGCTTTGGAACCTCCACAGTAACGGTATAAAAGTTATCAAAGCGGCGCTCTTGATGCGCTGGGTTTCTTTAGGTCACGGACTCGAGGCGGAGCGAGTAGGTGTGTTGGGTTATTCGAAATAACCATGCCCTCTGAACCAGAGCTTCGACGCGTTGATTCGTAACCATAGATTGCACGCTACGAAGCCGTACATGTGAAATTAACGACGGATTGCTTTCTACGAGATCGAACTCGGGACGCTGTCAACATCGACACAATGTCAGTGGGATCTTTTCATCACATCGCGCCACTCAAAAAGCTTGTAACTCAACAATCTTCCTCGTTGAGAAACAAAACGCGCCATATGAAATTATGAATGACCCAATGTCACGACAAAATCCACCAGACGATTTCTCAGACTATTCCGCACCGGGTGCCCATCCCCGGATCACGGCTGGTGATAACAACTGTTTCTAGTTTACCAATATGCCGTCTTTGCGCGGCTTTGGGGCGCCCAGCCCGGTGGGCTAGGATCATAACGACGGTTAAAGCCGATTTGATTGGCACTGGGCAATCTTTAATTTTGCTCTAAACGATCCGTTTACGTTGCGGAGTACTAGATCGATTGGCTTTTCACATATACACACATCGGCTTTGCCGCTTTTCGCGGCCTTTTACATCAGTTCAACGTGCGTGTCGGTGCTGGTTGCAATCATACGCCATGAACCGTCTGGATCTGCCAGGCTTCATCCACACTGTTATTAACCCGACCTCTTCGGCAACCGGTTGCTTTGGCCAACTTCTCGCTGCGGGAGCATACCATCAAATCATTTTTGAGATTCGATGAGAAAACGCCTGAATGTTTTTGGCATGCATTTTTTCCCGATTCGACGCACCAAAACAACAGCAAAATTGGCATATTTTTTTATCCTTCAATGTTATTTTTGACTGTTCTCGTTAAATCATATATTGTAAATACGAAATAACCCCCTCCCAACCTCCCCCTTAGCAGGTGGGAGGAGCTTAGTACTTTTATTCCCTTCACTTACGCCTTCAAGAGGGAGGAGCTTAGTACTTTTCCCCTCCTTATGCCTTCAAAGGGGACAGAACTTGGTATTTTATTCCTCGCCCTTATTCTCTCAAAGGGCGAGCGGCTACGGGTGCGCGGCTCTACTTTACTCTAATTACCAACAAGAACTTTCGATGAGCAGCCTGTTATTTTTATTATGAAAACATCTGATTTTTTTTAAACCTTGTTTGGTCTCTTTACTCCCCACCTCCATGATCCGGATCATTAGGTTGGAATTATCATTTCGACTTTGGGTCCGCCATGACATTTAAATAATAAGACTGATAGCCATGAGGCACGCCGACAGGATGATAAACTCTGGCACCATCAGCAAGGTCGCCGTCTTCCACCGCCATGGTTTCATCTATGGCTGCGAAACCTCATCGGTCCATACGAGTCTGCGTTGAAAAGCAAAACCTTGCGGTGGATCGTGATCTTGTTTGAGGTGATTTGCCAGTTTGACGTTTTAGCAGGTGCTTTCCTTCTAAGTGCTTAGTGAGAGCGCGCATCGAGCGGGAGAGTCCGGTTGCGTGATGACTTCACACACCAGCGAGATGTGTTGCGTTACTTAAACACTATTCGCACATGACGAGTTTACTCGTTACCAAGGGCGGCGTGTTTGTCATATTGGCACTGCTCAGCGAATCATTGCTTAAACCGGCCCTTACCGGCCAGCGCCGGTTGTGTAAAAGCCACTTCCACGTCTGTAATCGCTTCAATTGCGTGTTTATGTGTCTCATCTTGCGGCCGGAGAATTACCCGAGCCTAACGGCGCTTTTTTTGATCAAACACGCTCCTGCGATCGCCAATATTCTTCACCTTCAAGCTTGTGTTTGGCCATTGGCTTTTCCTGAGCAGTAATCACCTGCACATAACTTTTCGTCGCGTTGCCGTTTCCGATGGTGATCGATTCACCCCGCTTAAGGCTGGTGTGCTTCAAAGCCAACTAACGCGCCAATTGGCACTTTAGGTGTCACCTTTATGTTTTGCGTCTGCCCTGTTTGTTGGCTATTTTTTACTTAGACTGTTTTTTACTTAGGCTGAGTTTTTACTTAGTAAATTGTGACATAATTTTTAAAACCTCGCAACAAATTACTTCATGTTGGCATAGAGAACTCTGGGACACGCGCGCAAACCTGTTAGGCCAACGGGCCGTAATGGTTTTCATGCGAGTATAGAAACGACACCATCTGGCCCATGCAGGTGTGCCAAAGGACCAAACACACAGTCGTTTCCCAACCACAAAAACTATGGAACGCCATAGGAATGGAATAGCCATTGACACCAACCTGCCCCACTTGAACTTTTTTTCCAGTAACTGACGCGCGGTTTCACCATCTCTCGTGAAGAAATGCCGGGTGCCGGTTACCATATTCGTGGCGGTTAATTACGCGCAAGCCTTCTTCATTAAGAATCCACTCGAACCACAACACAAAACGGGACCGAAGAATTTCTTTCATCTAATACGCAATGCCCCGGCTTTACTTGGTCAAGCAAAGCCGTAAGCGTCAACCAAGGTCAAAGTCCCTTGGCTCGTTGGTTTTTGCAGACGAAACGTCGATCCATCAACCACCAAGGTTGCCGCCTGTCTACACCTGACGTTAATGTGATGCGCGCCTAACCCTTTTGTGCGCTGCTCTTGGCTGACCCAAAGGGCCCATATGCGGCTCGTTTGTCGATGTCGGTATTTGTTTTTTGTTATCAAACCGGCGTCCAATGGTCATTCGTTCGTAACTACGTTCTTTTGCAGTATCTCAGCAGAGCGGTATCAGCCACGTCGTCGCCGACACAAAACCGACCCGAATCGCACACTGAGTTCACTTCCGCTGAAACCCCGTGAAGGGCCGCACCCATTAATGGAGTTCAACTACTTGGTTTGGATCGCGGATCGCGGCATCACTAACCATGTGATTTTTGCGCACCTACGAGCTTGCAACTCGCTCTGCCGTGTGCACTGAGCTGTTGCAATAAAATGTATTCTGCGATTGGCGGTTGACCAACAAAGCTCACTGCTTGGATTATTGGGGCCCGGGGGGATCTCTGTTCCCGTTCAAAAAGAAGAAAAGGTTTAGCCAGGAATACAATCAACCGATTCTTTATCCCCCATTTAACTACCGTTAAAGACACATCTGGCAAAGTGTCGCGCTTCTATGAGCGCAACTTCAGCAGCCGCATAAGGAGTGCTTGGGTCTTTTCATCAGACGGTTTTCAATTACAATGTATTACCACCAGCAATGGACCACAGGAGAACATCACGCACATTGTTATCGGTTGATGGCAGGTACTTCAACTGGCTGTATTACCGAGTCGCTTATAACAGCGCCAAGCGGTTGGGGCATCAAATCTGTAGACTGTCGACACCAGACCCACAACTTCAGCTGGTGCGTCGCCTTTTTGAAGGTGCGGATTACCAACATGCAAAACTCTACGACTTCAAGCCCGCGCGTCAGTTCGCCATGGCATCGAATAGACTTTGCCGTGTTCACTGCAATCAACTCAGCCAACTCATGGCTGTGCGCTTCACTAAAGCTTTTAAACTTAAACATAACGCGCGCACGATTTAATGGTGTGACATGAGACCAGTTTTCAAACGCCGTTTGTGCCGAGTAATGGCGGATTTGTGTTTCTTCAACCGTGCTCAGTGATAGCGAATAGAAGCCCCTCACCCTGTCGCAGGGTTTTAAGAACCGTTTGCTTACCGAGACGAGGTACTTTCAACGCATTTTTGTCAATGAGTTTTACCCATAACGTTATCTCAAATTAGACATTTTTTTTCTCTCTTTAAATACATTAAACTTCGGACATTTCTAGCGTGAGATTAAAAGTAAAACCGGCTTTTTCAAAATTCGCGTGACAAATACTCGTAACCTTTCGGTTGCAGTACGTTATGGGTGCGCACTAGCCGGATCCTGCTCACGGCTTCCACCACAATCCACCGGAATCGTCCCCGAGATTTTCAGCACTTCCAATAAATAGGAAAAATTAACAATTACTGCATCGCCAGGTTTACCGTATAAATTCGCCCTCTTCTCTCTTAAGAATCGGGATTCAAAAACGGCACTGTCTCGTTAAGGTTATCCTGCGGAACACCTTGGATCGAATGTTCTTTGCAATGAACATGAAGCTGATTAACGTTTAGCGTGCTTTTTTCGCCAATCGCTAATGCATCACCACCTTCCAAACGTAATATGACCGGTGTCCAGCAACAAACCGACGTTTACCTCCCGTCATTTGCATTAGCTATCGACTTCTTCGCGGTTTTTTTTCGATCACCGTTCCCCATATGAATGGTGTATACGCCATTTTTTTACGCCTTCGGCGGCCATATAATCCGCTACCGCGGTCAACGTTCCCCCTCCCCGGCGTTATTCATCCATTGGTGTTCGCCGTCCAATACGGGGGCGATGAGACAAAGGAACGGATTGATCACCATGAATACAGGCCATGACTTCGGCAAACACTATGACAGTCGACCTACGGGTGGAGCAAATTATGTGTGATCTTTTGCATCGTGCAATTTCGCTTCATCACTCGATCTGAGCACTATTCTCGTGCGCTGTACCAGCGGCTGATACAAGAGACAAATCATTGTTGGCTTTTAAGTGGCTTATATAACAGGGACATGACGCATCACGAGGAAATTTATTTACCGGGGTTAATTCGAGTGCCGTCTTGGCGTAACCGGCCTGACGTTGCGCTTGTCACTTCAAACATACTCAGCGGCCGTATCCCCGCCCACGGAGAGTGGAGGTCGTCGTTAGTGTTCGAAGTCAGAGGGATTAATGCCCGATTCGGATGTATGAGACTCCGTTTATCGCGCGGTTTATGCTTTTTTTTAAATTGTTTTTAATTGTTTGCTTTGTTCATAGGATTGCTCC
>Ga0163217_1102211_pt1 | contig 10771 bp, 12 predicted proteins | sample SynspAceP_FD_185933 | JGI IMG/M metagenome (GOLD analysis project Ga0163217, IMG submission 185933) | Saline lake microbial communities from Ace Lake in Antarctica - Synechococcus sp. Ace-P (PacBio error correction) | ecosystem: Environmental > Aquatic > Non-marine Saline and Alkaline > Saline ...
GATAATCTTGGACGAATAAGTCGAACGGATAACCTTCGAATTTGGCCAGTCCCGGGTGGCAAATTCTGCGGGCGGGAATGATCTCGTTCAACATCAAATGCGGAGCGTCTTGGTTTTTTCTTTCGTTTTCTCCGAGCCCGGACGTTTTTTCTTGGTGCCATCTTCGTTCTCCTCGTCCGAATCGCAAGAGCAATCGACTCGTTTGTGATCGGTTCGGAACGGGTGGTCTTCTTGAGCCGCTGAATTTTCATCTCGGCAGATCTTGGATTTCGGCAGCCTGTTTTTTGAATAACCCCCAGTAGCGCCAGGACCAGTGGTGCTGGATCGCGACCACGAGATTTCGATGCCGGTGCGAATCGTGAATGGGGGCGGGCGTATTCGGGTCTTGGCTTGCTCAATGCTGATAGAAGCGCGAAAATCGCTCTGTCCGTGTAAAGATAATCCGACGGATTATTGAGGCATTACTTCCCACTTTCACTCCAAACCCCAGAAACAGACGCACCAAGCCCAATGCCCAAACTCTCCCTTCTCATTCGAATAACGCCAATGTCTTGCTGGCATCCCGCACACCGCAGTCCCCACTGGTGTAGGTTATCGACAGTGGCTGGAGACACCTCCTCCCAACCCATTGGATTACAGATTGAATCCGACAATTTCGGATGAAACCCGGACGCACCATGTATTCGGCAGTAAATGAATAATTCCAAGCGGATCATCCAATTTGGACTGGGTTGCCTCCAAAAAGACTGGAAATAAAGAACTGCCATCGAGATACCCGAATTGGGTTTCTTTGGAGCAGAAACCTGCTCAACCGCTGTAGTCCGTACATGCGTGCCCGGTAAGTGATACAAGGTCCACGCTTCGTCAAATTCCACGACCTGTGTACGAGTACCGGTTTGCTCTCGGCACTCGTCGTGCGTGCGGTTTCCGGCGGCGTTGGTGATCGAAGGTGGTTCCGTATGCCGAGTAGGCGTAGCGTTTCTTGAAATGGCTCCGCTACCGTTGGTCAGTTGCGACGACACTGTACTGTTGGTTGCGATGGGTAGTACCTGTTCCCGCCGTTTCGGCTCTCATCATCCGGTTTTCGTCGATGTATGCCTGGCGTTAGAATGTAGTTGTATCTGTCGGAACTGGCCGCTGCGGGTGCCGGAGGTGTAGTCGGCGATCGTCTGTTGGCGCGGACTGAACGAAACACCGTCCACCGTGGTGCCATCGTCTCGACGAACTCGGCGGCCCAGGGTCCCCATTGGATATGTGACGTCAGCCCACGGCGTCGTTGTCGTGTCCGCTGAGATCATGCTTTGTTTTCAACAACCCTACCCTTTCATTCGCGAGGCGCGTCCGCTGCCGGGACGTAGCATCGCAGGCAAAGGATCGTTTGGTTGCCCTTGGCCGTCGGGTGCGTGGATCGTTTGGCCGGCGGCGGTGAGCAGTTCGTGCGTCGGGCCGTGGGTTGCGGGACTGGGTGCTCGGCGTTCTCGTCACACTGTTCCAATCGCCGACATGACAGAATTTCCAGCTGGTCGAGGTTGTTTGTCGTCTGGCGATTCCCACCGGACGAGGCGAATCCTCGGTCGTCGTAAGCCGGCTGGTTGGCGACAATCGAACCCGTAAACCGCTCGATCGTGCCTGTGATGCCCCTGCGCTCGTTTTGTTTTTGTTCGAGTCCATGGTAAGCTGAGATTGCCCGATCGGGGCGCCGTAAACTGATGCTCGCGAGCGTATTGTCCGTTATTGTGCGCTCGGAAACAAGGTCAACCGCAGAGATCCTGTGGGTGAAAATGCTGCCAAAAAGAGTGTTTCGCACAGAAAAAATTGCCAGCGGTGGGGTGGCCGAGGGCGAATTGGTCATTCAAACCCGTTTTTTTCACCTCGCGATCTGATCGGCCTGCAACTTGGCTAGCGCAGGGCCGATCAGGATCGCGAGGCAAAAAACTCTCTCTGCTCGAAAAAAACAAAAATTGTGGGTAAGCAGCGTGCCGGGGGGGCTGTATGTAATCTGTGCGAGTACTAAAAATCGAACACACCAAGACAACCACACCGACCGATGCACCTAAAGACTAATCTGAAACTTCGTTGAAAAGCAAGGGCTTGTTCTATTCCCAGAGCAGCTGGAACCAAGACGAAGGAAACCATCTTTCGTGGTTACACGCTGGAGCCACATCCAGAAGCAAGACCGTGTGTAGCGGGTGTGGAAAGAAACGTTCCGGGCTTACGAATCGTGTTTGAAAAAAGGTCCATTTCAGTTCATACCGCTTTGGAACATCCCAGTCCTTTTTCTCGTACGCAATGAGAGGGTGGAGTGCCCCAACAATGTGGAATCGTTGGTGGAGCGAGTACCTTGGACAGACGGCAAGACATCAATCGACACTGAGCTAAATCGAATCTTCCTGGCGGTTTGGGCGAAGCAACTTGAGCTGGAAGCAGCGTGCGGCGATGCTCCGGGATCAAAGCTGGGATAACTGTCCTACGTAGCGTCACCTGGGTAAGTACGCTGCGGGCCTGGTTAAACCGTGAATTACGGGACATTGAAAGCGATCGGTGTCGATGAATTCAGTATCGCCGAGGTCACAAATAATTGACCTTGGTGTATCAGGTGGATGCCGGATTGCCGACGCTTGCTTTAACGTGGCGAAGGATCCGCACCGAAAGACAGCTTTCGTGGCTTTTTCAAAGATTTCTCACAGAGACGACATGCTGGCCTGAAAGTAAACACGTGCAGCGACATGTGGCGAACTATGAAGTAGCCAAGCCCGAGCAGGCGGGGGATAACGAATTTCAAGTATCCTAGGGATCGCTTCACATCATGAAAAAGTTCAACGAGAAGATCAACGGAGGTCCGCGCACAAAGAAGCGAAGCAGTTGGCCGCTGAAATGGGTACGAGCCAGTTTTTTTGAAGAAAACTCAACGCTGGTTGGCCTGTTTGAACGGCGTCGCGGAGAATCTGGGAGCGGATAAACAAACGGTCCAAAGCTGAAAGAGGTTGGCTTAATATAACCTTCGCAGCGTACGCTCGTACTTAATGCGAGGAAGACTTTCCAACGTTTCTGGAGTAACAGCAGTACCCATACGCACCTGGAAAGTTTTTTGGATCAGTGTGCGTTTTCGTGTGCGATGAAGTCAAAGAAGAGCCTATGAAGGCGATGCGAAAACACTTCGTAAGCCACCGAGACTTACTGCTGAACTGGTTCCAGGCCGGATGGCAAGCTACCAAGTGGCAGTGTGAGGGCATGATAACAAAGCCTAAGTGGCAATGAAAAAAGGCCATTCGGTTCAAAATCGTACACAAGCAATCCGAAATGCCCTGTATCACCAGCTCGGAAAAGCCTTCCTGAGCCAAAATCATCCACAGATTCTGCGGATGAGGCCGAAACGAAGGGGCCACCCACATTCTGGCCGGGGCTGGTGATCAGGTCCCGCAGCTGAAATTGTGTGTGTCCCTGCGACATTTCCGGCAATTCGATCCTGCTCGCTCCGTCGGAACCCGCCACAGCTCTTGGAAAACAGGCCGATCGCAAGCGCAGCGGTGACCTCGGCCACTCCCTGATTTCGCTATCGCAATGAAAGCGAGTCGTTTTAGTCCGAAGACAGGCGAGCGATTCTCTCGGGCGCAACAACCAGCCCTGTCCCCGCACGCGGGATCGCCTCCTGGGCGGAGACTCTCGGGCGTTGCCCGCGCTCGCTGAACACGCCGCCCGAACTTACGGCACCACGTCCGACACCGAGCCAGAGAGGATCCCAGCCCGATGCCGGCTCAGGATCGGTGCCAAAGTGCTCGGGGACTTGCCCACTTTGTCTTGTTGCAATGGGTGTAACCGGCGTTCCGCCGCTTCGATTCGGGGTCTTGCGGGATCTGGGTAACAAAAGGCGGCTTTCCTGCGATGATGCCGGGTAAGTAATAATCCGTTTTGACCAAGGCAGGAGGCCGCTTTCGAAATGACCTCTCCGGCGGAAATTTAAACCCCCACTTGACAAGAAACCACTTCGGTATCGGAGCAGCCCGCTGCGGTTCGCCAAAGCATGCAGCGAAATTGATGAACTTGCCTGACGCAAAACTCAAAGACGATGGCGTTCGCCGCTGCTGCGAGCAGCGAATCGATTCGACCAAACTGAAAGAAACGGCACGGAATGTGCCGAGGGCACAGCCTTGGAACAGTATGTACCCGCACGAAACGAACTCCCGGAAGAAATGGCTTCCAAATGATTGAATTGTTATTCAGCTGCAAGCAAATGGCGATTTGGGCGAGTCCCATCGGGTTACCGAAGAAGGCAAAACCCTTTAACCGAAGGCGAAAAGCAACCCATCAGACAACAGTTCGATCGACGTTCGGTCCAACCCCAATACCTCGTAGCACAGTTCACTTAACGCACCGGGAGCCAAGAAGCTACCCCAAGCTGCGGCCCTGGTCCAGTGCTCGAATGCTGTTGCCCGCAAACGCGCCAGTGGTCCTTCCTGCTCCAAGAACTCTCTCAAATGATGGCCGTCCGATCAAGCCTAACGACCAAGCAATGGACAATCTCAGCGAGATCCTGGGCGGCACTTCTCCGTCCGATACCGCTGGAAAATATCAACGCCGAACTGGGGTCGCCGCCGGTTGACTACTTAGGCCGATTGCACCCGATCCGCAGCCTTGAAGCGAAGCAAAATTGCGGTTCGTATCCGCTGACTGCAAGGGCGTGCCGCTTGTCAAAGAAGACTCTGCAAGGTCGCTGCTTTTGAAACGGCAAGAAGAACCCTGGCAACGTCGTATGGCGCGTGCCAGTGTGACACAGTCGACCCGCATGTGCGAACTGCCGAAAAAAGTCCACCGCTGCTTTGTTTCGCGAACGAGCGAGACAAGGCACGAAGAAAAGATAAGAAAAGGTCAAACGGCCTCGACCGCAAAATAAAAACAGCGACAGCTCATTTCCCCGAGGTTGGGAGAGCAACGACGATGGAGTCACCTGCCGATCAACGGGATTCATGTGGCGATGGCTTGGATCAATGGGAGCAGGTCGCCGGCTCGCCGCAGGCCTGGCAAGGTGCCTGATACGCGTTGAATGGAACGGTCAAGAAGAGTTTTATGGCCAAAACAATGATGCTTCATCTCTCGTTTCGGATGCACGCACGATACGCGATATTGGATATCTTCATGCGTTGGCTTATGTGTGGGAAGCGTCGAAGCTTTTTCTCGGAAAGACGACGACGTTCGCAAAGCGTGTACCACGAACTCGATTGCTGCGAATTTTACGCGGTGAAGTGACGAGGCGTGATTAAAGGCCTGCGTCGCTTGGAACAACCCGAAAACCTGACAGGCAAAGCGAAAAAAGAATCTGGCCTCGCATCTGCACTACTTGGAAAAGAATGCGGATCGGATGCGTTAACGATGAGTTTTAACGCTACGCCGTGGGTTATCCGATGCTTCAGGCGTGATCGAGGGAGCAGTCGTCAATTTAGTGAAAGGATCGGATGGAGCGGGCAGCGGGATGAAGGTGGACTTCTCGATGGACGCTCAAAGCATGTTGAATGTACGGGCAGCGTTTCAAAAAACGATCACTGGCGTGGGTTTCTTGATGATCGTGTGCAACAAGAAGTTCGCCGCCGCACCGCCATTCGGCCACCCGAACATCTCCACGCTGACTACCAACCTTCGCTCTGGCCTGGCCTAAAGGCGATCCAAAAAGCCGAGCGCCGGAAACGCCGGTTACACCCGTATGCACATTGGCGGCCCGCCAATCCAGCAACGTCCAGATAACGGGTCTAACGAAACTGCGAGACATCCCTTTGGAACTTGCCGGCGGTCGACCGGAGTCTTCCAAAACAGGGGGCCGACCGCAACTAATCGTGCTGTTTCGTCAATTTTCGGGGGGTTCGATCCGAGCTCATCTCAACCGCTACGTCTTTCGCGTGTTTGGCGCCGGACGGCGACTCACCGCTTTCACCCAGGACGTCGTGCTGGGCCGCGTTCGATCCTCGTCGCTCAACGCGAGGTCGTCCGATCGCGAAGATCACTTCGCGCGCCGCGGTGTAGTTCGCTTGGGGTGCTAGAGTTGTTCGGGGTGTATCCGCGGATCGGCGCGCACGGAATCGGATTGAAAGGTAACGTAGGCGGCACAGGGCCAGCAGAGCGCTGGCTTCATCGAGTAAAATTTGAAGTTTAAAAACGTCTCTACCCAAAATAAATTGCCGGTGCACTCGGTCTTCAACGGTTGGCAGCGTCGGCGGCAATGTTTTTCAGCCACGCCACGCGACCACGCCCCTTGCACATCGGGCTCAGCCGCCGCGTCCCTGCTCCCAGCAAGAACGCTCGGGCTGATTGACGGATCAATAGTCGATTTCAGGCTGCGTCGGGGCTCTTCGGGCGTCCCGTCGTCCTTCTTGGGCGGTCGGGAACAGCCTCAGCCATCGCCGGGCGACTTCCTCATGACGCTCCACTGGGCAACCACATCACTACGTGTTCTCAAGGACCAAATATGTGGTTACTTAGCACAGTATAGTCAGGCAGTCGATGGCGAAGATCGAGTGCAAGACGAACTCCAGGCCGACTGCGGAATCCAGCCTCTGCGATGCTCATAACGACTGCCCCGAATGTGGATTCTTCCCCGCAAAAGCCAGGCCCGACGCACGCATCGCTGGAAAAACCAAATGGAAAAACCTGCACCGAGTGGGGGTCGGTAATTTCGCAATCTTTGGCTTTTCGTGGCGATGATGGCCTGCCGTTTCAATGGGGGGTGCACTGAGGCTAGTTTTTTCAATCAAGTAAGTCACATCGCCCGCCCGCTTCGCCAATAGGTGGGTGGCCCCACCGCATGGAGTGCATGTGGACAACTTTTCCCGATCGCTTGTTGCGAGTGCCGGCCACCTGCTTTGAAGCCACTCACGGAAAAAACTGCTGGACGCGCCAAATGACAGACGAGCCGCAAAATCCAGCGGCGTACAGCCGCTCGAAATCGACCACCTGTTGATAATCAGCACCGTGGTTTGTGCAGCATCGCGCGGCATCAAACTGGTCGCATGCACAAGCGAAGCTGAAGCAGTCTCGTCGTCGTGATTCTTCCAGCAATAAAACACTGGCATCAAATTCGAACTGAGCACTCGCAATCACGTAGTGTTCCAGGCTACCCGACTTGTGGAGGCCAACGTGAGACAAGCAACCCAGGTCCTTTGTGGCCCGCAGCCCGAAGCGATGGATTTCAATCGTGTTTGCGAACCGCGACAGCAATCGTCCAAGTTCGATTGACTCGGAAAGGCGCTAGCTGGACGTCCGACAGGATGGTGTCATTTCATTGGTGGAAGGTAAAGACATCACGGAAGGACGGACCGATTGACTTTCCCACTTCAATAAAACACGCAAGCCGTCCTCCGTGGCAATAGTCATGGTTTACTCGCCGGTTTTGGGTAAGCTGCGAGAACGTTAAAGTAGTCAAGCTGTGTGAATGACAGAATCTGTCAACCAAAAATCAGTGTGTTTTCGCCAGTCGTCCCGCCCAGTCAAGATACGTTGCCGTTTTTGGTCCTCGGGGATGTTTTTTGGTGCGGCCCCCGGCGTCAAGGCAATTAGTTTTTGCGGCATCGGGGATTGATTCCAAGGCACAAGCGTATCCCAGTGGACGCTCACCGTCGGGCGTTCGTCGCCATCGCGTCAGCAACCAAAAAAGCAAGGAGCACCGATCATCGCGGTGTTTGCCCTCGGACTGCAACGTGCAATCAACGGAGTGTAGCAAATCGCGTGCAACAGTCGACAAGTCAGCCGTACACAACGCGTTCGGAGCAACCCACGGCACAAGACCGGGGTTGTCCCGCAGACCGCAGTGAACAGCAGCAAGGAAATTGTGCGAGGTGGCGAAGTTGCGGGCGTTTGTCGATGAGACGTCTTAAAGAGCCGTCCGGCGTTTGCTCATTGCGTCGAGGCGTAAAAAACAGGCTTTGTCCGTAAAACGGGCGGCTGGGGCCCAAGTTCGATCTCAAAGATTTCAAGGTCGAGTAACGTTTGCCGTCACCGAGAATCCGGCGTGACGACGTGCGATGCCCTATAAAGTTCTAACACGGATCTTCGTGTGCACGTCTGTGTCCGATGACTTTATTAGTGGCCTGTCGTGGTGTAGGGCGTGGTTACCCGCCCGTTTGGCGTTTCGGATCGGGTGGTGCGTTTTCCGGAGCCCCTCGATGAAACAATTCGACGGGGAAAAGTCAATCAGACAGCTCCGGTTCGGCGTCGTGTAGTTCGTCGAGCCTTTGTCGCCTATCGTTTCGTGATCGCAAAACAATGTAAATCGCCATAAACGCGTCTTTCATCTTTCGTCACGCTGAGTTTGGATTGGCCGAATCCAGCGTCCCTCCATGCGCCAGAGTGCCCATTGTCGGGTCGGCGCGAATGTAGGGTTGTTCGTGTTTTGCCGAATCGAGAAGAGTTGAAAAGCAATGCGCGAAGCATCTCGATGGAACGTGAGCGCTTGTGAGTGAATCATCGCAACCGTAGCAAAGCATCCGTCCTTTGGTGTCGAGAAACGGGCTGACCTGTTTTCGGTGACCAGGTTTTGCATTCGCAAGGTCAAGAGCATGCGGAATCGCGTCGTCGGGGATGAACGCAAGAAGCTGCTTTCAGATTGAAAAACAGTTGGAGCGGCTCGCTTTCAGCCGGGTGATTGCGGCGGGGCATCTCGTTCGCTCAGTGCAGCCCGAGGGTGAGAGATTTAGAAAACGATACAGGGCAAGAAGACGAATGCATTTCAGTCGGGTAACGGTAAAGGATAATCGGTGCCCGACAATACGACACGCAAAGTCTAAAGTAAGAGACCAAACGGCACTTCGATTTCATCCGTTGGTTATGTCACGCTAATTTGCCTAACACTGACGACTCCATTCATAGTGAATTGTTTTTTTTGTCTGCGAGCAACCATGTTCCCCTCCATTCTTATGTGGTGGATTTAGGTTATGCGATAGGCAGCCGCCATTTGTCGAGCAACTTCGGTGAAGGGAACACCGCAAAATCCGGCAACCATGGCGCGGAAAACCGACGGAAAGAATGCAATTGTGCCTCGTTTTTTTTTTTGCTTTGTGGCGGTATACAGCAAATTAGTGATGCCCAGGTTCGCGGTGTAATAGCCTTGTCAGTTCCTTCAATGGATCCCGGCACCTCGATCGTCGGGGAATGGCGATAAACGGATATTCTGCAGAGTGGCCTTGTAGGTTCGATGAACGAAGTCCCTATCGGTTTGTTCGCGCAAGGTATTCATCCATGATTCCGCAGTTTGAACGCTTCGCATTAAGTGATCACCGGTGAAATCGGAATCACCGAGCATCAATCCGGCAGTTCATGATTCCAAAGTGCCGTTTAGCTGCCGTTTACAAAAGCAGATCGTGGAGGCGGCAGATCGCTCAAGCCGGGACTGAATGACGGTGAACGCGAAGTAGACCTTTCAAAGCGATCGCAGAAAACGCATCGCAACATTTCTGTGTTCAGGATGAATCAACCACAAGTTCGATTGGGAGGGCCAAGAGCTAAGTTCTCCAAGTGACAATAACGAAGTAATTATCGCTGGTTGTGGCGGCGATAAGTCGAATCCTGAGGTTTGTTATCCGCCGGTTGGAACTGGCGGTCCCTTGGGGTGACAACGGGGGGTGTTATCGCCCGGGTTTTTCCCCCCGAAGGGGGGGGGGGACTTATCACCGGTTGGGGAGGCGCCGAGTAATGGGGGATTCTCGATCCTTTGGGGTAAGCAAAAAGGTTTTTTGCAAATTTTCAGGGAGAAAGGTCCTTTGACCCTGATTTGCGGGTGCGGTCGATGTAAGAAGCGTGGATGTGGCGAAAAAATCGACTTCGAAAGTGCTTGGCGGCGATGCGGTATCGGCGGGGAGGAACGAATTAACTCCTAGAGACGCCCGAGGCAACTGCATTGGAAATGGCCGTGGGAGAAGGGCGGTGGTCCTTCGTTGCGGCCAACGGGCAACTGGGATGGAATCCTTTTCCGCACGATCGACTTGGTGAGCTTCATTTTAACAGCCTGAGTCGGCGGTGATTGCAAAAGGACGGTTTCTATGCCACGGAGTTTAGTCAGTCCAAAACCACTTGGCGCGAAAGAAGCGTGAATATAGTGGGGGCGAAAAGGGAGGGAAGAGTGCGAAATCGTGCCGATGCTAGCAAGCGTCGTGGCTGACATCCGGAATGGATGGAGTTCTGCCGTCGAGTGCTGCAACGAACACGATTTTAGAACAGGGACAAGCATCGGTGTGGTTTGCCAAAGGCACTGGAGCGGAAGTATCCTGGTGCCTCGCGCGGAGTTGAAGTGGCAATTTCTGTTTGGCATCCCACCGTTTGTCCGTCGACGCCCCGATCACGTGTGGCTGCGACGGAAAACATCAATTTTTCACACGGATACGTTCCCAACAGTGAACTTTGCGTGCTGCAAGTGAGGAAGGCGGAGATTCCACAAGCACGTCAAGTTCGCATGTTTTTCGCCATAGTTTTGGCCACGCATACTACTGCGTGAGGGAAACGCGACATTTTGCACCGATCCCAGGATCCCGCTTGGGTCACTGCGATATGCAAAGACGACTCGGAATCTACCTGCCAGTAACTCGCTCAATCGCGGGATGTGGAAGGTGATTAGCCGCGCCGTTGGAAACCGGAATGAAGCTGAAATCGTCCAACGATTTCAGCGAACCGGCGAAGAGATCGGCTTCGGGCCACACCAGGCTCTGTGCAGGAAGGCGCGAAGCCGTCGAACGCGTTGGCAGTTTGAACGGTTTCCAAGGCTCGGAAGCGAGTAACTCAGGAAGCATGCGTGATT
>Ga0163217_1118762_pt1 | contig 10770 bp, 9 predicted proteins | sample SynspAceP_FD_185933 | JGI IMG/M metagenome (GOLD analysis project Ga0163217, IMG submission 185933) | Saline lake microbial communities from Ace Lake in Antarctica - Synechococcus sp. Ace-P (PacBio error correction) | ecosystem: Environmental > Aquatic > Non-marine Saline and Alkaline > Saline ...
AGTTTAAACACAGGAGTAAAGAAATAGTTACTTACTAAATTTAGGTTTTAAACTTGTAGACTTGTTGTTTGTTTTATTTATTTTTCATCGGAGTAAAATCTTTAAGATTTTTGTGGATTTTTGGCACATAATGCGCCAGCTTTACCTTTTTTTAGTGACTTTTTCGCCCTTTTGTTATAGCTATGGATGTTGTCTAGGCTTTTTTTAGTTCTGATGGTCAAAGCTTATCTATTTAGCGATATACTCACAATTTTGAACCCTATTCAAAAGTTCCCTATTTTGCAATCCGTGAACACTTCAATTTATTTTTCGTATTGTCCATTTAATATTCGCTTATAACTCTTTTCGCTTTTGTCAAAATCTGCATTTGATGAGCCCTATGTTTAGTTCCGATTTACATTTCGACTTTCCATATTTGCTGATTCTTAACACGTTCCAACCACTAAGGCACTTTCCTGTCCTGGTAAAATTCCACTATTGGTTGTAAAATGGAGAATATCCAGATTCCGTTTTTTTCGTTTCATTTAACACCACTTTTTTGTATATGCCTTAATGAGTAAGATTCCGTTGTATTTGTTGTCGGTCGGAAGACATCAACGATATTCGAACTCGTCCTGAATTCAAGAATTATTTTTCAGTTTCAGGCTTATTTCTCTCAATTCCAGGGCGGTTTCTTTCTTTCTTTCTGGTGTTTATTTTTTCTTTTAGTTTAGGCACATCGGTAGGCCAATGGTTTGTTGGGGAATGGTTATCTAAGGATTTTTGCGCGGTTTTGAAATCCATTTAATGTAATTTATATTTTTTGTCTTAGGGTTAAATGCAACAAGATGTAATAGCCATTGTAACTACTTCCTTTTTTTTAATGTTAAACAGTTTTTTTAACAAGAAAAATCATTATTCAAACAACGAATACGTGTCCATCGGGTGGTTAATTCTTTAATATCAACACACGACCTAAACTCATTTAAAATATAGAATCACCTTTAATTCTCCAGCAGAAATGGCATCCGTTTCTAAATCGAAACTTAAGTAAAGTGAATCTCGATTTTAAATTCAAAACTCTTTAGTAAGAATTTTTCTGATAATTTCCTCACTTCGCATTTTCAATTTGAATATCAGTTGAAATACCAACGGTCCAAACTCCCAATAGATTTATCTTGTTTTTAGTAACTTCTGATGGCGCTTCCTATTAGGAATGCTAAATAGAATAAAATTATTTGTTTTTCATTTTTAGTTTGTAGTTAGCGGTTAGTAAATAGTGAGAATGAGTGGCTGCGCGATTAAGGTGCGGAGGATTTTTTGTCCTGCCACCGCTCTTTAGCGCGTGGAGAAAATTAGGAGGTAGTCAACTTGCAACAACCTTTTGGGTTAAGGTTCAAAATTGAAGCCCATCTATTGTTTTATAACTTCTTAAGTTTTATTATTTTTTACTAAATAGTTAATTTTAAGTATTATAGAAAGAACAAAAGAGCAGATTAGGTACTAAGAGCGGTGAAGCGTGTTTTGACTTCGACAGACATTGATACTCTCGTTTTGTTATGCTTATGAACCCACGATCAGTTCTTTGAGGCCTAAGACGCAGGATCCGTTTTGCACGAGTTAGTTTCGAGCCAAGGAAACTAGTTTCAAAAGAATTGTGTCGTTGTATAGCCAAAGTGGTAATATGCTTACTTTTGTTATGTACGTCATTAAAAGATCTACAAACAGAAGTTATGGTACGGTAAGATAGTTAGATAAATCCAAGGTGGCCGTGTTCCTTTTAGGTATTATTTTTTTAAACGCTTACTGGCATCCTATTGACGGTGATATCTGTATGTTTTATACAGCTTTGTTAACATCTGTTTTCTGTTTTATGTTTGTTCTATAACTTTTCATAAGAATTGGTATTAAAGAGTAAGACTATAAGTCTCCGAAGAGAGTGACACAGTTTGGAAATTATTGGTTTTTATAAAGGGTAGGTTCGAAAAAGAGTAGCCAAGAAGACACCAAAACTAAAAACGGACAAATGCCCCAATGCACATTATAACGCTAAAATTTCGAAAATCCATTTGTTCCAATTCCTTGGCTCAAAAGGGCGCAAAGTCTAATAAATAGGTCAGAACCGGCGATTATTATGGTTGTCTGAAACCATGGGTGTGCATAGAATTTCGTTGGTCCTTCCGCCGGTATATTTTGGGATTAAATTTATAGGCTTATTCTTTTATTTTACAGTTTAGTAATTTAAGTTCCAAGATGCTTACCAATGAGACTAATTGAGGATTGTCTCCAAGAATTGCTGCTATAGTTAATTAGAAAAAGAGTAATAAAGATTTAATTCGGCCTGTTTTGCCCCAACAGCGTTTTGAACCGCCCGCTGGGCACAAAAGAAGTTACCTGCCCGTAAACACGGATATCTCCTGGAGAAAAGGGCATAAGCACCAGGATCCTGTCTCCAATAAATCTATTAAAAACTAGTCATAGTATAAATCCAAATGCCCATAATCTAAAACGCAAGTTCAAAGAGATGGTGGTCAAGTTGTAAAGATAAAATCTTTAAGATAAGATTAATAATTGTCCAAGTAAGGTGGTGGTTTAAGATATTAGTTTTACTTGAGGGTTTGCTTTCTTATACGTGTAAAATATACAATGGTATCAACCGGCATTAAGCTGCATTTAGTTAACCTTTAATGTTCAGTTTGCTTTGCTCGAGTTCAAAGCCTGCCATTTTTCCTACGTTTTCAATTTCAATTATTGTTCGCTTCCGAAAATTTCGAGTCTTTGAATATTATAGAAAATTAAGAGTACAAATTCTTTCTTTTAGTTAAAACGTTCACTTTCTACATCTTAAAGATTGTAGATTCAGTTTGCTATTTTTCTTTTGCCTTTTTTTAAAATCCCTTGCTTTTGGCTATTGAGTTTGACCAGCTTTTATTGGTATAAGGGTCAGATTTTCCCGCAAATGAATGTTTCTTTGTTTTCATTAGTTTTATAAACACTTAGTATTTTTTTTGGGAATTCGTCTATTGCAATGAAATTGTTATTCATTGTTCTTTTGTGTTTAAAAGAACAGTGGTCCGGTCCTCGTATATGCAATCCTTTACACTTGTTTTTTTCTTTTTTTCTGGGGGTGTTCAATTTATTTTCCCAATTGGCTATGAACCATCCGCGGTTTACACAGAATAGGGGTAAGGTTTTGAGTATAATGCATCACAGACATTGATGATATTTCATTTGTATTATATTTTTTGAGATTGTAAAGATATGATAGTGGAATCTGTTGCTCTCAAAAATGGAGCGTAACGTATTTGAAGAATAGAAAAATGAGCAATTCTTTAAGTAAAAAAATGAAAGTGGAAAGATGAGACGTCAGTTGGAGTGAGTTTTGAGATGAATGGTTATTTCCTCTAAACCAGATCTTTATGATATAAAGTTTTGTAATCGTACGCGTTCCGGCCTTATCGTAGTTTTTGCTTTCAGCGTTTAAAAAAGGTGCAGGGGTATTTCTTTTTGATTGTGTTTAAAAAGAACAAGATGCAGTAGGTTGGGTTGTCCCTAAATGGATGTTAGCTATATTTAGGCCCTGAATGGATTGGTGTTCGTATATAGTGGTAACTAAGTTCTTGGGATCCGGCTCTGCAAATTTAGAGAAACCTCCCATCAACACTGTTGGGTGGGCAGATACGAAAACAGCATAAAATATGCCTACAAATTAAACACTTTAAGCCAAGCATTTTGCAGTTAATTTATAAAAACAAAATCCCCTTACGGCCCAATTACATGGGTTTAAAAATTTGCATAAAAAAAATTAAACAATACTTAATATAGGTTTAAATTTTTTTTTAAATAAATACGCTTAATTGTTCTCGTATATTTTATCATACTTTTTTATGGACTTGGTTTCCCATTGTTATATGTGGCTTTATTGAACTTGCGGCTTTAAACTCCGTAATAGCTTTAACAGCGATTGTAATTCCCAAAAACTTTGGCACTTTATTTCTTTCAAATTTTTAAAAAAAGTCACATGGTGGTGGGCTTGGACTTATGTTGCCTACTGTATTTTATTCGATTACACTTTTCAGTTTATGGATGGGTATGTTAATGATGGGATGTGTTTTTATGGCAAGTTTGAGTGCCATCCCCATTTCCCCCGAGAAAATTTAAGAATGGTTGGTATCTTTTGGCGGCCAATTTGCCCTAATTTGGCCATTTGACACGATTCGGAATTCCCCTGTGAGTTTAACCACGTTTAAATGATTTTTTAAGTTATTTTTTTCGGTCGCGGGTATTGAACATAAAAAAATGATAATTAATCGTTCTATGGATAAAATGCGATATTTGCGTTTAGGTTTTTGCCCGTATTGGTCTATGTTTGTAACTTCGAGGAAAGAAATTTGAACCATTTTTCTTGTGGACAAGCTTGATAAAGAAAATATGAAAAAAGAAGCATTATTGGGGTATTGGGGCACAAATTGGTTTTTTGTCTACTGCATTTTTTTATGGTCTTCAAATGGCTTTAATTCCCAGGATTTTTGCGAATATTGTTTTTGTTTTTCGTTCCAAGAAAAGCTCTCCGAATCGAGGCAATCCAATAATCTCTTTGTCTGGTATTGGGTTTTTGAATTATGGCCCCTTTAGCAATATGTTCAGGAAAACGGCGGGGCGGAAAAAATAAACGAGAAAAATAGTCCCAATAAAAAATCGAAGATAGCGAAGGAATAATTCGTTTTTGCCCCCTTTAAATTGTTTATACTATGGTGATTTCCTATATGTTTTTTTGGGTTAACCTCAAATTCGAGTTCCCAGTGAGCACTCTTGGGTCCTTTATTGAATTTTTGGCGGGGAAGGAGAAATTTATGCGGATATATCATTCTTCTAACTATTAGAGGAAAAGTAGAGAGGAGTTTTTATCGCCTATTTCTCTTCCGCAAATTCATAAAGACCCAAGTAGTGTCATGGGAAAATCGGAATTGAAGGTTACAAAAAACATTAATAGGAAAGATACCATGAATTTAAAGGTCAATAAAGGCTGGCCAAAGAACAATATTCTTCGTAGTTTCGAGTTTTTAGTTTGGACTATTTCCCTTGTATTTTTTCCGCGCGTTTCCTCTTGAATATGTAACATTTAATCAAAACAATACAGGAACAGAGAATTTATGAAGTTTTTTTTGTTGGCTCGAGTCGAGAAGCTTTTCTCTGGAAGAAAAACAAAAAGTATTGCAAAATCCCTTGAAATTTAGCCATTGGGACCATTAAAATGAAGTAAAAGAAAAACCATTGGTGCGGGATGAACCCAAATAATGCTTTCCTTTTTTATCTTTTATCAAATGCTTTTGTCAAAAAAGAAAAATTGGATTCAAACGTTGTTCCATCGAAATTACAACATAGAACCATAAGGCAAAAAACAAAAGAAATCGCTATCACATAGACCGATTTTTGAAATATATTTTTTTCTATGATCACTACCGAGAAAAATACTTAAAATCAATAAAACGGGTTAAACCTGCAAGGAATCTGCCCGAATCTGTGTTTTGATGGGCCAAATTAGGGCATTGGGCGCTAAAAGATACCAACCATGTTTCTAATTTTTCTTCTTTCGGGAATGGGATTTGGGCAACCTGCAATCTGCCCATAAGAAAAACACAATCGCATCCCATTAACATACCATCCATAAATTTAAGTGGTAATCCGATAAAATAACTAGTAGAAAATGGCAAAGCCCCACTACCACTTTTTACTTTACAAATTTGAAGAAATACAAGTGCCAAGTGGGTTTGAATACAGCCGTTTAGTTATTACGAGTAGCGCAAATTACATAAAGCAAATATAACCAATGACCAAGTTTTTCGCATAAGTAGATAATATTCCGAAAAAATGTAGCGGTTATTTTTGATTTGAAAAAAGATAAACCTTAATTAAGAATATTGGTTTTAATTTTTTATGAAATATTTTTTACATGTAATTGCCGTAGATTTTTGTTTTTTATATTTAACGTGAAATGCCTTTGGCTTAAGTGGTGTTTTAATTTTGTTGTAAAGTCTATTTTAATGGGCTGTTTTTATCGTATCTGCAACCCAAGGTTTCGATTTGGGAGTTTTTGCCTTGCTAAACTTTTGAGAGCCCGATCAGGAAACTAGTACACTTAATCACGCACCAAATCCATCAGGCCTGTAATAAGTAAGCTATCCATTTAGACACACCTCGTGGAAACGTGGTCTTTTTAAACAATAAAAAATCCCTGCACCTTTTGGTTAAAACTAATCAAGAAGCCGTACCCAGATTTAGCGGCACGCGCGGTACGATTACAAACTTGTTTAATATATAAAAGATTGTCTAGAAACCATTTCTTAAAACTCACGTCAAGGACGGCTCAAAATCTTTCACCATTTCAATTTTTTTTTACTAAAAGGAATTTTTGCTCATTTTCCGTAATTTTTTTATAAACATGGGTGCTCCATTTGTTGAGACACAAGATTCACTATCCATTTAGTTTATCTTAAAATATAATAACAATGAAAATTCAATGTTCCTCTGTGGATGGATTTACCTCACTAAACCCTATTCTGTGGGTAATACCGTTTTGCATGGTTCATACCAATTGGATTTAAACACCAGAAAAAAAAAGAGAAAAACGGAATTTAGGATGGCCTTATTAAGAGACGAAACCACCTTGTCTTTTAAACACCAACAAGACATGGAAAGACATTTCCCATTTGCAATAGACCCGAAATCCATAAAATAGCAATACTAATGAGGTTTGTCTATTATTTACGGCTATAGACAAAAAGGAAAGGGGCAGCATCTTTTTTCTCGAAAAGACTCGACTTAACAAAATTAAAGCTGGTCAACCCTCAGCAGATACGGCTCACCGGCGACTTGGGCGACGTCTGTTCAAAAAAGCGTTGATAAAGAAAGATAGCAAGAGCAAACCTTGGAATTTCACAATCTTTTAGCATGTGAGCAAAGCGTGGTGGGGAGGTATTCTAGAACAAAGACAAGGACATTAGGATGTCTAGTACGCGCGTCTCTAAGTGATTCGCAGTATAAATCTCGCCGCACACGATATGTGTGTGAGACCGGGTGGAGAATTGGAACGTACGGAGAAAATGGCAGGGCTTTTAATTTCAGCAAAAGGCCAAACTGAAACATAAAAGGCTTAACTGAAATTGTGCAGCTTTAAATGGCGGGTTTGAATACCAAGCGTGTAATAGCATGTCAGTTAGAGTATTAAGACAAGGCTGACAGGCGCATATCAAGTACAACAAGACATCTCCTAAGAAGGGCCTGTAATCCATCCGGGGCGTTGAGGCAGGTTTTCGCCGTCCCGCGCGAGAGCGTGTCGTTTGCGCGCAGACCAGTGAGTTTGCAGCGTTCTTGAGGGGGCGCGTATTTTGTTTAACAATTTGTCAGGTTTCTGCTGTTGGCTGGATACACCTCGCCTACTTTTGTGGAAACATTCTAATTCGCGTTTGTCTCTCTATGGATAGATTCTTGCGCTTGGCGCCCGGTTGCTGCGTGGGACTGGTGGTGACAATTTGGACAAGTGCGGGACATGGTGTTGTGTATGGCGCCTTTAATGGGCGTACAAATATTGTCGTTCGACGGGGTATCAGGCAGAGGTGACGCCTTGTTACGGCGGTTTGCTAGTTGGCCCCGCGAGAGGGGCCGACCTCAGCGACTATTCCCCTTGGTTGGTGTTAGGGGCAGGCCTGGTCGCTGATTAGCTGAGATGTGGCGCGGGTGCGCTGGTGGACCAGCGCGTGCAGGCTGGTCTACTGGATGCTTTGAGAAGACCGGAGATGCGCGCGCGATGCTTGGACGGGCTCAACGCATAGTTCGGGTTATGGTATGGCAAGGTCTGTGTGTGTCGCGCTGCGCGGGATGATGTTTTAGCTTCGCGGGCGCGTGTTTTATCGTATTGGACATTATAAGGCTTAATAGTGACAGGCTCTTGGGAAGGACAACTCGAACAGATTGTGACTTGGGGGCTGAGGGCTTTTGCGGGACTTCGACTAGAGTGCACTTACGTAAACTAGGCTAAAATAGCAGAAACGGGGATAGAGGGCATGTCATGAAATGTGAGCTGCCAATCGAGTAAATTGCTCAGCAGGTTCTGAGGAGAGTCCAACGGCTCGATGGTGGAAGGGTGGACACGGCGCGCAACTCGCAATAACCGCGGGAATTTCCTATTGGATGTGGGATCGAGTTTGACCCTGATTCGGCACGGCGGGGTGGCGGCTATCATCCATGTTCGAGGCCGGCAAATAGTCGCGCTTTCGGTTCTTAAGCCTTTACCATCAGCGGTAATTAGAGAATTTTGGGCCCACCTTTGGGTGAGCAGGAATTTGGGAAGCATGGCTTGGTTTCGAAATGTTTTGGGGTACGGTTTAGTAGTCACCTGTGATTGGGGGGGCTGTGTCTCGTACTGGTGGTCTTCGTGTAGGATGGGTGAATTCGTCTTGTGGTCTACTTGTCGGAAACCTGTGCTGCTGTTGTGAGATCAAAAGCCCAAAATTTGATGGAAGAGCCCTGGGTCATGTGGGACTCGGTGGGGTGATGTGCTTAGGGCCTGTCAATAGATTTAATACCAACATTCTATGACCTGTAGCCGAATTTATGGGCGCAATCGATGAAACAAACAGGAGTGTAGAGACAAGCAGCCTGGCTAGAACATGAGGCATTTATACCTCGAGGGTGAGTAGTATATAAGGAAACGCCTGAGTGAGTGCAGCTATGGGTTAAAAAATTACGAGAGTGCATCGGGCAGATTGTAAATCAAGGAACAGCGGGGCGGTTGGGAGATTTATCCTAGATAATCTTATGATATCCGCAGGAACAGTTTCTGTGTTGTTGTCGTTAGGAATTTATTATAGAATAATGTACAGTAAAGGGAAGGTAGTAACGACCCCGGAGACCGCGTCATAGTTGGGTAACGGCGCAGTGTGTGGAGAAAACTAGGTTCCGCTCTCGGCCTCGGGGAAGTAGTCGTGGAAGCGAGTGTCTTGGGCCTCAAAGAACTCGATCGCTGGGGTATAACGCAATAGCAATAAGGAAGTAAGGCTCGGGGGGCGTGTTATCGGAATGGTTTAGTTCGAAGTCGCCGGTCGGATAGTCTACGCGGTGATGATCGCCGAGTATGCGTCTAATACGCATGAGACTCTGCCGTGGCGCGCTGACTTTCGTCTGGTGCAGCGATATAGTTGGCTAGTTTAATAAGCAGTGATTTGAGGTAAGAAAATGAAAGAACTTAAGATGTCATGTCGGAAATAAATGGCTTGCAATTTTGGGACTTAGCCAAAGGGTTGTTGCAAGTTTAAGCTAACCTCTCTAATTTGTTCTTTCCACGCGTAAAAGAGCGTGGCAGGTCACAAAAAATCTGTTCGGTGCAGCCTGATGAAGTGGCCGGCCAAGCTCTTATTTGTAGGTATACTAACTAACTACAATTAAAAATGAAACGCACAAATGAATGGTGTTTTATTCTAATTAGCATTCCTAATTAGTAAGTGTGCCATGACAGAAGTACTGAAAAAAGGAAATAATGCTATTGGGAGTTGTGGGGGGACGGTGTGTATCTGTGAACTGATATTGGAGAGAATGGGTGAAGTAGAATTATCCAGAAAATCTTACCCTGTAAAAGGAGAATGTTTGTCGGGGAATCTGTAAGAATCAGATTGCATACGTGGTAAGTGTATTCGGCGATAGTGGAAGAGAAGATACTGAGACGGTCAAGGGTTTGATGGTGGGAATGAAAAAGGGGTGATTTATGAGTTGTGTTAAAATGCAGGCATTTAGTTTCTGTTATATTAAAGAATTAACCACCGATGAACTTATCCGTATGATATGGATTTTCGTTGGGTAAAAACGTTTACATTAAAAAAAAGCGAAGTAGTTTACAAATGGCTAATAATTCATTGTTGCATTTAACCCTAGACAAAAATATAGAAGGTTACATTTTAGAACTGTTTCAAAACCGGAATAATCCTTGATAAAATGTCCGGAACAAACCATTGGCCCTAGCGCTGAGGGTGCTAATAACTAAAAAATCAACACAGAAAATGAAAGAAAACCGTGTGATTATGGAGAAATAAGCCTGGAACGTGAAAATAATGGTTCTGAATCAATGGGACGGAGTTCGAAATCGTCGTGGATGGTCTCCGAACCGAACAATTTAAGAATTGTACTCATTAAGGCATATACCAAGAAGTGGTGGTTAATGAAGAAAAACGAATTGGATATTTCGTCCATTTTTACCCTAATCCCAGTGGAATTTTCTTTACCAGGTTAAGGTGCTTGAGTTGGGTGGAACGTTTAAGAATAAGAAGGGCAAATACGGAATCGAAAATGGGTAAATCGGATAACTTAACCATGAGGGGCTCATAAATAGCAGATTTTGAAAAAGCGAAAAGAGTTATAGCCCGAATATTAAAACTGGGACCAAAAACGAACAAACTAATGATAGTTTTAACGGATTTTCCAAGAAATCGGACCTTGTTTATGAATTTTAGCGGTTCAAAAGTTGTGGTATACTGTCGCTAAAGTAGATAAGGCTATTGACCATCAGACACTAAAAAAAGCTAGACAAAAATCGCCATTAGCTATAAACAAATAGGGGGCCGGAAAAAAGTAACCTAAAGGTTAAAAGCTTTATGGGCATATGTGCCCAAAAGTCCACAATCCTTTAAAGATTTTAAACTTACCGAATGAAAACATACAATAAGAAAAACACAAGCCACAAGTTTTTAAAAAAAACTAATTTAAGTAATAGATCCTATTTCTTTTTTATCCTGTGTAACT
>Ga0163217_1054586_pt1 | contig 10769 bp, 5 predicted proteins | sample SynspAceP_FD_185933 | JGI IMG/M metagenome (GOLD analysis project Ga0163217, IMG submission 185933) | Saline lake microbial communities from Ace Lake in Antarctica - Synechococcus sp. Ace-P (PacBio error correction) | ecosystem: Environmental > Aquatic > Non-marine Saline and Alkaline > Saline ...
TAAAAAAAAAAAAAAGAAGAGGAAAGACTAACAAATATGGCGACCAAAGGAAGTAGACGATCGGCTCAGTTTTTTTTTTCCGAAGATGAGGGCAAGTATAAACGCCCAGTTTGCAAAGTTGGTGAAAATTTGCCGCCTTTTTTTTTGTGATTGGTTTTTAAAGTCATGATTATTTGCCCAATGAATAAGGCCCAAAGTCGATGAGCCTTAATTGGGCCATCGTTTGTTCAACTGCTTAAGCCGCCTGAACAAAAAGCAAAAATGTGGAGTTTGTGCCAGCAAAGAACTATCGTTTTAGCAAGCTCACATCACGCACGAAGGTTGAAAATTGCCCCGCACTATTTATTTTGGTTTTTGCTGACGAAGATTGCCCACATAAGAACAGGCAAACTTGAAGTTTTGAAAGACCCCTGATTAGAAGGGCTGCGGTCTCGAATGATTTAACACCCCTTTTATTACTTGCCTGGCAGAGAGTTTATACAAAGAGTAGTCGGCTCTTTGCAGTGAAATAACTCACCACTTTTGGTGAGTTGTTTTAGATTTAAAGCTCTCCCTAAAAATGTCACAAGCAATTTCTTTTCAGCCATCTTAAAACAACTAAAACCTTTGACCAAATATTAATGATTAAAAAAACTGGCCTGAAAGTTTCTGCTTAGTAATGCTTAACGCGCAGTGGAAATTCGAATTAGTTTTCCAGGGAAATCATGAGTGCCGCGTTGCGGCAAATGGTAAACATATAAAATACTAAACGACCAGTGGCCTAACGAATCCACTCGCTTACAACGCCAAAAGGCTAAGCAATATAATTGCTTAAGGCCTTTTGTCATCAAACAGTTCCGCGCGATATCTATCTTCATACCGACTCTGCACTTAGGCTATTGAGAATAGCTTAGACAATTCATAGGTTGAAGATGCGTATTACCAGGCCAGCGTCAGATCCCAATTTGGTATGGAAAAAAACTAACCACGGCGGTTTATCAGTAACGTTCATAGGTATGCGCGCCAAAAATAAATCAACGCTGAGCTTGCAATAAGTTAGCTGTGCAGAATCGCTCAAGGGAGCGAGGTATATCTCTCACAACACGTTCAACTTTATGCAGCCAGTTAAACAGGGAGCAGGAACCGCGGACTGCAAATGACCGTTGCCGAGATCAGGCATTCATCGCAACACGACGCCAACCTTTCTATGAGCTTAACACGGTATTAGATCGATAATAGAATCATCGTAACAAATCAATTAGAATAAGAGTTCAGGGTTTTTATCGTAAGCCTCTTAATTTTCCTAAGAAAGCCCGAATACGAAGTAACCCACCACGCCACAATGCAATGCGAATAACCGCCGTAATCAAGGATCCCACGTATACTCTTTGGCCGCTTCACGCATTAAGGTATATAACCTGAGCGTAAGAAACAATCTTGAAGCAGCACCGTGCTTGACGTAAATCTTCATAAAGGCGGTTTTATTACCAAGTGAAGGTTTTAGCCGGTCCAGTTAAATACCTTCGATGCCGCTACCCTTTCCTCTTTCAGGCCGAGATAACACCGAGCAAAAACTGATTCTGCATCAGTGTCAGTGGCACAACACCTAAGACTCTAAGGCGATAACACCGTCCATTTACCCGTGCCTTTTTGCCGCTGCGGATCGAGGATTTTTTTCCACTAAGGGGCCACCGTCTCATCTTTAAATGCCAGAATAATCGCAGAGTTATTTCAACCAGATAACTGTCTAAGTTCAGTGGTATTCCATTGTTTGGAAGAGCTTCGTGCATTTTCATTCGGCTGACAGGCTATACTTCTTCATGATTTGATAGCGCTTCGCACAAGAGTTGCATATCGCCGTATTCGATGCCGTTAATGCCAACCATGTTTAACAAAGTGACCTGCGCCATTTTTTGCCCAAACATAAGGATCACATCAAGGTGAACCGTCAATCAACTTTGCAGATAGACTGGAAAAATAGGTTTAACAGCTTAGCCCATGCTTTCTTTGGCGAACCACCCGGCATAATTGACGGCCCTATTTAAAGCAATCCTTCTTCCCGCCAGAAACTCCCCGCACCCACAAAATTGATACCTAAGTCAGCCAAGAGTTTTTCGCGACCGAATAGTATCGGGAAAGTGAGTAATTACCACCATCAGTAATGATCGTCCTTTATCTGAAAAAATGGCAAAGTTGTTTAAATGGTTGCGTCAACTGGCGCACCAGAACTGGACCATAAATCATAGACTTTTACGCGTGCGTTCAAAGACTGCAACTAAACTCTTCAACAGCATACAGGCACCGGCGGATAGACAGAACCTTGGGCACGAAACCATTAATAAAGCTTTTCTACTTGTCAAGTCGAACGATTATAAGCGTACGGTAAAAACCTTTACTCGCCATAACCTTCCAGGATCAGGTTTTCATCCATAAAAGCAAGGCCGCTATTAGAGCCAAGTATCAGATAGAGGTTTTCATAGCGTTCCAATAAGGTTTCGTGCGATGCGCAGTTAAACCCCCTTATAATTCCACATGCATGCAGACACGGACAGTGGCACAATATTTATAACATTACCGGTATATTTTAACCGTAAACAACAATAACACCTTTGATCCACATAAAGATTAATATCCTTTATTTTCTAACAAATAGAAATTATAGACCAATAAAAACAATGATCTTTTTATTATTGTGCTGAGGTAAATCTAAGGCTAAGCCTAAAAAGTGTAAACTGACAATTTGCAGCCCTTAACAAGGCCCCCTCGCAACAATCTCGGGAAAAAAAAAAAAAATTTGAAAAAAAAAATATCAGCTTTGGGCGGAAAACCTATGGTCGTCTATGGTCACCGCCAACGCGGTAACATTTCACTGACTGATAATATTGTCTGAACTAGAGGCCCAAATAATTTCTATCATCTCAACAAGCAGACAGTAAAAGAGGCTTGAGATATCTGGGGAACCCCTGGGAGCTCAGAGGCCTTGCTTGGAAATTGTTGTTTCAGCAAGGTAGTATTCCATTTGATGGCGATGCTGGGCAGTAAAGCATATGAAATGAAAAAGACGAATATGGCAGTGATGAAGAGCCGAGCAAACTGAATTAACGACAACTATTACACGACTTTAGGTTAACAAATGAAAATACTAATTCTATCGTGCACCGGCAATATCAGCACAGAGTCTAGTTTTACGCTGTTGTACAATTAAGGCAATGGAGTTAACGTTGCTGACACTGGCAATGCGAAGTGTTGAGATCCCTGGGTCGAAATTTATTCGTAGGGGATATTAATCAGAAAATCAACCCAAGACATGCCGCAAAAACAACAAATGGGATGCCGTATCAATTGGGCTGCTTTACCGCTGACATGTACACCGAGACCATCAGATTATTTGGCCAACAATACCCAGCAATATATTTATATCAGCTCAGCATTCTTGTTATCAAAAAAACCCGTATCCAAAATCCAATTATTACTGAGTCAACACCCAATTGGCCAATCCTTGTGCAATCTCTCGTGACAAAATGGCCGGTGAAGACGCTCTAACAAAGCGTACCGAGAAACAGGCTTTCCATGTGCATTGTCAGAACCTTCTCTGACCTATGACACGGTTGATACCGCTTGGCCATTGGAGCTGGACCCATTACAACTGTCATTGAAACGTATCAAACAAGGAAAGCCAAATAATCGTCCAGGTGACGGTACCTCATTGTTACTATTACTCCATGCAAGTGACTCGCCAAAGATTTTGTCCGGTTTATTGGGCCGACAAAGCCACCATAGGCCACCGTTTTCACATCACCAAGTGATTGAAAGTCTCATTGGGGAATCAATTAACATGCCGTCGCTGCGGCAGTAGGTGTCGAACCCAATATTGTGCAATTCCATCCGATTTTCATTTGGTCATGTAGCGCCCGACTATACCGGCAACCTTGTTTTGGTGAATAAAAATCCATAGCGTGGATCTTTGATAATAGTAATAAATCAAACAAATTTTGTACCTGACTTATTTGTGCCACTAATCCCCTTTAATATCGGCATAAAACAGACAATAAATTGGTTACAGAAAAAGCCTGAGCGACAAATAATTGATCATCAAACTGAAGCGCTAAGCGACAAAATAATCAAGCAGTAATCAACAAGCGTTAACTTTAATTGTGGCAGAAGCTGTGCAGAACGTAACAACAGAAGCCATGAATTTATTGTTCAGCTATAGGGGGGAACTCACCTCACGGGCTATGCTTGATCATGCGCTTAATCTAATAAACTCTTTTTGTCCTTTTGTAGGACCAACTAACGCTTATCTTAATTGCGACACTTTCTCTGCAAGGTGGAGTTTTAGCGCGTTTTCTAGACTTTTCAGTGGCCAAGAAACACAACGTTTGCAGCTTTATAGCGGAATGAATCATTTACTGAATATAGTGCGTCGGGTAATAGTTGGATTAGATACAGCAAGTGGGTTTAGACCAGTTTTTATTTCGCGCAACATTTTAACTACACGCGGCAAAGTTTGAAATTCAGGCAATTCGAGATGACAGGATAGTGAGTTCACGCACTATTGCAGCCACATGAAAAACTGCGCAGTAAACTGGTTCTAAGCAGTCCTGCGCAAGACTTAGTTACGATTCGGTTTATGGCATTGGCTAAAAAATTGAGTAATCTACTCTTACAGAATAGGGTATCAATTGTTGAGTACCCTAGCCCCATGGCATTAATAAAGATTTGGCTCTTGCCTGCCTAACTATTGGCTATACAATACACTTGCATACTGGGCCTTTTTACCATTTTATTAAAAGCCTCGACGACTTTGTCCAACTGTCCCAATCAACCTTTACCTTCAAGGCCTCTTACCCCGCCTGATGGACTGCGGCATGGGGTTGTTTCAGATTGTCTAAATTATTAAGCGCTGAATACAAACGTTGCCTTCCCCCTCATAATTACCAAAGCGGACCGTAAACGGGCAATTGAGTATGTTCATGAAATCAGACTGGCTCTTTTAGAATCTGCGCGAATCACTATATTATGAATATCTACTTCCCACACCATATGATCTAGTTTTGGACCGTTTGCACCAACAGTAACTTAGGCTGGCGGCTGAGATGACTTAGAACCCATATTCTGTTGCCACTGGTAATATCAGTCACCGAAGCTAATAATAGACGCAACCGATGTGATACATGGGCCGGTTTGAATCATTATTTTCCGTTTAATGTAAGTCCGAGACCTTTGAAAGTGCCTGCTCACTTGTGCTGAGGTCAGGGCTGAGATTTTATCTGAGGCTGGCGCTGACGTCCTGCAGTTCTCACTTATCTGCCACCACCGCAAATCCGCGACCTTGCCTCAACCGGCTCTCTGGCCGCTTCTATAGCGCGTTTCAGGGCTAAAAATTAGTTGTGCCGAAGTGATTGAAGTTTGGTGAAACAAAGGATTCTATTCTACAGGCTGAATTGCATAAGCTTAACCGATAGATTGGCTTATTTCGCCCTGACTTGCTCAGTGAGGTTTTTTGAGGACATCAACACCTTCATTTATTAAGGTGTGCTAATTATGGGCCAAAACAACTTTAGGGAATTTTCTAAGCGTTTTTTTTTTCACAGCAATACCTTTGTGCGGAATTCGGCCACCTTCTTGACGCACACCAATCAGCAATGTCTATTGAACTTAAAAACAAGTTATGAATCACTTTTCAAGCCTTATTTGGCTAACTACACGTTAACCCTGACTTAACTTTCTTCTCAGCTTTAAGGCATGTCCAGTTGTGCAGACAAATCACTGTTTTTGTCTTTGGGTCAGCTCGCTAAATTCTATTTTCTAAGTCTTGACTTTTTTGACGATTTCCAAACATGTTTTTTCCCTCTAAGGCTAAGGCAACTAACTTATATTAAATCGAACGTTTTAAGGCAATTAACATTAGCAATGAGCCTAGGATTAGCTCAAACTCGACCTAGCTCGACAAAAAACAAAGCATCTGCAACGTAAATGTGGCACACATTAATTTAAAAATGCTTTGGTTTATCCGTATGTTTACCCCATACTAATCTCCTCTACTTTAACAAATATAGGAATTGCAGATTAATTATGAATTCACCTGAAACAAGTGAGTAAGAGCCAAGACCCTCATTCTGTTGACTGTTTAGCCGGTGATCCCCAACTATGCACCTTAGTTAATTCGAAATGGGGGTAATTGTGCTGCTTCTACCTTGCCCCATAAAGCTTCAAGTAAGTAAAGTGAAAGCTAAAAAAAAAAGACGGCGAATCAATAAATGATTCCACTGAGTTTAATTGGGCGCTAATCTCTGCCCATCAAGAGCCTTATTCGCCGCTTTTTCTGGTAAAGTCCCGCAGTACTACCAAGCTACTTAGCGTTCCCCTTTTCTGATAACAGGCCTTTTCTAATTCAGAAATACCTGAATATTATCCAGCCGGGCGACGCGCGTGAAGACGAAAAGTCTTTCAAAACACTGGGTGTCAAGCACCCCGTAAGGTCGGCACATACTTCTCCATCATCCCCTTCAATACTCTGTGCACGTAGCATCGGCTTTGAAACTCTCAGCTCCAAATACGTCTTTTTTATCAGCAAACTCCTTTTAAAGGCTCGCTGCCCCAACTCACTATGATAATGGCCTTTTCATAGTGTGATCCCAGCGCAGGTTGCTGCCGTCCTGCAGGCCTTGGGCGCCCAATACCAACCCGCATGCTATTGATACCGATAATATCGACTATTTTGCCAGTGATATCGATTAAGCTGCCATCAGCTGAGGATCTTTTGAGGGTATCATTAGCTGCCGTGATAAGTCCTACCCTTGGAATCCAGTCATCGCGGTTTAAATTACTTACTTAAGAATGTTAAGGCGAGCATCTTCAACAGGTGTTTTCAATTCGCACAGACCCCAAGAAATAATGGATTGCACGATTTTATCTCGGTGATCATTTCAGTCAGTTGTTTTTTTCTGCTTTTTGGCAAACACTTCTTTAACCTATCTAACATCACCGTCCAGCTAAACAGGGATTTCCAGACAAAATAGCAAAGCCCATTTCATCTGCGATCTTAAGCACATTGTCAAATTTTTTATGTGGAATAATGGGCTAATCTGACAAAGTTACAGCCTAATTCTTTTGGCCATGTTAATAAAGTACGGGCATCTGCTTCAACTCCATGCCCGACCACCGCCAAAGGGAGATTCTTCATGAATACTAATACCACGTAAAAACATCGACCTTGCCATTAACAAAATTTCAGTGCTTGGACTTTGATAGCGGAAAACCCAATTTTAATCTTTTACAGTTTCACCATTAAACGCTAAACGACTACACATACATCTTAGAGCTTGCTGGTGACCAAAGGCTTGTCCGCTTGATTTCAAAAATTAGCCTTACCCCGTAGCATCTAATTGCACCGTAAGTTTAATTTTCCCGTCAACTCAGGAATCGAGACGATCACCTCATCTTTTTTACCGGAAGCAGACACGCTCACCGCCCCAACTAAACCATCTCCTTTTTCGTTAAACGAACAGTGTAAACTCAGCAAGATATCGCTCAGGGCAGTTATATGTAAAGAAACAGAACCGGTTAATACGCGCCATAGTTCCAACCAGTCCGGTATTACAGTAGGTACCTGATCCCCCTCACCGCGATTTATCAACTTAACAATCACAAGTTGTCTTTGTCTTTAATTTGCTTCTGTGACATCAAATTGGAAAGAGGTAATCCGCCCTTCAATGCTCACCTACTTGCGTGAGCCGGTTTTACATAGACTATTGCTTTTGTAGTGACTCGCGCGCGAAAGTGGCAAGACATATCGTTTGTTTGTAACTTTTTCGACATTTGAAACTCTTTTGATACCAAAACGGTTCCCTCATAACAAAAAGAGCTGCTCTTCTGAAGTTTCCATCCCCCTGGCACGTTTATTTAAGGGAAGAAGTTTCAAAATTAAAACTTCGACTAAATCATCTTTATTTTTGGCCTTCCCCGGCATCTATTTAAGTAGCCATTTTCATGCGCGCTCCTAGCGGTGGGTTGTAAAATAACCATTTTTTCCATAAGGATGCTAATAATTACGAATGACCCATTGGCCATCTAATGCTAATACTTGGTGGCCCGCGAATGGGGGGTTTTTGAATAAAAACAGAGTTTTGCTCATGGCCCCGACATGGCGTGCTGGTGAAAAAACAAACACCAACAAAAAATAAGCGTAAAGTTCAGAGAAATGTTGTGACATACAAATGTAACTTGTAATAGGGCTAATGAGAGCCTTAAACAGTCTCAAATATAATGCCTGCTTGCTCCAAAGCATAGCCACACTGGTTGTGAGCAATTAAAAAACTCAATCTATGCTAAAGTTGCTTATGAAAAAATGTCTGATTCAAAGAGGGTTAAACGCTCCGCACGCACACAGACAAATAGACACTATTACCAAACTATCTACCTCCATACTTTTGCTTGTACAATTTTTTGCATCCCCTAACTACTTATGCAAGTGCTAACTTTAACTCCGATTTATTACCTAATCAGAATCTGCAGAATGCATAACGCATTGAATATCCCTACAGCTTTCTCGAATTGGCTTTTTAGCAAAACGTCGCTCACCTTACACGCTGGTTTCCTCCGATACAGCAACGACACAAAGTCGCGCACTAAACTATTTGCCAAGGTGAGGGCACACACTAAGGACGTCGTGTGGGAACCCGATGACTAATATTGAACCGGGAAAAGCTGGAAATTATTTAACCGATACGCATTCCGCTTTACCAAGGGTCAATTGGTTGGCGAGTGGGCTTATTAATCAAACAAGAAGAATCAAGGCCTATTTGAGCACATAAACAATCTAAACAACTGAGTAAAATATTGGCTGGTCAAGGCCTTGATTGGCCAGAATATCGCAGATATAAAAAATAACGCCATAAAGGTAGACAACGTCCCACCTAGCTAGGGAGAAACCGTTATTTGAATAATGTTGCAAAAACGGGGCCGCTTCGAAATTTCCCCGCTCTAATAATCGAGGTTTGGCAAGAATTAGCCAGCCAGCAAATGGTTGGCAGTCGAAAAACAGCTATTATTGTGACTATCCAAGGAACGGCCATGTATTATTTTGTCAAAAAAAGATAATACGCCAGCTTTGCGAACAATAGAAAAAGGCCTAACATAGCAATCGCTGATGGCTCATGATCGCTTATTTTATGCCTTTAAACCATGGGGGGAGTTTATTGAAAATCCCCACCTCATGCCCGAAATAATAATTTACCCTCGTCAAATCCTCACTTCCGCCGCCACTTCCAGCCGTCTTTGATTAACCCTCATCTATGGTTTGGCCCTTAAGGTGAAATAAAATCAAGCCCACACTCGTTTAGGCTTGATGAATAAGAACCAACACACTTAGTTAGGCTGAAGATTTGCAACGACATCTACCACTAGTCATAACTATCTTCATTCACCTGCATACCTTGCCCATTCTGTTCAAGAATACCTTTGCAACTTCCGTTGCGTTTCCTCTATTGTTGGCTAGCTTCAAGGCCATTTTTCATCGATGGGTTGATGACCGCTCTGTACAGCTTGCTTTACAAGCCTGCATTCTCTTGTGCTTGCCTGACTGGCGCATAAAACTTATGCTGGCATCGGGCTGCACTTGTTTTCGATCACAAAGGTCTCTCGACTGGGTTACTACACCAGTCCATAAATCCTCCTTGCTGATTAACTGTGCAGAGCGAAAACCAAGCATGATTAGTCCACGCTCATACATCCCTACGACATTACTGGTGTAGTAGCACCCGATACGTCTGTCATCAGATACTTTTCATGTCACTGTTATACCGTTGCTACTATTTTTAGCTGCACGATATTGCGGGCCAATGGCACAACCAGCTAGGACGAGAGCTTAAGAAATCAAAAAACTACGCTTAAAAACGTTCATGGTTTTTCATGTTTAATTTCTGGTTATTGCGGATTTACCCATCGCCTTACTGATTCGGCGCATCCCCGAGCTGCATTATGTTGTTTATTTAAATTGGGCTCACCTCGAATTCATTTGATCGATCAGCGTATTCGAGCAATTGCGCATGGGTTTAGTCGCGCTGCGATATACCATTTTGAATCTTGCTCTAGCTGACTAAAACTACAAGTTGCCTGAATGCGCCCAGTATCACCCTCACGACAGCATACTGTTTACTGAGTAGCACTGCCCTATCACTGAGACTTATTGACCTGACAATATTGCCCTTCGCTGATTCCTAAACTTTAAGCTCGCTTGCAAGTTTGTTGATTGGCAAGTTCTATCTTCTGTTCACCAACTGCTTAAATTATCTAAAGCCCACTGCTTGGGGGCTGTCAGTTGGGCCAATCTCAAAGTCCGCAACTGTTTCCTTGTTGGGGCGAGAGTTGGCCTAAACCATACAAATACAACAGGGCAATGGCCGCGGCTAATGCGGCATGTTTTACTCAGAGCTCAATTGTGTAATTTTCTCGCAGCCTAAGCTCAAACCAAGCATTGTCACGCTTTGCGCTTTCTTGCATAAAACACTGAATACTGGGCAGGTACAGGATGAGGGTCAATTTCACTGCGCATTTCGGCAGTGTTGAAGATACTTCTTTATACGCAGACATAATCCTTGAAGCCGCCTACTTAGGGGGACAAAAATAGAACGGTTTGGTCATTGGCAATCGGTTGCATGGGGCAAGTATCACTGATTCAATGTTTCTTGCCTAGCTTGATTTTTCATGTGTCGGGGCCTCGGTCTGGCTTTGGGTAAATTTAACAGGATTTTGCGCCGGGCCACTGGAACGAAAACTTTTACGCGCTC
>Ga0163217_1033349_pt1 | contig 10768 bp, 9 predicted proteins | sample SynspAceP_FD_185933 | JGI IMG/M metagenome (GOLD analysis project Ga0163217, IMG submission 185933) | Saline lake microbial communities from Ace Lake in Antarctica - Synechococcus sp. Ace-P (PacBio error correction) | ecosystem: Environmental > Aquatic > Non-marine Saline and Alkaline > Saline ...
ACAATAGGGAGGGGCCTCGTCCCCCGCGCAACGCCCCAACGTGCGCGGGAAAAAGCGGTGGGAAAATTCGGGCCCACCCTTAAAAGGCCACTGCCCAAATGAAAGACGGCAAAACAAGTCCCCCCCCCTTCGGGGCTGTAATCTTTGCGCCAATTCCAGCACAACAGGAATTAATTGCTTGGGTATAGGGGTTGGCGATGTCCGTTCCGAAGCACATCCGGCGCGCCGGACCACTTCTACAACTTCCCCGCCATGACAGTACCGCACCTATCGGCAGCCTGACTGCAAGGGCCATAATCGGTGCCAATAACTAAAGACGCAAACTGCGCCGCTTTCCACTGGGTAGCTTGGGGACAGGCCGCACAATCCTTTCTTGGAATCCGGACAATCAGAGCCGAGTCCGCTCTCAGCCAAAAGCAGAATTCAGGGCGCCTCCAAGGCATCGGGGCCAACCATCGACACGCTGCTGCATGCCCCCTTAAAATGGTGAGGAAAAAGGGGCAACAATCCGGCCTCGGCCATTGACCCGCAAGAGGGAAGCTCTACGCTTGGTCCCGGCGGTCCGGCCTTTGGTAGCCCGTGGAATGCCGGTCGCAAGGTCGTGCCAGCCGTCGTCCCGACTGTTGACGGACGGGGTAGCGCAAGACCCCGTCCCCCGAAATATCAAGACAAACGCGCCGAAGCTTCACCATCTTTCCGTTCTGACCAGCTGAGAAGGTCGCCTCGCCCGCCAAGTACGCTTCCGTTGACCCTCGCGTTTCAAGCAAGCGCAAGAACTCGCGGGTGGCGATAGTCGATTCCCGCCCCAACTTTCCATCCGGACCAAAAAGCCATGTCTCTCCCTGTCCCAAGCGCAGTGGACCGCATCCATGATTTTAGCGGCACCTCGAAAGACGCGTCAGGTTCTGACGACAAACAATGCATTACAGCCATATCGTCATGAAATCCCGAATTTAGATCAAACCCTCGGCGCAACCCCGTCCGCCGAACAATTCGACAAGGCAATCCAGCAATGAGAGCCAGAGCAAAACCGGCATCGCAGACATCCACGCGCAAGCTGAAAAACGCGCCCTTCAAGCGTCATGAGGCCCCCCCAGCCAGGTGTCGGGGCGTCACGCGAGCCCAAAAACGAGAACGATCTGAGAAACCCAAATGATGGCCTCTGAAAGCGCTATTGTGACTGAACGGGACGGAAAATCACGTGAGTCAAAACATGGCGTAAAATCAACACGCATGTAGAAATCGACATCAGTTTGCGCGGCCTCGATGAAAAGCTGCACACCACACCATCAACGTCACTGCCGCACCGTGGCGCGCAAAAGGCCCCGACATTGAGAAAGGCCGACGCGATGACGACTTTTCCACGCCTTTGAACCAAGGATCGGCGGATGAATGCGACGGCGAGGATCAGCGACGGCAAGCAAGGAAGGCGTCGATCAAAGCCATCAGGCCCCATTATACAGCCCATCCACGAAGCAGATAATGCAACGCAGCCCCGGATAATTGAGGTCTCGCCTATCGCGCCAAGTCAGTGACCGAGAAAAAATCCGATAAGAGCGCAATATCGGCCGCTGAATATGACACCGACAGGATGTCTTGGCGTAGCTGCTGTCCCCAGCCAATGACCACAGAGGGGCTGGATCAGATCATGGATACGAGAGTGTGAATGAAATCGCCGTTTAACAGAGAGGATCGAACGGGGCCGCATAGGCGCGAAATGCAGCGAGCACATAAGCCGCGCGACAAGTAAAGCTGCGGATAAAGAACGTCGCCCGGAATGAAAACAGATTCGAGGATTGCAGAGGGCCAAGGCGTGGCACAATCGCACACCGCCGACGTTTTGGGTCATTGAACGCTCATTTGCTGTTACCAGGGCAGTCGTGGACTCCAAGAAAAGCTATATCTATTTCGCAGGTTGAGTTGAGATAATGACTTTGGAGCCGACCGAATCAAGCAGAACCGGCCGCATACATCAACGCCAGCCGAACCACAAAGTATCACGCCCCAGTCAGCCGAGGTCACATCTGCCAAACCCAGAGGTGAACACCGTTCTGTTAGAACATCCCCTTGCAACCAGGAACGCCCAATGCATGGCCCCAAGAATTGGTAACGCGCGCATAAGCGATGTTGCGTACACCCATGCACCCAGACACCCCAATTCTTCACTCGCTGCACGGGCGCCGCGATATAAGGTTGCTCTACGACAACTTCTATCCAGTCGTCGCGCGGAAGCGAGTAATCATCGCGATGGAAATAGGTCGAAAGCGTAAGGCCGGGCAGGATCATGTTAAATGCCGATGCCGAAGTCTCCCACGGAGAGACGTAGCCCAGCCCGGTAAAAGAGTTGAGCTTCACCACGATAGAAACCAGATCAAGAAGATCCCAGAAAAACGAAGGAAATGCCCGCCTGGCAGGCAAGTAACACGCCGATCCGGCGTCACATATCGTGTCCTTCTTAATGCCGACAAACGCCCAAGAACACCAACGAGAATATGCAAAAAGAAAGAAGAAAAAGGAGCGAGCAACGTACAGGCCAAAACGCCTCCTTGAAGGCATAGGTGAAATTTTCTGCGCGTCGACATAGGATGTTCCCCCAATCGCCCCGCACAAACTGGATCGCCCATTCGCGGATGACGAGGAATGGTTTAGATCCAGCCCAAGCTCGCTTCAGAGCAAACGTAGCTTGCTTGAAGAACCTGACCCGAGCATGACTAATTGGACGCCCGGCCCAAGCTCAAAAAATCCGAACTGGCGACCGAACGACGAAAGACAACGAATCTCGCCGCGATTTGCCCCCATGCTAACGAGCATTAGCCAATACACACAGTGGGCAGGTATCACAAGTCAAGCCGGGATTATGACCCTTTAACTGGTAGAACACTTTGTAAATCGCATGTTGGCCATGACAGCAATGCGGCTTCACACAGACAGGTCTTCGGCCTTCTGTACAAAGCCGCGTGCGCGGATCCAGTTCAATCCTGATGCCTGTGCGCAAAAGGGTCGTCAAAGAGTCGGTGTTCACCGCCAACCGCCAAAGTCTCCAGCCCCGCCATGAATCGGATGAGCGAGCGCGACGTGAACAACTGGCTGTATCGACGAGCGACCAACGCCATTCAAGTCGTAACAGATCAAAATCATGCGTTGCGGCGCTGACCCAAGACGCGTATGCTCAGGAGTAGCGAGATCAGGCTTTTGACCGCCTTGACATGCTCTTAAATATCGAGCAGGGAGTTTCGAGCCAGACGCACTATTGCAAAACAGGATCCGCGCGCTATCATAGATAGTCTCGGTGAGAGATGGCGAGCATACGCTCACGCTGCGGGTGAGAAAGCGAGGGCCAGGATCAAGAAGACGACGCCACGCTGATCCCCCTGCACTGGGGACCCCGACTGCGAGAAGGAGAATGTCGGTCAAATGAATGAGGGAGCGGATAGGAAGAAGATGTCACGTATACGCTTTTGCCAGAAGCTGTCGCCAGCTACTCAGACAGACGAAGTATCTTCCGTGAAGACGGAGGCTGATGCTAACCTGACATCAAGGGCCCAGCACGAGTGTGTCGACCGCATGCATTGAGGAATCCGAATAAGCAACGACGGGGATAGTTCTGCAGAAATTTCATCATGCACCAGACCGAAAGGGTAACACAACCACAGGTAGCCGCGATTCAACCATACCAGAAGCATCGGACAGAATGCTCTACCTGGTGGACAAGTGCATCGGTGCATTCGGTTCATGCCGCAAGCTGGACCGCGAGACGATCAAAATAGCCGGGCGCGAGCGCAAGTCGAGCTCGTTCATGCAACAAATGTCGCACGCTCAAGCTTTGGCAAACCGGTTCGAAAGGAGTGGACGTGCTATAAGAGTCGACGCGTCGTTTCTTTCCAGGACACAAATTTGAAGGGCCCCGTCCCAACTGATTACGTCCCATAGTCGCACCGATATTCCTGTAATCGCACGGGCTAACGGATCGTGTGCCTGCGTCGACCGTCGCGTTCAGGGCGACGGCAGAAATGCATATGTATGGAGAATCTGAGCCTTACCGCTCAGCGCATCGACAACTCCGATGCCTTGTCCCAACAGCGCCAAGTTCCCACGCGTGTGGTGACTGGGTCTCCTCTTTACACGCAGAAGAGAAATTGACGGCTCTGCATCGCAGGGCGTCCCACATGAAACTGACGCCATCGCGCGCACTGAAAGACGTGGAACCTTGTCTCCTCGATAATCCAGCTTTCCGCGAAGGTCGGTTCAAAAGTGACGTTCTAGGCCCGTCGTAAGCGATCTGAAGAAGACCGTATGGATATTTTGAATGATCTGGATGAAGACAGGAAGCCAGTGAAGTGGGGGGTCCAGCGTAACAATGACTTTAATGGACGCAATTGATGTTACGCTTGCTGGTCGCTGCACAAGAGAAGGGGCGCCAGTGTCGCGCTAGAAACCGGCAACCAAAGGCCTAAAGTACAGGTCTACTCCCAAGCGGCAGAAAGCTCGTTCGGCGAGAACTTTTTGTGGCTCCGAGTCGTTTCTAGATAGGTTAATGACTATCTCACCCTGCATGTTGGCATTGTCTCCTCGCTTCGTGTCGTTCGGGCAGGGACAAGAACTCGCGCTGGGTCCCCCAGTCGCCCCGCCTCAAACGTCGATTATGGTAGCATGTTTACCGAGACACACCCCATGATCAGAGGACGTCATGTGGTAAAGCATTTCGCAAAGAGTGCAATGTAAACAAATGGAGAGCTAAAAGAGCACAAAACGCCCGGAATGATGGCCGAGTGATATGGTGGCAGCAATGCATCTTGAAAGCGCGGAGCACACGACAGGTCGCCATTGCTCCGGGCGAACCACTTATCGAGAACAGAGCGCATGAAGATCGAGAGAGAAGAATACGGTGTAGCGCTCGCCGCAATACCCGGGAGGGAAACCGAGCACCGCGCGCAAGCAGGGCTCGCGCGAGGCAACGTGGACGCCGATCTCCTACGATCGTGCGACGAGATGACACCGGTGTATGAAACTCTGAGAGCTTTTTGAAGCACGGCGAGATAGAGAGCGCTCTCGCCGCTCTTGCGCAAACGTATGATGAATCGAAACGCCCGTCACTTATGGTGATGTTTGAACAGTGAGCGGCGATCCTGCGACGAACCCGACGACATATCACGCGATAATAATCAGGCAGTTTCACCGTAGGCTATAAAACGCGCCTCGAAATATTGACACTTTGCCTCAACCACTTGGACAAACTGACATCGAAACACGAACCTTTCTTGGCAGCCGCCCAATTCCCGCGAGATAATCAGCGGTGGCGCCTCTCACACAGCGAGCAATCGTCAGATCGCACGCATAGCTTAACTTAGATGTCGAATTGACGCCGCAAACTGTGTGCAGCATCGACTCTCGCGCCCGGACATGCTATCTACCCGGGTCGCCGACACTTGCACGTCGACTAGACGGAGCACCGTCAAGCGCCGAATGTATAGCCTCCGCGATCTTTGGCAAGTCTTCGCTTGCAAATACAGAGTTGCAAGCGCCCTGTAGGGCATATTCCGCCTCCGCCTCAGTCTTCTCAGGCAATAAATCACAGCCGAAGCTGCCCGCGTCGCGCGCAAACCATTTGAAGAGACTGCGCGCCGCACATAGCGTCAATCGCGTCCAATCTCCCAACGCGGCCTAACCGATGACGACAGTTCGCTGCGTAGGACTTTACGACACTTTTGATGAAACGTCGCGCGATGTCGTTTACCTCTTTGGTGTGATGCCGCTCCAGGAAATCGCCACCATCGATGACGGCAGGTAGCATCTTCGACCTGGTGAACTTGGATACCCCAAGTTCTGCATCTGACGGAATAACCTGCCCGGTTTCCGTCGCGAGCGCGCTCAAGCAACCGGACATTGTGACATAGGGACAGGCACCAATAAAGACCACTCGGCGCGAAGGATCACACCCCATCAATCGCTTGCGGCCATCACACCCGCGTAAATTTTCTTTCAGGTCTTGCCCAAAAGCCCGCTCAAACGTCCCGAGACTCAGGGCCAAAGCCCGCAGCAACAATGCGTCGCAAAACGCGTCGCGGCCCCAGCCTCACAACGCGTATCGGGCAAGTTCACAACAGAGGATGTTGATTCAATCGTCCAGCCAACCCAGAGATTGGCTTGCGACTTTCATAGCCATGAGTACCCAGACGGGATATCACTTTATCCTTTCTGGTGCCACATGGCCAATGCGTCGCGCCCATCCACCTGCGAACGTACCTAGACCAAGCGAAGAGATTAGCTTGTCCATGGCCTGAAACAGTAGCCATTGCGAAATCCCAGTAGGTAAACCGGTCCGAAGGGCGTTCGAGTTAACCGGGGGCCCCATGCAATCAAATGACACCAGTTCCGTCAATAAAAACGCTTTAATCCGAAAACTGGGGGTCGTAAAGACGCTGACTTAAGGTCCGCAAAACGCAATTCACCATCACAATCGACGAGATGATCGGAAGTCCCCCCATAAGCAAAGCCATCTCTGACCCCCCCGAAGTCACGCTAACCGTTTCAACTTCTCATAAGCTCCAAAGATTAACGCAATGCATGAGGGCGACTTACGACCGCCAGCTTTGCCGAGCAATCAAAAAGGGGTGCCGGGCCCGTCGGATCTGCCCAAATAGCAGCAAGTGTGGACCAATATCGCAAAACTACGATCGTAACGTTTAAACATGTCCTAGAGGTCTTATTGCGCTTCGCTTCCGATCTCTGACGGAAGAACCACAGAGCTTCTAACGCCGGCGCAAATCTGGCAACCCGATGAATATGCCGACGGTCTTTGCAATGTCGTCAATCGACAGCAACCTGCCTCCAAAGTTCCACAGCACTTTAGGCCAAGCGCATCTGAAACGAAATGAAAACAATAGGCGATACCCCGTCGAAAGCCTAGCCAGAATGGAACATGCCCAACACATACTCGCAATGCAACTGAAATGTTGCTGACAGTTCCATCATGAACTCTACGACACCGTCATCGCAATCGAGCGAGGCCCTGGCGTTTCGACTGAACGAACTAATCCAAGCGCCCCCACGTCGGGCTCGAGTGGCCGCTGGCAATATCCGCCGAAACGCTAAACCAATGTACAAATACGAGCCGGTTCTTTGTAACTTTGCCTGCAACTCCGTCAATCGCCAACCCAATCTAAAATAACTGACGGAAATGCCTCCATGTAGACAATCCGTGCGTCACGCATCGTAATCTCGATCGCTTAGACCGCCAATAGTACTTTCCCTACATATATAAGACGATAAAAGCATTCCAAGCTATCCCATCAATATTGAGTGCGGAACGAACACCTTTTGGGACAAATCATTATACTTCCGGTCTCTTTCTTAGACTAATCTGCGTTCAGTCTCTCTCATGACACGGCCCTGATTCGGCGCTGCATCCAAATAGCGCAATGGCGGACTTCATTAACACTGGCTAATAAAATACGCCGATCCGCCAAATCGAGTTGGCGGGGGGCGTACTCCCCGCATTACCGTGCCTCCCCACCCAAGCCTTTTGAATGAGGTCCCGAGCAAGATGCCCCGGGTCTTTCGACTTTTGCCCAAAACCGCATTGAGCGCTCGCCATAAAGGCCTGCTCGCACCGCTCAACGTATCGAAGGCAGTAATTGCGTAAATGTTCACACTTCAAGCAACGCTCCCCCCTCCCATGAATCGGTTCTCCCAAAGCCGCTGAATTATATCCTCCCGCATATCACTCTCAATGTCAAATGAACAGGGTGTGAACAGCCAATGTAAGGGATAACATCCGGTCGCCGATGGTTGGTATCCCGCCCGGGGACATCTGGCCCATGCAGGGTCCTTTGTGCGGGCTCAAGACTTTCTTTAATACCGGGAGATACGCCTACGGGGCACTTCTCTAAAAATTAGGACGTCATCGGTCAGCCAGATTTTGTCACGCGACGTATCGCTAGGGTCAAAGTAGCGTATGATAGAGAGTTTCTTGGCTCACATAAACTCTGAGGCGTGGCCCGATAACAGCCAACTGGAACAAACGCCAAAAATCCCTGCGAGAAACGTCAAAGACATCAAAAACGGCCGCACCGCGCCCCGGCAGTCCGATACCAATCGAGAGAGGCGCAAACATACATCCGAAGAGAAGATCCGGACGCTGGAGCCATGCTGGGGAAGACGCATTGCGACTGTGCCGCCCACTGCCGGCAAGCAGGCAAAGCAGATTCCCGAAGGGTAGGGCATCTCTCAAGGCATCTATACAAACGGTCCCACAGCACTGCCCGCAGTGCCAAAATTACATCAATGAAGAGGACTTCAATAGACGGCAAACGCGTTGCAAGGCGACACAGGCACTGGCGGCAAACACTGACAAGGTCAAGGAGCCCGCCGCGAAGCAAAGGACCAAAGGTCGTTGCCGAACAAACGTTGAACTGCGTCTCTCAAAAAAAGCAATGTTCGACGTGGCGACCCCAATGAGGATCTACACCCGCAAGCCGCTGTTACAGCGATGAGAGGCGCACCTGAGAAACGTGAGATCGTTCGGCTGGTCGAAAAAAGCACCTATCACCCGCAGACGCTGCCAAGCTGGGTATCCCCCGTACGAACCACTACCGCCCCCTCTCATCGACACTTTGCAACGACTGCCGGCCAACGGATCATCGTACTGCAGCGTGGTGAGTGCCGGGCGACAGGACCAATCTCCCAAAGCCAAAACATCTGAACCGCATTCCCCGACGAGGTGACAGCGCAAAGATGTCAAACTGGCGTGATAGAAACGGAACTGCGCCGCGAAGAAACTGGCCATGGACGTCCAGAAACAGAACTACTTGTACAAGAGGCCGAACTATCGCATCTGGAAGCACATGACGATTACAGCTCTCGTTCATGCGTATATAAAGGCGCGAGCGAGTTCAAAGAACAAGACAAGCTGGATCAACCAGCTCCCCCTCCTCATCGCCCCAAAGCCGGCGACTGCCGTGCCAGCGGGCAACGACTCAACCTACACAAGGTCCTTGGTGGGTTTGGGTTCATCTCAGCACGGTCCTCGACGATTACAGACAGAGCCCGCTACTCTCTCCACTGCCCGAGCAAGTGACTGGCACAATTCCCGAAAGGGATGGAAGCTCGGCACCAACAATGCGGCTAAAACTGACGGACACGCTCCGATCGGGGCACTGGCAGGCATCCGTGCGAATCAGTTCACGTATTCATAAAACCTCGACGCTCATAGCCCCCCCGTGCATGAACCATGCAGGAGAGCAATGACAAGCGGTCAGCTACGGTCTCGTGAACTAGGCCCGAATGCTACAGGCAGAGAAGGCATATGCATCGCGGTGCGCAACGTAATCATCCCCAAACCGCAAGCAAGACCTCTCGGGGACATATTGGCACGCAATACGCTGACAGGCATGGAAACGCTGGCACCAAGACCCTAAAGAACCCTCCTCCTGGAAACACTCTTGCCGGCGATTCTAAAGCCCAGATTGAGCCCTTCGTCGATCATTGACAATCATCAAGCGTACCCAACGAAGCCTGAGCAAACGTCACATCCCCGCCCGACCGTCTACTTCGGCGCGACAAAGCCATTCTAAACAAAGGGCCAGATCAAAACGTAAACGCCGAAACGCGAAACGCTTCACACAAACAACGCGCCGCATAATCACCCAACCAATGAGCCGAACTCCTCTTAGTAGGTCGCCATTGTCCCAAAACCCTGACGTACGGACACACAACTCCTTTTCCTCGTAACCGCGAGCAAGCCGGGCGGCACGCTCACGGCGTCGAGGGGGAGGTGGGTTCGCAATGAAAGCAGAATTATAAAGGTTGGTTTGAACCGAATTTGATAGTCTGCTGGCAAACGTTACGGAAAAGAAACCGCCCTCTGACGCATCAGTAGGTCCACCGATCTTTAGGTGTTGTCGGGGTTTCGGCCGGGCTGAAACGCGATGCTGCTGGCATAGCGACGCAAGGGCCAGGTCACAACTCGTGTCACAGTCTCAAAATGCGTACCACCGGCCGTCCAGAACTTTGGTTAATCTGTGTATTTCGATTGGGTCTAGAAAAGTTGCCTGGGTGGAGATTTTCTGCCATCATATATGCCTTGATGAACATTGAAGTTTCTGATTAACACCTACAATAGTTTGATTCGAGAAGTGGGTCACAGTCAAGACCTGATGTAGTGGGCGTGTTCGCTGAGGCGGGAACTCGATCACAACACTGTGGGCCACAGCTACCCGCCAGCGGACATCGTGTCATCGCATGATCAGAAATAGCGAGCCGAATACGAGACCGGGATGCGCCTACCGACATACGGTCGGCCATGATTTAAGCTGCCGACCCAATGGTTCCGGTCGGGGTTTTGTCCAACAAAGGCCGAAAATAGTCAAAAAATGTAACATAATCGATGGAATATGAAAAGCGCATCAGAGACGCGCCGGTGATGGTCCAAGCAAGGTCTACAAATTTATTCCAATCTACAAAGCGATGGCCCTTGTACCCTTGGTCTGTTCAGGCATCCTGTGGGCGAAACCCACTAGTCCGACCTCCACGAGGAGCGTCTTCCAAGGACCTACCTACCCGCCGAAAGGTCCAAATCATAAATAGTCCTATGCAAACAACCAAAGAAGAAAACTCGTTAATAAAAAGGGAAGAAACCAAAACGGAACTTGAACGTGACTGGCACGAAGAACATTCACCTAATCGGCTAAGCAACTCTAAGATACAAAACCGAGGCGGAATTCGCGCCAATCATCTTGACGCCCCTCCTCGGAGATCCATACAAGGGTCC
>Ga0163217_1110435_pt1 | contig 10768 bp, 10 predicted proteins | sample SynspAceP_FD_185933 | JGI IMG/M metagenome (GOLD analysis project Ga0163217, IMG submission 185933) | Saline lake microbial communities from Ace Lake in Antarctica - Synechococcus sp. Ace-P (PacBio error correction) | ecosystem: Environmental > Aquatic > Non-marine Saline and Alkaline > Saline ...
AAGCCCGGCATGAAGCCAGAAACGCATTATCCCCGCAACTCACCATAAAAATCCACAGCGAGCATCCGAGCTCCCATGCCTCGGCGACTACGCTGGAGGATGCCGTGAATCAGATCGACTCAGGATGACCTTGTATGTGGCGCATACAGAGCGCGCATTCAATTGAGTACCCATCATCCACAGCGCACCCAATACCACAGCTTTAACGTCGCCCTATCCGACAAGCACACTTTGTCCGCGCCGCGCGTTATCAAACCGCCTGGTCCCAGTCGACCACCACCAAGCGTGTTTTCATCAAGGGGTGTCATCCAGCGGCTCGGGGCAGGGAGGCTGATCACGACGCCTCGCGCTGCGTCGATAAGCTCGCCGCGCCGATGGCCTGCCCAGCATTCAGCGACTCATAGCTGATATACCTGAGAGCAAGTCCGCTGCAACCGCTTTGGCCTGCGGTAAGACGATTTCGCTGCACAGGAATCCGGCGGTCGAAGGTGGTTGAGGGTGCCGAGGTACCAAATGCGATAAACTAGAACGGCAAAGGGGCGCCTGGCGATCCTTTGCAGTCTATAGAGATGCGCCTGGCAATCGCTGGAATCAGTGAATGTAGTTGAACCGGCCCTCCTCATAGCCGCCGCGTCCCTTGGCATCCGACTCGACTCTGTCAACGGCACTGAGATTACCGAAGCGCTCAGGGTATTTGCACCTGAAAAATCCGCGAAGCCAAGGAGGCGCAGTAGACCAGTGCACCGTCCACGCAACGGCTTCAAAGCCCTGTTTCAGATCCAGGGTGTCCTTCTCCACCCACTGCGGGCCAACGCACAAGTCGCGGGAAAGCGGCCTATGGGGTGGGCCGCTGCGTCCAGCGCGTTGTGGGGCAGCATCAGATAAATTTAAAAACCGATGTGTTTGTTGCCTGACCCTCTCGAACCACTCCTTTAATACCGAGCTTGCGTGCGCGCAATCTGCCCATACGCGTCGCCCAGACCACCCGGAAATCGAAGTAGACTCGCTGAATGCATCCAGGTTATTCTCGGTATGTGGTACGGATCATTTTTTATGTCAAATCACTAAGCGCTTGTCCCCCATTCAATGCACCGACGGCATCATGCTGGATTGCTGCCATGATGTTGCCCTTGCAGCAGGTGAAGCCGCATGTCGTCCAGCCATGTTGATCCTTCTGCAGCGAAGGGGTAACCAGCCGACGCCGCGCAACTACCCGCTCCTGCGCTCTCGCCGCAATCCTCGGCGGCGAAGGACGGATGGCCCAATGCCTGATCCGTGTGCAGCGCGTCTGCTTCGCGCGACCTTCACTGCCAATGACACAGCCAGTAAAGGGGAAGCCGGATCCAGCCGTCTCCCGAAACCTTCAGCTCGATCAACCCCGGCACAACCGTGTGGTCTTTCAACGAGTGATGATGTGGGTAATCTGAAGTCAGAGCACCGTGGCGACCATACATGCTTCTCGACCCAACTGCGATATCCGTTGTCTGCTCAGTGCGTGAGTCGTCGGACATCCGACTGGCCTAGGCGTTCGCAATGGTCCGGCGCCAAGTGCAATACCAGATCAACGCCGGCTTTGCAGCTGAAAACAATCGCGCTCAGACCCCATCATACGTACTTGCCAACCACACCCCCTCGATCAAGCCCGACCTTAGCTTTTTAGTTTTTAGCGCAGATATATGCCCTAGTGTTCTGGACTCACCGGTCATGGGGCGATCAGCACTGCATCAACTGACAGAGCGTCCTCGCGCAGGTGATGAAAGGGCGGGGTCGATGACCATATGACGCTCTGATGTAATGGATCACCATGCCCGATCTCCGACCGAGGCGACCAACTCTTCGCAGAGTCCGCAGGTAAGATGGACCACAGTTGGTACACAGTTTTCTTGCCGATCGACCAGATACGAAACTGCGCCCAGTGACATTGGCCTCCGCTGGCATGGTTTCTGATACCTCGCGAGACGCGCGTAATCGGCAACTCCCGCGGCGCAGCTTGAATGGCTGCGCACTTCCCAGAAATCGGCCCATGCGCCGTAATCCACGATATTGGGAGCCTCCAGATTTCTGCCGCCTGCATCTGGCCGCCGCTGGTTAGACCTGGTCAAGACAAGGCGCTGCAACGCCAACGCAAGGCAAGCAACACGGAAGGGCGCAGACATGCAAAGAGTCCGGCAAAGTCTCGGCGGCCAGTGCCAGCAAGAACGATCCTTGCCTGGCAAGTGCTCGGCGGGTGCGCGCATTCCGCCAATCAAGCAGCCGCCACGGAAACATTACCCCTGGTGGATCCGAAAGTTTTTCCGGCGACTTCCTGCCCGCCAGCAGCGCTGCCGGCACAGGCCTGCATTGGAACGATAAAAAGTCTAACCGCCAATCTGCCGGCGGCTATGGTCTCACCACCCGCGAAACAAGCACAGAGCTGCAATCGCTCCAACCATAAAGCCAGGTGGTGAGTGTCCATCAGTTGACGGCGTAGTTCATCAACGTCATGTGCCATTACGTTCTGCAATGACGGCCGTTTTGCCGGGCGCGAAGAGCGCGCCTTAAACTCAGAGCAAGACCTTTTCTGTGCGCAAGTATGGCAGGCCGAGGGCTGGGCCTCCACTTAAGCCTAGTTTCCCTTATATAGGACTTGGTTTATCTGGCGCATAATAAGAAGAATCGATCACGATGTGCCCTCCGAACTGACTCCAGCTACCTAATCAATAAGCTAACCAACAGCCAGCCTTGGACCATCAAGCGATTCTGGGCCGCCGCAGGCCGCAGGCCTCGCCTGGCATACTCGCCCCCAACCGCTGTTCTGCAACAGACGCGAAGAGAGTTTGGGATTTATCACTGTTTGCGGATGGCCGGCTAATACGCCTGGCTGCTGTGGATGCCATTGAGAGCAGGCGGGGTGAACAGACCGCGATCATCCTAACGACTCCCCCGTACCCACGCAAGCGCGCAATCAGTTAACCTGCGAAATAAGCCGGCCGCCGCTCGGCTCCATTCGCCGGCATGCCTGCGTGCTACACACAGAATGGCGACCGGGTTATTATCTACATGCCGAGACCCGAGAAGTCCGTGTCGCGCATTTGTGCGCCATGCGAGCGATGAGCAGTGCATTGCTGTCATCGTGCATCTGCCCGCCCACAACGGCGGGCCTATTGATGACGCCCAGCAGACGTGATCCTCAACCGCATCCTGCGAATCGAGTCGATCCGTATATCCCTACAAACCCACTGGGGACTCGGCAATCAAAGCGGCCCACCCGGTCAGCACTGCGTGTCCTATCAGCGCCCGCAATGTAAAGCCGAGCGTATCAGTGATCGCGACCTGGAAATGCAACGCGCGCTTCGCCATGCCGAACCAGCCCGACGCGACCCTTACGGCCCGCGACCGCTTTATACTACACTCGGCACTACCATCTTGCAACCCCAAGGTGCGTTGTTCCCAGACATGCGGCACGCGTTCGCATGTAAGTCGCTCAAGCCATGCAGGGTACGACAGCGGCTGGCGACGTGTTCGGGCCGCCCTCTGATGTTGGCGGGTGGTAGCCACTCTACATTGTTTACGGCCTTGGTGCTCGCCGAGACTGCAACACCATCCAGAGGCCTATACAAGGCAAACCCATTCGCACACCGGATGCCGGTGCCTTCCTGCGGGTTCTGTGCCGCAGATACGGCGCGTCAATGCATCCCGCAGCGCGACCCGCCCTTTCGCCGCGTATCCGTCTAAGGAAATCCCCAACGTCGCTCTGCCATTGCCGCGGACCAGTCCAAACTGGAGCGCTTACCCTGCAATGCGAACGCCTGACCGCCCACTGCGTGGGCCGTTCTGAGAGCACTCAAGCGCCCATCATTGAAACTATTCTGGTGGCAGACCGAAACGTTGCGATGCCGCCAACCCGGCACGTTACGAATGCAGAACAGCCATAAATATTGCTCGGCGACACTGTGCCCGCTCTCAGGTCTTTGAATCCGCCATTCCTCGAACGACGAAGGCCTGCCGTCAAAACCGTGTCAGTGGCAATATGCGCTGAAATTCCGCTGCCACCCGCCGTCTGACGGTATCATGGGGCGCAAAATCCTGCCGTTTTCCTGTTAGAGTTACTGAACGTCTTTCGAGGTATATCAAGTACGGGGGACGCTTGCTTAATCTGACTATGAGCGATTTTCGTCATGGCCGGACGATCTCATAAATGTCGCACGGCATCGTTGTCCACCGGCGAGATGAAAAATCGGCTGCGCCAGCCGCGGTGGCCGGGACGTGTGCAGGATCCACCGCATCCGATGAACCTCAAATTGCGATTGCTCGCTTGTCCTGTGTGGTAGTTGGAAAGAACGATATACATATAGAACGCGGTCACTGAGTGCCCGAAGCAGGTTGGCGATGGAGTTCACCGTGGAAAGTCGCCCGCGCTGGCAGCTCAAGCAGCACTGGTGGTTCAAGCTATTATCCAAGCGAGCGACTCGGACAAGATCACTAGCTCGATCATGCACACCAAGATGGCCGGGGAGCGAGAGCCTTTGCAGTGCTCTCGTCGACTCTATCAACAATCAAGCCTAGTCTCGACGACCTGGCCGATCAACTTCGACCCCCTCGAGAACCACTCCAATCAGTTCGTTCCCACTAACGCGTTGACATTGACAATGGATCGCCTATTAACTTGGCCAAGCTTGTGCCTGCCATTCCTGCCTGATCCGAATATTCAAGATAAGTTTTCTGAGAAAATGCTCTCGTCATACGCCACGAAGGGTCGATGATCAGGTAGTAGATGTATGAGCGACCCCGAAAACCCCATGAATCTGGGCGTATGGCCCCCAAGCCCGAATCTGAGCGTTCCCGGCTAAGTGTGGTGGTGAAGGCCGATCCGGCATCGCGTACCGCCCAGGCCCAGCCATAAGCCGGCAGTGGTGAATGGATGCAAATGGCCCTGGCATTGCGCGCCTGGAAGCTAACCCGCAAGCTTTACTGCATGACAAGCACTCTGGCATTCTTGCCCCGTCACTCTGCGAGAAAACTTTCCCCACAGGTCCGTTCCTGCACACCATCCGTCCGAGTCCGTTAATATGTCACCAAAGGGTGCCGCTGCCAGACAGATGGTCACGTCCTGCGATCCCGTCAGAAAGCTGCGGCAAGCAACGAGCTACAAATCAGCTGATATCGCACAACAAACGGCCTCTAGAAGCCGTTCGCGCCGGCCTCAACTCGGCCCTTCACAAATCTATCCAGCCGAAAGCAAACGCCTTACATGATCGTCCATTTGCGAGAATAAAGTTCAGATATCGTCGATCATCTGTCTAGCACCGAAAACTGTCAACAACCTATCGTACACTCTCGAGAAACTGAAATATCACTCATGCGATATGAACTGCGCGTTGCGGTGCCCAACGCATGTTACGCTTGCCCCGCTGAGCATGAACCACCCGTAATTTGACCAGTTCCATTATCCTCTACATGACGCCAGCAACAAGCCTGGCGTTTATCGCAATGTTCGACCCTAGTTGAACTGGCTGTACTCGGCAAGGCCAAAGGCCACCTGAAAACCCCTGGCCAGTTACTTCCGCAAGACCGGGCTGACCCCAAAACCGCCGCCCTGGTTGCGGCAATTCAGCAATCGAGACACCACCAACACCGCCAATAACCGAGCTTTGTTGCTTGAACAGAGCCTGACAAGGCGTCCCCCCGCCGTACAATACCCGTCTGCGCAACACAAATCCTACCCCTACGTGTTCTCCCAGCCAGGACAGCTTCCCGCGCTTGGCCCTTCCCGTGGGACAAAAGAAAACTCCAAGGTCCTACTTCGGCCCCTACCGAGCGCCGGCGCCATCCGTGAAAGCTCAAGTTTGCTGCCAGAAGGCCTCAAGGTTCGCCAGTGCAAGCAGCTACTCCTGCAACCGCACCAAGACCCGCTCCAACATCAAATCAATCGTGCAAGGCGCCTTGGCTGGGCCTGCCACACGAGCTAGCGAGTATCGCCCGAGCAGTGCCCATCCATCCAGTTCCTTCACGAATGGCGCAGCAACGACGCAGGCGGCGAGTAGGCAAGGCAAGAGGACATTCCGCCCGACACTGACTTTGAGCGCGGGGCGCGGAGAGTACACGACCAAATGGCGGACGAGGATCCCGGTATGCAGGAACCCAAACAGAGCATGATACGAGCAGGCAATGTTGGCTATCGTGCTGCGGTCCGTTCGCCCCGGCGGGCCTGTGTGCATTGGTAGGCGCCCGGCAGTGCGGGCACAGAATCAACTTCCCGGCCCTATTGACAGACCTCCTGGAAGTGCTCGCTCTAGTCGTTCTGCCACAGTACACCCCTGGCAGCGCGAACCGAGAACTGGGCCTGCGAATTACGTAAAAGCGCCGCAGCACGAGGAAGCTGCCCGGCTCGCAGAGGCCTGGCGCAGGCGCGCGGGCAAATCTGAACCCATCACCACGGTCAGAGGCACTCGCACCGCTGGCAGAGTCGGCGTCAACAATCAACTGGCGTTGCTGCATGCCTGGCCAACCGGCAGAACGACAGTAGCTTTTGACGCCCTCGCAGGAAGCGCTTAAACCTGCCCGAACGTCCCCGACTCGCTCGAGTGTCTACGCGACATCATCATTTCCAGGCGAGGACGACGTCCTTGCGTCCTGCGGTCTCGCAGCCCGAGGCCCCCTGACAGCGACATTACCCTGATCGTTCCAATACGAAGCGTCACTGCTGCGAGAACTATCGCTATGCGTCAGGCCTTGAAGCCGCGCTTAGCCGAAATCAGAAAGGCGAGGGCAAGATGCCGGACATCCGCGGGGAGACGGGCAAAGGCAATCCATTGCCTGCGAAGTGCATGCAACTGGCCATTCAGCCGACCCTGGTGGCGTGGCCAAGGGTCACCCCAAGCCGGCAAGGGAAACTCTGTACTGAAGACCACCAGCACAACGAGTTGGTGCTGCCCGGACCATTCGCCGGCACTGCATCTATCCACATATCCCGGCGACGAAGCGCACCGGTTTGGCTATCACCGGTCCACCGCCCCAGGCGCGGCAAAAGCCGCAATACTCACCGCTTAGGCATCGACGCGTCGGTCCGAAACGCCGCCGCGGCTACTCAACATTTGGTGTCTCACAGAATTGAAGCGCGCCAGTGCCGCGAAAGTCCAAGAGTCCGGCATCAGCAAAAAAACTGCGGAACAGATTTATGCCGAGCTCCATAGCGACACTAGAAGCGCATTACAGAGCCCACATTAGTCATGACAACCCAACATCCCTGACGCGCCGCCGGGTCGACTGATCCCATCCTTCATTTCTGTTTACTACTGCATCCACTGGTGCGCTTTGCGAGCCCTCGATTGTGTCATCCCAATCGCAAGCGTATACCGATTGCTGAACGCTACCTGGCCGCAAATGGGAGCAAAGCACGCCCTGGCGCTTTCCTGATCCCGTTGCCGACAAGCGATGGGCCGTGGCCCTGACTTGCCTGGTTCCAGAAGCCACGCCAATTTCTGGTACAGCGCCCCTATGTCACATTGGTCTGAGATCGTTATCTTCCGCGTTGCCGCGAATGATGGCAAAGCTTGGCAACGCGCCCATGTCCGCGCTCGCAAGCTGGCAAGTACAAAGACCGCCGCGTCAAATGGTCGTCGCGATCGTACTGCTTGTCCAACCCACCGCTCATCAAACAACTGGTCCATTCTTCGAGCTATTTCACTGATGACTCGCGGTCCTGACTCTGTCCATGTACGTGTAATCGCGCGCCGCCCATGGCCCTATAGAGCATGCATGTTGACAAAAAAGCGACAAAATAAACTTTTCCTGAATCAACTGACCTTGCAGGCGTCCCGCAGGAAGAATAGAATAGGCGCCGTTCCAAAAGTCGGGAATAGCTCATTTGTAGAGCACGGACCTTTGCAAGTCGGGTCGCGACGTTCCCGAGTCTCGTTTCCCGCTCCAGTTAGATAAAGCCCCTCCCGGTGGCTTTTTTCGTTCGACATAAGCACAACCTTGCCGACGGTCGGGGGGCGCGTAGCCTCGCGAGTCGAGTCTCGTTTCCCCGCCCAGACAGATTCAAGCACATTCTGGCTTTTCGTTGTCGTCAGCTTTTAACCAGTATCCTCTGAGCAGCGCTCCACTGACCTCCTGCATACCTTTTAACCTGCCTGAACAGCACCGCCTCCAAGGCCTGAAAACCTAAGACTAATTGTCGGGATTATTGTGCGGCCGAATTCTTGCAGAATCGGGTCACGGAATCCTTCCAGATTAGTGAAATTCCAAATCGTAAACCATAAAGTGGAGTGAAATCGATGGATGACAAAGCGAAAGGCGCGGCGTATTGGTCCGGCGAACTACCCTGAATCTACTGGGCCTGGCTATCTGGCCTATTCCTTCGGCTTCGCATCCCTATTGAGCTATCTTCAGCCTTTCAGTGCGGTGCCTGATCTTGGTTCTGGTTTCCAGCAGGGCTCAATCCTCGTGTTCCTTGCCTGACCTCTCCTTCTCCTGGAAATGAATCGTCTGACAAAGACCATGGCTCTCCTGAGATAAATGCCGATATGAGTTTCCCAATGTTTATCACTCTACACTATTGTCCGCGGTTCCTTCGCTGTATATCTGACTAACTCCGCGAAATCTGCACCGGCCCGGGCACCAACCAAGAAATTCTATTTTTTGCATGGCGTGTCATCCGTCACCAACGCAATGGCAAACGACGCCCGCGACTGATTCTACTCCTCACTCTCAATCTCCAGTCCGCCGTGATTCGGTCACGGCTACCCGCAACTCAACCGTTCGATGGCTGGACCGCTTTGTGCTTGCTGCCACTTGGTTACCGCCGCCTATCTCGCAATTTCGGCAAATACAACTGTGCCGACCGTAGGTACCGTTCATAACAGCAACGCGCCCACGCGCGTCGCGAGGGATCTCGTTTGCTGGTGATTTCCACTACCTTACTGTTTCGTCAGGCCAACAGGGTCGCGATTGTAGCCTTCGCTCGTTTCCGGAAGAGATCCGCACCACGGGTTTGATTCATCGCATCGTGCCGTGTAATTCCGTTTACGCGTACTGGGTATGAAGGCATCACTTACACCCAGGTCGCCCAGTACGTCGTGCTTGATCGTGGCTTATACCATCCCGGCTATTTCACTCTCTGCAAATGACCGTCATGTACTGGCCGCAAACAGTCTGTTCGGGACACACCTCGGTAATCAGCGTGCCCATGCTGCAGAAAGCTGGATGAAGTGGTACGGTGAGCTGGCTTCCAGAACTACACGCCGATGTTTCCCAACAAGCTAACAAATGTTCCTGTCAACCGTTCGTTGATGACGTACCGCGCCGCCACAACGTTAATTACGCTTCTTCAGCCTGTAATACCCATATGGCCGCATACGCTCGTTGAGACGCTGCTGGCGCGTGTGCATTGCTTGCTGACACCACTGCACTCGTAGCGCTCTGTATGGTCGCTGAGAACCTGAATCGCAACCATCCCTACCCACGCCCACTGCGGCTCGCTGGATAGGCAGAACGGCCGAGTCATGGATTCAACCTGAAAAACCGAGGACTGGGTTACCCTTCGAGAACAAGACACGCAGCGGTCCGCATCCAATGACAACGAAGGCCTCATTGCCGGGAAGGCTGAATCACGATTCCTCATATGCGGCTGGCGGCAACAAGCGTGTGAATAACGACCTTCTGGTACTAAGGGCGAAACCCTGAAATTTGCCACCCCCCACGCCCAGTTTTGGATCTATTGGACCTGATTGCCAGCGTGTATTGCTGCGGCGCTGTCAAACGACCGCTGCTGCGGCATCTCGTCGCACTCAGCACGACCCTTACAAAAGAGACAAGCCCTGGGTATCCTGACAAGGGGAAAATGCTGCAGCACGTATTTCCATGGCGTGCCATTGGCAGTGCCACCTGCTGGGTAGCAAATCCCGCCTGGCTTTTGCCGCGCAAGTAGTGCATTGGGCCTTGGTACGGCGGCGGCGAACGATCTCCCAGTACGAATGGAATCTTCTCCAAGCGCCCACGCCAAGGGCTCGGTTGCCGACATGCTCGCAGGCTGACTCAACCACAGTGTAATCTTCATCTAACCTGGCTGGTTCTTCACTCCCGGGGCACCGGGGCCAACCTGCCAACATCCTGAAACGGTTGTCGGCATCTCCCCGCGTCGTTCGGTGCGGGTGTCTGATCAAACTTCGTGCCTCGGCAAGTGCCTACCATGCTTACCGAGACCACACAGGATACGATCTGTAAAGCGTCCGCTATCCGAAAGGCCTGGCCATCCTCCGTAATCACGGGGATCTATCCAACGCAACTGCAAGAGCCAAGCTCTGCAACTGCCCTGAACCTGCGCTCCTAAAATGGAAGCCCCTTATTTCGCGAAAGAATTCATGATCTGGCATTCTGGCACGTAGCGGTTGGGCGCGCGGCATTGGGTGCCCGTTGCGAGTTTGTCGGAAAAGCTGCCAAGTGAAGTATTCCGATCTTTGGCCGGCGGGGATCTCGACCACCAGATCTTACTACATACAACGGTTGAGCACAACAAAACCCAAACTGCCTACCGCTCGCAGTGTAAACACGAGCAGTGAAGCGGGTTCTGGCGCGCCTGACCTACATGTCCCAAGACGGTGGGGCTTTACGTAGTGATACCGAAGAATCCCTCTCCATACCGAGCCGGAAAGCACGCATCAGCGCATTATCGGTCAATTCGACAAGGAGAGTTGATCGTGTCCCATCAACAGCATCGCTCACCACTAAACGGCCAGGAGGTACCCCGCTACATGGCCGAAGATAAGCACTCGGCGTTGCAAGCAAT
>Ga0163217_1050776_pt1 | contig 10767 bp, 11 predicted proteins | sample SynspAceP_FD_185933 | JGI IMG/M metagenome (GOLD analysis project Ga0163217, IMG submission 185933) | Saline lake microbial communities from Ace Lake in Antarctica - Synechococcus sp. Ace-P (PacBio error correction) | ecosystem: Environmental > Aquatic > Non-marine Saline and Alkaline > Saline ...
AAAAAAAATCCCCTAACCGCCAATGGTGGTTTTTTTTTGAGGGGGGTTTATCCCCAAATAAAACCATTGGGGTCCCCTGGGGGAATACCCCCTGAATGAAGATTGAAAAAACGGCAAAAAAAAAGTAAAATGAGCTTTTTCATAATGGTAATTTTAATAATTTGAAAATTTTTAAAGGCCATATGGGATATCCTCGCTATGCATAACATCCTACGGGGCCCATGTTGTACTGGAAGTAATGCTGCGGGGATTTTCTATGGCTTGGAGGGTTTCTGCTCTTTGGCATTTGAATATTTTTTTCCTTCCACCAAGGCCCATTTTCAGTACGTCCCACATAATTGAAAATATTGAAGGTGACACCTAACTCTTTTCCAAATGATTTTCGTAAGCGATTTGGGGATGCTGTAAAAGGAAAATTCCCGTTGAAATTTCCTCACTCGTCCGAAATGAATGTTCTGAAAGAATCCTATCTTCCCGGGGAACTTCATTTGCATTAACCACCCATACTTCCGATAAACAATTAGATACTTCAAAAGTGATAGATCTCCTCGACGAAAATCTTTTCTGGTTTCAAGGGCAAACCAGAAGTGTCGGATCTTTGTCTTTGCAGTTAGAATAAACTTCTGTTAGTTTCTATGAATGGAAACAACATAAGTGCTGACTTTCCAAATGCCGATGGCTACCCTATGAATGGATAAGTTTTTGCCAAATCGCTCCAACATCGTAATTATTTCTTACCGTTGGAATCTAACCAAGCATATAACCTCTTCATTGATACATTCTTTCCCTAACTTGGCCTTTTGCCCTTTGAATGTGTATTCAAATTTTAGATTCCTTCGACTACCGGTGTAGAAGTGCAACATAACCTGTGCAATGCTAACCTATTTGCGAAAATGATAATGAAAAGCATAAAATCTTTCAATTAAAGCTTGCTTTTCCCTACCGGGATACTCCGGCGCAACTGGAATATCTACGTTGAAGTAACCTAAAGATTCAAACTTGACTAACCCCTTCATCTGACAAAAACATAGCAACAATTCCATAGGATAATGAAAAATCCCTTTCAGATCACCATTTCAAGTCAAAACTCTGGTCTGATCAACTGACCTTTCCTCCTGCGTCCAAAGTTCGTTCTTCTCTCACTCGAAAACAAAAGAGCTGACCTCCAAAGCCAGAATGCCTCGAAACATGTCGCATTCTTCGGCAAAACAAAGCCAGCTGGTTTTTCCCACAGCTAAGTCCGCTAACCTCGTTAGACTCCCGAAATGGCCCGTTTCCTTCTGCCTTTCCTCACGTAGAAAGGTTGGTCAAAGTACTCCTCGAAGCCTTATAGATTTTTTGTCCTGCATCGGTCGATTCGGGACAGTTTAGTCCCTATCGGGCCAACGGGACCCCCTTCATCAGTACCTTCATCTGGTCGCCCTCACTGAATAATAACGCAAGCGCTGGGTGGCACTGAAACGGCAACGGTCCCACATAATGCCTTCAAAGACACCCGACAGTAAAAATAAAAGTAATCAACATTTCATAATAGCGGTAGTTATTAAGTGGAAATCAGTGTTTTCTAAGTCGGGGTTTTACCTCTCCAAAAAAGCGGTTAGAGAAATGGAGACTTAAAAATCCTCGACAAAAACATCCCAGTCCTTCTGAATGTCCCCAAAGGCTTGGGATCGAATTTCTATAGCTGATTTTCTCAGCTTTTTCTGGTATAAACGTAGGTATTGAGTGTAGGACACTTCCACTCTCATAACTTCTCCCTTAGATCCACGTCTTATAAGAACTTCTTTGAACCTTCCCTACCGGTCATGATTACATGTTAATAGGTAAAAAAATCTTTCTCGGCCAGCCCCAATGATGATAGCAAGAACCTATCTGTAATACATTGTCCTGGAATTTTGTCCTATCCAACAACAAATCGATCGGGAATGTGTTATAACTATTCCTAACCACAGCATTTCCGATATATCCCCAAGCCCTGACTCCACTACTATAGCTTCCCCAAATTTCCCAACCGTGGTCTTAAGATAAAGTATATACCCCAATGTGAGCAATTGCTCCACGCTCTTCATATCAGGGCTTTCAACACGTATTTGGTTCAAACCTTCATTTTTGGGATAAATACATCCATGATTTAGAAGGTACAATCGGGGGAAAAGCACCTACTCTCTTGAATCAATCAATCAAAAGACCACAAAACGGGTAAACAGATGATCATCCGCCTCGTTAAAGGTTCAAATTCCCCCCAAAGAATTTTAGTAAAATCGAAATCATTCCAGTCAAAACCAATTCTCCTCACGCCCTATAGTCCGGAATCTTTCAAGACGAATTCATAAAGCATTAACGAAAGGCTTCTATACTACTCTCTAAAAAAAAAAGGAAAATAATCCCCAATGTATTTAGCAACAACGTCCTGCCTCTACTTGGCGAAACTAACCTTCACTGTTTTCCAATGGAAACAATTTTGTGGTTTATTTTTTTGTGTAGTATATCTTTCTTGCTCTGATTATATTTTCTTGCTTCAGTATTAGAAAATTATTTATCTTGGTTCTTATGGTATTTTTCTCTCTGTATTATTATTTGTTATTTTGTACTCATGGGAAGATATTTTGCATAAACCAATAGAATGTCCATATCTACTACCGACATCCCATAAATCTCATTATAGGATCAGCTTTGTTTTCCTACATTACAATATTGGCTCGAGCGTGGGGTTCCAGAAGGAAGTGATTTCCCCAACCGTTAAGGCCAATCACGGAATTTGTTTCTCATTGATTTGATACCGTGCAATTGCATCGGCAAAATCCTGGATCTATTTTTACGTGGAACTCTGTCGCTGTCTTGGTAAGCTATTTTGGAATAATCTTTTTTCTATCCTGATTCAGAATTCTTTTAATAAAAACACATAACATTGCAATTTGGAAGTAGTTAGAATATCGTAAAACTCTATCTGCCGTTATTGGGCAAACAGGTAAGCTAAACAAATCACTTATTTAATGGGAAATTTTGTTTGCCGTCAGAACTTCGCTTGAAACAAGATATTCAAAACAAAATACAACCTGTAATATTGCTCTTTGTTGGAGCAAATCTACACGTAAATTACAATTAACGAGAAGTTATTGTGTCTTGGCACATGGTCATCTAAAACTAATCAATCTTCAACACACATTATTATCTTGGAGCTGGGGTTCGGAAATCCTAATTGCCTCTTTGCCGCTTAATTCCACTTTAACCTTTTTTGTCTTGGGGCAATAATTTCAATACCTGATTGTAAAACTAGGGGAGCTTTTGGGGACATCAAAAAAGAACCCCTATTACCACTGGAAAACCTTTTGGAGGAATCTCTTATCACTTCTCTCCAAATCGGTCACTATATCACACGGAATTCTACTTTGCGTATCAACTAAATTAATTACGAAAAGCCTTCACTCGACTGTTTCCCTACTTGGTTCTTGCTAGCAAGTGTTCACAAATCTCTCTCATGGAAAATCATGCTAAATCCTTCTCACATAACGTCGGTTTCAACTTTTAAAGCTTTCAACCGTAATTCCTTGAGCTGGCGAAAATATCAATATTCCCCGATTGTTTTGGAATAAAGCCAGTCACTTGAGTTCCATTGGTATCGCCATTTCCTTTTATTACCAAAAATGTTTACGAAAGTGTAATTGCTTTGTACCCGAAGCTCTTCATACTGTTTCCGTACGACTCCTCATATCATTTTCATTGTAACTCTTGAAAAACCGTTGGGATTATATATCTCACTCTAAGTATATCTGGATTACATAGTGTAGAGCTATAAAAGAACAACTTAATGATCCCATGGAATATGGTAACATATTATCCATCCAGCTTCAAAAACCCCAAAATCACCGTAATTGAATAGGCAATAAACCTTTAATGTCATTTCAATTACCTAATAGCAACTTAAAAACTCCTTCCTCATTTTTTTTTTTTTTTTTTTTTTTTTTTTCTTTTTTTTTTCTTGAATTCAATTTATTTGAGTTTAGAGATTAGCATATTTGGAATAGATCGTCTCGACATTAACCTTTATTTTTCGACCAATCCTTTTTTTCTTGGTTCTGGTATTAATAAAGAAGGGCCTGTTTACATTACAGTGATGGGATAACATCCACTTAATACTTCAATAATCTGGATAACTTAAAGATGTAGCCTCCGCTACTATACTCCTCTTATCACAAGGAAATCTGGACTCCCCATTACCGATAATTTCTCTTGAAAACCTAATAAACAACGTGGTTGTTTTGGAACCCTAATATACGGAAGGCTTTGCCATCAACTCCCGTAAAATTCTGTTGAAAATTAGCACTTACCAACGACGCATAACTCAGGTCAGAACCGGCCCACATCCAAGCTTTCTTTATGGGAATTCTTCTGACTCCCAGTTCCACTTGGATTAAACCCTCACGCCTACCTGAGATGCCCTATTCCTATTATCCTGGCTCCGATACTAGTTCAAAGGTTGCTTCACATATCTACATAAGACGAGCTAATTTAGAGATTCGCTGCATTTGATGATCCCACACCCCAGCCTTGCATAAATCTGATAACAAACGACCTGATGAACACTTCGATAATTTTTATCTGTTAACAGAATTATTTTAGTAATAAATAAAATGAGTAATTTATGATTTGGTAAGTTAAAGTAGAACTGGCCGGGGGAAAAGTCCGCTGAGGAAAAAAGCCGGCATGGGCCAGAGAAAAAAACAGGCGCTGGGAATGCCAACGTGATTACCTAACATGCAATGAAGGCCGTACCCAAGTCGGCCGGGAATTGTTATAGACCCTGCTGAGGCGCCGTGCAACAGATGGCCCGGAGATGGCACGCAACGGCAGTGAGGAAGGGAGATAGGGTCGGAAATGTGCGCGCACAGGTAGACATCTTTTCATATCGCGAGATCTTCCACCTTCCTGACATGCCCGTACTGCGCCAGCGAGAGATTGGCGCCAAAACCTCAGCTCCGAACAGGAAAGAAGAATAAGTGACAAAACGCTCCGCGAGAAAACCAGAGAATAGAGGATCCTCTCGGTGAATACCGACTTCCTTTTCAAGTCGTCAATTAACCTTCCGTTGGGCGGAGACAAACAAGGAAAATGGGAGATTCGTCGCGACTGGTCGCTGGTGCTGCGATATTTATGGGGGGGTTTAGATGCTGGAGTTTGGGGGAATGCTGGCAATAAGTCATCTTGCGGGCCGTGGGTTTCAGGTTCTCCGTACGGAAGGAGAAGTGGGAACTGGTTCTCTAATCGACAGGTTCAGGGGATAATCGGTCTTCGGGAACACCACGCCGTTGAATCTTCAAAGTCGCGGGCGAGAGTCCGGACTGGGAAAGAGGTGAGGAATTCTGCCCCATCTTACCATCAAGACGTTCGTTCCTCAAAAAACACCGAGTCACCCGCGGACATGCGCATAAACAGGCTAGACATAGAAAAAAGTTACTTATAGGAATAAGGAAGCATCCATCAGCGAATTTTTCCAGCTTGGAACTACCTATTGTTGACATCAGGGATTATTTGTTCTAAAAGTCGGCCCGACAGGAAAAATTCAAAAATGGTATCGATTTAAAGGCGTGGATCACCCTGCTCAACAATTGTCTCATCCCTCTGGATCTACCCGGAAATAATCGGTTGGAGCTTTTCCCTCTTAACTCAAATTTACTTTATCCCTTTCCAGCTCCATGATCAAGTTCCTTCCTACATGCGCTTATTTTGATGCCCACAATCACAACTTCCATGTGTACTTTCGCGCTTCTCCACGAACACATTCAAAACTTGGTTATGGTCCGGGTCCCCATTTGAATCTTCTTTATATAGTCATCAATATTTATTGAAAACCGGGATCAAGTATTGTCACTAAGATTGCCTTGTAAAGAAGTGGTAATCTTTGGAAGTCCTTCCGATCTGTCAAACGGAGAAGTCATTTCTCCCCAAATTGGCCTATCCGGTGACAACTTTTCAATGCTCGACTTGACGACATTGACCCTTTATATCAAAAGATGACGGCTGAAGGATTAACTTTTTGACCACAATAGCCAAAAATTCAAGTGCTATCAAACCTATAATCACACAAAATGGCAATGAATCAATTCGGACTGCTTAACACCTGAACTAAATTTAATCATCATCCATCTTTCCCTCCAGTCATACCTGAGCTTGGTAAGATCATATTCTCTCTTCTGACGATTTGGAATCCTTAATGCCCGATAGCTCAACCTCATAAAGCTTTCCGTATTTCCAGCTGACCTAATTGCGGTACTTGTTATACAAAGACTGTGAAGTTCCATGTCCAAAAACCTTCACTTTCTTTCTTTCCCTGGACTGACGAAATCGAAAACAGCACCTGGGCGATGTCTTTCCCAACTTCCTCCTTTGTTGCGAATAATATGGTCTTATTTAATCTAAATTCATACTCCTTTTCTTTTGGGCTTCTCTCCTACCATGGCTCTATACAGTCAACATCATTGCCATATACGTAAGATCAGATCGAATACTATGTTTTTGCGTAATGGCCATCCCTCTCGAAATACTCCCTAAAAGCCAACTGCTCGTTCTGGATCAGATATCCGGAGCCAATCGGGCCCGAAATTTCAAGCAGGATTCTCCCCCTATTTTCCAACTCTTACAAGGGCATGAATCCAAACTCTCGATATCCGAAAACATCATGGAACTGGGATTGAACTCACTTTCCGCACGACAAATCAAAAGTTTTGAATTCGCTAATTCTGGATTGAAAATCTTCCTTCTCACTTCGTTCTCAAAAAACGGCTCATCCGGAAAGCTCCTTCCCTTGATACTAATTTTTGGCTATCTAATTAGAGAAAGCCGGTATAGGTCTCTAACCTTCCCGTAAAAGCACTGCCCCAAATTTGTCTGGAGCATTCCACCAACGATCTAGCAACCCAAATCTACCGTTCATTGGTCAAACATCGTACACGATTATTATACGACTTGAATACTGTCCAAAATCGCTTCATACTGCGAACTTATCCAATCGTAAGACTGTTTCCTGATAATTTCAACGACAATAGTAATTCTTGCACGAACCATACTTGACAAAATCCAGCTTGTCTCCCCGACTCTCCTTGTCTCTAATTTGAAACCCAAACTCCCCAAATCATCAAAGACCTTGTCTTTGTACTGGGGGAAACTGAAATTCCTTTAGCCGTTTCTACAGCTTAAGCAAACTCATGCTTGGGGAGCATCTCCAGAGCATGAGGCTCCTGCCCCATCAAACTTTTCGAAAAGAAACGCTAACTACTTTTTTTTTTCTCCGCTTCTTGTCAATCCTTGGAACAATATGACAATGTATTGCAGTAATCCTTGGGAAACGATCAGGAAAGGAGGTTTCCCAAACCATTTATCCATCACCATTCTGAGCGATGTCGTCAGCTCCTCTTTAGTCATTACTCATTCTCGTTCCTTGCAACTAATCATAGCATAAACGCTATCCTGACAATAGCCAATCCTATTAGAGTGGCAATAGAAAGGTTCACCTTCATCGCCCCACACTCTTTGTGACTTGGAGTATCCAAAAATCCTAACCAGGGTTAGCTCCTCCTTTTCATCGGTTTAATTGTTTGTAGGCCACGCATTGAATGAACTTGTACTGGGATAGATTAGGCTCTCATTTTTGAATGCTTTATGATTGGTTCAAAAACTGTTCACGGTAATCCCGATATTCAAGGCTTGTCATCAAATCGGATATCCTGAAATACTTCCCGGGAAGAAATCTATCTCTCATAGTTAAATTGCAACCTTGCCAATTGTGATATTAATTCACCTCTAGCTGCCCAGTAAACTACCTTAACTATTGCCCATTAGAAGCCTTTGATCAATACTTCGATGCTCATCATCGTTTATTTTTATTCCTGGATTCAATTGACTCAAAGACAAACAATGACCTGCTTTCCTCCTTCAATCGGGGTATCATTAGGCTTTAACCTAAACAATACCCAAAGAAGAGATTTTCTCTTTTGTCTTTTCATGGCTACATTTTCGGAATAAAAATCATATTCGCAGTGAAAAAAAACTAACCTAGATCTGAGTAAAAATGATTATAGCATATATCTTAATATGAATTCCAATACCATATATCCTACTAGTCAGATAGAACCTTCTTAAAAGTGTAATAAAATAAGAATTAGGAGTTGATCAACCTCAACTCTGTTTTGTACTGATTTTGCTTAAAAATGATGTGAGTGTTATTTAACTGTCTTTCAGAAATAAACAAGTACTCACAACTTCTTGCTGTCGAATCCAGAAAACCTGCTGTCAACTTCGTCGGACTCTCTTTTGTAAGTCCAATTCCCGGTACAACGATTGGATAACAAAGCCTCTTATTACCTCTTTTGGTTAATATCAAACTGCTTCAATTATCTTCAAAGCCCTCTTACTATTTTCGAAAATCACCTTTGACAATAAAATAATAAAAACCCAATTGGTAAAAATCACTTCCACCAATTGACTTTTAACCATAACTAAATAACCAAAATCGGCCAAGGCAACATTGCCCATAAAATAGCTTCTAAAGACATTCCTATTATCTCGAAATTTTTCACGAATTGGAAAGCCAATTTTATAGACAAAAAAAAAAGCTACCAAGAGAATCAACCCCGTACAGAGTACCTTGGTAAGTCAATTTGGACAATGGGAAAAGTGTGCAAAAAAATAAAAAACGGAAGTATCAAGAATACAAAACACCAATATTTAAGCTTCCCAACCTGAGCTCCTCCATAATCATATCTAAAAAATAATGGAAAAGAAAGCTCCATGAAAAGCCTGACATAAGCACCAACATTGATTCATTGACAAAAGACAACTGGGTCGGAAAAAACCTCCGTTTACATAGCATTATAATATTCCAGTAAGATCATAATACAACCCTCTTTTTTCTGATGCGCCTTTAAAAAGAATATCCATCTCTGGAACCAAAAAATCACTCAACTAGAACAAAAATAAATTCGATATTTCATTCTGTCAAAAACGTGCCATAGGCAAATCCTCTTTATAGGAATAAACAGGAAACCCAAATGGAATAAAAAAATCGACTGGAGAACCCGAAATCCCAACCATGTGAATGCGTTTCCGGGGTATTTCAACACCGGGGGCATATTCCCTGCCAACCGCAGAACACATTTAAGTAAGCCCTATCCCCCTCCTTTACCTTGGCTTCAGGAATTTAACTCCAATATACCACAGATAACAAGAAAAGTCCTGGTTGGTGCCTCTATGTTCGATCCCTTCTTCAACACTTTCATATTTTTGGTATACCTAATACCCAGGATCGCAATTTCAAATCCAGTTAAGACTCAACGTTCCTCTTTATTCAATACTTTGATCAAGACGGCAGAGTTACCAGTATTGAAATATACCACATCCCGTTTACCAAGCATTTCCAAACTGTTACCACTCAAACCTTCTTTCTTTGCGATTCTCCAACTACAAAATAATATACTTTACTTTCTTTCGAAGATTTTGACTAAAAATATAATGAATGTTTTTTTCTAATCCTTCTTCTATAACTTCCTCAGCTTCATCTATAAAATTTACCGAGTTGCGAGTTAATCTCCTTCTGGATGCATCTGGGAAAAAACTCAATGCAATAGCTATTAGTATAAAAATTCGATAGAATTTGTGTCCACAAAATACACAACTGCATGAACAAGCAAACGTTCTTCAACATAACTTTCGCCTTCTCTTTTTCAACAAGCACATAGTTTATAACTTCAACGCTCACTACCTAGCTCCGTATCCACAACCTAAAAATATAATTTCTTAAGTGTAAACACAAACCACATATTCCATCAAAATACGGTATTAACATGGGTAATATATCCGATAATCTGTGTATATCTATAAACTTAATCAACATATAAATCCTATCCTAAGGAAAAACACAAATGAAACTGGTTTCAAATACATTTATAAATACATAATTGTGGCGAAACCGTCTCCAACCACACAAATTCAACATCAAAATAAATAAAGTAAGCACCGCAACTCCTTTCCTAATTGACATGTATGGGCTTTTGTAATCACCCGAATAGTATTTGTACAAAAGCCGGAGGACTATCCGTTTGAAAATATATCAATTATCAAAGAATGTTGGCCGATTTAAAAACTTTTATAGTTCTTAAAATGAAGCAGAATTAATACTGAAAACAACGCTAAAATCATAAGAAAAATTGAAAATAACACAAAAAACTTTGTTCTCTTAGAATTGAACCAGGAACGAAATATTCAACCATATAAAAGGCAAAAACAACGTTTCAAACAAATATCCAAATCACGAAATAAGGAACACAATCAATCTGAATTGTGAAGGGCTGATGGATAAAATGTTGGGCGCTAGCAACAGGACAATTGATTTCTCTCAGACGGATAGCAAACTACAAAATTTTTTCGAAAAAAACCTAAAATCAGAATGAACGACTCAAAAAAATACTCAACCTAAGAGCGAAAAACCCATTCATTTGGTTAACCTATTCAATCAAAGAATAGATCATTGGTGTGGTGAAAATCTAGAGCCAAATAAGCAAAAAGATAATATCATTTATATAATACATTTTACTCCACCTTCTATTTTCTATCTTTGGTTTTAAACCCGAAAGCAATGAAAAACCGAATCTCCATCTATGAACCATAAAGGAACGCGACCAGTCAAACGACTTCCTCTCATTAAACATCGGTGCGGAACTCGCAAAAAAAAGGCTTCAAAGTTATTTAAATGGATATGGATTCCAGGCAAATCTC
>Ga0163217_1054296_pt1 | contig 10767 bp, 7 predicted proteins | sample SynspAceP_FD_185933 | JGI IMG/M metagenome (GOLD analysis project Ga0163217, IMG submission 185933) | Saline lake microbial communities from Ace Lake in Antarctica - Synechococcus sp. Ace-P (PacBio error correction) | ecosystem: Environmental > Aquatic > Non-marine Saline and Alkaline > Saline ...
CGAAACAGAAGAAGGGAAAAATATTCCCCCGGGACTTTCCCGGCCCCTTCGCCCCAAGGACTAAATCTGGTTAAATAAATAAGATAAAAAAAGCCCCTTCCGCTGTTTTGCCCCACTTTTCCCCCTAAAAAACTTACCTGCCCGAAAATCACCGGAAAACCTTCTGGGAATTCCCTGATCTTGGGTAAAGTTTCCCTCGAATTTTTAAAATGGAAGGAAACGTGGGACTAAAGATTGGGAACAACCTAAAAAATCAATCCGTATATTTTTCCTTTAAAAATCTCCCAGAACTCTGAGCCGTCCTTTCGTCAGTTGCTTTCTGAGAAAAAATCAGGATACTGTAATCCGGACAGTTAAAGACGCTCATGCGCCCTTATTTGGATTTGATTGACGTGTCTGTCTGAATACAAAACCTGATCCTCAAAATCGAGAAGAAGTCCTTCCAATACCAAATCTGAATTACGAACAGTTTTTTGTAACAATAATCCGTAAACGGTTTCATAACGGGGGTTCTAAAGTAACTACAAAATTCCCTTGAACTGCCCTGGATCAATAATTTGACCTGAGAAGTAATCGGAGGTCGGAAAGCCCAAGTTTCATCATAGGTCCATAAAAAATCATCCGCATGCCGTATTTTCCCTTGTGGTAAGAAAAAATTTCTACTCCAAGCTTTCATTTTTCTCAAACCTCACATCAAATAATCTCTGAGTTACCAAATGGAGGTTATGAAATAGTGGGTAAGCTTGTACCATCTGAAACAAAAAAATCCGAAGGACGTATGTGTCATTTTTTCCTGGACATCATGTTTGAATTCATAGCTTCCCACTGCCCAACTTCTGTTAAAGCATTACCGCTCCCCTCCTGAACTTTCCAAATAGATGGAATCTCCCTAAAACCACTGCTTAAGAACCAGTACAATTCTGAATCGATCGAGTATAGCTTAGATCCATAAATGCTTGATAACCCTTTCGATCCGATAGCCCCACCACCAACTATCATTCAAATTCAGAATGTACGAGCTCCGGCTTCAAATGGGCTCTTCTACAAACCCTGCCAGCAATAGCACAATAACAATCAAGATATAGATGAAAATTCTCATTAGAAATCTGAAGTTATAAGTTGATAATGGGAATAGGTTCTTGGCAAAAATCGACAATTGTACCACGTAATTGACCTTCCACGGCCGTACTAATAACTGAGTATGGATTACTTCCTGCCCAATACATTAATACGATCCCAAGCGACCACGAAGGAATGCGCAAGCTTATTAGACTTTATGGTTTTTCCTTCCAAATTCACGGAAAAGTTCCAATCTCCGCGAAATAACTGGAAATTCGATAGGCAATTTTCGGTCGAGAAATATACCCGCCCGAGCCGGCGTATTCAATTTTTGAACTTGGAAGAGTTACTGGGTCTCCTGTCGAATAATTACCATGACTGAAGCATTGTCGTTTACTCAATTCGTAATTCGCCACTAGTACCTACAATGGTGTGGTTGATCAAAATTACTAGAGTAGAAATCTCCATTATTGATCTTTTCATCTGCTCGTCAGATGTCTCAGCATAAGACCTAGAATAGGATAAGCTAATGAACCTTTCAATTTGCCTGTATCTTTAAGAAAGTAGCTCGAACACATCCGGCTTTTCCGCATAGAATTGAGAATATCCTGTTCGATATTCCATTAAAATAAATGGAGGCTCCAGAACGATAAATCCAATTAGATATCATGTACGGTATATATCCTCGTTGAAAATTCGATACGATTGCTTAGCCAAATTTCGATAGTAACCCAAAGAAGCTTGTCCGCAGATTGTGGCTTAAATGTAGCATCGCTAAGTTTCCATTGAGCCGTCGGGTGCAATCGCCGAGTGTTTGGGAAAGCAAGAATGTTTTTGACGCATCGTATTGAAGCCACAGCTTAAATAGAGGACTGAATTGCTTAGATATACCTTCCTGAAGACTCCTAACCTCCCCCCCCCGGGGAAAAAAAAAAAATAAACGCATGGATAGTCCTTCACATTATCCAACCTTTTTCAAAAGTCTCCTTCCCCAATGACATTACTCGGCTGTTATAGGTGCACAGGAACATATTGATACCCTGTCAAAGGCCCCGTAAGAGTTATAGAAATTGTATCGTCCACCATAGCTCACCTGAAAATTTTTCGTTGACAAAAAATTCATCCCCAAAATAGATTGATATTTCTCGGCTTGCCATCCTCCAAATCTTTTTTGATGACTAGGATTCTGATCCAAATGGGACTGTTTCTCCTGGGTTCAACTTGATAGTCTAGTGACATGTAAGCCAAATTTCCAGATATGTCGATCACTTTTCCGGATTCCAAATCGGCGGCGAGCATGGACTGTATGACATTTTAAACTTGGAAAATCAAGAAGAAATTCAAAGGATTAAACTAGACCAATGATCCAAATCATAGCTGTCGTACCACAGTGAATTTTACTCCAATTGATCATATGAAAAAAGTCTCAAGTAAGGTGCCAGGTACGATTTGATAGGAATAGTCGGAATCGGCATCAAGCTAACCTTCATCGCTACTCAAGTAACTGGTAAATTCCCAGACTGTTTTGTCATTGATGCTGATGCTTTAACATTGGCATCGAAATCATAGAATGAAGCATTTGAGCATTCCAGCAGCTGCTTCATCATCCAAAAGATTGAAGCGCCCCAATTGGAATAAGTGTTTCGGCCTCCGACAATAAAAAGATCTTATCAACTGATGGACTTCTATCGCTAAGTCGGCCTGTCATATCCCTATTCTCCGCTCACTTCTATTTCATCAGTGCTTCCCGAATTTAGTGTAATCTGTAAGACAGAGGAAAGTCTGGACCCCCGCCATATAATATTTTACCGGGCACAGAACCTTTATATAAGCTCTTACTCCAGTAACCATGTCTGGATTAAAGGCAGAAAAGAATCCAAATAACGTGTGAAGGATTGAAAATAAGTAGACTGATTGGTCTAGAATAAATTCTGAAATCTTTGCAGCTCCACCTGGACATTGAATCCAACGCTTGCTCACCGACCGTATTACTCCTGGCTATCGTCAGAGCAATCCTCGATCACATCCACTTCAACCCAAATATTGCCGGCAAGCGCTCCACCTCGCATACTGATGGATTGCTAACGCCCATTTCTAATTGTTGATATTGAGCAAAGCTCCAGACTCACCACAATTCGTCTAGCGAAAGCACTTTTCCTCAACACCTCATATCCAAAGTCCATCACCCTGCAGAATCAATCTGGCGCTGCTCCGAAATCCACCGATTATCTGGACTAACGATGTAATGTCGTCCTTGGTAAATTCAAGTCGATATCCTCCCAGTACATCGGTTACAATTTATGTGTAATATTACCTTCCAAGACAATCGCACCGTATGATGGGCTGACCTGATTCGATGCTGCTGACTATTCCGCTCAGCGTGGCCGTATTTTGGGAATTGGAGTTATCTGAAGCTCGTTCCTATATGAAGCGTTTATTTTTCGGCAATGCTTCTAAGCGAATCTGAAGCACTAGTTTGAGAATCATGCGCTGCTGAATTCGAAAATAATCATCTGAAGGGAAAAATCTAAGGTCAGTCTAGCCTCGAGTGAATCCCCACTTGATTAGATTTATCAATGTGTAGGTCAAGGCCTGATTTCCGCAAAAATCGAATCCAAGGCATCCTCAGTTTCCCGAAATTGGGTTAATGTAGATTTTGACCCAAAAATGCCCGCACCATCTTTTTCTTTGAAAAAGAATTCGATTAAAGGGTATCTTGATTCGAATGTTTGCGGCCAAATCGATCAAAACCATCCCAGCATACATTCCTGAGATTTTAGCAAAGGTACCTTTTGCACCAAGCGCTTAAGTAAAAAAGGAAAGAAGCCCTAAGAGACTAGTTTTCTCATTTCGAAAATCGCTTTCATATAAGTATCCGAACCTTAGTCCTCAAAATTTGCCAAAGATAGCTATGACTGTTCCATATCTCGTTTTAAAATCTAGTCCAGCTGTGCTTTCAGCGCCTGCTTAGCTTTCCTCTTAATCTAATCCAACAGATTGATTGCCTGTGATTTCTACTCACCGGATTCAAAATTTCCATTTATCCAAAATAAAACAATCCTCCCAGGCCACAATACTTTGGTAATAAATCTCCAGAGTTCCTTCACTGGCTTTAGCTCTTCGTGGTGCTTTGCCAAAAACTTTGAATCTCTCCCATCCGAAATGATTTGTAGAATCCATTGCTGTGTGCTGTATAGGATTCATTCCCTTTAAAGTTTCCTGATTCGAACTCATCCTGAAGTTCAAAATTCATCGACTTGCTCCGATTTGATTAAGGATTCTTTTGATGTGGACTTGGATGGAAAGTTACAACCCAATCTGCTTGGCTGTCCCATAGAGATAAGGCAACACCCGCTCATAGTTTTACCTCATTAATCCGAAGTACCCCATTTCCAAAAAACTCGAGCTCGAAAGAATGGGAATGTTCCATTCAAAAGTTACGAGGAGAAATCTGCGTAGAGCCCTCCCCTAATCAACCTGGAAAAAAGGGATCTGTTTTGGTAAAGTGAAAGGTAAGAATCAGAAGCTGAGACTTCCTGTGCTTTAGCCGACAATCCAAAATCAAAAGACCCGAAAGAAAAAAGCTATTTTAAACATATAAAATATCCACGATAGTACCGAAGAAATGATTCAAATCTTTAGAGAGATTATCAAAATGAAAGGCTAAAGTAATTTTAAAATGGATCATTAAACGCTAACCTTAGTAGACAAAGAAATGATTTAACCGACTGAACACTTCTCAAATCCCTCGCATTAGGAGCGACAACCCTTCCCTCCAAGGTGCTGCCTTTGCTACTACAAAGGCCTAAAAAAGAAACCAAATTTCTCTTTTCGCTAAATACCAAGTACGATCAGAGGTCAATAAGTAAGCCTACCTCAGTCATGCGAGCTGGCCGCTCAAGAGAGCGAGGAGAGAGGAGCCTTGGATGGCGGAGAAATTCAAGACCTATTGGAAACTGGGAAATCAATTGGCCCTCGCTTAAAAAACTTGCTTCTGATGCGGTTTACAATTTTTTTGATTGCATGCGGCTTTCCGACTTGGATGCACAAATGCGAGAAGAGTAAGACTGTTTTTACAGAAAAAGAAAATGGGTCATCTTGGCCGAGCTATGGTTGCCACGGAGTTGCGGCTCCGGCACTCGGGATGAAGCACCACTTGACCTGCTTCAAGGCAGGCGAAAAAGTACAAAAGCTTGCTGAGCCTAGGTCGGATAAAACTGGAGTAATGCCACAATTGGATTCTGGGGAGCTTATCCTTTCTTTTTAACCATTTAGGGCAAGCGATTGAATGGTGGCATGCAGCTGCAGATGAATGAAGACCGCCAAGATTTTTGGCAAGATGTTACCATTTTATCCGTGGAGGATCTGGCTTTGAGGGCAACTGAAAATGCTAGATGGACATTCATTGATATTTTTTCACACATGAATGAGTACCTGCGGATATAACCCGACTAGAGCAGCGATAAGGGACCCTCCTTTCCAGGAGATGGAGCTTGCGCCCGCTGAAGGAACTGCAGAAACAGCTCCAATCCAAAGGTGGGTCAAATCATTCTCTCACTCGAAAACTCTTTCAATCCAACCTTCTATGCATGGATCCTGAATATGTGATTACTACATGGACTTGGCACAATGAAGCAGTTTTTTTGAAACAGGAATTAAGAATATCCTCTTTTTCCGGACTATTTTCTTGTCTTCAATGAGAATAAGGTTTGCCTAAACAGAATCGGGATTTAAAGTGCCTGCGCTTTTCCCTTTTTCAATGAGGGTAAAATTATAAGATTCATTCAGTTAGCAACAGACGGTTAAATAGGATACGCTAAACGCTCAATTCCCCCCCCCCCCCCCCCCCCCCCCCCCCCCCCCCCCCCCCAATCCATTAAGTCAAAACCCTTGAGAAATAACTTAGAGTCACGAGGTTTGTAATTAATTCTTTTGAAATAATTAATTTATGCAATTCATGTACCATGAAATTGAAAAAATATATTGTTTTTAGTATTTTTTCAAAATTAAATATTTTTGATTACTGGTTCTTTGCCCTAATTTTCCAACTGTTTACAAGCTAATTATCAAAATTTGGACAGTAACTTCTTAGTAATTCGATTGCAACATTTAACCCTTTTCTAACATATGAAACTGGGAATGTCTAGGGGGCACTCGCTCGCAAAACATTAGGTAAAAATATCATAATTCCATGCCGGACTGACTGTGGTATTCGGAGTGAAGGCATGATTTCCGAGTACCCAAGAAATGAAACTGGAGAATGCCTCAACCTACTCCACCTAGAAATCTTGTCCCTATGAATCAGCAAATCATCCAATCCGAAATAATTCCATATGTAGTGAAAACACATACTTGAAAGGAATCTCTGCTGCCTTGAAAAATGTAGATACCAGTAATAAACTTATCATTGACTGCACTAATACAAAAAATATAATAAAATTAAGGTTGCCTCTATATACCCTTTCTCTTCAGAAGAGCAGCTCCCAGGCTCATTTGTCAAATAGGCTTCAATAATTAGGAATCGATTTCCAACTCACGACAAGTGTCGGGACTAATCAAAGAAGTATATTATGTGCGGGATGATACTTCCAGATAAAATTAGAAGTAAAAAGACTAATAGATATTAATAGGTTTTAATGGCGGTTGATGCTGGGAAAAATCATAATGCTCCCTCTTTAGAGGCTTTTTATCACCTAGGAAAAGAATATCTTGGAATAAAGTGAAACATCAAATTTCCAATTTAAGCTTGTTTCTATTTAATCACACTTCCAACAACTAAAGCTGGTGCATATACCCTTAGCCCCCTACTCACACGCAGAATTAAAGTACTTATAACCAATTTAAAAAATTAGGGCGTACCTACCTAATTTCATACTATGAAAAAAATTAAATATTCGCTTTGAGTTTAGGAATCCCAAAAAGCCATGCCAATAGCGTTTTATGCTATTTTTCTTAACTTTCAATTTTCCCGATTACTCTAATTTTCGCCAAAAACATATAAATCACCCTTGCTTCTATAATTCCAATAAAAGCAACAAGCGGCCAATTTATCCATGATTAAATATCTAATCTCTGGTTTAAAATCTCTAGTAACCTAATCTCCTCCCAGAATAGCTCTAACCCTACTTTCACCCAAACAAATCCGAACTCAAATACCGATTCTCCACGAATCACAGTATGCAACAATCAGTCCTTCTTTGAAAGTTCTTTACAAGTTCCAATGCAGCAAATAATGGCCTCCTCCACTACTCTTCCTGCTAGAATCCTTCTTTTCCTTGCCATTCGGTCGGTCAAATGTTTGCTTGATCTTGGCTTACATCAATTACACGATTCCCACGATCCGCTTCGAAAATTACCGGCAAAAAACCTCAGGGAAGACCATCTACGAATCCAGGAATACTTGACCCATCGGTAGGTTGTGTACCCACGATTTGAATATAGGATTCCATTTCTTTAAAATACGAGAACCCCATGATTGTACCTGTAGTCCCCATGCGCCGAGACAAAATGAAGTGGACTTGCCCTTCGGTATCATTCGCAAATTCAGTCCAGTCGTCTTATAATGTGGAAAGGTAATTATCGGATTAGCATAACTGATTGAGCATAAAAGTATTCCCTCATTTAAATTCATTTCCTCGGCTAGAGTTCGAGAATACTCAATAGTTTTTTTGACGGCAGGTGTCAGGATGACAACACGCACCAATAAGCTTCCATAGAAAAGGACGCGCGGGTTCCTTCGTAGAATTGTCTGGCATGATTCAGGGTCATATCTCAGATCCAAGAATCTTGGGCCCACCACACCTAGCCAAAGCTTACCAGTATTGCCGCTTGATAGCTGTTTCAAACCAACCTTGATCCCCGGATTTGATCTTCTCACCGATCTAACGGCAGCTCGAAGATATTTATAGGCAGCTCGATCCTTAAAACACTTCCTCCGATTCTGGCCTCTAGTTTAACAAAGGATTTTGACATTAGGATTAGTAAGGGATATGCTCAAACTCGATCAAGGGCGTATTACCGTCAGTTCAACTAGTTTCATGTGTTTTTTTTTTGTTGATAATTAAATAGGCAAATGGAATTTTGTAATCTGGAATTCTATTTCAAGCTATAATGCTATGATTAAATCCCTATAAGCTCCATTTCATCTTGATCAATTTTTTAAATACGATACACGTCAGTCATTAGCTGAGCATGCATGAATACATTGAGCTTGGAATAAACTTTGCTTCCAGCAGGGACACTTCTGGTAAGCATACATTTTCCGCCCAATCACACTATTTTTTCAACAGATGGTGTTTGTACCTCCCAGGGATCGTCGCACCAGCATAATGAACACATGATCTCGATGGTGGATGTCGCTTGTATCCCGCTTCAGCTTTTCCACACTCAAAGCACCGAGCGTTACTTCTTGGTAAATCTTCCACGTGATCAAACCGATCACAGTGGTCTCTCCGATCACCACACCTGTAACCGTGGTCAATGGCAAAAAAACTGAACCAAATACCATGCTCCGGGGTGAATATCGATTCCTGTCGACTATGAGCAATCTCAGTAATTCATCCTTGGAATGATAGGTTTGACTTCCTAATTGATGAATTTTGATTGGTCAATCCGGTAGCCGCAAGGCATACAAAGCTGGAAACTCCGAAGAATTTCTGATCGCGGATTTGGCAGCTGGATTCTCCTGCCAATACATGGCAATCGACATCCTGATGTACCCAATCGTAGATCCGTTCTAGAATTTTTTGAAGACTCCTCGGCAATCAATTCTGCCCTTACCATCGTAAAGGTGTTTGGTTTCTAGCCAAATTGCCAAGAAGGTCAGTTTGAAGTTGATCAATTTTGCCGCTAACTCCTTCTGATCATTAATTTTCTTCTCCTCAGTGATTCAGGGATATTGCAATCCCAAATACATTCTTCCAAAAAACTGTTTAATTACTTTTGGGGAGGGACAATCCGCCCACACTCTTGATGAGCGAGAAAGAGTTTTTGAAATAAAAGGGTCCATGAAAGGTTGTGCTAGGTTTGATTACAATACAAAACCCCCCTCGAATCACATAAGGTTCACCAATGGGTTGAAGTCGAGATTGTATGCAGCACATTGGTAAGAGGAAACGTGAGTTAGCAGCCACCTCTGGCCCAAAAGGCACAAAATACCCCCCTCCTCAATGGAAAAGTGGCATTGGACCAGATTCCGCTCAAAACGATTTCTGAATTAGGTTGTGATTGTCAAAGATGATCGATTCTATATTCAGCGTGTAGAAAGATGTTGGGCAACACATTAATATCTGCTAAATAGTCTTCCCCATTAAGAGGAAGATTCGCCTCCAATGTTATCTTGCGGTCATTGAAATATGGATAAGTATATCCCAACTCCAGAGGAAAATTTCGGGTAAAATCAGTCCTACTCAAAGAGGATAAAATCTATTAAGTCACGGGTACAATTGCATCCCAAAATTTCCCCAAAATAAAGTCGATCTTTGAAATCGAAATACTATCGCCTGATAGTATTTCACGCTGAGCGAACGTGCTGGATACTGAAACATATTAAGACGAAGAAAAACCTAAAAGGCCGAACTTATTTTTTTAACAATGACATAAGATCTTCTTTTTGGTTTTTCATCAGGTATATTCTCACGGGCAACTTCTCCAAAAGTTCAAGAGATTGCTCATCAACTTCTTCTCGTTCCTGCTTTAATTTTCACTTTTTCGCTCTACATAAACATCCTTTTGAATCCTCCAGAGTATTGAGTTTTTACTACTGAGTTTGACTTGATTGATCACACTTGTTAGAAATCCAATAAAAATAATCCAGGCCAAAGAAAAAAGCCAATTCTAAAACATAAAAGTTTTTTCGTGTATTTGAGGTATTTTTCATGGGAATTAGGATTTAATGATCAAGGGTAACAAAAAATGATGCAAAAAAGAAGACAGCCTCGAAAGGCTGTCTAATTTGTGTAAGGATTTATCGGGATCAAATGAACGTTCCTTGAAAATCGCCGGCTTCTCCAGTTTGCTCCTCATCCGAAGGCAATTTGGATTTGTATTTGGCCATACGATCAGATCTAAGAAGCACGAAGACCAGTCTTGAATCTGTCCGCAATTTAGAGCTACTGCCAAATCAGCAATCGTTGAATCTTCAGTTTCGCCAGATCTGTGGAGACATTACAGCAAGTGAATCCAGCTTTGTGGGCAACGATTAACACGGCATTTATAAGTTTCAGTGAGGGTGCAATTTGGTTTACCTTGATCAAGATGCGAATTTGCAGACTTCTCTTCGATTCCTCTTTTCAGAAATTTTGAGCATTTAGTTACAAAAAGGTCATCCCCAAACTAATTGCACACGATCTCCGATTTTGGCAGTGAGCCATTTGCCCATCCTTGCCAATCTTCTTCTGCACAAGCCATCTTCAATGCATCAATCGGTATTTCAGAAAGCTCAGCTAAATATTAACCTGCTCCTCACGACTTCTTGTTTTTCAGTATCCCCCTTTCAAATTCTTATAGTGTACTTTTCCATCTTTAAAAAAACTCAGACGCTGCACAATCCGAATCGCTATAGTAACATCTTTACTGCCTCATAACCTGCCTTGGAAAAATTGCATCTTAGGATACATGCAAGGCTTCCTCCAGTTCCGCCAGAGAAGTTTGGCCGCAAACCTCCCTATCACCCTACCGCAGTACTTAAACTTTGTCGTAAGGATTTTC
>Ga0163217_1103564_pt1 | contig 10767 bp, 8 predicted proteins | sample SynspAceP_FD_185933 | JGI IMG/M metagenome (GOLD analysis project Ga0163217, IMG submission 185933) | Saline lake microbial communities from Ace Lake in Antarctica - Synechococcus sp. Ace-P (PacBio error correction) | ecosystem: Environmental > Aquatic > Non-marine Saline and Alkaline > Saline ...
CAGGAAACCGACTGCGCCATTTCAGAAACAAGTCAGCGCCATCGGCGTCATCTGCATCGACCACTTAGTAGTTTTAAACGCATGCCTAATTGCTGCCAGGTAGCTTGAGAAAGATAAGTGACCTCAACCGACCTGGCGACTATCCATTTTTTAAAGCACTTCGTGGGTTTAAGTCAAAAATAGTATAACGTCAACATGCTCCGACTTGCAATACTTTTTGTTGACAATAAGCATAATAGACACTTGTATGCTAAAAATACCTTTAACTAATTAAGTCAGATTCTTGAGAGGTATTTCATGCCTCAAACAATCCATTCAAAATAAGACAGTGAGTTCACATTATCTGGTCGAAGGCGGATCGAAAGGTATTTTGTAAAGACCAACGCTTTTTGCCAGACAAGGTGCAAGCAGCTGAGCCAGGACCGAGTAGTAAGAAGCAAGCCTAAAAAAAAGGGGGTATAAGACCGTCGGAATGTTAATATAAAAGCAGCAGGCGGCACCGCTGAATATTATCTATGTGAATGTCTCCAACTGGGATGCAGGTTCACAGATCGAACACCAAATTAGTCGAACATACTCCGCAAACAAACTTTTGGACCAGTCCGATATCCTCTGTGCCTAACGCTGATACCTTTTCCGAGCGCAAAAGTAAAATTATCTGACCCCTTCACCCAGAAGATGGATGACGATTCATGATCGACCAATCTGAAAAAGTACATGTTATTCGTAAATCCTGTCATTCCCTGTCACTTCTGAAAATCGCGGTAAAAGGTCCGCGTGTGGTCCCTAATCATCAATCACCAACGAACCAATTTACCGGTATACCTCGGCTGAGCTGCTTCAATTATGGCGCGATCCAGCCCGTCACTTGAGCTTATGAAAAACAGCAGCGATGGAATTAAAGCTCCCGCTACACATCACTATAAACATGCGGTAATGCCCAGGCCAAATATAGTTTTACTGAAAGGACTGGCCAGTCCTGGGTGAAGAATTATCTCCAACAGCAAATGGCCGCTGCGATTCCATTGAAACGACAGGGTGATGTTGAAGATATCGCCCAATGCGGCATATGTTTTGGCCTCTGACGAAGCCGCTATATTCACTGCGGTCACAGATAGTCGTGATGTGGGCAAAACCCTCCGGAATGCAATGGAAAGCGTAGATTAACCAGAAATATTTAGCTATATTGAAGATGCCGATGGTGGAAATACCTCTTAAATAAAAGCACCAACCCCGAAGGTATCAGAACTGCAGTCGAATGCAGTTATATAACGATTAATCGAATATTGGTTCGACTTCATCAATCAAGCGTTTTCTGGCACCGTCTTAATGCCCGGGTTGCCATTTCTACGCCACCCGGAACCCGACTGACGTTGAATTCGATAATCTGATCTATCTTTCTGCGGTAAAATAACGGGCTCAATTTGTACACGATAAGAATAAGTACTTTCGCAGGCTACACAATAGTTCGTCGTTTTATCCGGTCAAGCTGGCTCTCCAGTGCTGGCTCACCCAATTTAGCATGTAGCCTGGTTTGTAGCTGTAAGATGCCAGGATCGTAGGTCGGCGCTCAAGGTCCCACTTACTTGTCACCGCTATGCAGCCACAAGGGCAATATTTAGAAACTGTATCAATCGTGATTTCTGGCCACGATGATGAATACCATGCCGTTTAAACAGTTGTCAGTCATCAATGGCAGAAAAGGCCCAACCTTTCTCTGCTACCCACCAAAAATAGTTCGGTCATATGGAAAAGCAACGCCACGGACGCTGTAAGCTGTACATGGCCAACCCCACTCAAGGGTTTGGATATGCCTTTGAATTTCCCGAACACGGTCAAACCGCTGCGTTAGAAAATGCCGACGCGACTCCTTCAATTCCAACAATCGGAAAGGCATCATCTCCAATTACTCACATAAGCCGTAGCCTCGAGATAAATAGACATAATCTCCCTATTCCGCCCCAAACCCCATAGGGTCGCCAAAGGTTGCTGATTTTTATTGGTTCACTGACCGAGGGCCATCAAATTTTCATCAATTATAATTTGTGAAACCTATCTCCGAGCACCATCTCACTCTGCCGCCGAGTGTACACGCACCTGACTGAAATCATCATTAAAACCAACACAGCTGGTAGGGCGAGCGCCGCCAGCGAGCTGGTTCCCACACAGACTAAAGGCACATCATCGCCTTCTCCTTATCCGCTTAGCGCTGATTGGTCTAACGTCACAGAAAGTCGGCACGACTATCCAAATAACTCTCCTGGGCAATTATCAACAAAGCTGGCCAATTAACTTGTGAGGGTGCATAGATCATCCAATCGGGTCCGCAGGTCATATCCACGCCCCATCCGCGCGGGTGTCCGGTGTAACTGCAAAGCGTGCAGTGGGGAAATACTTCCTCCCGCGCCTACCTTGACTTGGCCGAGAACATGCGATCTAACACAGCTATTTACCAAACATGGCCGAAGCGAGTCAGGTCAATTAAATCTACGGTAAACATTTATAGTTTCTGTAAACTCACAGTTGAGGAAAGTATAATCTGCCTGTCCAAGCGCATGCGTAGAGCGAAGGACAATTCAAATACGTTCGGGTCATCTAGAATGTCGTCTGCATATTCAAATAGCACCCTCTGCTCGTCTCAGGTATCAAAACTGACGACCATCCGGAGCATCAATGCTGTTGATATGCACCCGATAACTTCTCATTACCCAATCGCTATCAGCACCATCATCCTTGTTCTCCCGCGATGACCTCGAGGTCCGTATCTCTGGCGTTTTTGTGGGCCCCCCCTCCTTTAGTTCCCCCCCCTCTCCCCCCCGACCTGAAGTTTTGCTAATTGAATCGGGTGAAAGTCGGCTTTCGTCAAATATATTTATCTAATTGCTGAGTCAGCTGGAGAGCACCTCGCACGCATGGCAACCAGGGCGAGCAACAGCTGAACTTACACTTTATTTTCCTGCATTATACCAACTTTTGCGACGAATACTACCGACATGTTACAGTCACGCTAACTGCGTCAGATTGGCATCCAAGTGTCTGTTCAGCGAACGTTCCGCCGAGCTTCTTCTACCCCCCCCCCCCCTTCACAATGGCCCAGTGATTCCTCTTTAATCTTCAATAATGTTCCCTTAAATAGAACCTAACTAAGACTATAAACTCTATTAGTGTCCAAAATAGCCATTAAAGGAAAATATATGAATCATTATTAGGTCTTAATATGGGACTTATACACAACCATTTAAAAGTATTAAGGTTTCCATATAAAGCACATTAAAGGAAACGTCACTTTAATTGCGAAAAATAGGTTTGCAAGTAGAATAAAAACCTTGATCAACAAGTAAACTCGTTCACGAAAAACGGCAGGCAAAATTATTGTCCCCAAAATTGAGCCAAATTCCTCTGCTCCTGTGAGGTTTTCTGGTCTTTTCGCAACGAGTAAAGCGACGGTTTTACTGTCAATAAAACACCTGTTCAGCCATCTGCCATGCTTTTTAGCTCCATTAAACGCCCAAGCCGGGTGGAGTTATCATTCACCTGTTTAAACGATATAAAACAGCACTGCGTCCGCACTGCTTACAAAAAGCCTCGCTCAGCCCCATTCGGAGGAATCATAGACCGAGAATGTTCGTGCCTCCCATTCACAAATCGTAACCTCACCTTCCCACATTTTCCACCGCCAGAAACGGTCCGCGCCGCCCCACTTTCTTGGTCAGTTTCGAGCGAGTGTCTGAGTTTTCTACCATGTGATAGCTTTTAAGGTGTGGTTCCAAGACTGACCTATTACCACATAGACAGCTTGCGCCTTGTTCAGTGAATGGAACCAATACTTTTCTCCTGATTTCAGATCAGCATTTATTGAATTGTTTCCTTTCTTTTTGCCGCAGCGCATGTAACGCAGAATAAAATAATTATCCGTCACAGCGAGACATTTTGCAATCTGACGATGCCAGCTTCCTTATATCCCTGCCAAACTCTGACAATGGTAATGAGATAAGCTACGAACTCACGAGCATTGGCAACAGCTGCTTGGTGAATGGCCCTGTGCTCCTGTTTACCGGGTAGCAAAGGCAAACTTCTGCCAACATCACATCAGTATCTACCAGCGAGCGAAATCCGGCAGGTGCGCGGAACCTGCACATGCAATGAAAATCACCAACAGACCTGTTAACCTCCTTTGCAGACCACCTCAACCAATGCCGTTTGTGCATTGTTAACTGTATTCTCGTGGGAAAATGGGTCCACAGCAAGAAATAACGCAATATTTTTAAGTTCAATATCGCGTGCGAGCATGCGTTTTCTCCATCATCCGCGGCATGCAACAGTTGAATCAAATTCGACTCAAATACGGTGTTCAACCGTTGCTCCAAGCCATTGTTCCAGATTAATACAAACCTTTTTTATGTTTGCGGCTCAGGCTCTATAAGACCCGGCTTTTTCAGAAAAAACTTAACTTCCGGTGGAACGCTGATTAAAAGCCCTGATTGCCATAGAAACAGATAAACCAAACAAATACGTTGTCCCCCAATCTGTTTGGTGGCCAGGAGATAACGCATGCCCAGAAGCACTTCCATGAATCACGCAACTGGATTTGCTTGCCTTGGCCAAGTGTTGAGCCGTTTACATATGGAATTGGCTTGGTTTGACTTCATGACGAGTTAAATATTCAACGCACAAACCCAAACGACGGCAGATCAACACGCATGTCAGTAATGACTCCAGGGTCATCTTCTGCTTGTTTGAAAATGGCGTCAGGCAGCACGGATGCCCGTCAATCCCTTTTCCATCCGAACAACTGCACGCACTTTAGCCTGCCGGTTGCAACAGAATATTCTATCGCCGTCTGCGATAGACCGATCTGAGTATTCTTTTTTGCTTTTTGCAACTCATAACACGTCTACTTCCATAGCACCCAAAGAAGAGCACCCTCCAGCTTTAAGCATATATGTCATTATCAGCATAACAACCACACGAGCCCTTTGATTTCAGTATCGATAATAGCCACATCATCTCGATGACTAGACTGCCTGACACCACTGCGCTGCCACAGCATCCGTTGATGCCTAAAACAATCGCGGTGTCTGCCCATCATTTCAGTCTAATGTGTTTTACATTTAGGGTTTACTTTCGCAAAAACCAGCCAAGCTTGCCGCTTATGGACCAGGATGAAAACACTCTTCACGCCAATTATGCAGGTTCCATGAGATATATCTAACGCCTTCATTCCTGAACAAAACGATTGCCGTTAGCAGATCTTGGCTCTGATGCGTTATGCAAATGTTTTCTGACTTCTTTTTTTCGTCTCGGGGAGCCACTAAAGAAGAAAATGCTGTCCCAAATAGCGTCCAAACAGCACGAGACATCTCCTACGCAGAAGCACCAAGAAAAACATTGGCCGCTCGACATAAAAACAGCATCACCATGGGGAGTGCCCATATTATTATTAAATGTCTTTGAAATGAGTCCCGAACGAGATAAGAACTCATATTAACTGGCATGATTCAATTAATAGCAAGTGCAGAACGTAAGGTTAGCTTTCCGGAGATAACACGATAAATGAAGCAGGGCTAATCGGCATACAAAAAAAACAGCGAGGAAATGACAAGGTCAGTGCCTCGTGCCAATCTAACAAATAAATGTCCAGAAAAAGCTACCATATTTCAATCGTTTATCGTCCGCTGAAAAAAACACGACCTCCGCGGTGTTAGCAAACACGCCCCCCGCCAACTAGCCACCCACAAAACCGGTCTATATGACACATTGCCAGCAATGGGCTTGATCTGGCAACACGAATCAACTCCAGCCATCAGTAAATACAGACTGGTGAAAAGATAACTATGATGTCGTCTTTTTGAAATACGCTTGAGCGTAACACCCATAATCGCCCAGCCCCCAGCAATATAAAAAGCGTCCAGCCGCGCATGTGCCTTTAAGTCACTAACGTGAAGGGTGTATAGGTGCCGCAATCAGTAATGAATCGCCGAATGTTTCTATCCGCGCCCGAAAAATGCGTTTTAGTTTGCTGACGGGTAAGCGTGGAGTACAATCCGTGGAGCCGAGAATAGAGCAATACATCGTGGCCACAAAACACGCCTGCACCAAACCAACAAAGCCGTTCCCTTCTCCAGCCGGATGACATGGAAAATTAAAAATGGTGAACCGATTAACGCCTGCGGCAAGGCCTGCCTCCATGACTGATGGCAATTGGCGATTTATTCCTCCGACAGATTGCTCTCCGATAAGGCTGATAATGGATTTTTGCATAAACGCTCCTTTATTGCTTAAAAAAAGTTTAAGACCACGAATAATTGGTCATGTGTGCGTCTCTGGAAGGAGTAATTCAATAAATTTGTGCTGAGCCAGCTATAAATGCGCGTTTTTTTTAAAGAGGATTGAAAACAAGCGTTCCTTATCTGTCACATTGATTCAGCGCCGCCAGCACTGCGGAGTGCAGTATCATGCAGCATAACCACAATCTGTTGACCTCAACCGAATTTGAGTCCTTAGACACCGATATCGCCAAATAGCGGATAGCCGCTGACGGGATCGACCATTAAGCGCCCCTCACAATTAGATGCCGACGGCTGCAATGTGTATCTTGAGGCCATGATATAACAGCACTGTTAAGATCAACACCTGCGACCGAGAGACACGTACTACCATGAGTCACAAACATAAGCCAGATCCTGTCGTGCCACCGACTTTGCAAAAATTTGCTCGACACTGCGCATCGAGCCAAAGAGGGTAGATAACAAGTACTAGGGCAAAAAGCAATGGTGAGATCGCCTGAGGGACTGCCGTGAAGGCGCCGCAATATTGATAACGCAAAAATAAAATATCGCATTAGGAACCCTGAAAAGTAAACCCGCCCCCACACAAAATCAACGTCACTCACTGGCATCAAATGTCAAAATTTGTGTCAACAACACAATACAAACATGCACGCGAACACGATCCGCTTATCTCACTTTCAACGCAGTAGGACTCTCAGCCTTCAGAGCGAAAGACACGAGATAACCAAATACCGGGGCGGCTAATACAAATAATAGTAGTCGCTACCTGTTTGATGAGCTGCCCTGCCCGATGCATCACAAAATAAGTAAAATGGAAAATTACCAGCTGACCGCTCTAAACCAATCAAACCACGAGAAAAATCTCAGAACACATAACCCTACTATATGACAACCGCCTGCCGGTGGGCGTAACACAGCCACAAAGAATAACAAAAACCCTACGCGAGCGCGCCACGATAAAAAGCAATCGACGAACGCAATCCCAGCCATTGCCCGATAAAGCATACCGCCAATGCCCGCCAATACCCCCCAGAAAAGTAAGCCGCAGCACTAATGAAGCTGTACTTGCCACCCATAAGTTGGAGCCACCTTTTATCCGGACGAGTTTGTCAAACACTCAGATTGATAGTATTCTCCTATCGTATCGCAATTCCACACAGGTATTGACGAAACCATATAAAATGAGGTTGGATCCACCACAGCAAGATAAAGCGGGTCAGACACAACTTGTTTTCTGAGCATGGTAAATATCAACTTATTGATGCAGAGCTTATCAAGATGCGTCCCTGCATAATATTGCTTCAGGGTTAACGACTGAGCTGATCCCTACAAAAAGATTTGAGACTAACATCCGATCCCGTCGGAAAAAAATTCGCGAGATAATGAAAAATCAATGCGCCAAAGCTGAGCACGTAAGTTCTCGAACCAATGGCGATTTTTTATAAACAATCCAACTGCTTGGACAAGAGCCCCGGTGCCGCCAGCAGGACTCGGTTATGCCGACAAGTTGTTATTTTTGATCCATCTTTAAACGTTCTTTTAGGCATGTAAGAATGCCTAAGCCTTGTTCACAGCATTAAGCGACCACAATTGGCAATTGTTTGCTTGCGCCAGCGTCCCTCTTAACCTTAATTACCTTCTGGATTTGCCGGCATTATTAAAATTACCAGTGATCATTATTGGAAATGATGCAGCTGTGAATTTTTTTAACTGGTTGGGTGGAGATGGAGTCCATTTGTTTTAAAAAATATTTCTGGGCTTGCGGCTGCCATCTATCGGCGGCGTTATTAATTTGCGAGCAATCAGGCTTGAGTTCGGCTAACTCACCATAAACGCACGGCAAAATCCCTTCGTCTTCAACAAAGTTCACCATTCCGGCTATTAAAGCCTATTTCCCACCGTCAATTGAGGATGTTTTGAGCAAATGCCAATTAAATGCCGGCCCGCAAACAAAATTGCTCCTGCAAAGCCAGCCTGCAGCACTTACTCGCAATGTGCCATTGAGCTGCACTGTTGACTGATTTAACCTGTTCATTAGCCGCTGCAGACCGATCACGCAGCTCTTTACATTGATCAATAAGCCGTGGGCCATTTTCCGTTAAATTCGACTTGCGAAGTCGATCCGCCAAACACAAGCGCAACCATCGCTCTTCAAGTCTGGCGCTTGCCGACCTGAGATGGACTGTACTTTGCACACTTTCCAGCGCGATACCCAGTTGTCTGATGCTGCGAGAAGCCATGACTTTCAGCAACTGCGAACAACTCAAGATTCCTTCGAAACTCTCCATGCCAGAACCCTAAGTGTATGCCATATAAGCAATAGTGTTTTATCAAAAACAATTGGAGATATTATACAAACTTAGAGAAATATTTTAAAAGTGACATTGGTGTTAAAAACAAAAAAGCAATCAAGTCACTATCTATCAGAAAGGAGAGACTCATGCATAAAAAATATTAATACCCGCGGGTTACCAACAGCACGACACTCTTGTGGAATAAACAGATCAGGCAAATGGAACGTAATTCACCTGAATTGAAACTCCATGTGATATGCCATGTCTTTATGAGCATGGCGTGTTGACTATGATATTAGCCAACCATTAAAGGCGGTAAAGCACCGGATTTATGGAACAGATATTGCAGGGTGAGATGAGGTGAAATAACAGCGTTTGGGGAATGATGTTTGCCAGAATCGCATTAACAACACTACAAGTCCCTGTTTCGCAACTGAACATTGAAATTTACGCTGCATTTGCATCGCCCGAGTGGTTTTGTCTTGTTTATCACGATTTAAAACACCGATGACAAGTTTGCCCAAACTGGCAGCAACACTATGAAGAATGGGTGGGATCCTCAGCGCAGTAATGACATGGCCCTGCAGCGACTGTTGCCCTATCAAACTATTCATCGGGTGAATCTTTACTTGCCAGCAAATCGGTTACAAGGTTTTAACCCCTTGAAGAGGAAGATAGATCACGGCAACTATTGATGCTATTCCGCTTCTGCTTGAAAGAATCGTTAACCAGAAAGGCGGCAAATTCACCAAGTACAACCAATCGGCAAAGTATTTGTTATTGATAGATGGCGTGTATAGTTACGAGGCTCAAAACACTGCCATGCTCACGCCTGTTGGGAAGCCATATCAAAGACAGCTTGTGTGTGATTACACTTACCTGGACATCATTTATCCAAGACAACTTAGGGTCAGTGTTTTAATCGCAGTTTTTGCGTTTCTATACTGCCCCCTAAATTTGGACCTTTATAGTTAATAAAACTATCTTTGGGTTTTAAAAAAGTGCTGTATCCGCTAGGTGTGCTACCAGGGGCCGTCATTTTCCTTTTCCTGGTCCCATATGCGAATGAGGCGCGCCACTGATACTTTGCGCCAAATAATATTCCTGTTCCCGGCTTTTTAAATAAAAGGTCGGTATGCTTCCCGCAACTCTCGCTTGCTGAGCAATAAATAATGGATAGGGTTTGATTTTTTTCCATATCATCAAAACCATACTCAAGTCTTTTTCATCACCACTGGACGAAAGTTCTCACACAACATCCGCCTGGCCGCCACCAGTTTGTAAATAATATCCTTTCCCTGTTTCCGTCATATCAAACAGCAATAGATCTCTTATTTCTGTTCCAGTGCCATAAACAAAGGTGACTCATTCAACATCTGCAAATCCACTTGTTGAAAAGGTCATATCGCGATTAAATATCACCTGTCTTCAATTCGCTCCACTTTATCCACATCAGCACCTACACTCACCAACATTTGGGTAGCGTTTATGCGGCTTGAATAATGTTGAAAGTCCAATAAAAGCCCTTTATTCTTCATGCTTTTTTCAATAACCATTAATCCCATTGTTTTTTAGTTTAACGGTACCCTATTCAGCCGTGTATATTAAATGCTATAACTTTCAAATATACCTTGGAAAGCGGTACAAGCCCCCCGCCACCTTAAAAGTCCTCTCCGCGTAATAAACGAAGCCCTTCAATCCGATGCCAAAAAAACCGCTGTCACGGCTACTCTTTTGAAGTTCCCATTTCTAGTTCATTAAGCTTGCCGCTTCACTTTTTTTTTGAAAGAATCGTGCCATTCCCCGTTTTTTATACGTTTCTCATTGGAGGGGTCATTAGTTGCTCGCCAGGTGAAATAGTGTTAACCGTACATTAGATTTGCCATATTGTCCTGCTAACTGGTTCGTCTATTGACAAAAATAAGCCCTTTTATTCCAGCATAATGCCGTTCCAGTCATCCAACTTCTATAAAGCCTGAACCGATGATAATGGTTAATAATACTCCTGCTTTTTTGGCTCAACATATAAGGAAGTGACATTTTAATGCCCCCTAAATACGCTTTTCAGGTTTACATTAAGCAGTTCCCGTCCAATTCCCTTCTTGTCATTATAGTGTATATCATAACTATCTTGCTATTGTTGCGTTATTTACCAGAATATCTATTTTATGAAAAGGTAGCTA
>Ga0163217_1025840_pt1 | contig 10766 bp, 13 predicted proteins | sample SynspAceP_FD_185933 | JGI IMG/M metagenome (GOLD analysis project Ga0163217, IMG submission 185933) | Saline lake microbial communities from Ace Lake in Antarctica - Synechococcus sp. Ace-P (PacBio error correction) | ecosystem: Environmental > Aquatic > Non-marine Saline and Alkaline > Saline ...
CCCACCCACAGAAAAGAAGGATTTTTTCCAGCCGCGGCAAGGGGAAAGGCCTCGCATCCGGCAGGGGCCCACCGGATCGGAAACGATTTTTGGCCACCGCCTCAACGCCAAACCACCCAACAACTCGGCCAGCAAAGACGGGAGAGGGAAAAATCACAAAAGCCGGCCCCGGCAGTCCAGCCGCCAGCAAATCACCAGGGCAACCAAGCGGGTGGAATCCGCAACCAACGGCCCATCCAAGAAGCAGCCCGCTTTGCCTGAACCCCAGACCGCACACGATGGCGGCGCACAAGGCAGACCCCACCAAATAAGCCCGGCGCTTTAAAAGAAAGGGAAAGGGTTTGCCCCGAACTGGGCGGGGCCTTGGTAGCAGAAGCCCTCGTGCCGACAATCAAAGGGAACTGGCGGGCGCGGTAAGCCCGCCAACCACGGCCCAAGTCGGCGAGCGCATTCACGATTCAGGGCGGCACAAGGAAGCGGCCGATCCCGGAGCAGGCGGCAATAGTCCACGCCAGCACACAGCCCAGCTCCCCGAACGCAGCGTGGTGGGCAAACGGGAGGTTCCACGGGCGGCAGGGGTTTTTTCGCAGCTCGGACAGGGTAGGCGACGCGCGCAGTCGAGCCCACAGACGGTGAGGGAGAAAAACAAAGTGGCCGCCAGGAGGCCCCGCTGGCGATCCAAGCCCCCGAGAAAGGCGCCGAAACCAGGACCAGCGGCAATCAGCTGATCGCCACCACCCTGACACTCGCCTGGGCCAGGGCAGACGAGCTGGCTGACACATCCCGGAGGCAGGCCCTGCGACAAACGCTGGTCACCGGCGCCAACCTGCAGTAGCCGCAGCAAGCCAGACGCCCCAAATCCAAGGCACAAGGCCAGCCCCAGGACTCGCGAGCGTGAAAGGCGTCACGCCGCAAGAGGGCGATCGGCGCGCAGCCCGACAGCGAATCGGCCAGAGGGCCCCCAAACACCAACTTGGGAGAAAGCCGTAGCCGACGGGCGTATGGCACGTGAATCGGATTCCTCAGCAGTGTCGGCACTCACCTGAATCACTGCGCCATCGGCAGGCCAGCGAGGGCACGGGCGATGAACACGGCCCGATTGCCCAGGGCCACTGGCCAGGCAGGCGTAGCTGATCTGGGCATCCCGTACTTGCATCCTTGGCGGTGCCACTGACCGGAGGGGGCGATCCAACGCGAGCACCGCGCCAGATCGGGTTCGATCGATCATCGGGCTTGCGCAGCGGCAGACACGTTTGAAGCGGCCGGGCGGAATCTCCCGCAACGGTTTGCGGCCATGGCCAGATTGGTCGAGCTTGGCCGTGACATCGCCCCCTCCGCGCAGAGCCATTCGCGCACGGAGCGGCCTTCGCCGAACAGCGCGGTGGAACCAGCAAAGATCCGAGGGCTCCGAGGCGACCCGTTCACGCCACGTGATAGGGGCTCACCGCTCCGCCATAGGCAACGAAATTGATGATTGGTGCCGTGGCTTTGAAAACAGACCCACTTCATGGATCAGAACGTTCGTCAATGACGCCATCTCAATTTGCGTCGCTGTTGTTCCAAGGGGCCAACTTGAACGCAACCCAGGGCAATCTCACCGGGCCCTGTCCGGGTTCATAGCCCGTGGATCACGTGGTTCATGTCATGAACACACGTAAATAGCGGGGATTGGGCGTTTCCCTGCTGGCATGGCCCATGCCATTGCCGCTCGTAGAGCTGAACGATGCCCACCCAAAGCTGCCGTAAAGGCCGCGATGGCAGCTGGTCCAGGGCCGCCGAAGAACGCAATCGTCCCCCTGGGCCTCGCCAGGCCCCGGCACCGCCGGCTTGCCGCTCGGAGAGTTCGGGGATGTAGGCGTCATACACCGCGAACAAATCGCGCCGTCCGCCTCAGCCGCCGAACAATGGGGCAAAATCCGCCCGGACGATCTGGACGCTGGGGCGGATTCGATCTCACAGGGCGCGGCAATAGGCCCTCCAGGCGCTGCAGCTTGGCTTTCCGCTCTTGGGATGGCGGAAAGGTCAAGGATCAAGCCCATCTGCAGGAACAGGCCGCCGCCAGCAGGGGCTCAGGCAACACCGCGGCCAAAAGGCCGCAGGGGCCAGCGGTTCAAGTTCTTGCAACTGGCTGTCTTCGAGGGCGAGCCAGATGGCTGGCCACGGCAGAGAAGCACCGCGATGCTGTTTCTGCGGTGGGGCCCACCCTCTGCATCACATCAGACCCAGCAAACCGGCGGCAAGATGGCGGGCCATCTGGGTTGGCTGACTGGGAACGGATTCCGATGGGGTTGTCCCATCAAACCAAACAACCAGCCTGAGCGGACTCTATGGGGTGCATACGTTCTGGCCTTGATCCGATTGAAGTTGAACCCCGCTTGTTATCGATCCGATGTTTATCCGATCCGATCGTGTTTGAATCTCCTATCGCTCAGAGGGACCGTGATCCCGGTGGGATTGGTGAAGTCACCCTGAGGGCAGGCGCTATGTCTCCAAGGCCACACCCAATAGTCCACAAAGTCCCTTTCAATTCCAGCTGCCCACATAGGCGGATGGCAAGGCGGGTGACCCTGCTGGTGATGTGCAGGCTGATGCAGATCAAGTTCAATCGCCTTTCTGATCGATTGCCAAGGTCAGTGATCTGTTTCTCCTGCGTTTTGTTCTCACCTGGAGCTTTAGTCCCCAGGGAGACAGAAACGGAAACCATCAGGTGTCCCGTGAGCGGCAGCATGATCCGTTCAACCGCGCCAATCTCGAAAGCCATTGCGATACCCGGCCACCGTTTTGCTTGGCCCGGGCTGGATCAAAGGCGATGATCGCTAGCATCGTCGTGGGACCGATGGCCGCAAGCGCACCCTCAACGCCCGCAACCTGAAGCCCTCGGGGCGCCTGTTGGCCTCGCCGAAACTGCGATTCGAGCTGAGCAGCGAGCCATGCCGTTGATGCAGCGGCGCCTGCGCGTTAGCCCTGGCCCTGCGCGGAGGGGCCAGCGAAGCCGCCCAGGAGGTTGCGGCAAGCGCCTGCGGCGATCGCCCGCTCCAGCACCTACGTGATTTCGCGCCAAAACGCAAGCCTGATCTGCGAGCTGGAAGCGCGGCAGCGCCAAGCCATTTCCGGAGCGATCGCCGAGGCCGATCCGGCCGGCAGGCTTCGCGCTTGCTTGGTGCGCTTCCTGGAGGCTGGGTGATGGCAGTGGATGGATCGCTGCTCGACAGCACCGGCGGCCGTGATGCGGGGTGTTCGCAAGCGGTGGCGAGCTGGGGGCCCAATCGCCAGCGCCGCCAAGCCTGAAAAACCCAAGACGCCTTGGGCGGCAGCAGGTGGTCGATTTTGCTCGGCGACAACGGCTATGGCCAGTTCGATGGGCTGATCCCGGCGCTTGAAAGACGCACTGGCGAAAGCAGGGGCTTGCGGCCCTGCGGAGCGCACACTGCCGTGAACGCGGCGCCCGCGATGGCCACCCGCCCTGCTGCAAGATCGCCGAATGCCCGCGGCGATGTGGGACGGCCTAACCTGGGCCAAGTTCGAACGCCAGCCAGCTCAGCTGGCCCAGCACCGCCGCCGAGTGGCCCAGCACCTCTGACCGCAGGCCGAGCGGCAACAAGCGCTTGGGTTGGTGCTCCGATGGCGCTTGCCCAAGGCGGTCGGCCAAGCTTGGCATTCCCCCCGACTGGAAACGAAACCCGCATCGCCGTCTCGAAGCGCTTGGCCGAAAGCGACAAGCCAGGACTGCGCGGCAGTGCTTCTCTCAACCCTGTCGATCACACACCTGGCGCGATCACCTCAAAACGGCTCGCAGCCCTTCGAGGAATGGGGAGGCTGAGGAGCGGGCTTCCAGGTGGTGGCGGAGCACCCGATGCCTCTGCTGGCCTTGCAGTTTCGCTGGTGAACTGGCCCCGCCCTACCCCGCGCCGCCCGTTACGACGTGAATCACGCAACTGGGAGGATGGGACGGGGAAGCCTTCGCCATCTTACGGACCGGCCGCCGAACGCCTCAGCGGCCGGCCATTGCCGCTGGGCCGCCTCACGCTGCTGTTGCGGGCCCATGGTGGCCTTCGCCCTGTCGATGGGGCGAGCCAAGCGGTAACCGCTACGCCGCCGAGCAACCTGCGCAGCCCTGCGACCAGCCTGGCCTGCGTATCGACGACTGGCAGGGCATGGAGAATGCACGAGCGATTCGTCAGCCGCCTGCAGCAGACCTTCGGGGCGAAGTGGAGCTTTTGGCAGATGTTGGAGCGCTGAACGGATGCCGGGTCCGGCAAGCCAAGCAGATGTTTTGGCGCTTGGCCCCCTCGGATGGCTACGGTTCAGGTAGGCCATTCCCCAAAGGAGATTCCCATGATCGAATGCATTGAGCGGGCTACCGGATGGCACCCCTCGGTTTTTCCTTCCAGGGACAGATCACGGCCGACGATTATGGACGCACGTGCTAGACACAGCGCTTGATCGTGCCCTTTGAGCAGCACGACCACCTCAAGCTGATCGCCAGCTGGGGCCGTCTTTGAGGTTAACGACTGGGCGCCGCCTGGGCCGATAGTCGTGAAGCCTTGCGCACTGGGATGGATTCGAGCGATGGCCACCTGGTGAGGCGATGTGGCCTTGGGTGCGCAACGGCGGCGGCGGCCTTCAGCCCCTGGGGGGGGGCCCCCACCCCCCCCCAATTGCCCTGCCCGGTGCGGGTGTTCGCCGACGCAGACCTGGAGGAATGCTCGCCGTTGGGTTATCGGATCACTGGGCACAATGCCGCCTGGAGCGGCACGGCCCGGATGTGATCGAGGTCCGGCTGGTCGCCGAAATCGAAGCCAGTTTCCCTATCAACAGATGGAAGCCACCTCGACGCTGACTTCAAAGGATGTCGATGGCGCAAGGCTTGCTGCTGATTCTTGGCGCGAGTCGATGGCTGGGCCGGCCTCGGCGCCCTGGGGCGCCACATGGCATCGTGGCGCGACCATCGCCGGACGATGCGGCGTGTTGTGGTGTGGGCAACAAGGCCTGCAGGCGCTGGCGAAAAGCTGGTCTCCAGTTTTTGTTGAAGCTGAGACCCGTTTCTCTCTTCGATGCAGCTGAATATGCCCTGGCGGAAACCTGGATTCGTCTACAATCCACGAACGACAAAACAAATCATTTAGCTTGAGTTCCCTGGCCAAGTATCCGACAGCGTTTGCGAAGATCAACAACAAAATGGTTAGAGGGAAGACTGAAAGTCAAAGGCCGTTGTTCTTGCGGCCTGGAAGCGAAGCCCTTGGTTGACCATTGTGCTGGAAATCGCTGAGCTACGTCCTCTCCTGCACCGCTAAAAGCCTTATGAACAGCAATGCCCCAACACAAGTGGGCAGATACCAATGAATCGGTTGCTGGTGATCCGTGTCTGAATTCTCGCCAACTCGCCTGGAATGGTGGTGATTGCGGTTGGGTGGCGGTTTCACATTTCCCATGTGGCCCAACCGCCTTCCCAGCCAAGACCTGGCCCGTCAGCTGCGAGCGATCCGTCTGCGCCCGTGATGATCGACACGCGCGAACCCAGCGCTATCGCTACGCCGTCGAGAATCTGCGCAGCTTGCGAATCAGCTAGCTGTGCTTTCTCACCAGACAGTCTTCAGCGATCCAAGCAAGCCGCTTGGAGGCATTGCTGAGGAGTGAGGCCACCGAGAGCCATGTGGCACCTGCGTGCCGTTATAGAATCCCCAGATAGCGGGGTTAGCCAGCGGTTGCGTTCATACCGATGTTTGGTAAGGCGATTCCATAGGCCCATCCGACAGAGATGGTTTTGATGAAACCGTTCGGCCTTGCCGTGGTCTGCGGGGTGTAGGGCTTGGTGCGGATGGTTTTCAGATCCAGAGCCGCGACCAGGCTTTCGCCAGTCATCCGAGCGATAGGAGGGGGGCCGTTGTCCGAGAGGATCCGGCGACAGTGGATCCCCTGTTCAGAAAAAACCAATCCGACGGCACGGGCAGGAAGCCAACGGTTTGTCCGCCTTCTGCTTCTGCGAGCACCTCGACGTAAGCCAGGCGGGTGGCGTCGTCGACGCGACATGTTACGCTTCCTCGTAGCCGGCACCTTCGGGAGGAGCCTTGACGACGGTCGCCGGTGATTGCGGTTGGGGCCGACCCCGCTTCAAACCTGGCCAGCCTGTTTGATGTCGACATGGATCAATGTCCCCGGGGCGCTTCCCACTGGTAGCGAACGAAACAAGACTTTGGGGTCAAGGTTCTCAGCGTCCCAGGCCCAGGCCCTTCATGAGCCGACCCAAACGGTGGAGAGGGTGCGCAACAGAAGAGCCCCTGGCGATGTCGGCGGAGCGTGCAGCCTTGGTGCCGCAGGTCACAGCCTGCTGGAGTTGCTGCGGATCGAGCGTCCGCGGCTGGCTGCGGCGGAACACTCCGTCGATCCGCCAGTGCCGCTACGGCCCGCCTGCTCGAAACCTGGAGAGCCACTTGTAGCCGTACGCAGGCTGATCCCGGCTTGTGCTGCAAGGGCTTTTGAGTGGCACGCCTTCATCGAGATGCGGCGGATGAGCCGTTCCCGACTGAATTGGGTGTCAGTCGGCCAGAGGTGGCTATGCAGATGGTGTGTGAGGTCTTGGGACGGTGGTGACCCTCCGACCCTGGCGACCTCACACCCCCTTGTCAGCTGAACAACGTGGTGGGACTACACAGCTAGCCTCGCTGCATCGACGACTGGCAGGGCGTGGAGGATCACGAGCATTTTGTGAGCCGCCTGCAGCAGGCCTTCGGGGGCGAAGTGGAGCTTCTGGCAGATGTTGGAGCGCCTGAAAGCGCCAGGGCTGGAGCTGTAGGTTCCCGTGTCTACTTGAGAAGGTTGTCCAGGTGCTTGGAGCGATTCCACGACTGCTGTTACCCGCTTTTGGACCTGCCTGGGGGTTTGTGCTGGCGCCTGCCGTTCCGCCTGGCTGTTCAACACTGGCCTTTGCAAGGGCCTCTCATCGTGGCTGGCCCTGGGGGTGAATCATGCTCGGCATGGGCCTGGAGCGCAGCCGGCCGATTTCCGGCGGGTGCTCCGCCGTCCCGCGCCGGTCGCTCTCGGCGTGAATCGGCCCAGTTCAGCGTGTGCCCTGCTGGCCGCAGCGCTGCCTGGGGTCTGGGGCTGGAGCCGCCCCTGGCCGTGGGGCTTTGATCCTGTGTGGGGTGCTGCCAGGCGGAACGGCCAGCAACGTGGTGAAACCATTGATCGCCCGGCTGATGTGGCGCTGTCGTGGTGATACCACGGCGAGCACCTTGCCTGGCTGTGGTGCTCACTCCCTGCCTCACTGGGCTTTTCTGGCCGGTCGTTATGTTGCCTGTGGACGGCTGGAAGCTGTTGTTGGACGTGTTGGCAGGTGGTGGCTGCTGCCCCTGGCCCGCCGGCATTGGCCTCAAACGCGCAACCCGCGGCTGGCCCCTTGGATCGGACCGTTGATGCTCCACTGGCAGTGCTGGCGAATTGTTCTGATCGTGGCCAGCAATTGTGGGCAAGCCACGGCCAGGTGGCCTTGCTGGAGCAGGGCCCGCTGTTATTCCTCGCGGCGCTGTTGCTGCATGGCGGGCGGGCTTCCCTGCTGGGTTGGCTGATCCCTCGCGGCCGAGCAAGCAGCCGATTTTGGTGCGTAGAACCCTGAGGCATCGAGTGGGGATGCAGATTCCGGACTGGCGGTAGTGCTGGCCGATCGGCGTTCGCCCGCCCCCCACTCACAGCCCTAACCCGTGCCATCTCGGCAGTGGTTCACGGCGGTGCTGGGAAGCCTGCTGGCCCAAGTTGGTGAGGAGGAATGAACGAAGGAATAAAAAAACAAAACAGCACCAAACGGCTAAAATCACGTTCATAGAAGTCCAACAGGAAATCGAGCCAGATTCAAACTATGGAAAATGGACGTTTGACTATGGTTGAAATTTCTTCGCCAAAACTCGCCCTGAATGGTGGTGAATGCAGGTCCGTGGCGGTTTCCAAATTTCCCGATGTGGCCACCGTTTCCAGCCAGACCTGGCCTTTCAGCTGCGAACGATCCGTTCTTGCGCCCGTGATGATCGGATACGCGGCGAACCAAGGGAATATGCCCGTCAGCGCACCTTCCGTGAGCCCTCAAAACCTCACACGTGGAACCATCGAGAAGGAGGGTAATCTGTAAGGATCGTTTCCATTGGTGTGTATTGCACCGTTTGGCCGTATCGCTCCGCCTATCTGGCCAGAGAACTGAATGGCAGCGGGGCTATGGACAGGTAGCGCAATCTGGACGGTTCTATCATTCAAGCTGGCACAACCAGGGCAATCGCCTGTTTGGCTCAAGGAGAATTGGTCCCAAAAAGTGCATCCCTACGACAAAACCTGGGGCCTCCTGCTAAACCCTCAATGATCGATCCGATGGAACGCCGCAAATAGCAAAGCATATCAAAGCTTTCTAGATCCACCTAGGCGTAACCTTCTTCATCCAGGAGGACGAGAGAGAGAATCAAACCGTTCAACAAGCCTCAGCAGACATGCATTTCAAACTTGGGACAGATGCCGTGTATTAACTTTACAACGCAAAGACTATGTAGCAAGCCCTGTAAAGCCACTTCGGATCAAGAACCATCCAAGTCATTGCAATCAAAGCCCTGATCAGGAAAAATCCCTATGAGCATATTTTCTCACACCACTTTCAAATTGGCCTTGAAAATGACGTCTGTTCGCTTGCACTGCTTTCGGGTGGCGATCAAGGCCATGCGCCTGGGACCTTTCACCGAAATCCCGGAAAATCGCCAGCACGGCTGCTCCTCCAATAGCTGAGATGGAACTCACGAACCAAGCAATTCAACGGCATCGCCGAAGGAGGGATTCATCTACGGATTACCGCTGGTGGATGAACTATGCGGTGGATTGTAATGAGTAAATGCCTCGACAAAGCTGGTAGCAATTCAAGGCGCCTTTTCCAACCAGATCAGGAATCCACGGGGTGTACACCTATAGGGATACAGCTGTCGTTACAGCCCAACAGCGATAGCGCCCTTATTCTTCGTGGTGGCTGGATCTTCGAGCCGAACCCATGGTGATGCTCCATACGCGGCCGGTCCCAAGGACCGCTATTACTCGGTGATGCTTACCTGACAGCCCACACCTACAACTACGGCTATCTGGGCAGCCGTGCCAACCGGCGGCAAAGGCCGGAAAGTACATGATCGTCCGGTCCCGGCTGGAGGGCGAGAAGCCTGCAGGCATTGAATAAGGTATTCAGTCGCTGACACAATTCAGCCTGGCAGTATTCCCGAACCCAGCTGATCAATCCGGCGACTATGCACAATGTGGGAGAAGATCCAGTCCCAGTACAAGGCTGAGCCACTGTCTGGCTTTATCGGTGAGCCGGCCCCACCAGCCGCGCCAAAGATTCAATTTTTCTGCTGCTACGAACCGCCGTAATCAAAGACAACTTCTGGGCTTTACCTGAACGCTGCAACTTGAATACATTCCGGACAGCTGAGAGACAAGGCCATCCGCGGCAGTCTGGCCCAGTTCGGTATCTGGGCCTGGCAAAAGCCTTCGCAACATCAAGGCGCTGTCACCGGAACGCCAGCAGGCCATGGACGAGGCGATGAAGGCCGGTGTACGAGAAGGTCTCCACCTATTTGGCCTCCGGCATGACAGGAGGCCATGGGATTGGCAACTATCGGCTCTTGCCTGGGGACCGAGCGCACTACGAACGGAACTGGTCATGCGTGCTGCCACCGCCAAAGGCGGGCATCTTACGGGAACGATGCCGCCGAGGCCGTGTAATCCCTTGGGGCGTTGGATTCAACGGAAGATCCTAGATACCAGCCAGCACAATACACCGCTCACCTTCGCCCAGGCCAGCTGCCGCCAGTGAATGCGTTCTGGTCGGTGACCAATGTACGACGGCAAGTTCACAGTTGATGATCAAATCCGATCAACCGCTTACTTAATCAACCCGGCCATAGGTAACCTCAGTTAAAGAAGAACGTTGACGGCTCGTGACGACTACATCCAGAAGGAATTCCACCGGGAAAGGCCAGGGAAAGCCAAATTGGCTGCCGGCACCCGGATGACCGGCCTATCTGGTCGCGTCTGTAGGGCCAAAGCCTGCCACCAATTGCGCCTATCTGTTCTGCGGTGTGCAAGGGCACCTGGAAAGCCACCGGGCATTGTGAAAGCCAACTGAGCAAACGATTGGTCGTTAGTGATAAAAAAACAAGCAATGATTATGAGACAAAATAAGGGATTAAGTATAAAGCGCCAACCCGATTCATCCGTAGAGCAAGAACAGTGATTATGTATCGACGTTTCATGAATATGGGCCCTTTACGGCAAGCTCGCTCATGCTTGCCGTTGTTCACACTAGGCCGCCGCCCAAGTCAACAAAGTCTGAGCTGGAATCAATTTGTCCCGGACTCGGGTCGAAACTCCGATTGGTGAATTGAAGTTCTTTGAGCGGCGTTCCCCAACCAACGCCACCATCGACCAAGCTCTATGAACAAAACCTCGACCGCATGCGCCGGCTCAGGTCTACTTGGACAACGTCGGCGGTGTATCATCCCAGAGCGTCCTCGACGGAACTTCGCAAAGCGGGTGCTGACACACCGAACAAGTCGCTTTCTGTCGGAGAAAGCTGAATGATTCTAAAGACACTGGTCGTTTTACACGCGGCGAACACCTCGACGCTGTAATGCCTATCGGGCACTGATCTGGCCAAGGATGGTCCGACGGTTTATCGAAATTCCACCGGGCATGCGTCGGCTTTCCTCAACGATGCATGGCAGCGCTTTTGTTGGCAACATGGCGTGCCG
>Ga0163217_1119545_pt1 | contig 10766 bp, 7 predicted proteins | sample SynspAceP_FD_185933 | JGI IMG/M metagenome (GOLD analysis project Ga0163217, IMG submission 185933) | Saline lake microbial communities from Ace Lake in Antarctica - Synechococcus sp. Ace-P (PacBio error correction) | ecosystem: Environmental > Aquatic > Non-marine Saline and Alkaline > Saline ...
CCCTTTTCAAAATACTTAGTTAGGATATATATAATATTTTAAAAAACAAAAAAGGTTGGGTAAAAGTTTATTTTTTGTATTTAAACCAAGAGAGAGGTGGGCGAATGCAGAGAGGTGTGGGGTACGGTATAGCGGGCCGGATATTTATTTAGCTAGGCAAAATGGCCCCGGCCCATGCTGAGCCCGAGCCAACGCCTCTTCATCCGGACGGCCAATTTGAAAACGCTCCTCGCGGCAATGGTAAACGAACCCCCTGCCCCGTTTAACGAACCCCTGCCTCCGGAACAGCCTGAATGCGGGGGCCATCAGAAGACCGGAGGCGTCCCCGAGTATCGCTAACCATGATTTGTCTGGGTGACATACCCCGAAGCCAGAACATGGGTCTTTGGCCGAGGAAGTTTTGTAGAGCGGTTGGGTCGGCGTCTGAACGCCTGATTATCGGCATCGTATCGAACCAGCGACGGACCGCCCTCGTTGGTCCATGCCTCTTTCCAGGAAATCGCCATACCCCGATTGCGCTTGGCCCATGGCGCAGGACCGAATAGCGACCAAAAGCCCTTAGTCGCCTCGGCCCTTATTCACTCGGCAGCGAGTGGGTCCAACGATAGGACAAAGCCGAGCGCGTTGAGAACCGTCTAAAAGACCTTGGCTCGTCCGGATCCCGGGGAAGCCCAATGAATCGTCCAAGAAGCCCCGAATATGGCGCACCCCCGCACCCGGGGCTTCCAGACCGCCGACAAAGGTTTCTGTGCCGCCCCAGAACGGCGTCGAGATAGGATCGCGGGAATGTCCGGCAAACAACAAACAGACTGACGCAAATATCAAGGCGAGAGGCAGGACCTGAGATAAGTCCCAGTGGTCTCAGCGTCCTGAAAGGAAGGCCGCGACCGGAAAAGATGCCTGGCCAGGAAGATCAAACCGCATCCGTCCTCGCAATGAAAACGCGTTAGATAGTCCGCCGCCGGTGGAACCCACTTTGTGAGGCTTGTCTTTAGCGTCTGCAACCAGCAGGCCTTCCCAACGACTGATTTAGTCGGCGCGGCGGCAAAAGAAAGCGTTGATCGTCAGATAAATAGTCACTCTCGAATAATATACCTGCGCATTGGAGCCCCCCACCGTTCCTCGTCGATCAACGCATGCCAAAACGGGTCGCGGAAACTCGGACGGCGGGTATCTGGTCCGCCCTCCGCCGCGTGGCCTCGAAATGCAACGCCACAAAGCCGAGGCCACAAGCGGTGCAAGTGCAAAATTTATTGATCCGCCGCACACGTTCGCGAACCAGCTCCTGCCGGCCGTTGAGGCTAATCCAAATCCGGCCGCGAAAACCGCATCGTGCGCTGGAAGCTACCATCCTTAATTAAGGATACACGCCCGCCCTATTAGCGCGACCCAAAGGGAGAATGGTCTGCCAAGCGGTTCCGACTGCTGCGATATTCTCTCAGGTTTCATCATGTGAGATAAGCTTTTCATGACGAAGGTGACGGCGCAGCACGTCGAGGAATTGGGGGTCCAGACCGGGCGCCAAAGACGCAGACTGTCTGCGGCGAGCGCCCAGCACCGCATGCGCGGGCAAGCTGGAGAAACCAAGAGCGACGCCGGCGGAGAGTTTGGAGATTGAGAAATGGTCGCCGCACGAGGCGCCCTGCCCAGCATAATCGGTTTGGGTCAGGGAGCGGTGAACCGGGATAGATATTCCCGCACGTCGCCGCTCTGCGGAAGGGTGTGTGGTGTACGAACTCATTAGAGAACCGCCCCGCCCAAAGGAGAAGAGGAAGGAAAGAAGCTCGTCGCGGTGAGGCGATCGAGAGGCAAAGACAATTTGGATCAGCTTGCGAAACCCGCCGCCCGTAAATCTCCAAAGGCCGAGCGCCAGTACCGGCCAGAATAATTCCCCTCCGCCATCGTGCCAACGATCTTGGCGATGGGGCTTCGGATCAGACCGAGAGATCTGCGTGAGCGCTCCTTCCCACGGCATGCGGACCCGGCGGCGTGAGCGCATGGGCGCGATGAAAAAGACGGCAACGCCGAGGCCAGACCGATTCAGGTTTGGCGACAAGAATGAGAAGAAAATAGAGTCCACGATAAGGGACACTCCTTTTTTTGGGTTAGGGTTGGATTGGGTAATGAATGGCAGGGGTCGGTCATGAGCGTCCGACGCCGATTAGCCTCCGCTAAATCCTACATCCGAGAACGCTCCGAGGACGTTCCCGTGACGCGCGAACGCCAGCCCACATTCTCAATGCCCGACGATGATATCGACCGCCTGGGCGATTGAGTTTGCGCGGCAGCCATTGGCGACGCCTCGGCCAACGAGCTGTTTCGAGCCGATCGAGACCGTTCCGCACTGTTTGGCGTGCACAGTCGCTGACGGCCGCCGGATGGCCTGTGCTCCACGCTTTTAAGAGATCCAGGAGCCTCACCGCCGCGCACTTCGCCAACGCAATCCGGTCAGGGCCGCAAACGTCAAGGTCGAGCGGACCAAGCTCTGGCATGGAGACAGAGGGCTGCGTGCGCAAGCGCGACGCAATCATCCGCGTCAACATTGGAGCTCGCGCGTATCCTCCAAGATAAGAAGCACGGTCTTTGTTTTGGCGACTTCGGCAACAAGCCCCGTTAAGCCGCAGTGTCGTTTGCCGGACGCCAGTGCCGCAACGATCAGGATGTGCGGCGCGCGATGACGGCCTCGCGCAAGGTCGCTGCATCAATGGCGCGCATCGTTCCCGCCATCGACATAAGTCGCCCCAGCGTGAAAAACCTTCGCGGCGTGATTTGCGGAAATTGCAAAAGCAGCGCGTCACGACGGGCGGCAATGACCCTTCAAACGCTGCCCCCAGTGGGAAAGCTCGGCGCTGACGATAGGGCGTTTCGTTTGTCACGTCGTGTCCAGATAGACTCGCGACCAGACGGATAATGGCGCTCTGCCTTGCGCAGAGGTCCACGAACGGTTCCGTGCGTGAGGCCGTTCCCTCTCCCGCGCGCTCGAACCCAGAGTTTACCGTCCGGGTTCTGCTATAATTTTCAACAACGGAGGGGTGCAGCGAGCGCGTCGCAAATGAGCTTACCAAAATCGCCTGCGAAGCATGGCGTCCGTGCGGGACCGACTTTGGATTGTTTACGATCAAACCATTGTCCGGCCCGCGAGTGGCGCGGTCCGGGAGCTGGCTCGTTAGGCCGGTCCCAACTCTTCAGCGTTGAAGAAAATTGCGCTCTGGTCCATGAAGACATGCGTCGATCCCGTCGAAAGGTATCGCGTCTTGTCGGCCTAGGATGGTTTCAAAGCGCTTCGCGATAGCCCTTCAAAACGGGCCGCGCCGTAGCCTTCGCGGCGTCCGCCCGGCGTTCGCTGGGCGGCGACGGAAACCAGTGTCAGGAAATAGCGCACTAGAGGGCATGGGCTTCAGTGAGCACATAATCCGCTGCTTAAGCCGCTCAACTCTCCTGCGCGTCATTTGAAAATCAAGGCGGGCAGGATCGGTTATTACGGAGGCAGCCCTCCTGCTCAGCGGGATAGGTAGAGCCGAGCGCCTGTTGGACGATCTTCGACTTATGACCTTTGATGCGAGGCGGCAATCTCCAACCGTTTTGTGGAGAATCATGCGGGCATAGGCCTGTATGCGTTTGAGCCGGGTCGCCAATGATCAATAGTCCATCAGGTCGTGCCTCGGCGTGGGCCCGGTCCATACCGTAAACGCGTGTAGGGGGGCTTGCGGTTAGAGGCGACCTTCGGCCTGACCCGTCGCGCTCGGTTTTCCTCCAACCCTCAGGCGTTGCGTCTGGCTCGGACCGCTGGGGCGTCCGGCTCTTCGAGCGCAAAGGCCACGCGCTGTTGACCGCCATCATCATTGAAACACTGGTCGACTTGCGCATTTGTCCGCCGCGGAACCTGTAAAGACGTCTTCGACGTTGGCCGTCTGTCGCCCCAGTCGTTCCGGGCGACGAAGGGGAGCGTCGCCAATAGGGCAACCGGGGCGCCGTTCAACGCTCGGTGGAGGGGAGACCCGGCCTTGAAGTTACTATCTCGCATAAATAGCGGATCTTGTTGGCGCGGAATTGGGGGCGTGGCCAGGAGATAAGCCAAAGCTCCTCATCGCTGGAAAGCTGCAATCCACCTCGCCCGGTCAGTAAAGCTGCCGGGCGGTTCTTGCCGGAGACCATGCGTGTGAGAAGCACGGCGCGAGCGTGGGACCGCGCATAATTACGCATGGCGCGCATTCGGTCGTCGGAGTCCCAGCGCAATCACTGATGCGTTTGGCTGGTCCGCTCATCATTGTCGCAAAAGCCACCGCACATGGCAGTTTATCGAAGCGATGCTATTGTTTCGGTCCGTAGGCTTCTCGATCGGTTCAGCGATTGGCGTGATCAGGAAGGCGCCGCAAAGCCGTAGCCTGCATAAAAAGCCAGAGCGGCACTCAAAGAAGTCGAGGCGCCTAACGCTGGAAACTCGTGAGCATAAAGCAAGAGCTGACGTACGCTTGTTCTGGATCCTGTCATTCTGGTTGTCGTCGAGCGTCCTCGTCAGCCTGCGCCAATTTGGGTTGAGGATCAGCCGCACCCAAGCGGCTTGGTCCGCGGAGATGTCAGAACGGCGGCACAAGCGAGGTAGAGCGAACAGGCTTATCGGCGCTGACCAAGTCTTTCAATCCGGCCCAAGTCGCAGGAACCGTTACCCTCCGCACAGTGGGATCCCGATTACAGGCCAAGAAAAACTCATCGCCCGTGCTGAGCCAACAGCCAGAGCGTCATTCTCAGACTTGTTGAGCAGTTCTTCGAGGCCCGCCTGCGCGACGACGGGATGAACTCGGCCGCCCCATCAATGGCACTATCCAGATGATCAGTGGGACATTCCATCACCTTCAAACGTCGTCTCAAAAGGACCGCGCAGGATCAGCACAGAAGGTGGCGGACATGCGAGAGAGGGTCTTTCCTCTGTCCCGCGTAGAGAATGTGGAGGATCGCGCCGACGAGCAAAGCGGTCCCGTTTCTCCCAATGGGAGCGGCGCTCCAACGCCGCCTTCAGGATCGACGAGATGTCGGCGATGTTCTGGATCGCGGACCTGCGTTGCGGCCCATGCGACTTCCAGAGCGTTATATTTAGCGGGATGCCGGGTTTTGTTGGATCAACAGCAGCAGTGAGAGAAAGTCGAGCGCCAGCCGGATGTGAGCGGCCCAGTTCTCGGCCTTGATGTCGTGCTCACACGGTCGAATGCGGCCATTGACAGTAGCGTCGGTACGACAAGCCCCCGCCTGGCCGGAAACGTGTCCGGTGCAACGTCCATGACATGTTTCGGGACCGAATGCGTGGCGAAGATAGCGATCATCAGTCCCGGCAATGAAAACGAACGCCCGTTCCTGCCAAAAAGACCGGAGCGCTTCATGTCCGCTCGTCCGCCAGACGGGAAGCCCGAAGGTCGTCACCGTCGTGGCCTGCCGTCCCGCGGCCAGACAGACCCGATAATGGCAAAGCCCGCCGCCAAAGACGAGGATCCACATTGGCAAATCAAGCCGCCGCGCACGAAGACCTCGGGCGCATAAGGCTCGAATCGCAATACCACCACTCGAAAGCCCCATGGATAGTAGACAGGTGTATCGCCCAGCAAGAACCACGGTTGCCCAAGATAGGGTCAAACCGAAGCTGTAGCGACATCAACCGCATTGGTAGCCGCCCAAACGCCCCATAGGATGCGTCCGCCAAGACGACGATAAATCTGACCGATAGAAATAGACTGGGCCGGACAGAATGAAACCTCGACGGAAGTTCGAGGCAAAGCTGTCCTAGAACCGTCCTATCTGAAGCAGGTCGGAAGCGTGTTGAAATTTGGACCCGATTAAAGGGGTCGGCCGTGTTTTGGGAAATCCCGAAGGCAGGCCGGGGTATGGGTTGGTAAATCTAAAGGGCGACGGAAGAAGCAAGTCCTAAGCAGGGTTCAAGGCCCGACGCTACGGCATCAGAAGCGCGTTGAGAGCTTGGTGTTTGTCCTTGCAATATCGGTCTGGTGATTGCTCAGCGAATTTTTTGCAAATTCTGAAGTTTAAACTGAACGGCTGGCAAGTCGGCGGCTCTGCGGCAAGTCAATGAAGGTCAAAACTCTGGTTCAATGTTTTGGAAACTGTTCAGGAACGCCCAAACTGGAGCCTGTTTCATCTGCGTAATGTCAGCGATAACGGCGGGCATCCGCGCATCTATGGCGTTTTCAGCGAAACAGGTGTTTCGTCATGCCCTCGAACTGAGCTCGAAATGCATCTGCGATCCTTTATAACACACCTAATTGCAGCGAAAATATTTAGTATCAAGAGGGCTTATTTGAAGCTGTTAAGCGGAACTTCCTCGGAAACACCCCTCTGGCCATCGAAGTTTCTTGTTTACTTCAAATCGTGTCCCAGAATACTCATTACCTAATGCGCAATTTGGACATTATTGCTGTGCATCACTTTATGGTGTCGCGGGACGTTGGGTAAGTCCAGCCGCCCCATACGCCAAGCGCATATTCAGCCTGCGACTGAGAGGCCATCGTGGTTCACATCATGATCACCAAGCAGATGATCACATGACGCGTCCCTCGACCATCGATGGAACATCAGATCAATTCCAACAACAACGTCTGACGATAAATGATACATGGGCAGGAACTGCATGTCACGGCTTTAAGATGTCCTCGGCACTGCCTGCTATGCCTGCGGCTCAGCCCCTTTGATTGAACTCCACTTAACATAACGAAAATACCAGGCACCGCGTTCTGCCGCTGATCCATTTCCTGACCGCGCCTGATTTTTGAGCTTTGGCTGGTTGAACCTGACGGTTTAGCCAGCCAATTTTGTTCTTGGTCAAAGAAGGTTTAGGAGTCATGTCATTTAAAATGTCTGGTCTCGCTTGGCGATGACCGTGCGGCTGGCCGCGCACAGCGCAGGCACAAAACACGCCTTGCGACTAGCACGGACTCGTTCAAAAAAGTCGGTCATTAGATCAAGCTGTTCAACTGCGACGGCGGCTGAATTTACGGCACAGAAATAGCCAAGGCCGAAGTGAGCGCCGCCCGGTCCCGAGCGAGCGATCGCAGCGTTGCGTCCGGCAGCACTCTTCCCTTGAATGGAAGATTTCCGGAATAGCCGCGCAAGCAACATCCGCACAATTTACAGATACGGGCTCGCTTTTTTCGAAGGATCGGAACGCGCGGTAATGGATGCACGCTTGGCGTTGGCTGAAAGCGGTATTGGTGTTGCCGAAGCCATGTTCCTTCTGCGGCAAAATTTTGAAATCCGCAGCGAGAATTGAAATTCTCTACGCTGAGGCGGCTTTACTGGAGAGGCGTGTTGGGCGGCAATGCGACAAGGTAGCCATATCGCGCAATGAAAATTTGAAAAACATCCAGTCAACTAAGCGGGTTGAGGCTGCACGCAGACTCACGGCTTTTGGCAGGCGCAAAGCCACGTCGAGCGCCTACAAGCTGAAGCCGAGGTGAGAGCCAATTATAATGCCAAAGCGCAGAAATCTTCGCCGACGCGCTTGGGGGCCTACTGCAGCGCCAAACTGATTTTCAGGACGATTTTCAAAAATCGACCCTGATTATTGGCGACGCAGCGACCGTCGCAAAATGGTGACTTTTGCGGATCTCTATTCGCCAGCCGTTTGACCGCCCTTGAAGCCGACCGAGATCGAGACAGCATGGCGGCAAATAGACTGTGAGCGCACCAAAGCCGGTTCCGATGTGACTTGGAAATGTTGCGTCGAAAATTTGGCTTATCGGAAAGATTTGGCCATTCTTGGCGCGTCAGCGTCCCGCTCGGCAACGATGGCAACGTAGCAGTGGTCCGTCCGCCAAAGCCCATGCCGATCAACGCGCATTGATGTCGAACGTCAAGCGCTGGAGCAAACAATTACGTCGCCCAAGCCGCAAGAAATACCGCCGTCAGGGCGGAACGCCGCAGAAGAAATATCGGAAAATCGACGAAACCCTTCTAAATACCGGCTGCAACGCAGGCCGTTACACTGGCGCAGGAGCGGTTACGACCAAGGGCGCCTTTTTCCTATTTGGATATCGTCGATGCCCAGCGATCAGTCGCCCGCTTTGGCGTGAAGAAACGACTGACCCCCCTCAGAACGCTACATTCTCAACACGACCGCTTTTAGCGCGCCTCAGCCCGACGAACGGATGACAACCATGCGCGAGAGATTTCATAATGACCTTATTCTTCCGGAAACTTCCCCGTCGCCTTGTAGCGCCGCTCTACTTTGGCGCTGCGGTGCCTGTAGTGATGCCCAGAACAAGAACCCCACAAACAACCGCCCAAATAAGAGACGAGTGAGGCAGCTGAAGACGAGTATGCGCGCGGTACCGAATGGAGGGCGCCTTTTGGAGACGGGGGCTCTCTCTTGAGATGACTAATTTTCGAGACCGGGATTCCCGCGCAATACCGCCATCTATCCCTATAAAGACGGCGCACCCATCAATCCTTCATCGATTGGATCTACCGTGCGCCTTCACCGATTGGGAAACCTTACGGAACCTTCAATTTTACCGCCGGAGTCCCAGGACTATCTGAGGGCGAGGTGTTGTTCTTGAGTCCGCATTCTTTCGAAAGTGAGGTTCAAGCCTCGTTAAGAACAGCCCTATTCATGGCGGTATGATTCCTATGAGGCCGCACGCACTGTTCCTATGACATCGCGGCAGAAGCTGGTGTTGCGGTCGAAGCGGCGGCGGGGCAATCATTCAAAGATGTGCTGGAGCTGTCCCGGCGAGTTACGCTCGCCCCATCCGCCACATCGTCGTTCGAGCCAACATATCCGGGTCCGTCAAAATCGATTCTCAGCCAATGTCGGCGATTCGTTAAGCGCGGCCAAGGCGCTCGCACAAGAATTGAATTCCTCCAGCAGTCTACAAGAATATACGGTAGCGCTCCAAAAATCGGAAATAATTTATAGAAGCGGCATACAAATGCTGGCGATGTCGCAGGCAGCGAGCACTCTTCGTTATTTCTGATTTACCCGGCTTGAAGCCTACCTCTATGTATTTCCCAAAGACATCGTGCGGGTCAGAAGTGGGCCAATTCAAGTCAGGGCTGGGCGTTGCGGGCGGCGAAATGTCTGTCGAAGCACCCCACGCGTTCTTACCGACGGCAAGGAGCCAATTCGCAAACCCGGGTTGCTGTTGTCAAACCGCCCCGCTGAACTCCGTTTGCAGCCTGGCAATGAGGCCTGAGGCCAACGTCGTTCATTGCGGAAATAACGTCCCCCTTGGCCGTGAAAACGACGGGTCTCAGAGTTTTCGGGACTTTACCGTCGTATGCAAAAGTCGGTGAAACCTATTGAAGTCCGTATGCTGACTTAGGCGCCGCGACCGACGTCAATGTCGAGGTGTTAGGCGGTCTCCGCCTCCGGTGAAGTTTACGTCACCAAAAACTTCATTCTCACAAAGCGAACATCGACAATCCGGCGCTAAGCCACGAACCATTAGGAGGCGACCAATGCTTGAACGTATTATAGAGTTTCAAATCCGGCAGCGCTGGCCTCCGTCATGGCGATCGTCTTCTCTGCTGCGCTGCAATTTTAACAATTTCAAATCGTTTGCTCATTTGATTGGCGGTGCCTGACATCACCAATGTGTGCAGGTGCAGATCAATACGTCGAGGCCCGCAGGCGTTTTCCCGTTGAAACAGAGCAACGCATACGTTTCCGGTAAAAACCGCGATTTCAGGATTGCCGGGTCCTTGATATACCCGTTCAGCTGTCCCCCTCGTTACGGGCTGAGCCAAGTCACGGTCCCGTGTTCGACGACGGCACCGACTCTATCGCGCCTCGCCAATTGTCACCGAAACGCATCCAAATCCGTTCAGGCGATCTCCCCTCCCGGCATCACACCCAGAACCCGTCCAATTTCAACCGGCTTAGGCGAGATCTATATGTATATCTGGCCGCGAAACCGGGGTTAATGAAGACCGACGGAATCCGTCTGGTCGCCGATGGATCTACGCACCTCTGAAATGATTGGGTTGTTTCTCCCGCAGTTGCGTACCAGTTGAGGGCGTGACGAAGTCAACACGATTGAGGGTTTTAAAAAAGAAAATGCCAATATCTTGCCAGACCCTGAGACCCCAATGGCGGGTTTCGGGTGTCCCTCGAAGATATTATAGTCCGCGGCTCGAGGCGTAACAACGCCAATACGGGGGCCGGTTACTTCGAGCGGAACGGCGAACAAAACCTCATTCGTGTGCCCGGTCAGGTTACAAGCCTCGACGATCTACGGGCCATAATTATCAAAGGACACAGGCACGGTGAGCTTACGCCTTGCACTGGGCGTCATTCAATGAAGGCATAGGTAATATAGAACGCGGCGCAGCCACGCAAAACGGCGAAGAAGTTTTCTCGCACGCGTTTCATGTTGATGAGCGCGAAAATACAGAGGACAGTCTCGTTGCGGTAGAGCACGAAAAGTCCGACTAATCAGCCACCCACTTTGCCTAGACGTGTGTGACGATTCAGCCGTCTATAGATAATCGGACCAGATCTTGTCGAATCTCAGCTTCTCAGCGCAACGGATCAGACGGTTGAAACCTACGCGCAGGAAGGCGCGGCTTTCTGGTCATCCGTTAGGGTTTGGCGCTCCTTTCTCTTTATTTTTGTTCTTGTTCATTTATTTCTTCGTTTTCTCCTTTCCCTATCTCTATTTTTTTTTCTTGAGTAATTTTCTTCCGTTTATATTTCATTTTCTTTTTGTCTTCTTCCCAACCTGCTGGGAGTGGGAACTTCCGCGCCGCGCTGTTCCTCACCGCTC
>Ga0163217_1006248_pt1 | contig 10765 bp, 16 predicted proteins | sample SynspAceP_FD_185933 | JGI IMG/M metagenome (GOLD analysis project Ga0163217, IMG submission 185933) | Saline lake microbial communities from Ace Lake in Antarctica - Synechococcus sp. Ace-P (PacBio error correction) | ecosystem: Environmental > Aquatic > Non-marine Saline and Alkaline > Saline ...
CAAAAAAAGGAGGAAGGAAAGGAAAAAGAAAAAAAAAAATTGGGGCCCCGCCCTTGCGGCGGGGGCCTGAAAAAAGCCCAAAACAACAATTCCCCGGAATTCCTTCTTGTCTTGGCCTTGGGTTAAAAAATTCCATAGGGTTTCCAGCCTTCGTGCAGTCGGCAAGGGCAAATTGTCCCCCCCGTAGCCCTTTTTTGCAACGAGGACGGTTTTTTAAGGGAGCGGTTGGGCCAGGCCCCTTCCATGCTTTTTTGTGGGACCAAGGAAGACGTGCCCTCCCCAAGCGATTCCCCCGCAATCGTTTTTCAAGGAAACCAATCAGGGTCCCTGGTCCGACGGCCTGAAATGCCCCCTTCTGAGGCGGCAGGCGGATCCTGGTTTTACGGGGTCCTGGGCCGGGCATTTGGGCCGCTGGGCTCCTGGTTCTGTTCGGTCGGGCGCCAGGCTTTCCGGCCCGATGTCGTGTTCGCAAGCCTTGTGCGGCGGCTCGCCGTAGTATTTGGCTCTGCGCTTCGGCTCACGCCAGAGCAGCATCTGCCGGCGGCGGCCCGCCGCTCCGCGGTGTGTTTTGCTCAGCTTCTGGCGGCCGCTATCTTCCACTGCGCCCTGGTCAGCACCCTCACTGCGCTACCCCTGGAAGCACAAGCCTGAGCCCTGGTGATGCCTGGCCGGCCGAGCTGGCGCTGCTCGCCCAACGCCTTCCTTGCAGCTTCTGGCTCACCTGGGTCAGGCCAGCCGCCGATTGAGCCCGAAGCAGGGCTGGCTGCCCGCCGACCTTCGGCCGGCAGATCAGCGCGACCACCCAGCCAGGGTGGCCTGCCGTTGATCGTGCCTGGTGCCCAGCTACGGCGAAACGGCTGGAGTTTTTTGAAATCGAGCGCTGCTTTGCCGCGGCTGCCTGGCCCTCGACTATCCGCTCTTTCGCGTCTGGTTTGCTGGATGACAGTGGGCCGGGCCTGCTCTAACAAGGAGCTGTCGCAAGCAGCCTGGGCAGCCGCTATCTCACCCGTGGCTTCACCCAGCAACGCAGGCCCGGCAACCTCAACCATGCGCTGCCGCGCTGCAAGGCGATCTGAATCGCGGTGTTCGAATGCGACGTGGTGCCCTCAGCAGGAATTTCTGCCGGTCGCAGCGTAGGCTGTTTCCAGCGACCCGAAGGGTGGGCTTTCGGTCACAGAACCCCAGACTACATGAATGCCGAATCCGGTGGCTCGAAACCTGCGCCTCGAGGCGCTTGGCTGATTGCCGATGAGGAAATTTCTACCGCTGGGTCGAGCCCACCCCGCCAAGCGGTGGGCGCCGTGGTCTGCGCGGGCCACCTCCTTTCTGATGCTCGCTCGGCGTTGCTGCAGGTGGGCGGGATTCCGACACCGCAGCCTCGTCGGAGGATCTGGCCACCGCATCCGTTTGGCCGCCGCGGCTTACCGCAATCTCTATCTCAATGAAAAAGCTGACGCTGGCCTCTCCCCACTTTCGATCGGGGCCCATGGCCCGCAAGCGCGGTCGCTGGGCCAGCGGCACTCTGCAGATCCTGCGCACCGGTTGCAACCCCCTCCGAATCCAGGGGCTGAGCCTGTGGCAGCGGGATCGCCTATCTCGAAGGAATCCCTGCACTGGTTTGCAACGTGATTTCCCCAACTGCTGCTGTTGCTGATGGCCGCTCCCTCGGCTGCTGGGGGTGCACCGATTCTGGGTGCGTGGACGGCTTGCTTCGAGGTGCCCCTGCCTTTTTTCTCAGCCAACTGCTGCTGTGGGTTGGTTCAGTGCCGCGGTGGCTCGCTCCGGCCTGGCTGCCCCGAAGCTCTAACGGGCTGGATTTCCTGTTCCCTGATCTCACGGCGGTGCTCTCCACCCTGGTGGGCTGTCCCGAAAGTTCAAGGGTGGACTCCCAAGGCGATCACCGCCAACGCACTGGCCTGCCCGGCGGCGGTTTGTTCTCCCCTGCCTGGTTCTGCTTGCCCCTGCAGCTGCTTCCAACCTGCTCCCATCTGATCCGGGGCCAGCGCCGGCGCTGCCCCGATCGGCCCTGAGCAAGGCGGGCCAGCAAGCCGGGCAGCCACCCAGGCCTCGGTCTGCGTCTGGGCTTCGATCAGCGTCGCACCCTGAGCGTCCGCCTTCGCACCTGCTTGGGATCCGCCCCCGCCACGAGGCCACCCCCTGGTTCGCGGTCGTTCGTCCTCAAGGTGCTGTTGCGCTCGCCACTGGGCATGCTCAGGCCCGCCTGATGGCGATCAGCGAAACACCGGCTTTGAGTGCTGCTGGGGCCAGGCGGCAACTGATGCCTGGGCTGCGGGATCTCCGAAGCGCGCCCGTGCAGTTGGAATGGCCAGGCCTGCCGTTTTCCTCTGCCGGTGCGCATCGCACCGACGCAGGGGCAACAGCCGGCCTGCGCGTCGGTGCCGACTGGAATTACCTTGACGCCGCGCAAGCGAAGCGGATCCAGTCTCTGCTCTCGACGCCTTAGCCAGTGGCCAACGCGTCCGGCGCCCTTCGAGCCCCTGCCTTGCTTGCCGTTCTGTATCCGCCTGCTGCAGCCGAATGGCGGGCGCAAGGGTTGGTTTCAGCGCAAGCTGTGCCCTTGAGATTCCAGGTCGATAACCCCTGAAAACAAGGGACCCGCTGACCAAAGCCGCTCGATTCAGCTCAAGCAAACGGCGTTTAGGCACCGGGCAAGCGCGAGGAATGAAACTTGCTGCCAGTCCATGCAAGCAGTTGGAACGACTGCCTGATCGCCACCAGTGACGACATCGTCAAGGTGGATGGCATGCCTACTTTCCCCGCCAGATCCTCACTCCAGCCTGTCGCCCCCTCCAGTCACCGACGGTTTGCGGCTGGAAAGGTGAGCCCACTATTACGACGTGGTGGTCGGCGATCAGGTCAACGCCAACGCCGCCTGGTTCTATCCCCGAACCCAAAGCGGCGGCCGCGAGATTCAGGGTCGTGGTGGCTTTCTGGAAGGGCGTGTTCAGGTTCGTTGAAGCGGGTCTCGGTTGCTGCTTCCCAGAGTTTTGGCTATTGATGGATGCGATTCAGCGCATTGTTTCGGCAGATCAAGTTCGTCTCTGGGTTTTGGCTGCCTGCCGGTGGTGAGTCAGGTGGTCTTGAATGTTTTGAGTGTGGTCGTTGGGTCCCGTAGGTTGAAGGTTCCCTGTTCGCTTGACCAACTGACGATCAATCCAGCGATTGGGAATGGCTAGAGAAGACGGCCAAGCAGACGGCAACGCGTTCGCCGATGAACAGCGCGAGAAAATCACCAACAGGGTTTGATGTTACAAGGCTTTCCCCATCACTTCGGGTGAATTCAGATTGTTCCTGGATCTGTTGCAGAACAATCGAAACCACACCACCTGAAAGTGCCGTCCACGGCCTTGGGTGACGAAGACAAGACTACTGATTATGATCATCCAAAGGTGGCCCCGATGCCCGGAATCGCATCGAGCACTCCAAGGATGATCGCCAGAACAAAAGAGACTTCACAGCTAAAACTGTGAAGGCGACGAAAGCTTTGAAATTGGAAGAGAAACAGCAACAGAATCATCTGGCCCCGCAGAAATCCAAGCACGTTTCTCTGCACACTGTGATCAAAAGTGGTTGCGTGATCTGGCGGGCACAGCTGAGCAAGCGAAATCCGAGACGGCATACATCAACAGCATGTAAAGGCTGATCACCGGCAGAAAATGAGTGGTCAATACATTGCTTGAAGCACGCCGATGAAAACCGAAGCCGCTCCAGTGGTCTGCGCAACACCGACAGGGATTGAGTCCCAGATTGATCTGATTCAGCGTTTCAGTAAAAGGCAGATCGGAATCTCGTAATTTGGGCTTAGAACGTCCGTAGCAAGTGCACTGCCCTGGTTGAACCGACCTGAAACCAAGGAATCGCAAATAAAGCGCCAGAATCAACCGCAGCAACACAGGCTGGAACGCCACGATGCCCACGCCCATCTGGGCAATTGTCTGGCTTAAATAGCGAACCCGGCAAAATCCATAAATATGCGAAGAATCGCCGCGAACGATAAACATAGCGAACGTTGTAGAAGTAGAAATTTGCTAAGATTCGGCCGAACCGCTGGCAAACAACAGCAAGAACCTCAAATAAATCTGATTCTGGATGGATTCCAGTCCGGCTAGTAAGCCTTGCTGTTCTTGGCTGAATTGTAAGGGGAATGGTCCCACTGCAGCATTGGCTGTCGCTAGAGAATCTACCGAAAATCAGCTGAGCAATGCTTTTGTCAGCAAAATCTAATCTCCTCCGTTGCTGATTCCTGGAGCTCGGCCTGTTCTTACACCAACATCTGCTGGGCATCGTAAGAGCCAAGCCCTTCAAAAAGCCTCTCGATTAGGTAGCAAACCCGCACACCTCAGGAGTCGTTCCGGCCGTGCTTGGACAGCCTGCAGATGGCATACCACACGCTCGTCATTGTTGGCGCCAGATTGAACCGCCGATTGGAAGCGGTAGCTGAAGGCGCCAAGTCGCGATCAGCGTACTTTTTTCGAAGCGAAGGGCATGATAGCTGCCGCCTGAAAGCTGTTTTCAAGTTGCTTGAGCCCGTGTTAATCCAAACGGAATTCTGGTAATTCATTGGGGACTGAACGACCCTTTACGACCACAGGATGAATGGAAGCAACCGGACTTCTGCAACGGCGCGAAGCAAGCCAGCCCAATCGGAGATCAAATTACAGCCTATCGCCAGTGAATCTTGGGCCCCAATCAGCCAATAGCGGCAAAAGAAGAACGTGGGCACGGGTGGCAAGTTTTATAATACCGGGGGTGGCCCGCCTCAACGACAAGTACGGCTGCCCCCGACGGCACCTTGTTCTCACGATCAGCGACCAGGCCTTGCCACCCACAGCGTTCTCCGCCAAGGTCAGGCATCATCCACCTGCAACGCTTCCTCTGAGACATAGGCGCGCCTCACTTCTTTCATTGCCTGCATGAATCTTGTTCTGAAGCAACATGCCGTTCGGTAGTTCACGACCCGAATACACGCCTCAGAGCTAGTGCGGAATTCCTGTCTTGGCTTGGCCGCGAGGTAGAAGGCATGAGGCACCAGGGTGTCAGAGGTACTTTGTTGCCTCCAAGATGGTACCGGCCGTGAGGGTGGCTTGATGACGACAGCTCCGGCACTGATAGCGCTTGTGGCGCCTGCCCACTGATGAGCCCGTCTCCTTGGCCCCTCACAACGTGGGCAACGAAACATCAGGCCAGCGCGCCTGTTCCAGGGCAACTTCACATTTTGCTCGTTCCGTAGAGCTCAATAAACTGGGAGCAGCGACAGGCTGGCCTGAACTGGATCCGATTCATCAGCCATGGCAGTGACGCTGGTATATGCGTCCCAGCCTAGGTCCAAAGGGCTGCCTGCGGAGCTTGCTGCTAATCAAGAAAAGCCTTGATGACCCCCAAATGACCACCTGGGTTTCTTGGCGGTCCTGGAGTCGGTTCTTGGGCGCCGCAATTTTGAATGTCGTCGATTTCATCTCTCGATCGAAGCGATCCAACTCCGATCGCAGTCATCGTCTTGTGCTATGATCACAATATAGTTTTTCGCTACTGATTTGGACCGACCGGTTCGTTGGCCCCTGGCCTGATTCTTGACTGGCCCTGCCTGCCGATCAACTTGGTTGCCATTTGCTGCCTGTTTCCGCGCCCAGTTCAGCCCTGAACCGGCAAAAGCCTGCCTTTTCGATGTCCTTATTTGATCACTCCCGTTGAAACTGACAAACTCAAATCGCGCCATCCTGGTGACCATCGGCCCTCAAGTTTTGAGCCAGCGGCTGTGAAGCGTTCGGATTTTTGTATTTGTCCCTATGGTGGAGGAGCAATGAATCTTTGGCCACTTGGCAAATCGTCATACCCTTGTTCCCTATGGGCTGCTGTGGGTCGCGGTGATCTAATGTGGCGGAGGTGTCGATCTGGCTGACGCCACCGTTGCTCGTGCTGATGGTTTTCCTGTTTTCGGGTCGCTGCTTTTCGTTGTGCAGCGATTGCGGTCATCCAATCGCTATTTACCGCTCCAAGCGTAAATGATCGCTTGTTTTGGTTTTCTTTTGGGTGTGATGCACGCGATATCAGTACCCCCTGGTTCAAGGGGACATGCTTTTCAACCACAAACACAATGGAAACTGGGACCTCTACCGAGGAACCTTCGGCGCTGGTGAGCAGTGGAAACTTTCCTGAAGATGACCCCTTTCCACAAGGATTTTATCAATTCCTTCGCCATCCTTGATGCCTCTTCCCGGGTGGATTCTTCTATTTGGTGACTCAAGCCGAGAGTGCCCTTCTGCTCGGGCTTGGTTTCACTTCGCTGCCATGCCATGGCTTGCTTGAACCGCCGATATCCGCAGCAGCCTTAACTCGGATCTGGACTAAGCTACAAGCCTAAAGTATTGGTATACCACTCTTGAGTTTCAGATTCTCGTCCTCAACAATATCTGCGTCGTTGCCAGCTGATCATCCTCTCGACGCTTGTTGGTGCAGGTCTGTATCTGGGAGCTGTATTCGGTCGTGAATGGCCTGCTCAGCAGCCCTGTTTCATCTGTAAATCTTTTTTGTTCAGCACAACTTTCGAGGGCTCCTACGCCCATTCGAAACAGAAGGCTGGAATCGCTGACTGGAGCCATTGATGGCACCAGTCCGCTGCGCCTGCCAGCCATCCTCAATTGGTTCACCAGCAGATATTGCTATCAAACATCCACCATCTCTGTTCGCGATCCCGAATTACCCACCCTCCCGCTTGCCATCAACGCAATGCCGTCTTGTTAACCGGAGCCACCACACTGACGGGTGGCCGTCAGATTCCGGATGGCTTTGGCCTTCATCCTGGGATCGGAGCACTGACGCCTGCAAATCCGTTGAGCAGGGTTCAAAGCGGCCCAGGGCTTCAGCGCCTCGCCCACAACTCCGCCCAGCTGGGCCGAGCCGATCCCGCCTTCACAAGCTGACTTGATGTGGGGAAAGCTATACGAGCCCAGGGGCTGATCGGGGCCGATTGGCTCGAGCCCGCTTCTGGCCGCTTGAAACCCAGGCCGTGGATTGGCAGATTTTGATTTGGGTCTTGGTTTTCATGGTCTTGAGGATAAAGAAAAGAACAGCAACATCCATACCGCTGACGCTCATTGAGAGTGACCAAAGAAAGCGTGAGCTTGCTTGAGAGGTCTTGAGAAACCTTGCCGCCTGGAGGGCAAGCTTCTCTAAACAAAACAAACTTCTTTGGCTTGACCTGGGTGCTGAAGCGGAGCACTCAGGCGATCAAACGAAAAAACCAACGTGCGGATCGATTCACTCAAAGTTTTGGCTTTCAATCTTCAAATCTTCAGCTGTTAGTTGGCCTCTGGAAGATGATTCTATAACTCAAAGTTTAGGTTTGTTGAAAGCTTAAGTTTCTACTCAAAGAGTATCACTCAAGAGTGCTACTTCAAGTGGAATCGTCTCACAGAGTCCTGCGATCAAGGCCAAACCTGGCGAGAACCCATAAAGGGGTGCTCTTGAAGACTTGTCAATCTGTAAGCCAACAGGCCGAAAGCCAGAGGTTTGAACAGTTGACGTGGTTTTGGATGGAATAATCGGCCCCCTAAGGAGCTACGGCGACAAGTCCATACTAACCCCTTGACGCTCAGATCAGTTCCGGGTGGAGCGGATCTCCCTTGAACGGGCCGCTGGAACGGGCTGGTGATCCCAGCCCGCCATAGAGCCCCCTTTTGCTGGTGTCGTACCCGCTCTCCATCCACCACAAGCAGCCGTCCATCTGGGCTTTGGATAGAGGGCATACAGCCCGGCCAGGGCCGCGAAGGGCCGCTGTTGGCTCGGGTAGTGCCAGAGAGCTCGCTGATCCGCTGCGTTCCCACCACCCAGTCGAAGTAATGGGCCACACCTTTCCATTCGCAGCAAGCTGCGGCCGGGCAACGGGTCAAGCCAATCCAGTGCTACGGCGTCGGGCGGCAGGTATAGGTGGGTGATGGAAGGTTTCGAGCACCTGCAAGAAAGCTGGGTCCTCGCAGAGCAGCTCACCGAGGGCCCGCACCAGCAACAATGGAGTGGCTGACGCGGCAAGCGGGGAACAGCCGGAGGCCGGGGGTATCGGCGGCCTTCTCGGCCCTGGGGTTTGCCTCCATTTGGGCCCCTCCATTGACGACAATGGCCACATGGCTTCCAATCACCCTCCGATCGGATATCGCTGCGTCTCGACCGGCCCTGGCCGGCTGGCATGACGGCCCCTGATCCCCGTGCTGCTGCTGCTGTTGGCCCCCTGGGGCCAGGAGTTGTGGACCAGCTGTTTCCTTCGGGCCAGTGGAATTTGCGATGCTGCCGGGCGGGCCGTTTCCTCCTCGGCGTGCTGAACTGGTGGATTCCACCGTCGTCGCAACACCGGGTTGGAAAAGGAGCATAAGGGCTTGTAGATAGGGGGTTTTTCTCAGCTGCAATCATTTTAAATTTCTTTTCGATCAGTTAGTAACGAGCGCAGCGGCTGGGGGCCCCGCCCGCTTGCGGGCGGTTCCCACTCGTCGCAATCGGTGGCTGACGCCCCGCTTGCCGCGCAAAAGGCCGGTTGGTTCCAGAGGGAAAATGATACCGGCTCACTTGAATGATCGTTTTCAACAGACGGTGGCCTATGGATTGCCAAAAGCCAGTATGCACAGTGGTTTTCAGGAGAACAGATGCCAGATCTGTCGCTTAGGTCCGATGGCCAGCGAATGCCGCGAAAACAACCGTCGCGAATTAGAAAGGGGATTTCACAAAGCCCTCAGATGATTGTCAAGGGCCTCAGCATGGGGGTCCTCCCATCCGAGGTTTTGCGTGGGCCGTGTAATTGAGTGCCAGGGCGACGGCATCAAAGCTCGTTACGCGGGAGTGGTCGGACAAATCAGTACCTTTTTGGAAGTACTGCCGCACGCAAGCCGTTGGTGTTTTCATTCGACCGCGTTTGCCAGGGGCTAATGCGGCGCCAGAAGAAGATCCCAGGCCTGGTGTCGATGCGGCGTTGAGCGTCGTTGTGCCATCTCAGCTCCTGGTCCCGGTTCCAGGGATCTGCGCAGCTGAGCAGGAAGCGTTCGAATCGTTGCAAGGCGATCCGCAAATCGCGACCGCCCTCTGCACCATGTCGGTCAGTGCCGTTCTTGATCCGTGGGCTGTTCTCCATGGCCCTGCATGCCAGGGGCAAGGTGCAGCAGCAGGGTGAATCGGGTGGTGGCGCTCCACGAGCGTTTCCAATCGCTGAAACTCTTGAGCCCCCACGATGCGGTCGCCTTCCCAATGCCCCGGAATGGCGCGATCGTCAAACCTCGGCCGGCCCGCTGGGAAATCATGACTCCGGGTGAGGAAGTTCTTGGCCCGCTTGCCTGGCGCTTGCGCGAGAACACGTAGGGCACGCCCAGTGCGCAGCACGCGACAAGTTCCGTTTCAAACGTCTCCACGGCCCTGAACTAGATAGCCTGACATAGATCGCCTCATGAAATCCGCATCGGACGCAAATCACAGGAACATCGATACGGAGCCGGTTTTCGAGATCTGCTCCGGGCTCCAGAGGTCCCCCAAGCCGGGCCTGACGACGACCATGCTGCGGCCGATCCAGCTTGTAAACAGGACCCGGGCAACGACATACCGTTCGGGCGGGTGATCTGGCCAGAAAGCCGTTCCTGGACATACTTACGGCAAGGTGGGCCGTTTCCGCGGCGAGCCTGGCAACTTTGGGACGGTCTGCGCGACGTTCGCATGCCACTGTGCCGTGTGGCCCGATAGGCCAAGGCGCGCATGCTTGCGTGTTGAGGATTACGGCGCAACTCTCTCGGCAGATGGTCGAGGCGGACGACCCAGCTTCACGGTTCAATGGCCGGACCTCGCCAGATCTCGGCCCACGAGGATGGCTATCTCCTCCCCGCTCAATAAGGACAGGAAAACGGCCCGAAGGCGGTTAGATCGATCGGAAGGCATCCCGCCAGCATTGCGGAACCACGCGTTCCAATCGCTTGAGGATGCCCGCCTCGGATGCGGCATTCTCGCTCGATAACCCCTGAGCGATCGCCCATCCAGAAAAGAACCTGATGCTTTGCTGAGCGTCGAGGGACGGCAGGAGAGGGGATTTTTCCCCCTCATGCTGAGCGAACGGCCATCTGCCGCTGATGCTTGCTCGTCATCCCAAAATCCCTCAGTGAAATGGGTGTTTGCGACGACCACTTGAACCGAGCTGCGCCCTTCAGTCCAAGTGATTTCGGCCACCTGTTCGGAACAGCCTCTGGGTTTCTGCCCCTCTCCTGGGCTGGTGCTGGCCCAAAAGCGTTCCGACTACAATGGCCGTCTGGCTCGGACCTACTGATGGAATTCCGGTCTGGCTGTTCTGGCCAGCGGCAGCCATGGAACTTTCCGCGTGTCCCTGGAACTGACGTATCGGTTTTCTGGAGCGGCGACCCCTGTGCTGGCCCTTTCGTTTCAGACTTGATAGCTATGGCGCCTTTCTGCCGGGTCTGCCCTTTTCTCACCGCCGGTTGAGCTGGATCGGCCAGTGCCTCGGTTTTGCTGGTGAGTTTTCGCCGCCTTTTGCTGTGTCCGCGGACCGCGAGGTTTGACCGCCTGAACTAAACCTTCACCTGCGTTCCCCTGACCCCTTCGCCCCGATTTCGACGAATGTCCTGTCCCGCTGCGAAGGTGGCGACGGTGGCGGCCGTTGAGGGAAAAAAGTCTGGCTGGTCGCATGGTCTGCGGCATGCAGCATGCCCCCTGGGCCCCGCCAGGCCTCGTCAGGGCGCGGGCCGGCGGGCGGGCGTTCCCCGTC
>Ga0163217_1018260_pt1 | contig 10765 bp, 11 predicted proteins | sample SynspAceP_FD_185933 | JGI IMG/M metagenome (GOLD analysis project Ga0163217, IMG submission 185933) | Saline lake microbial communities from Ace Lake in Antarctica - Synechococcus sp. Ace-P (PacBio error correction) | ecosystem: Environmental > Aquatic > Non-marine Saline and Alkaline > Saline ...
GGTTTGGATAGAAGGGCATACCAGCCCGGCCAGGGGCGCGCGAAGGCCGCTGTTGGCTCGGGGTTAAGTGCCCAAGAGAGCTCGCTTTTGATCCGCTTGCGTCCGACCACCGACAGATCGAAAGTAAATGGGCCACACCTTTCATTCGCTAGAAAAGCTTGCCGGCCGGGCACGGGCTCAAGCTAATCCAGTGCTACGGCGTCGGGCGGCAGGTGTAGGTTGGGTGGATGGAAAGGTTTCGAGCACCTGCAGGACAGCTGGGTTCTCGCAGAGCAGCTCACCGAGGGCCCGCAACAAGCACATGGAGTGGCTGACGCGCAGCGCCCGAGGCCGGGGGTAAAGTCGGCGGCCTTTCGGCCTGGGTTGCCTCAACTTTGGCCTCTCATTGACGACAATGGCTCCACATGGCTCCATCACCACTGCCGATCGGATTATCGCTGCGGTCCCTCGGATCGGGCCCTGGCCCCGCCGCTCGCGGCATGACGGCCTGATCCGTGCTGCTGCTGCTGTTGGCCTGGGGCGCAGGAGTTGGTGGACCAGCTTGTTTCTTCGCTGGCCAGTGGAATCTGCCCGATAGCTGCCGGGCGGGCCGTTTCCTCGGCGTTGCTGACTGGTGGATTCCACCGGTCGTCGCAACAACCGGGGTTGGGAAAGGAGCATAAGGGCTTGTAGATACGGGTTTTCTCAGCTGCATCATTTTTTAAATTTCTTTTCGATCAGTTAAGTAACGAGCAGCAGCGGCTGGGCCCCGCCCGCTTGCGGGCGGTTCCACCTCGTCGGCAATCGGTGGCTGACGCCCCCGCTTGCCGCCAAGGGCGCGCCTCTCGTTCAGAGGGAAAAATGGGATCACCGGCTCACTTTGATGAATCGTTTCAACAGACGGTCCGCTTTTTTCTATGGATCCAAAAAGCCAGTATGCACAGTGGTTTTCAGGAGAAGCAAGAAATGCCAAATCTGTCGCTTAGGTCCGATGGCGCGATGCGCGAGAACACCGCGCGAATTAGAAAGGGGATTTCATCAAAGCCCTCAAGATGATTGTCAAGGGCCCAGCAGGGGTCCTCCATCCCGCCGAGGGTTTTGCGTGGGCGTGTATTGAGTGCCAGGGCGAACGGCAATCAAGCTCGTTAGGGAGTGTCGGACAAATCATACCCTTTTGGGAAGTACTGCCGCAGCAGCCCCGTTGGTGTTTTCATTCGACCCGCGTTGCAGGGGCTATGCGGGTCGCAAGAAGAGATCCCAAGGCCCGTGTCGATGCGGGTTGAGCGGTGTTGTTGCCAAATCTAGCCTCCCTGGTCCCAGGTTCCAAGGGTACTGCGCAGCTGAGCAGGAAGCGTGTCGGATCGTTGCAGCGATCGCATCGCGAACCGCCTCTCTCTGGCGACCATGTCCCGGTCACGTGGGGGCCCGTTCTTTAGATGCCGTGGCTGTTCTCGCCATGGCCCTGCATGCGGGGCAGGTGCAGCAGCAGCGGAATCGGGTGGTGCGCTCACACGAGCGTTCCAATCGCTGAACTCTTGAGCCCCACGATGACGGTCGGCTTCCCAATGCCCCGAATGGCGGAAATTCGTCAACCTCGGCCGGCGCGCTGGGAAATCAATGACCTCCGGGTGAGAAGTTCTGCCGCTTGCCTGGCGCCTTGCGCGAGGAACAACGTAGGGCACGCCCAGTGCCGCAGGCCACGCGACAAGTTTCCGTTTCAAACGCTCCACGGCCCTGAACAAGAGGAGCCCTGATAGATCGGCTTCATTGAGAGATCGCATCGACGCATCATCAAGGAAAAATCCGATACGGAGCCGGTTCGGAGATCTGCTCCGGGCTCCAGGAACGGTCGCCCAAAAAGCCGCGGTCCTGACGAACGACCAATTGCCTGCGGCCGATCCCAGCTTTGTAAACAGGAACCCGGCACGAACATCACCGTTCGGGCGGGTGAATTCTGGCCCAGAAAAGCCGTTCCTGGAACATACTTACGCAGGTGGCCGTTCCCCGCGAGCCGCTGGCCACTTTGGACGTCTGGCGCGACGTTCAAAGCATGCCCCACTGTGCGTTTGTTGGCCCGATAGGCCAACGCTTGCTGCGTGTTGGAGGAATTACGGCGCAACTGCTCGCAGATGGTCGAGCGGAGGACCAGCTCACGGGCAATGGCGGGACTCCGCAGATTTCCTCGCCCAGGGAATGGCTATCTCCTCCGCGCTCAAGAAAGGACAGGAAACGGCCCCGAAGGCGGTTCAGATCGAATCGAGCATCCCGCCAGCAATTGCGGAACCAACGCGTTCCAAATCGCTTTGAGGGATGCCCGCTCGATGCGGGCATTCTCGCTCGATAACGCCCTGAGCGATCGCCATCCGAAAAGAACTCGATGCTTTGTGCTGAGCTGTCGAGGAGGCCAGGAGAGGGGATTTTCCCCTCATCGAGCGAACGGCATCTGCGCTGATGCTTGCTCGTCTTCAAAATCCCTCCAGTGAATGAGGTGTTGGCGACGACCACTTGAAACCGAGCGCTGCGCCTTCCAGTCACAGTGATTTCGGCCACCTGTTCGGGAACAGCCTCTGGTTTCTGCCCTTCCTGGCTGGTGCCTGGCCAAAAGCCGTTCCGAGACTAACAATGGCCCCGTTCTTGGCCTCGGACCAGCTAACCTGAATGGCGATTCCGGTCGGCTGTTTCTGGCCCAGCGGCAGCCCATGGACTTTTCCGGCCGTGGTGTTTTGCCCTGGTGGATACCTGACCGTGATCGTTTTTCTGGAGGCGGCGACCCCTTGGTGCTGGCCCTTTCCTCGTGTTCAGCTTGATAAGCATGGCGGCTTCTGCCGGGTCTGCTCCCTTCTCTCACCGCCGGGTTGTGAGCTGGATCGGCCATGCTCCGGGTTTTGCTTTGGTGAGTTTTTCGGTTCCGCCTTTTGCTGTGTTCAGGGAACCGGCGAAGGTTGACCGGCCCCTGAACCAAACCTTCAACCTGCCGGTTTCCCTGACCCCTTCGCCCCTGGAACCGATTTTCGACGATGTCCTGTCCCCAGCTGCGGAAGTTTGGAATGTGCGCCGTGACAGGAGTTGGCTGGTCGCATGGTCTGCGGCCCAATGCACATGCCGCCCTGGGCCCCGGCCAGGCCTCGTCAGGGCGCGGGCCGGCGCGGCGGTTCCCGGCCGTCCCAGCTGGCCGTTCCGTCCAGGTCCTGTCTGGGGCGTTTGGGCGCGCCACGTGCTTGTTGCTGGCTGGTCAGCGCCCATCCTGCCCAGCGCAGCCTGCAGCAGGAACGCAGAATCCGGCCGCCGCCGGGCTGATCCGCTGAACCCAACGGCCGCTAGCCGGGAATGAAATTGCCAGCCGACGCGCATCGTCACCAAGCCCGTTGCTAGCAATTCGCTGGCGCTCCGCTGGATTCTTCGCGTTCGCGGGCTTCGAGCAAGGTCTGTTTCTTCCACGGCGTAGCTTCGCCTCGGGGCCAGCATGAGAGAAATCAGCCAGCTCGATGGCTCGTTCAACCTGGCCCTGCAGCTGTGGTTGAAGGCTGGGCCCTGGAGCAGAAAGGCATCGAGTTGCTGGAGGCTCAAGGTGGCGGGCGGCGCAGTTCCGCCTTGTTCTTAGCGATTGGGCTTCGATCGCAGCCGCTTTGCCGGCGGGGTTGGAATAATCAGGTCTGTCCTGCAATGGTGAAGCGGCTTGATCAGGCAGCCCCAATCCACCAACGCCAGGTAGAAAAGGTCCAATCACCCCGAAGCCCGATGCTGGTGATCTGGGCGATCGCGTGGTGGGCAACACATCGCCGTAAGCCGACTGTTGTGATTGTGGCGATAAGGCGAAGCTGTTTAGACGGCAACAAAATCCAGCCTCCCAGATCCCTCTGCAAGGGGTTCTCGGCTGCCAAGCTGATTGGGAGCTCCAGACCAAGGGCCTGTTGGGAACTGCTGAAGCTGCCGGGTGTGCACCGTTCGAGCACGGTCCAACAGCATCCGGCGGTGAGCCCAGCAGCAGATAGCCGGCCTACCCGCCCCCATCAGCACCTGCCGTTGATCCGCCCGCTCTTCGGCAGATATCCCACGCAGCCGCAGCAGGCTCCAGGCCACGAACAATGGACATCAGAGCCATCACCGGCAGACCGCTTCGTTGTTCACCCACCGTGTGAAATACCGAACGCACTGGGAAGACGAGCGTCCCATCCAACAGGCGGTAGGAGCGTCCCAGCCGATTGCCCCGGCCACCGTGGGGGTGTGCCCTTCCAGGGAGAGCAAGCAAGGAGCAAACGTGTCAGAGCTGTAGGCCAGGGCCCCCCAGCCAGCGCACTCGGGTCTGGGGTAGGGCTAGACAGACCATCACAAGCAAGCAGCAGTAGCAAGCAGGTTCCGGTAAAGCGATGTCGCGACGCAGTCGCGCGAGCGGGCCTGAGCGCGTTTGGATGCGGGCTGAAGCAGGTTTCAAGCCAAGGGAACGGGACACGTTCGAAAGTGGGCCATTCTGGCCTGTCTCGAAAACGGTCAGCCGAGCAGATCAAGCTGATGGATAACTGGCGCCCAACGGCCAAAGCCGGGAGTGCAGAGCTAGCCGGTTGACCGGCGCTCCCAGCCCTGGGGAATCCCAGCAGCCCAGCAACGGCTCCAAGGGCCCCGCCAGTTCCGGGGCCATCGCAAGGCGCCAGCCAGGCCTCTTCAAGCCGGGCGGCGGATCACCGCATGCGGCCATGGATCGGGGCAACCAACCGGTCGCGCGGTGGTGAAAGCAGGCAAACAGCTTTCCACATCACTGCCATCGGCTTCGATCCAACGGTCCAGAGGCCCGGCCAGCCCAGAAACGGCCGCCGGTCGCGGCGGCGGATTAGCGCCAGGGCTGCGTTTGCGCCCAGGCCACGGGCGGGCCTTCCTTTCATAAAAGCCATCAAGCCGCCAGCAGCAGCGGCGATGGGCGCCAGGGCCCCGGAGAGGCTCTGGTTGCCACGGTTTCGCTGCGGGCATTGATCGGCCGGGTGGCGCCCAGTGGATCCCTTGGACCATTCCGGCAGCAAACCCTCAAGCAGCAGGGCTGCGCCGGACTGGCCATGTTCCTGCTGGCGCAGGCCCAGCACCGGGCTGACCCGGCGCAACCTCGTCAATCGGGCGTAATGGGCGGCGCAGGGCAGCCGGCAGGCTGTTCGGCAGCAAGCGGCGGCAAGTTTGTCCGAATCGGTGCTCACGCATAGCGACGCACACATGGGAAGAAAGCAGATCAACGTTCGTTCTCACCCCCGCCCGACGGGCATCGGCCGCGGTTTGGCTCGGCCTAGCTTGGCCCCATTCCAGCGCCGCACACCCATGGCCCTCCGCCAGGACCGAACAAATTCGCCCCAACCGGCGATCTTTCGGGAATCATCAACCTCGTGTTGATCGGCTTCGGCGTGTTGCTGCTGTTCAGCAACTTCCTGCCCCATCAAAGCCGCCCCAGGTGCCACGGGTCCCTATTCGTTTTTGTTCATCGATCAGGTGAATGACGGCGACGTCCAAGCGGGCCTTCAATCACCCACGACCGATTCGCACGAAGCTCAGGCAATGCACCGGGAGGGAAGCCCCTCGGTGCTGGCGACCACACGCCGATCTTCGACATGGATTTGCCGCTCAGCGCCCTGGAGGCAGAAAAGGGGCGTTTGAATTCGCCGCCGCGCCGCCGAAGCGGCCCAACTTCTTCACCACGCTGGCCTGAGCCTGGGTTGGTGCGTGCGCTGAATCTTCATCCTGTGCTGCAGTTCTTCGCGCGGACGCCAGATGGGCGGGGCGGCGGAGCCCAGGGGGCGTTGAGGCTTCCAACAATCCAAGGCCGGGTCTACGTGCCGATGAGGAGTCGCGCGTCACCTTCGCCGATTTGGCCACGTGTGGATGAGGCCAAGGGCTGAACTGGCTGAAAAAATCGGTTGACTTTCTCAAAAAAACCCGCGAGCGTTACACGCGATCGGTGCCCGCATCCCAAAGGGGTGCTGCTGGGGGGCCCCTCCCGCACAGGCCAAGACACTCCTCTCCAAGGCGGTGGCGGTGAGGCCGCAAGTTCCCTTCTTCAATCATCTCGGCTCCGAATTCGTCGAACTCTTGTCCGCGGCCGGCGCGCCGCTCGGGTGGCCCGCGACGCTGTTCGAAGGCATAGCAAGAAAAAAAGCGCCCTGCATCATCTTCATTGACGAACTCGATGCGTCGGCAAATCCCGTTCCGGCCTCGATGGGCCGTGGGTCCGGCGGCAACGACGAGCGCGAGCAGACCTCAACCAACTGCTCACCGAGAATGGATGGTTTGGCTTCCACAGACAAACCGGTGAATCGTGCTGGCCGTCCACCACCAGCCCGAAACGCTGGATGTGCGCTGCTGCGGCCCGGCCGCTCGGACCCGCCAGGTGCTGGTCGATCGGCCCGATCTCTCCCGGCCGCATAGATGATTCCCTAGATATCTATGCCAAGAAGGTGAAGCTGGCCGAGCTGTCCGATCTCGATCGCATCGCCAGGCCACCAGTGGCTTTTTGCGGGGCGCCGATTCCTGGCCAACCTGGTTAAACGAAAGCCGGCCCTGCTCGCGGGCACGCGCAATGCCGCTTGGCGGTGGAGCAGAAAGATCTCAAAATGAGGCGATCGAGCGGGTGGGTGGCCGGTTTAGAGGAAGCGCAGCAGGGTGCTCAAAGACGAAATGAGAAGCGCGTGGTGCGTTCCACGAAGTGGGTCAAACGCCATCGTTGGGGCACTGATCCCGGTGGCAGCAAGGTGGCCAGATCTGAATCGTGCCCGGGGCATGACGCCCTCGGTTACACGCTGCAGTTGCCCCAGGAAGAACGGTTCCTCAACTCCAAGCAGACCTTGAAGGTCAGATCGCCACCCTGCCTGGGAGGCCGCTCGGCTGAGGAGATCGTGTTTGCGCGCTTGAAGTCACCACCGGCGCCGCAACGACCTGCAAGCGGGCCCACCAGACAATCGCCGACAGAATGGTGGGCCCACCTAACGGGAAATGAAGCGACACGCTTGCCCCCTGGCCTACGACAAACAGGGTGGGCCATCGCTTTCTTGGCCGGCGGCTCCAACCCGCGCCGCTCTGTGAGCGAATTTTGCCAACGGCGCCAGCGATCGCAGGAGGTGCGGCGGTCCCTGGTGGGACCGGCCCATGGCGGGCCCCTAGAGATCCTGCACGACCAACCGCTCCCTGCTCGATGACCATCGCCGCAGATTCTCGAAAAAGAAGGTTTGATCGAAGGGCGATGATCTCAATAACCTGCTGTCCTGCCAGCCCACCTGCCCGGGGGCTGCTCAGCTGCCGGAGAGGCCGCCGAGGCCTGAACCAAGCCGCTGTGGCCGGCTGAGCTGGGCTGGTTTTCAAGGGAACCGAAAGGCCCCGGTACTTGACGCCGGGGCCCCTGATCCCGATAAGGATTCTTTGGAATGGGGTCCATGACCTCCGATCACCAGCCCCCGTTCCGCCCTTGCAGCCCTGCGGGGACGTGACCTGCTCTCCTGGCGCCGATCTCAGCTCTGACGAGGCCCAAAGCCTTGCTGCAACTGGCGGATGAGCTCAAGGCAGTGTGCGCCCGCCAGATCGATCTGAAGGGCCGGCAGGCTAGGTCCTGATCTTCACCAAGGCCTCAACCCGCACCCCGGGTGAGTTTTTTCGGTGGCCATGGGCCCGCCTCGGTGGCCAGACCATCGATCTCACCCCCGCTGTCACCACAGGTGGCCGTGGCGAGCCGATCGCCGACAACCGCCCGGGTGGCTCAGCCCTACGGGATGCCTGGCGAATCCGCACCTTCGCCCAGCAGGATCTCCTCGAACTACGCGCACTGGGCCTCGATCCCGGTGATCAATGCCCTCACGCGACCTGGAGCATCCCTTGCCAGGCCCTGGCTGATTTTTTTGACCCTCAAGATGCCTTCGGCAGCCTCGATTGGCCTGTGCCTGGCCTATCGTGGGCGATGGCAAAAACAACGATGGCCCACTCGCTGCTGCTCTGCGGAGCCCTGCTGGGGGTGAGTGTGCGGATGCCTCTCCAGCTGGCTTCCGCCTGATTCAGCGTGCTGGAGCAGGCCCAGGGCCCTGGCTGCGGGGCCGTTGCAGCCTTGGAGCGACCACCGATCCCGTGGCTGCCGTGTGCGGTGCCCACACCCTCTTACACCGATGTCCTGGGCCTCGATGGCCAGGAGCAGGAAACAAACGGCAACGGGAGCAGGCCTTCGTCCGGGCTTTCTGCCTCGATGAAGGCCCTGCTTGGCGGCGGCCGATCCGCGCGCCCATCGTGCTGCATTGCCCCTGCCGGCCCCACCGCGGTGGAAGGAGATCAAGCGCCGGCGTCATCGTGGGCCCGCCAGCCGGGTGTTCGACCAGGCCCGAAAACCCACCGCCCTCCATGCAGCAGGCGCTGCGGCCGCTCTGCTAGGCGGGCTCTGACTTCCTGCCGGGGGCTGGAACATTGGCGCCAATTAGTGGCACAAATGTACGACGGTGTCTGAGGCCAGCTGGTGATGCTCCTTTCGATTCGGATTCGCCTCTCCCCAGGCTACGCTCACCTGCGGCCAGCAGGAGCTCTACCGAGTGGCTGGCCCAGTTAACATCGAAAAGCCATCGCCCACATGGCCCCTCGATCCGCCGGATGATGGAGGCGATGGCTTTGCGCTCGCCGGCGCCCGATCCAGAGCCGCCTGCGCCCACCTGCAGCAGAAGGGCTGATTCACTGGCCGGAGGGCCAGGCCCGCACCCTGCAGCTGCTGGGTGGCCATCCTCCAGGGCATTCCCATGTTGGGACACGTGGCGGGCTGGCGGCTTGGTGGAGCCTCTTTCGATGACAATCCAGGAGCGGCTCGATCTCCAAGCCCCTGCTCGATACCCGCGCCTTTCGCCCTCACCGTGAACGGGGACAGCATGATTCGCCGCCCACATCCGACGATGGCGATGTGGTCTTGATGGAAGCCCGTCATCGAGCCCAGCCGGCTCAAAAAAGGCCGGGACGATCGTGGCCGCCATGGTGGAGGCCGGGGCACCAACGCCTCAAGCATTTTCCACCGGCAAAGGGGGCGATGGTGCGCTGGAAGCCGCCAACCGCCTAATGCGCCGCTGCTGATCGAGTGCCGAACCAGGTGGCCGTGCAAGGGAAGCTGGGTGGCGGTCTGGCGCCAAAGGTCTAGGGGGCCCGCCCGAGCTGTAATGTTGGATCCGAAAAGGGGCCATAAGCTCAGCTGGTAGAGCACCTGCATGGCATGCAGGGGGTCAGCGGTTCGAATCCGCTTGGCCCACTTTCAAAATCGATTGCAAACTCACACCAACCTCCCGTTCCTCAGCCCTGCGCTCTGTGACAAGGGCGATCGCCTTGGTTCCTTCAGCTTCAGCCGCTGGCCTCGGAGAGGCCTCTCCAAGGGTTGTCGGCGCTGGCCGGTCCGATCTCGCCGAGGGCGCGCATCAGCGGCGTGATCGAGAGTCCCTGCCACGATCACTGAAATAGGCCACCAAGCGGCGAAAGGCGACGGTCACTACGGCGTCGCGGTAGGGGAGTGTGGTGGCAGGCCCAGCGAGAGGGCCCAGGGCCAGGGCGCCGCGCAGGCCGCCCCAGAAGAGCACGTGCTGGTGGGCTGGTTTTCACCTCACGCGCTGACCCAGGAACAGGATGCCAGCAGAGATAGGTGGACAGGGCCGCCCCGCAGTGACCAGAACAATGGTCGATGCCGATCGGCAAGCAACACCTCGGTGAATTCTGGTGCGCTCCAGCATCCCCATCAGCAGGAAAGATCACGAGTTTCACCACGAGGCGGCGTAGTCCCAGAACGACACCACGGCCTCGCGTCCCTTCGGCGAGATGGCGCCAATGGGCCGAGGTGCCCATCATGATTCCGGCGGTGAGGGTGGCCAGCACCCCGGACACGTCCAGGTATTCCGCCAGCCAAAAGGAGCCGTACGCAAGCAATGGTGGTGAAGGTGATCTCCCACCGAGGGGACCTCGTACGCGCCGGCCAGGGCCAAGGACCGGCTGCTGTTGCCACTGCGGCCGCCAGGCCTACGCCGCCAACTGATCGTGACCCGCCAGGAACTGACGGTGCCCAGCGGTGTGATCGCGGCCCGCCGGTTGCCAAGGCGATCGCCACACTGAAGCCCACTGCAGCGGTGCTTCATTCAGGAGGCTTTCGGCCTCACCAGTGCCCGCAGCCGCCATGCACGCCGGCTTCCTTGAAGGTGGCCGATCCACCGAAAGCCGGATCGGTGGCGAGATCAAAGCACACGCGAAGAGCAGGGCCGCCGGGCCAGCTCCAGTGGGCCAATAGGTGCAATTCCAAGCGTGGTGACCCCGAACGGAGAAGTACCACCCCCAGGGTGGCCAGGGTGAGCACCACCGGCAGGTCCTTGGCGCAGCGCTGGCCAGGCGATGTAAGAGGCCGCCTCAAAGATCAGGGCGCAGGAAGGCTTGGAAGATCTAACTCCGCGTCAGGCTGAGTCGGGGGCGAAGGGCAGCCACGCCAGCACGATCCCCCCCAGCAACCAGGCCCAACGCTGTAAGGCAGTCGGCAGCCTGCGGGCCAAGCATGGCCAACCACGCTGCCACAGCAGCGCGTTTCGATCGATTCGATGGTGAGCAATGGCGAGAAGGGGAGGGTGCGGGCGTGGCCGAAGGCAGCCCTCTCAAGTGTGAAGGTTGGGACCCGCAGGCGTCAGCTCACTTCGGCCCGCTACGCCCATCTCCTGTTCCAGGGCTGCGATGCGCCAGGCGGGTCTGCACGAACGGCGTCCGGGATTCAGGCTGATCGAATCGATGCCTTGCTCCGCCAGGAAAGCGGGCAATACTCGGATAGTCCGCTCGG
>Ga0163217_1036901_pt1 | contig 10764 bp, 8 predicted proteins | sample SynspAceP_FD_185933 | JGI IMG/M metagenome (GOLD analysis project Ga0163217, IMG submission 185933) | Saline lake microbial communities from Ace Lake in Antarctica - Synechococcus sp. Ace-P (PacBio error correction) | ecosystem: Environmental > Aquatic > Non-marine Saline and Alkaline > Saline ...
TTTTTTGTGTTTGTAAATATAAAATCTTTTCGAGTGTTGTTTTTTAATTAAAGGTTGGGGTTTTTTTTTTAAAAAAAAAGAAAAAATTAATTTAATTTTAAATATAAATAAAAATATTTTTTTTTTTTTTTTTTTTTTTTTTTTTTTTTTTCCTTTTTTTTTCTTCCCCTTATTTTCCCCTTCTCCACCTTGGCCTTTTTTTCTTAAAATCCCTTCTTGTTCTCTAATTTTTTTCCAGGCTGTCCCCCCCTGTTTTTTTTTTTTCTGTTTCTAACGAACTCAACAAGCCTATCCAACAGGGGGAAACATAATTCTTCCTTAAAATTAATTCGTCGTTTTTTGTAATGTCGGTTTCTATATCGCATCTACTTGCTTTGGGGGCCGAAAATATGTGTTTGGGGCCGCACTAGAGTATATGGCCCTGCTTTTTTGTTTGCCTTCTTTGGATAATAGGCCTTTGGGATAAAACCGCTTTCGGCCTTCTCATTTCTGCCACTCTTTTTTTTTTTTTTTTTTTTTCTTTTCCGTTTTTAACTATATTATTTATCCCTTTTTTTATCTTCCACAAACAACGAACATAGCCTCCCTTTTTTTTTTGAATCTTTTGCCAATATCTCTTTTTTTTGGATTTTGTTTTTTCAGCTTTAACTACGCTAATGTGTCATTTTGCCGTCCTTCTTTTTTTTTCTCTTGTTTCTTTTCTTTGTTTTTTTATATGTTTGTTTTTTATACGCGTTTTTTTTTCCAATATTTTCTCTCTGGTTAATCTTTTATTATCTGGCCTCGGGTTACTAAATTAGCCAACTTTTTCTGTTCTTTAACTTGTACCATAAATTCGATTAAATAATCAATTCATCGCTTAAGATATAATTATTTTTCTCTCAATTTAACTGTTCCTAACTTACTTTTCTCTTCCTTCTTTTTTTTTTTCTTTTTTCTTCCTTTTATTTTAGCCCATTCAGCTTCAGTGTCCCACCTTAAATTTATATTTTACTTTTTATTGGTGTCTTTCGCTTTCTGTTTTAAAAAACAATTTTTTTTTGCAAGTAAATTTATATAAACGAATAATATAAATTTAGCGGTCACTATAAATATAACAATATTAATATCTATGAATAATTTTCACCAATCAAAGCGTTAACCTTTCTCCATCTTTTTTCCCTTTTTTCCCCTTCTTTTTAATTTTCCAATCTTCCTCTTTTTCTGCCGTTATCATTTTTACGTGTATTCTACTACAAATTCTTTCTACCTCTTGGGATTTTTGGGGGATTCACATAAACTTTTTTTTTTATAACGTTTCACGGTTTTAAATTAAATTTTGCCTAGGGTTTTTGTTCCTGACCTTCTCTTATTGGAATTCACTCTTCGGTCATGTCAGCTCAGAACCAATAGATGTAATTATGTTATTTTAATCAAACTGGAACTCAACTTCTCTCATTTTTTGGGAATTGTCCCCGTTTAAAAAAATCTGAACTTTTCCTAATTTCGATTTTTTTTTGGTTACCTCACTTTAAACAAATAAAAATTTTTTAAACCAACTTGTTTTCTAATATTTATCAAAATCTTTTTTAATAAATTAAATCCTTTAAAATTTTTTTTTTTTCTTGTAATCTTTTTATTTTTTTCCTTTTTCATCCATCAAATTAGGTTGATATCCTATGAACGATACTCACTATATTTGTTTTTTAATCCTTTTCAACGACATTTTCCGTTTTATATAAGGGCATTCGGTCCAAAAATTTGCATTATTTCGAAATAGAGCTAAAGGATGAATTTTAAAAAACTTAAATTTTTCCCCCCCCCCCCATGTACTCTTTGGAAAAAAGCAAACAGAAAAAAATAAAAATCTTTTTTTGGAATTATTTTTGTCTTAAACAAAACTAAACAAATCATTAGAAAAAATTTGTTTTTGAAAAAACGTTCTCCTGAAAGTTTCTGAAATCCCCCCACTCACTTCCGCTCTTTTTTACAAGGGACCATTCCGTTTCTCCCATGAATAACCTGGATACATCTAAATAACAATGCTTGTTTTAACTAAATATAATCTTAAAATACTAACCAAATAATTAAATTCCAGTAAAATTAAATCCAAAACATGGCAAAGATCCATGGTTCTCCCACCCAATCAAAAGCGCCATAGAAATCCGGATAAAATGCGGAAAACCTTTCACATCACCCTTACGCACTCTAAGTTATGTTCACCAGCTTTTGAAACGGAGGCACAACTCTTGACAAACAATGGGCTAGATCAATAGGCCGAAGATGGAAGGATCATTAGTTTTTTCAAATGAACCGTTGATACCCTCGTCCCAAAAAAAAACCTAAAAGGGGAAACAACTTCTACAAATCAAAATAATCTAAATCCGAAATAGCCTCCTCTGTCAAAGATAGATTATCAAAATCCCCCCCCACCACTTATACCAAATCCCCCGGACTGCCTACCATGGCCACATAAAAAAATAACCCAATCAACAACCCTCGGCCCCATAACCTGTTACGTTCTATTCCCCCCTTGTACTTAACGACCTCCCCCTCTTTCTCCCCAATATTTTTGTGCAATAATTTAACGGACCCGCTAGGAAACAAGACACCTGATTTCCCCTTTCTCCCCCCAGAAACAAAAAATTCTAAGCCCCTACCTACTCCTTCTCTAGCCTCTGAATGAAAAAGATAGAAGGTAGACACTCCCAGCATAGAAACCACTCCTCAACTCAAAATAAAAATCGCAAATTCTTCAGGCCAAACAAACAAAAAAAAACATTAAATCTTCTAAGAAAATTGCGAGCCTGAAATAAAATTAATCGTGAATAAAAAAAAAAAAATATCTCCTTCTTCCTTTTTCCAAAATCACCCCGGCAATTGTTAACCAGCTCCTAGCTGAAAACAACCAGCCAACCCCCCGGACTAATTTGGAAAACTTGGTTTCTCCAAACCTCGCTAACAACCTTTAACATCAACATTAAGCTAATATAATGATGATATCTCCCCACTATAATAACCCTTTTTCTTCTGATTTTTCGATTGAATAAAGAAGCTCAGATTTTCTACTGCTCCTGTCACTACTACTTATTTTTTTATTGTCGATTCACATGGCACGATAAAAGGGTGCCCCACCCAATAGTCCCATACGAAAATGCGCCATCCTTAAATTTGCCAAAAGCAACTCTTCTACTTTACTCCCTTTCCCCCCCTCTTTTGAAAGGCCCCCAAGACGTTTATTAGCCACCGGACAAAAATGACATGATACCGGGGGATACGGATACGTTGAAAATCAGGGGTTCCTAAGTTGAATCCAGACCTTTTTATCACCATGTCCCTCCACACCCTTTTTCCGGAGAAGACGGGAATTTCTTCCCAGCAGTAAACCAAGTCACAAAACAAATGCGGATAAATCACAACTAATCTCACAATTAAAGAAACTCCCTCAGCGTTCTCCATCTCCCCGGAACCCAGAACAATTCATAAATGTCCTGGGTTTAACTAAACAAAAAAAACCCTTTTCTCTCCAAAAAAAGCCCCTGATAAAGACTTCAATACTTTTTTCTTAAAACTAAGTAATTTTGGGCACGAATCTCACTAACCATAAACCAGGTTATATTCCGCCGTAATTTGGCACCCAGATTCCTAGGCCAATACAACTCAATCTCACATTTTCACATAATTTTATTCTCTCCATTTTATAAAACAATTTTAATATGGTAATTTATGTAGCCATTAAAAAGAAGTTCACGCAAAAAAATGCCCGCAACGAGAAATTTTCCCCCTTCCGTCCAGTAATATTTTTTACAGTTATAAAAATAAAACCACATTTTTGATTTACAAAAATAGAGGAAAAATAACTCCTTCAACCTCAACTATGATTTTTTTGCAAAAAAAAACTAACCTCGGATCAAAAAAATTAAATTAAAAAACAACTCTTCCCTTCGACTAGGTTGAGCCAAGGTCAACTGATCGACCATTTTACTCCTATGAGGCCAAGTCTACCTTCACAATTTTTAAAACCAAGAACTGTAATTTTTTCCTTATAAAAAGAGGACACCCCTGTTTGACGAACCGTTAAAGGGCCCTTCTTTTTATCGCAAAAATCCAGTTATTTCCGGAATACTTACTCGGGTTTAATTCATGCATTTCAAGAAAAAAAATAAACATTTTTTCACAAAAAAAAATCCATCATAAATAAAAACTTATCATCATAGTGTTCTTCCAATTCCATTTTTTTTTAAAATCCATTAAATTTAAAATAACATAAGAAAAGTTTAATCATTTTGGACCTGTCCCCTCCTCTCCTGTCTCTATCTATTTGTACAAAATTAATACTTCCGGCAACCACTCCCTATTAATCAGTTATTTACTAAAATGATTAATTAAAATAAAAATTCATTAAAATAATAAAATAAAACAATACATCCCCCTATAGAGAAACAATTCTATAAAGGGAAAAAAAAAGTTAAAAGTTTATCCATGATTAAATTTTTTTAAAATCCCCCAAATTATAAAATTTAAAACAATTACCAAAATTTCGTTAAATTTAAAAAAAAAAAAAAAAAAACCCCAAAAAAAAAAAAAAAAAACAAAGCTGAAAAAAAAAAAAAAAAAAAAAAAAAAAAAATTTCGTAAACCCAATTAAAAAAATAACCAATTAAAAACGAAATTATACCAAAAAATTAAAAAATGAAAATGTCATTGTTTAAACGAAAAACGCTTTTTCTTCTATCTTCCAACTCCCTTATCCTGAGGATGTGTAATAATAAGTGGCAGATAAAAGTTTATAAAGGAGACAAATTCAATTAGGTAAAAACTGGAAATAAAAAGATCATCAAAAAGTTTAAAATCTCGTGTGACCGGTGCGTTTTTTCAGCACCTTTCCAATATTTAATCACACAAAAATCCGCGCGCAAGAACCTTGGGTAAAAATCGGAATCGATACGCCAAAAAAAGAGGGAGCAAATGCATAATCGTTTCTCCCACCACCTAGCTACCGTCACTTTTCCCCAAAAAAAATATATCCAGTTTATAAATTGATTTGCACGAGAAGGCCGGGATATGTTGTTATTACTGCGGCGCAGCGCCTTCAAAAAAGAAAACCCCCGTTTGAAGACCTCGCTTAAAAAGAAAAAACTTAAAACAAAGAACTAAAAGATTATTTTTAAAAAAAAAATATAAATAGATCAAAGGCCACGGTTGAATTTGATCATAACCCGTTGGCAAATAAACCCCCCCAGTAAAATTTTACTTTTAACTTACCCTACTGGATAAATTTACGGGTCTAAAACCTCAAAATCGCATTAAATCGGATCAGAACTTCTTTAGATTATCCCGGTCCCGTCAAGCCCAAGCGAACTACAGGGGTTAGGACCCCCGTAAGTTCCACGTTACATTTAGGAACACGGGTAACACAGAATCCCCCATATGCCCACATGACCTTAACATAGCTGGTTCAAATTTTAAGAATTTATAAAAAGATAAATCCCCCCGAGTAAGAATAAAAGCTTTTATTTGATTGTTTCTTTAAATTCTATGGCGGCTACGAATCTATGAAACCAGAAAAGGGCCTAAAAACTCCTATGTATAAGGACTTTTCACATAGCCACTATACCGAAAGAGCTATCTTATCCTGACAAAAAGGCCATTTACCTCTCTCTATAATTTATTTTAACGCGGAATAAACAACAAAAAGGAATCACATTGACAACCCGCAAATCCGACATTCTCCAAGGTACCAAAGTGTTATTTCTCAACCTAAAAAAAATAAAAAACCAACGATCGAAAACAAGAAAAAAAAAAAAAAAAAAATTGGAATTAACTCTACTCGCAAACCTTAGAAAAAAGTGAAACACAAAGATGCAGAAACATGTTTAGAAAAGCAGAAATCCAAAAATTAATTTAACAAGCAAGAACAAAAAAATACAACTGGACTTTCATAATTGATTTTAAAAAAAAACACATTTTTCGCTACTTTTTATAAAGGAAATGTTGGTTACAAACATAAGGAAAAAAAAGTCTTTCCTTCTCTGCAATAGATTTTTATCCATCGCGTGAAAACATTCCTAGGTGATAGCCCTTCATTAACTTCCTGTTGAGCCAACCCTCCGTTAAAGGGAAAAAACGGGCTCTCAAAACAAAACCCAACGGCTTGCATCGGTCTGCAATAGGCCCCCTCTCCCGATGTAAGGCGCCAAAGTTTGAAATCACCTTTTAAACCGGTAAATCACCATTAAAACGGTTTAACCTAATTCGCCTCCTCTTAGGAACATTAACAGCCCCCACACATGACAAATCTATAGTATACCATAAGGGCTACTTAACACATTTTTAAAGTCGACTAAAATCTTTCTATTTCGAAAAAAACAATTTTGGATGCGTAGATTTCCAATTTAATTCCTACTTAATTTAATCTCAATCGGATAACAGGAATAACGATGCCACAATTAAAAACGTAATTCCCAGCATCCGTTGGTTGATCATCCGGGAATTCACCAAACCAGATACAATTCATCGTTTCATCCCATCCCACTTTTCGGCTAATATTTGTAACCATCGATGCGGAGAAACCAGAAACAAGTTCCTTTCTAAATTGTTGATTGATTCGGGGAATTGCCTTGTCAGCTGTTGCTAGCATAAAACAGCTTTCCCCTTTTAACGGTAACCATGTTGTCCCCATCCAATTTTGGTTTACATTTATTTCACCTATTTTTTTCACTAACTATTTGCATCATTAACCTTGGAACTCTCACGATCAGGAAGAACATAATGCACCGCCAACAAAACAATGAAAAGTCCGAATCTTCCTGGGAACCAATTAATCCCTTTAAATTTCAGCATCCTTTTTCACCACGGTTACGGGAAAAAAGAAAACTATCTGGGACAAATCACATGTTTGGTTCTCTCTTTAAAAAAGTAAAAAAAACGACCAACAACGCCACAGTTCTTTCATCTGTTCAAAAACAAGTATCGAATACGGGCTTGCTATAAAATTGATTCCTTTCATCACTACGGCTAGAAAAAAAAAAAAAAAAAAAAAAGGAAAACCATAAGGAGCTGCTATAGGTTGGACCTTATTCAATTGTTGATTTCCACGACCAAGTAATTTAATTCTTCCATCTTAACTCTGCAATTGAAAGGAAAAGAGTATCCCAATAAGTTCAAGTTCCCCAGCAGGAACGACATCCTAAGTGACACAATACCCACAACTCCTCCACCTGTCCCAATAAATCTCCCACGGGTATCCATAAAACCCTCAGGTCCGAAGTAAGTTCACCATCCTACGTTTTAACAAATACTTAACAACTTTCTGCCTAAAACATTCACCCATAGCTTGCCCAAAAGGTGGAAGTTTACGCCATCGTCCTATAAACAGAAGGAAATACTGGGACATCTTTTTTAAAAGCTCCCCCTTTCCTTCGATTTATTCGGTTTTTGTGGTGGCCACTACTGTATCGAATGAAAATAATCAAGAAATCAATGGATCTACGCCATCGCCACAGTTTTCCAATAGAAGATTTTATGTCGAAAGCACTAAAAATGAGTAGAGCACCTTAGGGCCTAAATATCAAGAATTGATCATTAGCTGCTTGTCCAAGAGAGCGGAAGTAGTTCAAGTTAAATGAACATTACCATCCAGTAAAACAGGTGAATAAAAACTTGGCCGCTCAACATCAAGGAGGGGGCGAACTATGCAAGAACGATGCTAAAACATGGGTTGCTTTTGGCCCGTTTTCCTCCAACGGAAGGGTAGCTCCTCAGAGTAAGAAAGGGAACACTAGCATGAATGTTTCAAGCGATGGATATCTATCATGAAACGATGTTTTCAATATGTTGTAGAACCAAAAAAACCACATTCCACTTAACGCTAAGGATGTTTTTTTAATAATCAGAAGTCAAGTTGTATTAGTCTTGCTGTTACTATTTTGATTCTTCTTCATAACCTTCTCAATAGCATCTGTGTAAACTTTCTAAGAGTTCAGCAGAGAATCTTTTTTTGCACGTTAAGGACATCTGAATTAAAAGCTTGGAACCTGACGATTACGATGCGGGTGCCCAAAAAAATCTTTTTGGTGTGTGATTCCCGCCGTCTAAATAATCGAAAGAGTAGATGGCATTCCGTAGATAAGATAGCTGGTTAAACGCCTAATGAAACAAGCATAACATAGAAAGTAGCGCATTTTCGTTCATTATATCGTACAGCAGCATCACGAACTTTAAAGAACATCAAACTAAAGCGTCTTCACACTCCGAGGATTATCTTATCCCATCATAATTTGAAGACCAGCTGATGTTAGCAGTGACATACGGAATCTGTGTCCCCGTTTTCACGTCAAAATGTAACCAAATGAACTTACAGATCTCACCTGTAGTTCTAGCAATAGCTTGACGGGAATACCGCCACACTAAGAGTACCTGAATTCCGATAATGCGATTTTGAGGTAGACCAGCAAATTTCCAAGTAGCGTAAGAAATATCTACTGGGTTAGTTCAACGAAGAACCATCAGAAACCGGGCGGCCCCATAATATTATTATAATACTTTAAATCTTAAAATCCTTTTGTACATCTAGCGAGTCTCACCGTTTGAGCTGCGCCAGCAGTAATAACAACAAATCACGGGACATCGTGACAATCTACTTAATAACTTAGCAGCGACAATTTTTTTGGGAGAAGGAACGGCTGAGAAAATCCACTTGCATCACCGCTCGTGCCTTTTGCCGTACGATATCGATAATACCAAAGTTCTTGAGGCGAATTGTGTCCAAAGTGACAACGTAGTGAGTGACCCACCGCACCGTCGACCACGATAAAACTTTTTGATATCTGTTTATCAGTATGCATAAGAATTGTCCTCCTTATAAACATTATCATGCCACCTAAGTTAGACAACACTCAGATATTATAAAACACAAAGGGTTTCGACATAAAGAAAATTAGATAGGCTCCTTCAAATCACTATACATAAGAATCACATATTGTCTAAAAATTTGAACATTTGACACATGTTAATTGGGCCTTACAATAAGACTAATTATCTTATTAAAGACAACAGAGCTTTTCCACAACAAAATCGCTTAGCCCTTGCTGATTTAAAGCGAATATACAATAGCTCATCCATCTCTTTCCCACAGCAGATTTTTAAACATGTCGTAAATTCCAATTCCCCCATTTTTTTTTATTCAGAGAATACTTGTGGCCTTATCCGAAATTCTCCATATACAGTACGTGGAAACCAAGTATTAGGATCCCATATTTATTCCATAAGATAAAAAAAAAAATATTGTTCCCACGCATTAAACATCAAGATAGCGCGAGTAGAATATACACACCAAGTAATTAAAAATATCTTTGTAATCATTAACACAATTCTCACCTTCAATGATTAAATAAACATAATTAGATAGATAATCTTATAATGATGGATTGGTTGCGAAAGTATAGCTACACTAAAGAACAGACGTGAGAAGACCAGGTCTATATGGCCAACACCGATTAATAATAGATTATATATCAAAATCTCACCCGATATCAATCCTATAACTCAATTCCTACTGTTCATGTAATAGGACATACTTTTAGAAGAAAAGCTAGTTCACACACTGTTACATTTCTTTTCAATCATAATAATGAATAATATTGAAGCTCACCTTGTACGTCATCACATTCCGTACTAGCTGCAAAATCAACGTCGCGTGTAATATCCTAATCCCTTTTACGGACCGTATCCACGGCACCCAAATAATGAGAACGCCTTGATCCTAGTTTCATATCAAATTAGATTACCGGATCTCCTAAAATCCGGGCCTGTGTGGGGATATCAACTAGAAGCCAATTCAAACAATCTCCCCAATAGCTAGATCCATACAATTGAATCTTTCTGCCTAATAAAAACACGCATAAATAAATATGCAAACGCATAGAAAAAATTCAAAGACTTTCTTAGCTTTTTAACATATATACAACGCTAGATATAATTAGATGGATCTAACTCAAGTTATACGGATTAAAAGCTCATGAATATAAAAATAAAGTCTTAACGGTTAGCAACAGAAGGTCTTTACTTTCTCAATAGGGAAAATACAAAGATTCACTGTTATGAAAAGTCAGACCTTGGCCTCTCATAGGCAGTTGATAAAAAAATTGGTCGGAACATCAAGCTTACCCTCTGCTTCAACCAGTAACGAGGAGAAAGAGTTGCCTTCATCTAAAAATTCTGATCCGAGTCAGTTTTTTTGCAAAAAACTCATAATGAGGTGAAAGAGTAATTTTCCTATTGAAATCAAATGTGGTATACTGTTAAAAAAATATTACTGGACGAAGAGAATTTTCGTGGCGGCATTTTTTTGCGTGCACATCTTAAAAGGCCAATGAAAAAAAATATGACCATAAGATAAATATAAAAAACTGGAGAATAAACTATATGAAATGAGTCATTGGCGCTACGCAACTCTGGTGCAAAAATAGCGAATACTAACGACAACATAGGAATTTATGGGTCAGTACAATACGCTGCACAACATTGACTTTAACGTTTAAACAAATATATTGAGCTCTTATACTAGAGCTTTTTGTTTATAGAATAGAAAAGGGTTTTGGTATAACCACAGACATTCATGACATGATCTGGTCGAGCAGTGAGACCGCTGATGGATTCTACTTTAATGTGACGATAGATTGATATCATCATTGTCTTATGATGACTTAATTAACACTGCCTGGAAAATCCGTCTCCGTCAAAAGGTAAGTCTGGAGGCCACAAGGATAAAAGTCTGATTCAACA